>Ga0209138_1000954_pt1 | contig 26137 bp, 22 predicted proteins | sample SaaInl3SG_22_DNA_FD_184645 | JGI IMG/M metagenome (GOLD analysis project Ga0209138, IMG submission 184645) | Marine microbial communities from expanding oxygen minimum zones in the Saanich Inlet - ESP_153SG_22_DNA (SPAdes) (version 2) | ecosystem: Environmental > Aquatic > Marine > Intertidal...
AACGATCTACAGCCATTTCTGTTGCATCTTCTCCGTACTTCTTTTTGAATTTAGAGATTATAGCTTTAGCTCTACCTTTCGGAGATGTTGGGTTTTCTAAAAATTTATCGTATATGTCCTTTTTTGCTTCATTTATACCTCTCATATCGAAACCTGACATTTCTCCATGTTTTTTAAATTTAGATTTTTTTTCCTTTTCTAAAGCTTCTATTTCACCGTCTTTATTATAGATGTTTGTTGCTTTAGTTTTACCATAACCTTTATCATAAGACACATTATAGTATGTTCTATCCATTTGGTCTTTATCTACGAAAGTAACTTCGGCTGGGTGTCCAAGATATGTTACTTTGTCTCCTACTTTATATTCTTCTTTAGTTTCGTTAACATTTTGTAAAGCGTTTAATCTTTTAGCTTCAGCATCTGCTCTTTCTTTAGTAGCAAAGTCAGTTACTATTTCATCTCCTAACCATACTTGGTATGTGTTATTTGATTTTGAATGTTTAACTGTATGTTTTGATACATCTTCGTTTAGATCCTCTTCGTTAATTGAGAAAGTTAATTCTTTATTTAGTTCGTTACTATATTCTTTCTTTAAGGCGGAGATATAGTTTCTAAATAGAGTGAAGTTTTGGTTTATAGTAGCTCTCATATCAATTTCTTGACTACCTTCAGCATTGAGCCCTTTTGCAGCTTTCATAAGATCTACAAATCTATTATCTAGATCATCTAAATAAGCTCCGAACGTCATTTCTTTAACTTCGTTAATTGTAGATTCTTTTAACTCTTCATACATACCTTTCTTTAAGGTGATAGTAATGCCTCCTGCTTGATTAGGTTGAGCAAAGTAACCGTGCTTTTTAGCCTTATCTATTAGACGTTCTTTTGTAGCGTCATCTAAAGGTTCAGAGATAATAACCTTATTACCGTGTCGTCTATAAGGAATACCTCCTACTACTTTATCTACATTTTCTTTTAATTCGTCCTTGTTTATTAAGGTTAGTTTAAAAGAGTCATGTAGACCAGTTTTCTTTTTACCTGCTTTACCGTTAGTAACTCTAACATAAGCATCATGTTTACCAACTTTTCCGTCTACTCTTTGGTAGATGTTACCGTGTTGATTTTTAACATAATCTCCTGGCATAATTTGACCTCCTTTAGCTTCACCTACTCTCTCTTTTAGAGCGTTTTTAGCAGATCTTTTATACATGTTATACATCATAATAACCTCTACCGGTTTATCTCTTATTGCTTCAAGTTTAGGAAGCTGTGCCGGAAAATGCTTCTCAAGAAAATCTTTGAGAAGGGTATAGTAATCTTTCATATAGTAATAAATAGTATTGTATTATAAAGAAGGTAGATTTAGCTTTTTAGCTTCTGGCCTCCATCGGTTAAGTATGTCTACTTTAGCCTCTGCATCTATTTTTCCGTTATTTACAAAGATATCTAAATATGCTTCGGCTACTTCTTTGAAGGGTTTCTTCATCTTCTTTGCTTTGTAATATAGTCCTTGTAACATTGCCGGTATCTCTTTATCTAAAAGGTAGTAGTTACTTGCTGGCATTATACCTAATTGTTGTATATAGAATCTTAAATCTTGATCATCCGGTAATTCTTTTGAAAGTATTACATTATACCCGGATTGTGTTAAGTGTTCAATTTCGTGTCTAACGATGTCTTTCAGGTCCATTGATATAGTAGACCAGAGTCTAGGTAAGGTGCGGGGATCCACTTGAAAATACAGGGAGATGTTACCGTCCATGCCGGTATCTTCTACGTTACCTTCCTCGTCGTATGTTTCCGACTCTCCTGCATCTGCATCACCGTCGGGTGAATATATACTCTCTTTAGTCTCTATGAAGTTGAGGTCTGCTTCTAAATCAAATACAATAGACCTTCCTTTCTTATTGAGAAGGTTGTAACTCTTTTCGAAAGATGCTTTTTTTATTGTACTATCTTTATCGAATTGTTCTTTCCATGCTTTGAATATGTCTGAGGATACTTGGGCAGTTATTGTATCGTATGTTCCTTCGTTTAGTTTAGGAGTATTGTCATGTCCGCATTTATGGCAGAGGTATGGTGATTTTCCTCCGGTTTCTTTTTTCCAGGACCATCCACAGTTCGAACATTCAATTCTATCTGCTGTTAGATCTTCCTCTAACTCTCTTGCTAATTCTACTGCGTATGCGTTTAGTCCAAATGGATCTTTCTTTGTATTTTTTATGTTTTCATTTACGCTATCAGTCCAATTCCTGAATGTCATTGTACCTTTTAGGTTAGCTTCTTTCTCTAGATCGTTTAGATTATCATCTTCGTGAGTGTTTGTAGTTGTTATATTTTCTAACCTTCCTTCAAGATTTTGCATGTGGTGAATCATTTCATGTGCAAATGATCTTACAATATCTTTAGGGTGTCTTCCTTCTGTGTATAGTACTATTGTACTTGATGCTGGATCGTAGTAGGCAGTCTTTCCAAAGAAGTCTCTTGCATTTTCGGAATCTCCGTTTATAAATTTGACTGTAGGTAGAGGTTCAATCCTCATACCTTTAGCTTTCATATGATCTGTTAGTTTTGCTATCTTATACTGGACTTTATTATCTTTGTTGTAAGATGCATTTTCAACTAGCATAGATTTTATGGAGGTCTCAGGGTACTTATCCTTTAATCCCGCTACTGCGTCCACGTTTTTTTGAGAATCATCTCTAAACTCAATATTATTGTACCCTTTTTTGATTTGAGCTTCAATCCATCGAGATTTATCCTTTGGATCACTTGACCCTAACCCTACTACATAAGGTTCTATGTTAAATTCATCCTTCAGGTACTTTTTAACCGGGTATCCTAGTAATCTTGCTGTTAAGATTGTAGTTTTTTCTGTCGGGTCGTTATAAGATTTTATTAAGTCTTGTATGTTATCCTCTAACGGTTTAGCTTTCTTTATTACAGAGCTAAATTCAGAGAAGTTAAACGTATCTCCTTCTTTAGGAACATATACTGCGTATTCGGCAGGTGTTAGTCCTGATTTGGTTCCGTCTTTATGAGTTATGTGTATTCTAGCGTCAACATGTACTAATGTATCGTCAAAATCAAAGACTCTTAATTTCTTCTCTCCCTTATTCTCTTCTAATCCTTTTGTTTTCTCTAAAGCATCCCCTGCTTTTTTAGCGTCTTTATAAGCGTTTGAGTTCTTATGAGATGCTTTCTTACCGGCTTTCTTCTTAGCGTTTATGTTAGCCCACAATCCCTCGTCTACTGGGATATAACCAGATCCGTATGGAGCTGCTTTTTCTCGGTTCTGTGGAATAACGTTCTCTGTTTGAGTTTTCTTTCTCCTGTAGTATAGTACTAATGCTCTTCGAGATGGCTTAGATAGACCTTTCCATAATCCTTTCAATAGGTCTGGTTGGTTTTTCATTCTATCCAACATCGCTGCGTGCGGTTCCCATAGATCTGCTGCTGCATCAGTGTCTTCGACAATAACTTCCTCTTTTATCTCTTCTGCTAATCCTAGAGCGTTAATATACTCATCTGCAGTAATACCTGCTGGTATGTACTTTTCAACTTCTGACTTATCTCTATTTAGTAGTGCTACTCTTAAGTCTGTTGCTGAGGTGTTTCCTATACCGGCTGATTCAAAGCTATTTACTTCTACGTTCGGTAATTTTTCATCTATGTTTTTAAATCTTGCTTTATCATCTTTACCGAAGACTGCTATATAGGGTTGGTCTTTATTTGCTTCAAACTCTTTATAAGCTGCTAGTACTGGGGATTTTTCTGGAGATATTATTATATTAACGTTACTGGGTATGATATTCTTATCTTTAAGTATGTTGAATATTCTTAGGGACTGTTCTGCACTTATTGCTTCTTGTCCGTCTTTTGCTCTCGTAGAAGGGCTTATGAATACAAGGACCTTACCTTCGTTCCCTACTTTTTCAGAAGCAGCGATAATTCTATTAACATGATCTTTATGAGGAGGTTTAAATGCTCCAGGAAAGATAGCTATTTTTGTTTTCTCTTCTTCCTCTAAATATTCTACTCTTAAACTATTACGTGTATTTGCTCTATAAGATTCCTCTAGTTGAGCTACAGTATCTAGTGCCTTCTGTTTAGTGTCTCCTTTGGGTGTACCTTTCTCTGCCGCTCCAACTTTAATAGATTTCTTAAAATAACCTTTTACTCTATTTTTGGAACGTTCGTTTTTTAGAGATTTTACTTTGGGTATTATGTCTTCAAACGTTCCATTAAGGTCGTAATCCTTGAGTAGTTTTCTAACGTCTTCGAAATTTTTAGATTGCCATACTATATTACTATTTAATATCTTATAGTTGTCTCCGTAAGTAACAAGTCTCAAGGTTAGTCCAGAAGTATCTATATGAAATTCATATTCCTGTCCTTCCCCGGCTTGCGGTATGTTAGTAATATTTAATCTCTTAAATACGTCTTCTGGTTTTTCTTCTAGTAACGGTGTCTTTATTAACCCTAGTACTAGTCCTTGAATCTCTGCTGGGTAGTCTAGGATGGTCTTCTTAAACTCTCCTTCTTCTTTAGAGAGAGAAATTATGTTATCTACCTGTACAAACTCTCCTGGGATACCGGAAATGGGGTACAGGTTAGAAACCATCTCTCCGTGGTTAATATACTTCCTCCCTTTGTATTTAGGATTTTGTAGCGGTGGTAGTTCGTTGTCGGGTAGGGATTGAAATAGATCTGCTATTGCCTTCTTAACTTCCTTTTTAGTTTTATCAGTTTCAATCGTTACTATAATATCGATATCTCCGAAATCCTCTTTCTCTGGCCTATTAAATGAACCGGAAAGTTTAGCATCTTTAAATCCTCCTATCTTAGATAGTATGTTATCTGTATAGTCTTTTACTGTCTGCTCGACTGCAGATCTTGGTATTCTGGTTCCTCCTGCTGCTCCTGACATTATTGTATAGCGTATTTTTTAAGGTTTGAATCGTCTGGAAGTCTTTTACCTGTTAGGTTTAATCTATCTTGATTTTCTATCCAATACTTTTCTAGGTTCTCCGGTATGTGGGCAAAAGGACCAGTTCTATCGAGTATTTTTAAATAGATATCCATCACTTTACCGTAGTCCTCTTGTGAAAGGTTCTTTTCTAGAGCGGCGGATAATTCAAAGTAATCGTTTAGTTGATCCTGTGTTAGCTCTAGGCTGTATAACTTATTTAGAAGTGCAAGAGCTTCTTTGGGTGTTGAAGCTTCTACTTCTCTAGTTTCTTTATCTAATACTCCTTGTTCATGTTTGAACATTTTACCTTTAGCGGTAAAGAGTGCTAACATTAGTTGAGTTCTGTGTAATCCTTTTACTACTCCTTTATAGATGTTTGAATAGTAACTAAATTTCAACCAGTCCGGGTCTCCTACATTTATGTCAACCTGTATTAGTTCTTTCTCTCTTGATCCGTTTTCGTTATATTGAGGGAATGCTAAGAATAGTGAATTTGAACCAGCAGATTTAGGATCCGCTTGGAGGATAGTGCTGTCGGTGTTAATCTTTTCTGCGATTAACGTAAGCATAGCTCTTAATTGAGATTGAGCTTCAGTTGAAGTTCTTGCTCTCTTTCTTATTTTTTCAAAGTACTCGTTAAACTTTACTTCGTCTAGATCCCATCCTTCTAGATCGGGTTTACCGTCTTTAGTTAAATGTGTTACCGAGTAGGCGACGTCGATGTCTCCTGACATGTCTTTCTTACCGGCAGAGCCTAGTTTTTCAAAGGAGGTGAAGGTAGAGGCTTTCTTTGGAAAGATTCTACCTATCTCTTCAACGAACTTTTCTAGCGTTGGTTCTATTTTTTCTTTTGCAATCGGAGCTGTTGTTCCAAATACGTTCCCTCCTTCAGTTATTAGTTCTTCTACGAGTGTGCGAAGTTTAATCATATAGTATAAATATCACACTTTTAGCTTAATACTTGTTGGAAGAACTTCTGTTATAGGTTTTAGGTTAGGCTGTTTGATTAAATAGATTTCATAAAGGTGTTTAAAGATTCTCTTACACTCTTCAAAAGGGGTAGTTGTTTCTTTTAGCTGCCACCCTTTTCCTTGTATAATGCCTTCTTTCTTGCTCTCTCCTCTAGTCGAGGCTTTTAGCCACAGTATACCCATTCTATCGATAGGTCTTTCAAAACTTTCGTTCCAAGATTGAGTATAGCATGCGAGCTGGAGGTCGTATGTATCGTGTAGGTAGTTGGAGGTTTTAATGTCTACCATCCATAATTCTCCTTTTATCTCAAGTATTAAATCCGCTGTTCCTGCTATCTTTAGTTCATCAGAAAATACATGTACTTCAGATTCTATAAGTGTAGGTTTATGTGTTTCCCAAAACTCTACAAACTTTAATATCATCTTCCAGACCTTAAGGCTATACTTAGTTTTACCCCACTGGTCTAGCCAGTGAATCTCTTCTCCTTTTAGGTAAGCTTCGATAGCTTCATGTACCTGTGTTCCTTCATTACCCGCTCTTCGCATTATAATATCTGCGTTTGCTCCTACGTCTTTTAACCAGGTCTCAAAGAACTTACCTTTAGGGAAGTAGGAGAGCACAGTTGTGACGGAAGGGTAATATTTTTCTTGGTTTCTTTGGTAGAACCTACTGTCGGTTAGTGTTATTTGACGGGCAGTAGAGTCTGGATGTATAAGTCTTTTAACGAATGCATCTTTTTTAATGTCTTTGTTCTTTTCAATCATAGTTGAAATTTCTTTTCTATTAGGGTTCTAAATGTCAAGGGCTTACTCTTATGTAAGAGTTTAGTAAATTCTTCAAATCCGAGTTCAGAGGGATCTTTACCTCCTAACTCTATTAAAAAGACCTCTTTTCCGTGGTTTAGAAAGGTCTCACAGTATTCAAACGCTTGCTTTAAGGCGTCATTATCTAATGCGATAAATATCTGCTTAACACTAGATTCTACAATCTTATGCATTAACTTCTTAGGTATAGTTTTACCGAGTAAAGGTATTGCGTTTCTCTTAATTGCGATAGCGTCAAACATTCCTTCGCATATTATCAAAGGAGATTTCCAATTTACATGGAGGCCTAGAGGTAGAATGTCTTTAGAGACTTTTGGATTCTTATACTTGTAGTCTGAAGGTCCGAAGTTTCGACCTACAAAGTAGTTTAGCATTCCTTCCTCTGTATAAGAAGGTAGTATTATCATATCTCTATATTTACCGGAAGCACAGAACCCTATTTCATATCTTTTAATTTCTAAAGGTCCTATGTTTCTACTCTTTAGGTAGCGTAATGCTTGTCTGGTTGATATATCGTTTATGTCTGGGTTATTTAGAGATCTGTACTCTTTAGGGAGTTCTATTACCTCTACGGAAGTACTTCTTTCTGAGTGGAAGGATATTTTAACATATTTCTTTAACTCCTCTAACTTATTAGAAGGAGCGGATGCTTTCCTAAAAAGAGAAGATATACTCTTACCTCGAGAATTACAAACCCAGCAATGCCAATGGTTTATACCTTCTTCATTCTCCTTGAAGTTTACTTCTAATTTAGTTTTACGGTGATTGCAAAACGGGCAATGATATGAGTAGTTAGCTCCGGAGGTAGGTTTTCCTTTTCCTAAAACACTATCAACGAGGTTCACTAACAGGTGATTTACCATAATAATTATAATAATATACGAACTTTTTTGCAGACAAACAAGCTCTTATCTACTTTATTACTCTTCTATAAGGTCCTTAGGGTAAAACTTCCCAAGTATATTGGAGTTATATGAATCTTTCATTAATACTTCGAATAAGCATTGATAATGTAATTCATAGTAAGTTAGTTGTTTTTTTGAGAAAGTCAACTTTATAATTTCTCTTTTAAATTTATCTACACCTAACTCTTTTATATCCTCCAGAAGAGGTTTATTTGATCCCCAGTAGGAAAGCCAGTTGGATTCTTTAGTTACTTTCTTTTTCGTAGGTTTACGACCTGGTCCGGTTTGTTCAGAAAGTTCTTTTTTAGTAAGTTTTTTATTAAGAGTATTTAATAAAATTTTTCTACCTATATAGATTTTATTATTTTCTAGATTTGTTATTCTATATACAAAACCGTGACAATTTTCAGGGAATTGCTCTCTTGAGTTTATTTCCTCATCTTGATATAACCATTTTGACATAGAGTGTTTTGTTTTTATCTATCTAGATTAATAAGTATTGTTGTATCTGATGTTGTACTTGTAGGTAGGGGTTGTGCTAGTTTTGCAATTCCTAATAGTTCTTGATTATCATTATATAAACCTACTCCTGTTATGTACGGATTGAAGGTAGATCCTGTTGCGAAATCTACTAAGGCACCTCCTTCAGGTTGATAGTAGCTACTGGAGTTATACGTAAAGGCGCTAGAGCCGGATAGTAGGGTTTCATTGAGTGAGAAGTTATACTCCGATGGACTTACTGTGCATTTATATTGAGTTTCATATATGGTGTAGCAGGAGGAGAATTCGCATCCAAATAGAGAGCCTGTAGTGAAGGAATTTACTATCCCGGAAACATTATTTGTTAATATTGCAATACCATGTTGGTATATAATATTACCTACAATCTTATTAGGTGTAGAATTTAATATTAAGTTACCTTCTCCGTCATCTGTTACCGTCCCTACAACGTAGTCCGTCATTAAGAAAGAGTTCGGCAGTATTTTATCTCCATATAAGTGTTTAGGTATGGAAAATACCCCGATTATAGCGTCAGATGCTGTTGGGAAGAATCTTTCAAACGTTAAATCTGTTTGTAAGTAATTATCGAATCTTCCTGCAGATGATGTAGGGCCGCTATCGAATTCATTGGGTATGAACTTCGGTACTGATACAGGGTCTCCATAGCTTGAGCTTTGATAATTTGAATAGTATAACTCTTTAGCGCTATTGTATATAAGTCTCTGGTATTCAGTAGAAATGTCTCCGGTTGTTGCTTCGTTAGTTGAGAACAGTCCGGTTATATTTTTACCTAAGAATCTATCTACTCCTGAACCTGTAGCGGCTGCGGGGGTGGAGAAGGAAAAGTCTTTACTTACCTCTAGAGGAGTTACTAGTATATCCGATGCTAATAGTTGTTTGTAGACGCTCATTCATTTTAAAAGTCTAACTTAACTCTTAATAAAGTTTCTTTTGTAAAGTCTTTAACTAACGGCTTAGATAGTTTGGCTACTGCTAGGAGTTCATTTGTGTCGTTATATAATCCTACAGTTGTCATAAAGCTCTGTGGGGAGTTTATTAAAGCGGGGAATATTACATCTCCAGTAGATCCAGAAATATAGGATGGATTTTCAGAGTAGTTAAATTCTGAGTTTCTTGCTCTTACGAATACAAAATCAGAGGATAGTGTTTCTTCACTATTAACCTTAAATCCTCCGGGGTCAGAATCAGCAGCTCCGCTTATTGCAGTGAATATTGTTGTAATATTCTCTCCTGGAGCATCATAAGATCTGCTCACCTCTACTCCGATTGAAGAACTAACGGCTAGGGGGTTTATAATTATAGTAGAGATATCAGGTAAAAATAGTCCGTAAGATCCTTGGTTAGTAGAGTATCCTGTACCTCCATCGTGAGATGTTCCATCAGATCCTGATATTAGTTGGTAAACTCTACCGCAGTCTAGAAAAGTATCTGTTGTTACTAGTTTAGAGTTATCTGTAAGTTCTAAATTATAGGATCCTGAAATTACTAAGTTTAAACTAGCTGGTAGAAGTTTTTCTTTATACCTTGCTCTTTCTATAGAGATTGCCCAGAATGTTTCTGAGGTAGTTCCTCCGAAGTTAAAATCGCTATTTTCATCTCCGTATATTAAGTTTCTGAATTGCCCGTATACTGTTCTAGTTGGAGTTTTACCTCCTACTAAGTCGTTGTATTGAGCACTCCCTGATCCTAATTTATCTCCGTATGCTAATGCAAATTGAATATCGGATCGTGCGGAAGTTTTATATACGTTTTTATAATAGTTGTCGTTAGTACTTGATGTTGAAGACGTAAAAAAGGTTGTAAGAGTTACGGTTTCGTCAGACCACACGGTAGAGGTGACGGTATCGCTACTTACTAGAAAGTCTTCTGGATCTAATCTTTTAAATGACATATGTTATTACTGTTATTGTACTTTAGTTACTGTTATTGGTATGGATACTCTAGCTCCAGAATCTCGACCTACTATTACTAAGGTAGCGGTTAGTGATGTATTAGTTCCGAATAGGGTATTAATTGTTGTTGCAGTCATACTCAGGCTTGTACCAACTACTGTTCTAGATACTGAGGTTCCTATAGTACTAGTAGAGTTTAAAGCTTGTACTTCGGGTGTATCTATACCTACTCCGTTGAAACTATTTAGTAGCCTTACATCTGAGATAGTAAATGTATATCCGGATGTTTCGTTTACTGTACCTTGAGATAGATAATTTAACGTATTAGGTCTTATAGTGAATGGAGTTCCTTGTTTAAATGAGACAGCAGAAACTGCTATATCTATTACAGGCATTCTAGCAGTTCCTCTAGGTAAGGTAACTAGCTTGTACTTCATTACTTGAGTCTCATCAGGGAATGCTTCTAGTAATGGCATATTCTCTATAGCTTCTCCGTAGAATCCAGACCCTGATGGGTGAGTGGGGTTATATAAAGTGTAATCTACCTCGTCATCAGATAATGCAAATTGTGTAATTCTAAAGGAGCCATCTCCTCTTGCTAGTAATTCTCTTCCCTTTTTCGTTAATATAGCGTCTAAGGTTACTGTTGTATTGTTTAAAAAGCCCATGTTTTACTTTTATTTATTATAAATATCTATTTTCTTTAAAGTTAATCATTTAGTTTGTACGTGATATAGCCCCTACTCTTATAGCAACTTCTCTTGCATCGTATTGAGGGTCAAAATTCTCCGGGAGAAGTAGACCTTCTCCTGTATATGCTCCTGGTTTATTTTTTGCTAGTATGTAGAATTCGGTAGGAATTCTTCGGATTATTCTAAAGTTTTGACTACTGTAGTCTGCAGGATCAGATAGCCCTTCCGTCTCCGGTAGTAATTCTAATAGGCTGGCGCTGTAGTTGAAGGGGTAGCTGGAGCCGGATCGTCTAAAGGTGGTAATAAAGTCGGGATTAGGGGCAAATGATATTGTTCTCATACTGCTTATAGGTGATACCTGGCTATTACCTACTCTTATAGAAGTATCGAAACTTGCGGTGCTTGATACTCTTATGAAATCACCTCGTTGGATTGGGAAGTAGGTTTCTTCTGCCGGGTTTACAACTTCTTGAGTGTACTCGTTAGTTTTTGAATTGTATATATAAACGTTTCCCAAACTCTGCATAGCAGAGGGAAAGTTGTTTGGATAGTTGGCGGGGTTAGAATTTATAAGGTCTATCCAAGCTCCTTCAAACTGTGAGGAGGTATATGGAATCCACATGGGTTGATTAAAGCTTGGGGAGACGCTATCGGGTAGGGCAACTAAGGATTGTGTTACTGCAATACCGTTGTGGAATCCTACGGGTCTATCGCTTGGGGAGGAATAGGCGTAGGAAATTGCTCCATTTGGATAGTTACTACCTAGGTGTCCGGATCCCGCACTTCCTGATTTCATCAATATGGTTTGATATAGTTCCCCTACGGCTTCTAATTCTACTGCTCCTTCAAGTATTTCGTCCAGTGTGGCTGGTGCTATTGAGGGTCTATCTCCTTGCTTAAATAACTGTCCTATAAAATCTAGATTTGTATTTTCAGAAGTTAGCGTTATAGTATCTTCTGTTTCAGCATTAATTAGCTGTGTTATATTAATATTTCCTCCTATGCCTATACCGAGTTCTGCAGAATTATATATTCCGTTAAAGTGGGCAAACCATGGGGTTAATCTATCTGCCGGGTATCCGGTTTGAATAGATCTATCGGCGAAGGATTGATTAATATTTATCTCCCCGCTGTTTTTACTACCTAGATATCTCGGTGTTATACTCCTTAAACTCGTATAATTTGAATCCGGTACAATCGCAGGGATAGCGGATCCAGAGAGTATTAAATCTATATTGACGGGGGTTCTTGCATTAGATGAATAGTCTACATCTTGGTAGAGTGTTGAAGCTCTATTATCCTCTACGTTGTTTAGTATTGGATCAGGGTTAATTGAATGTAATATTTGTGCAGTTGTAGTTGACCCGGAGTATTCTCCATTATAAAATTCATACTGTGATGATTCTATTTGAGTAACTAGCCCTGCAGGAGTTGAATAGCTTGCAGTCCATGCTTGATTAGAACCTGTTAAACTGTTAACAGAACCTCCAGGCCCTCCGCTAAATACTTCTATAGTACCTGCTTCATATCCTCTTGATTGAGGTTTGATAGATCCGGTAAGAGTTTCATCTCTTAATGTGACTTGGGCTGGCCTTACTCTATTTCTCTCCAGTAGATGTTGTTTTACTGTAACTCCGGTAGCTAGTCCTGCTCTTACCGGTGTAAAATCTTTTATCATCTGAAATACTGCGTTATCGTAGTATTTAGATAATCTTATATAGTCTTTGTAGTTGTAGCTTTTACTGTACTTGTTGAAGTACCTATTTTTTAAACTTACTAAATCAGGGTAATCTCTAAGAGGAGAGGTAACTTGTCTAGGGTCTCCAATATACTCTCCTATATTAAAGTATCCGTAGGTTGCGTTTATATCGTCATTTATTTCATTCTGAGGGGAGAGAGTGATTTCAGCATAGTTAACATCTCTAGTAGAGCTTTGGCTAATCTGTAGATTTTGCTGTATTTGTAATTGTGAGGATAAGACTTTATTATCTGGTATATTACTAAAGGTGGAGGATGTAAGAGGTAGTACTAGGTTAGGTCTTTTAATTTTATCTGATATTCTGTTTCGAACTCCTCCTAATACTTGATCAACTAGAATAGTTTCGTAGTTAGGTCCGAAAGAACCGCTTATAAGAGTGAAGTTATTTCCAGTTGAGAAAGAATTGCTCTGTACTGCCCCTCCAACTCCAGGATGAATAGAACTTGATTGTGTGAATAATTCTCCTCCTAGACTTGCCCGGAAGGTTAAATCACTACTACCTTCTATAGAGTTAGGATTTTGAGTATAGGCATCAAATTGCTGCTCTGTTATAGTTTCTGTAAAATATCTTAATTCTTGTAGCTGTCCGTTAAATGGTATGTAGGTTTTGGATAGAGTGGTCGTTGATCCTGATCCGGGGAAGTATACTGTACCTGCATTATTCCAATCTAATGATCCGGTAAAGGAATCAGTCGCTTTGAATCCTACTGTGTTTCCATCTACTCCGTCATATAGTTTATTTGCAGCATATAAGGTGTAGGTATAGTTATTACTCTGTGCTACCATTACAGACCACCAACCTCCATCTAAGAAGGGTAGGTATACACTTGCAAATGTTCCTATGTCTTCATGAGTGAACTTTAGGGTTCCGTACTTACTATATGGGTCTGGTATTGATCCAGAATATGATCCGCTTGCTAGTGATGAGGTATGTTCTAATACGACTGTGAATTGCGGGTCGTCATCGTTGTCGATATTTACAAAAAGGGATTGAGAGGGGGGTGTATTTGCAGTAACTGCAGGGCTCTTAAATCTAAACTGTATGGTTTTTATTATCGACATCTATTATAAATATTGATTTATTATATTCCTCCAAGATCGTTTATTGTCCAGTTGTATGGAGGGTTTTGCAATACAGCTCTGGATGCAGAGGCTGGGGAGCTAAGAGTGAAGTGTTGTGCTACGTCAAAAGATACGTTGGATTGTATTATAGGTTGAGCTGCCCATCCTTGTAGTAGAGCATCATAATTTGTTTGTGAGAATGAACTAGTACCGGCGGTTACTGCAAACATACCAGTTGCTTGTTGAAGTGATGAGATGTTCCAGGAAGATATATCTGCATTAAAGCTAGTTGCGTCGAAGAACATTTCAGACATATCAGTTACATTTCGTGTGTCCCATGAACTCACTCCTCCGCCTGATCCTGTACCGGCGAAAGATGTAGCTTCTCTAAACATTCCTCTCATATTAGTTACGTTTTGAGTATCCCATGCACCGGATGCACCGTGGGATAGGTCCATATTAAATTCTGTAGCACCTTTAAACATGTATTCCATATTCCATACGTTAAGGGTATTCCATATAGTTAGGTTGTTACCTGGGGCAGGTATATTAAATCCAAATGAAGTAGCATCGCTAAACATATAAGACATGTCTGCAACACCTGCAGTAGTGTCTGGGCTAGAAAATGTAAAGTTCTCGTTAAAGCTGTAGGCGTTTTGGAACATTCCTTTTAAGCTTCCTACGTTTGATATATCCCAGTTATTAATACTTTGATTGAAGGACCTTGCTCCGTCAAACATATGCTCTAGGGTGATTCCAGAGTCTGTAACTAGGCCGTCGACTGGTTGGTTGAAGGCGGAGGCGCTGTGGAACATATGAGCAAAGGTAGTTACATTACCTGTATCCCATGATATTGGTTTGTTGTAGGATACTGCTTCAGCGAAAGTTCCGCTCATATCTGTAACTAGCCCTGTATCCCATAGTAATGTCTGGTTGAAGTCTCTTGCGTTTTTAAACGTATGTTTTAGAGTTGTTACGTTAGAGGTGTCCCAGGGTAGAGGAGTGTTAAATCGTGTTGCATCTTGAAATGCTCTCTCCATACTGAGTACAGTTTTTGTATTCCATCTATCTATAGATCCGCTCAAGTTGTTAGCGCCTCTAAAGAAGTCTTTCATACTGGTGGTAGATACTCTAGGTTTATCTGTAGCAGTGAGTTTATATTGTAGAGATGTAGGTCTTGCACTCGGTCCTAATTCATCAGCTCCGTAGAAAGAGGCGGAGGTACTTAATTCTAGAGGTCCGAAACTTCTTATATCTGTTAGGCTGCTTGTATAACCGGTATTATTAAATGCAAATCCTTTTATAGTTCCTGTTATTGTTACATATTTAGTTCCAGAAGTAGAGTAGTTATGTGTTTTTGCTGCATCATCCCATGCAGTAATTATATCTGTGCTTCCATCACCCCAGTCTACAGTCATGTTATAGGTTCCGTTAGGTACTAGGGGTAGAGATATAGGGCTTGTTGCTATCCATTCACTAACAAATCCGGCACCTTCCCATGGAGTAGAAACGTATCCTGACCCGGAAGTATTATAACTGTAGTTGTATTGATTATACCAGTTATCCCAGGTATTCACGTTTTTATCTTTTCCTCCAAATTCTGATATTCTTAATATGGTGTCTGGTATTCCATAGCAGTTCAGTAGTACTCTTAATCCTGCAGTCGTTCCTTTCTTTTTCAGGAGATAAGGTAGGTTGTGGTATAATCTCTTATAAATTAATTTCTGTGCATCATTAGAAGGTATGGTTTCTGCAGAAGCTGTTACGTAGTTAGTTATAAGTTCGCTTCCTGTTGGAGGTAGTGTTCCTCCAGTTTCCGTTATTCCTAATAATCCAGTAAATAGATCGCTGTTAGTAAAACTACTTTCGTATATATCTAATCCGTAGGATCTTAAAGCATCCGCAACTAGATCTATAGATATACCTCCACTTAAACTATTATCCCCATCTTGTCTATTCTCTAAGGCTTTAGTGTATATCCAAATCTCGTCAAACATTTGAGCGGTTAATTCGGAAAATAGTTTAAATTGAGAATTGTCCTCATCATCCTTAATGTAGCTCGGGAAAATTTCGTATAGGTTGTTTAGGTTTTCTCTATCGTATGCAGAAGCAGAAGCTGCTTGAGCTGTTAACCAGTTAGTAGCTTCAGAGGAGGTATAAGAGTAGGGGGTGTAGGGTTTAGTTGAATTTTGTTTTGGCCAGGCATAGGAGCTACTTTCATAGTAGAGGTAATAGTCGTACCCGTCAAAATTCTTAATAATTCTTTTTATTTCTCCTTCATAAAATGCCTTACTTGCAGATAATTCTGTTACCGGTGTTCCGGTTAATCCGTTTAGTGTTGCTATTTGAGCTTCATGGGATTCTATCTGGGTTGCTTTGTAGTTGAAGTTTGTTAACCTGGTATTAACTGAACTGAAGAATGCAAAGTTACTATAGTCTGTGTAGTCTGTGTTAAGTTCTGCTCTATTTTCTGCTAATACACTTTGAAGTTGGTTGGTTATTCCTGCTGTAGATGCAGAGGTTAAGGTGTTAATAGATTTATACTCTGTAGTATTATTAGTTTGAGTTCCTGTTTTTAAATAAAGGTTAGGTCCTCTTAAGTACTTCTTAGTATCTAATTGTATTTCTTCTTCGGGATATTGTACTTGGTATGCTTGGGAGTCGGCTTTTTTAGCTAGGAAGTTGAAATTTGAACCCTCTCCGAAGTTATTATCTAGAGGTTCATAAAGCTTAATTAATATGGTATCGGAATCGTAACCGACATTGACTGCAAATTCTAATTGATTTGATCCAAAGTCTAAATAAAAGCCTTCGAATGTTCTAGTATCGTTTAGATCTGCAAGAAGTGTTTGATACACTCCTCTTAATTGGGGAGGTAGTAGGGTAGAACTGTTTACTCTTAGTTCTGTCCTATCTAAAGATACTTCCGATATAAAGAAGTTAGGATTATTATCTACAAGGGGAGATACAAAATTATACAGTACTTGATACTCTCCTCGAGTATATCCATTAGACTGTAAGTCTTTTCCTGGAGATATTGATAGTGCTGCAGTCTCTTCCCCTACCGGTAATCCGTTGATTTCATATCCGGTAGTTATTCGGTCGATAAAGGTACCTTCTATATCGTATAGGTATGCTTGGATAATATCTGTCGATACATTGAAGGTGGAATTTAGAACTATACTGTTTATGTTAGCTCCATCTTCTGCTGATATTGTAGGTAATGTAGTTCCTTCTATAGTACCTACTCCTAGGGATATTACTGTTGGTTCTGCCATTATGATACTGTATCTATATTATTTGCTAGATTTATTGCATCTGCTGCTGTTTTAGTTGCTAGCTGTGCTATCTGCTGTTGTAGAGCTATATTTTGTTCCCGTAAATCTGTCACCTCTGCAGTCAAAGCTTCTATTTCTGCATTTATGTCTTCTCCCCCTGCATATTCCCCGCTTCTATTGGCTAGGTATTGATGTGATTGAGTTTCACCTTGTTTTGGTATTTCTAAAAATAAAATATCATAAGCTTCAAAAAAGGTATTTACATCTACTTGAGATACAATACTCTCCTCAGGTTCTCCGGTAACTCCGAATTCAGTAAAAGAAGTATTTACTGCTTTAGTGAATTGAGCACGATTATAGGTTGTTAGGTTTATATCTACGTTTTCACTCATTACTTATCTTAAACTCTTCTGTATCTTTAATAAGGACTGTATCTCCGATAGTAGTTTTTATTTCAATCTTATAGTATCTCTCCGGTTGTAATCCGTTTAAGTATAAGTCGAAGTAACTTCCGGTTGGATCACAACTTATCTTAGTATAAGAAGAATCATATTCAATAGCAACTTCATTCGTATAAACATCTTTAACTCTGTAGAAGGATTCTGCTGGGAGAGCATAGTTTCTAGTATAGGAGGATCCTGTTTGGTATACCTTAGGAGGGTATGTAGGTCTTGCATTTACTCTAAATCTATTAACGCTTCCGCTGTAGAATGTCCCGGGGTTGTTTGAGAGTGTAAGTGTTGCAGGGAGTGTATTTAATACTGTAAGACTACCGGTGTTATATGTGAAGTCATCCCATTTAAATTCTAACTCTGGAGGAAATATCGTATGTGTATCTCTTGAAAAGTATTTTAAAGTTGTTTGTTCATGTATATTATCTATAAACTCCTGAGATGCTGATTGTCTTACTATTATTCCGTAGTTGTTGAAATCAGAGGATGACCAGTTAGTTACTATATCGGTTATATTGGCTTGTATATCAGGGTCTGTGTAATATGAAAAAGAGTAAGATGCTTCAGATCCGGTATACCATACACCTCCTCCTGCAGAAGTTGAGTTGGTGTTTAAGTTAAATGATCCTGTTGTTCCAGGTGCAAAGGAAGATGTAGTCCATTGAGTACCTCCTTCATAAGTCCTGTTCTTCCAAGAAACTCCATTTTGTGTTTCTGGGAGGTCTAAGTATCTACCGGTGCCCATATTCCAATCCTCTGCTAGAGCATTAATATTAATAGTGCTTGTTGATGTTAATCCAGTTACATTTGCTGTATAGGATTTAAAGTCCGCTCTCCATGTAGAATCTAATATCTTAGTGGCAAATATACTCTCTATTTCTGCTTGACTAAATTTTAAGAGGAATCTCGATACTTGAGGATTCGCTCCTTCTGTTTGGGGATTCCCGGTCTTAAAATCTGTACTTGCTTCTAATATTTCATCTAACCCTGTATTGGCATCTACATACCCAGAGTATAGTGTTGCGTCTGCTGTTGGAAATAGTTTGTAAATGGCCATTTAATATAAATATGAGGAGTTATTAATCTTAGTTACTTATTATAAGGATACCACCCTCCCTCTAATATCTGTATCCGGGTATTTAACTTCAAATACGCAAGGATCTAATGAAGGATATACTACGTTATTTTGAGTTGCTCCTTCTATGTCGTAAGCGTATTCAGAATATCCTTGAGAAACACCTGTTTTATTAGTAATGTAAATATCTTTAACTGTTTGTACTCCATTTATCTTATCTAGATTTATAAAGAGTTCTTTAAGTAGGATGGGCTGGTTGAAGGTCCAGTTATCTATTGCAAAATAATCCTGTAGTTCTTCTATACATCTACTTAATACTTCATTGTTATTAAAGTTGGGGAGTGTTATTATTTCAAAATCAATTGCTATATTAATTACAAATCCGTCTTTTATCTTTACAGTATCTCCTATAATTCTATATTCGGATAAATAAGTACTTAAGTTCTGTTTAACTGTATTAGAGGATGTTATTAGGTGTTTAGCAGAGTCGAATCCTAGTACGTATAAACTTAACGTAGAAGGTATTTCTCCGGGTAAGGTGTTATCGTTAGCTTTAGTAGCTTCTACATAACTCTTTGCGATTGCTCCGTAATCAGAAGGCATAGAGAGGGCTCGTATCGCATAATCCTTAGTTGTTACGTTTCTTAATTGAGATTGAAAGCCTACTAATGTATTCTGCCTTATCTCCTCTAGAGTATCTCCATCTCCTCCTCCGGAAGCTGCTAATTCATTATTTACTGTAACGCTTGAGAATATATAATTTGAAGTAGTACTGTTTAGATTACTATTTTGAAAAGCGATATTCCCTGTACTAGTTAATGTTGTTACAGTATCTGCTTCAACATTAGAGGAGACTCCTCCTCCTGTTAAGTATCGAATAGTTAGTGTTGTGTTTGCAGGAGCGATTCCGTAGGTATCGGTCTGTAGAAAGTTTGAAGGATCGAATGCGGTAGTTAGTTTTATTTGCTCGAACGGTAAACCTATGCCTACATTATTTCCGTTTGGTAGTATCTCTTCGTCAACGTCAGAGGTTGTTCCGGATCCAAACTGTATTTCTAGGGAGTTATCAGCTCTAAAGCGAGTGGTGAATCTTCTAGCGATCTTCTCGAGTTTTAATAGATATTGAGCGTCTGTATCTGTATAGCTGTTAGGGTCGTTGGTGTTTGTATTTTTTGTAGACTTATAAATTAACTCTTGACCTAGATACGGTACTTCGTACCAGGTATTACCGTCTGAGTCTGTTATATCTAGAATTTTAATGATATTAGTGTCGGCGATATTTACTGTATCGAAAGGGGTAGGTGTTGTAAATGTTGCGGTCTGCGTTTGGATGGTTGATGATAGAGCTTTTCGCTTTTTCTTTAGAAGGTAGTATTGAGGATTACCGCCGCTAGTCTGGTAGATTGTAACCTCTGTCGGGTCTAAAGAACTTGATACAGTAAAATCTACTGTGTCTTGTATTAGAAAATTAATCCCTCCAGGGTCTGACTGTACTACTGTATTTTCTTGAAAGAAGAGTGCGTAGTCATAATCTGGAATGTATGTTCCTCCGGATAGTTTTGCAGGGAGTTGTTGGTATAGGTCTACCTCTACTGTAGAGGTTTTTGTTACTTTAGGTCTATATCCTAACATATATGCAAGATTAAAGATACTTTCAGTCTGCCTTGCGTATTGTACGAATGTCTCTTGTATTTGATTATCTAAGTAGAAGGATAATATGTCTCCAACATAGGCGGACATCTCTAAGACCATCATTCCGGGTGAGGATGGAGAGAAATCGTTGTAGGTATTAGGGTAGTAGGTTTTAGTGAAGTCTACTAGTAGGTCTTTTAATCCTACGAAGTCTCTATTGAAGTATCTGATGTCTTTAATATTAGGCATTGTTTAGGTTTAATTGTATGGTGTCGGTAACTCCTGTGTTTGTTATAGTATAATTTATTACAGTAAAGAGTGTATTTCTATCCTCGTCTGCTCGTAACTCAACTGTAGCTTGTATACTAGGAAAGAATTCTGCTATAGATACTTCTATATACTCTTGTATTTCCTCTATGTTACCTTGGCTTAGTTGTTCAAATATAAATGTTTGCAACCCTGCTCCAAATCCAGGCTTAAAAGGTCTTTCTCTAGGGCCGGTAAGTAGGAGGTTGATTAAATTGTATCTTATAGAATCCTTAGTAGTATAGGTTGTTTTAAATACTGCAGGACCGTTAAGAGGTAATGCTATACCTACTCCTTTACTAGGTTGATTATCTATTGGATATATTTTGGTTGCGTTAATGGCCATTATTATCTTTTATTAATTAAGCCCATAATTTGATCCATGTTTACTTCACCGGGAGGTAAGGCGGAGCCTTGTCCGGTAGTATTAGCAGATGGTGGTGGGGTATATCCTGGTTGTTTTCCATACCCTTGGGCGTGGGTAGAGTTCATTGAGATTTCAGTCTGTCCGGGTCCCATTCCGTTTAGTAGGTTAGCGTACCTCTCCTTACCTATAGGAGTTGGTGTAGTTTTTAAATTACTTGCTAGGTTTTCGGTTACTGGTTGAGCTGTAGATTTAGGAGCTTTGACTGCTTCGAGGAGTATTTCTCTCAACTCCTCTCCGATAGCTTCTTTTACAGCTTCTTTGATCATTGCTTTTAATTCTGTAGATTTCATTCTTTTATAAATATTTGTTAAAATGCTTTTAGATTATCTCTATCTATAATGAGTTTTAGTTCTTCAATTAACACCTTAGGGTTTTGAGTGAAGGATGGTTCGGTCTCAAGAGCTATTATTCCTTCTGTGTTTAATGCTTGAGCTATTCGACGCGTTACTGTTGGGTCGTTAGGTAGTTTAACTTCTACTATTTCAAACGTAAATCCTCTATAAGATTGTTGAGTGTTTGATTGGTTTGTAGTTTCTGCTTCTTGTACAAATCTTTTTGTTTCCGGTCCTGGTTCATTAGCTTCTAGTCCACATGTTTCCAGTAGCGGTTTTAGGAGTTTAAGGATTAGTAATATTATATTTACTACAGCAGCAGCTAGGGAGAGGTAAAATGCTCCGTCCTTTAGTGTAAATTTCTTTTCCTTCTGTATAGGGGTTCCGTCTGCTTTAAATGTTAGGGCGTTTATAGCGTCAGTTACATCTGTGATTGCAGAGGTTATCCCGGAAGGGGTTGGGGCAGCTGCTAGAGGGGGAATTTTTAAAGCTTGATTTACTACGGTCTTTGCGATTTCTAAAGCACTTTTTGCATTTAGACTACCGTTAATTACTTGTGTTGCTACGTTGAGGGTTGCAGAGGAGAGGTTTAAATAAAAGGAGGTCTCTTCTACTACGTTTAATAAATTATTATATTTGTCTAGTATCCTCTTACCTTCTTCTGGTGTTGCTGGACAGTAGGGAGGTTTTGTATTAATTAAACTGAGGGCGAGTTCTTGTGCTTTAGGTTTAAGAGTCTGTAGTATTTCTTCCTTCGAAGGGGTTTCTAGGGAATCGAAGTTTAAAGGTAGTAGTTGGTCTGTGAATTGGTCTCCTATTAAAGTACCTAAGGTGCTTATTTCAGATACTTTAACTTCTACAGGGGAGATAGTTAATTTCTTTACGGGAGATTGTATATCAGCAGGTATATCGGGTAGGTTTAAGTCTTCGATATTTGCAGTGGGAGGAGGTATGGTGATGGAGGGGTCTCCAGACTCTACGCCAGATACTCCGAACTTAGTAGCTATCTCATTTAACTGGTCTGTAGCGAGTGTTTGAAGTCTTGCTACTTTTTCAAGTACTGTTTGGTTAACTTTATTAAGTCCTTTTAGCTCCTTGGGAGGGTCGACGGAAGAGATTCCACTTGTTAATAAGTCTTGTATATTCTTCTTAACTTGCTTCTGACCTGCTATACTCGCTCTTGTAGAGCGTCCATTAACTAATTGCTTTATTCGTTCGTTCATAATCTACTCAATATATACAGTTTCGGATTTAAGATTCTTTGCTAAGTCTTTTAACTTCACGATTTGAGGTTTAAGTAGGGTGAGTGCTTGTAGGTTTGCAATAGGTACCCCGGCGGCAGTGGCGGTGCTACTACTATTTATAATTTGCTCTAATAGTGCGATGATAGAAAGTAGTACGTCTTCAGTTAATTCTCCGTACAGTACAGGTTCTTTAGCGTCTTTACTTCCTAGAAGTATTTTTTCTGCCTGCATACTAACCTCTTCAGTGTCCACGTTAAGTGTTTTTTGACTATTGAGATTTATAGATTGCGGAGAGCTTAGGAAGATACTATCTGTTTTACTATTGAAAAATAATCTACCGGAATTTAATACTATCTGGTCTCCTCTATAATCTTTAGCAGGAGTAGGTAGTTTTTTGTAGCTATAGTAATCTCTAACACTGCTGGGTTCTAGCGGTATTTGTTGACCGTTAGTTAGGTATATACTAGAGTTATCGTTATTTATATTCTCTTCGGTTGGAAGAAATCCAACCTGCCCTTGTAGACCTTGGCCGTTTCTTAGAATAGTAATAGGTTGTCCGTTAAAGCTACCAGTAGACCAGTTACTTAAAGGTTTACCGCCTCTCTGTACTGTTGTCCCAAATCTTAAAGAACTTCCTACTCTACTCTCTACTATAACATCTCCTTCAAACTTCTTTAAAGGTTTTATATTGGATTGTTCTATAAAGTAATTCCCTAAATCTAACGGTGCTGGTCTATCTGAGATATTTTTATTTGCACCGGTTTGGGTTTGTAGGTAATCTCGTTGTTCCGATTCCGGTATATCTTTATTCTCGATAATGTTCGGAATAGCGTTATGATGCTGACTACTCCAGACGTTTAAGGGTGTTATGTAGTAGTATGTTTCTCGTTCAAGATTTTCTTGTATGTCTGAGGATGGGAGTGAGAAGATATATACTAATTCGTTACGTAAAGGGTAGTTGCAGAAGTTAGGAAAGTATGGTTTTGCAAAGCCGGTAGATCTATAAGTACCTCCTTTAACTTTTTTAAATACTACAGTACCTACACCGTTCCATCCGCCGGCATCGGTGAAGTATTTACTAGTTGTATCTAGTACTATGTCACTAACTACTGCTGTTTCGAATTTCACTTCTTATTACCTTCTTCAAGTTTATTAACTTCCTGCATTAGTTGCTCTATCTCTTCTTCTGAGATTAATAATGTGTCTTCTGCAGAACCTTGAGAGTTTACTATTCTCTGTATGATTGTAGCCATTTTTATTAAATGGTCGTCGTTTTTTATTCCTGCATCTAGATATTCCCGTATCAGGGGTACAATTATTGTAGCATCCCCTGTATCTTGAATAAGAGGTTGAAGCTCTCTAATCATAGCAGTTATTTGCTTACTCTTCTTCTTCTGATTAGTGTATATCTCTTCGAGTATGTCTGAGAATTTCTTATCTTTGAAGATTAATTTATCTAAACTCATATAATATAAATATGAAGTGAATGAATTTAGAAGCCTGTATACCCGTTCTCTAGATAGAATATATAATGCTTCTTATAGAGGGCTGCTAATATCTTAGCTACTTTAGTAATTTTAGCAGTCTTTACGTCAGTTATCTCCCGTATATAGATGTAGAGTGCTTTTTTATTAAAGAGTGTAATATTGTCTCGTTTTCTAAAAAGTTCTAGGATTGCATCTGCTATTTTAGCATGCTCTTTTTTAGGAAAGAGTTCGTAAATGTTAGTAGAACAGTAGTAAATATACTCGTTCATAAAGTGTGTAAGATCACTTTCTTGACGTAGTAGTATATTTTCTGGTGTGTTTTCTTCGACGTCTAAGGGTTCGCCGGATGTATAGTGACTATCTTCTTGTTCTAGATGTATATTATCTAAAGAGACAACTTCTAATCTTTTCTTATAATTCTTTTGATTAGATGCGATAAGATACCTTTTAGCAACTGTACCGAAGTATGAATAAGCCTTTGCTCCGTTTGTAGGGTCAAATTTATGTAATTTTGTTAGTAGGAAGGTTATAACTTCATGTTGAAGATCTTCTAGGTTAGCTTCTTCAGTGTAATAAAATTTAAAAGTATGAATAAGGTTTTGTGTTAACTTAAATAAAGGGTAATGTATTTCTTCTTGATATATCTTATTCTTCACTTCATAGTCTTCCGTTTCGTTATAACGGTTTATAGCGAGTTCAGTATCATGTGTAAAGTAGTTTTTAGACTTCTTTTTTCTCTTCTTCTTCTCCATCGATTAATTTAAAGTTAGTTAAGCCTTTTTGCATTCCTTTTATTTCCTTAAAGAACCACCCTATTTCGTCATCGCTTTCAAATGTACCTTTCGCATCTAACTTACTTAACTTTTCATCCATGTAAGTTATTGTCTTAGAGAGACTATCAAGATATGTTAGGTATTTTACTAGTATATCTTCCTGCTTCTCATTCTTACGGAGTACATTACGTATTACATAGATAGCTACTAGGTTTAGTATACCGCTTCCTACTGCTGTATATATTAAGGTTATATTCTCCATACTATTCGTCAAAAAAGCTAGTCATTATATTTTTTAAACCGTCGCTCTTAACATTGCCTAGAGCTTTAGTCTTAGCTTTCGCTTGGGCCTGTACCTTAGGTGCTGCTGTGAAATTTTTAGATATGTCCCTTGTGGGTGCATTTATATGCTTCTCTACTTCTGCTGCTAAAAAATCTGCTTGATGTAGTATAAACATAATTACGGATTTAGGACGGCTTTCTGGTATTCTTGATATGAAGTATCCTTTATTAGCATCATCATATAATCCGTCGTGGGATCTGATGGCTAGCATTTCATTCATCGTATACGGTATACCTGCTTCTTGTAGTAGGAATAGGGATCTATCTGGGATTGTCATAAATCCGACCTCTGCATTATAAGAGTAGTGTTCTCCTAGGTTTTTCTTTCTCCAATCATTAGTTGAAGGTACGTAAAGATCGTTAGTAGAATCCCCCACCTTACCTAAATCGTGATTGATTGCGGAGAATACTAATTCCTCTATGGTGAAGGTAGTCATATCCGCACCGAATTTCTCCCACATATCTCTAACTTCTAATGCAGCGTCAACCACTCTATTGACGTGCTCTACATAGCCTCCTGGGAAGCAGTTATGGTAGTTAACGTTTGCAGCAGCAGGCATTAATACAAACCTATCAGATTGATTTTTATAAAACTGTAAAAGTTTCTCTTTCCGTGGAGAGGAGATGTGAGTCTCTATATTATTAAGGAACTTCTCCCAATTGCTGCTTATCTGTTCTGCATTTAAATTCATAACTACAATATACGAAAAATATTATTAATCCGCAACTTCATTACTCGTAACAGGTTCTATAGAAATTAATCCCTTAAGATCTTCTAGACGCCCTTCCGCTTGATTTAATACCTCAATATAAGTTGTTAGAGGTTCTTGTCTTTGTACAATCCTTCGTAGAGTTTTTAAATCGCTCTCTATATTCTGTATTTTAGTGTTTGCTTGATATCTATATTTCATTAGTTTCCGGACTTTTTACCCATACTAATAAATTAATATCTTTTTACTTAGAAGGCAACTTATTTAGAGAAAAAATAGTATAGTCTAAAACCTCTTTAATAAAACCACACTTTTCATACTCTTCAGTACTTTCGAAATACTTCATAGCTTTTAAAGCTGCTTTTTCGAATTCTGGGTTTGTATATGTTAGTAGGTACTCTAAGTGCTCTGGGGTATGTATATTTAATGCTGAAAGGTAGTTAAATGCTTGAGTAAAGGTAAGGAATGTGCTCATCTCTTTT
>Ga0209138_1000955_pt1 | contig 26134 bp, 21 predicted proteins | sample SaaInl3SG_22_DNA_FD_184645 | JGI IMG/M metagenome (GOLD analysis project Ga0209138, IMG submission 184645) | Marine microbial communities from expanding oxygen minimum zones in the Saanich Inlet - ESP_153SG_22_DNA (SPAdes) (version 2) | ecosystem: Environmental > Aquatic > Marine > Intertidal...
ATATTTAAAATTGTTGTTTTTCCCGTTCCGTTTTTGGCAATAAAAGCGATTTTTTGGTCTTTATGAATACTAAATGAAAGATGCTCAAAAAGCGTTAATTCACCATATGATTTTGAAATATCTTCTACATTTAAATAATTCAATGGCTAAAGTTTAAATTGTTTTTTTATGATTTAATTTTTTTATTATACCATTTGCACAAGTATACATAGCGAACTAATAAAGCTATCCACAATGGAAGAATTCCAATATTGAACGACTGAACTCCTGTGAGCCAATGGAGTGCCATTAGGAATAATAAAATTAAAAGAAATTTCAGGTATCCAATAAATCGTTTTTTTACTCTTTTCTTCAAAAGGGTAGGGATGAACAAAAGATTAAAGGCAAATGCCCACAACAGATTATAATTGTAAGCTGTTGCAGTATGATCTGTAGCAAACCACAACAATAATATAACCACTCCAATAAGCCCTGTAATAGAGAAAATCATGACATCTAGCCATTTTGATCTGGAGTTGCTTTTGTAGTTCTTATACGTTAATAAAACAATTAAAAAACTCAAAACACTAAATATAAAAAGCGGGCTACTCCAAAAAGAATGTTTTACACTTAATTCTTTTGAATTTAAAATTTCTTGTTTTTTGACTAATGGTTCATTTGTGTTTTTAAATTTTACAACTTCAAAAAAGCTATGAATGTATCTTGGCAAAAACATATGATCGTTAACTGGAGCAATTTGGTCAATGACAGACCCCAATGCAAGATCAATACCAAACCCTCCCCAAGAATTTTGCTTTACTTGAGATCGAATTAACACTCTAAAGGTGTGTTGCTCAAAGTCTTGAGGTTGCTCAAATTCTAGCGGTTTTTCACTCACAGAAACGATGAGGTCTTTTATTTTTGTGGCGCAATTGTTGTAAAAAAAGTCGTAGGCGTAACTTTTGTTTTGTGGTAAGATATTTTGTTGAAGTTTCTGAAAAAATGCCTGTTTTTCACCAAGACTTAGGTTGAGCGTTTGTGACTTTACTTCTCGTTCTTCACTTAAGTAATACGATAGAAAAGATTTGTAATTAGTGAAACCAATTTCGTAATTCAATTTTCCTTTGGCAAAATTCAAATAAAAACCATCGGATTCAAAATCATATCGACCATAATCATAAACAATATCCAAGCGATACATAGGGTCTTTTATTCGAATTGCACTGTGCCCAAATGCCTCGTTGAGCAAAGTACTTGGTCCTATTGTTAAAATACTAACTTCGGAATAATTGGACAATTGAATTTGTCCATATGTTGATGTACATATGGCAATAAATAAGCTTAAAAAGCAGTATATCTTCTTCATATTTATCTTCTAAATAGTCCTAAGTCAATTTTTATTGAAAATACATTAGAATATAAGGCTACACTTTGGTCTCCTATATCTGTTATGGCGTAATCAATTGCAATGCCTTTATACTTAAAACCTACACCCAAATTTGGTTGAAAGCTTATTTTGTTTGTATTGTCAAATTGCAATTCGTTTTGAAAATTTCCGACTCCACCGCGCAGAAAAACTAAGTCAATATATCCAAATTCAAAACCTAGTGCAGGGTTGATGCTTACGAATGAAGTAGAAATTAAATCGTTGTTTTGTTCGAAACGCATAATAAGATCAAATTCAGCTTTTAGGCTGTAATCATAATCGAAAATAAAACTTTTTGCTACACCAAATTGAAGTTTTGGAAGAGTAAGTTCACTCGCTTCTGGCTCTTCTTGATTTTGACCTGGAATTGCATTTTGTATGTCCTGAAGGCGGTCATCATCAAATGCCCAAGAATTAAATGTTGTTGTAATGTCTCGTGCCACGAGTCCAAATTTCCATTGCTTTGATTCAAATTGTAAACCAAAATCAAATCCAAATCCCCAGGACGATGCAAAATCTCCAATAATTCTTCGAATTATTTTTGCATTTACGCCATAATTTAAGCCTGGAATTGGAAGCTTACGTGCATAAGAAAAAGTAATACCATAATCTACTGCAGAAAACAAATTGATTCGATCATAGTTAATATTTCCTTGCTGATCAATTAGTTTTGTTGTATCCAAAATATCATCAACACCAAAGCGAATTATAGAAATTCCAACAGCACTTCGATCATCTATTGGTGTGGCAAATGAAATGTAATTGTAATTGGCGATATTTGCAAAATAGCTGGAATGCATTAGAGCCAAAGCATTATCTTCCAATTGTACCAATCCAGCGGGATTCCAATACCCAGAATTCACATCGTTAGTTGTTGCTGTCACAGCGCCACTCATAGCAAGAGCAGCAGCATCGACACCTATATTCATGAATTCATTCGAATATTTTGATGAAGATTGACTTATTCCAATAGTTGTAATTGAAATAAATAACACTATGATGAATTGCTTATTATTCAATGTTTTAGATTGTGACATACAACAAAAACTATGTTTTGAGGTGTATATTGTCTTTATACTTGTGTGAAACAAAAATAGTTTATTATTTTTACTAAATAAATATAATTCGATTTGAAAACTTTTGTTCCAAATTTTATAACACTTTTAAACCTATTGTCAGGTTCAGTTGCAACAATTTTCGTAGTTGAAGGCCAATTGATATATGCTGTATCTTTTGTATTTTTAGGTATTATGTTTGATTTTTTTGATGGATTTTTTGCTAGGAGACTAAATGCAACCTCCAAGCTTGGCCTTCAGTTAGACTCTCTTGCCGACTTGGTAACCAGTGGTTTAGTACCTGCTTTAGTGATGTTTCATTTGTTGAAACAGACCGTCACACCATCTTGGGACAGCCTAAATATTTTGCCTTATTTTGGGTTGCTTGTTGTTTTGGCTTCTGCATACAGATTAGCAAAATTTAATATTTCTACAGAGCAGTCAAGCTTCTTCATAGGGTTGCCAACACCTGCCAATACATTGCTTATCATGAGTTTACCGCTCATTTTAACATATCAAAATAATGATAATTATAATGCTATAATTTTAAATCCATTTTTTTTGATAGCACTAACACTTGTTAGTTGCTTTTTATTAAATGCACCTGTAAAATTGATTGCTTTAAAATTTAAAACTTGGAAATTTTCTGAAAATGCTTCAAAGTATACTTTAATAATTTTTTCAGTTGTAGCTTTAGTTGTTTTTAAATTTGCAGCTATTCCCATGATAATCATTTTTTATTTAATTTTATCAATAATAAATCCACCAACAAATGCTTGATCACATATTCACTCTTTTAATGCTTGTTATGTTGCAGGCGGTTCTAGGTTTCGATAATCTATTATATATCTCGCTAGAAAGTAAAAAAGCACCAAAAGAGAAACAAGCTTTTGTACGAAAAATGGGTATTGGTCTTGCAATAATTTTTAGGATTATTTTGCTCTTTGTATTGGTAAAATTAATAAGTTATTTTCAAGATCCAGTGTTGCATATTCCTTTTGAGGATATTGTTGAAGGACATTTTAATATTCATAGCATTATTGTTTTAATTGGTGGTGTTTTCATCATTTTTACGGCCATGAAAGAAATTTGGCATATGGTAAGTTTTAAAAACTTTTCTGTTAGTGCATCATCATCCCACAGCTCTGTTTCTAACATCATTACCATGATCGTAGTCATGAATGTTGTTTTTTCTTTCGATTCAATTCTTAGTGCAATGGCTCTAACTAACGTCCTTTGGATTATGACAACCGCCATAATAATTGGAGGCCTATTAATGATTTGGCTTTCAGAAAAAGTTACCACTTTTTTAACCAAAAACAGAATGTATGAAGTTCTGGGATTATTTATTTTATTTATTGTTGGGATTATGTTGCTCACAGAAGGTGGTCATTTGGCACATCTCAAACTTTTTGGCGAAGAAATCGTGCCAATGAGCAAAACCACCTTTTACTTTGTTATTGTGGTTTTGGTACTTATAGATATAGTTCAAGGGAGATATCAGAAGAAAATCATGAAATCACAGGAATTGGATAAAAGCCAACATTAAAACTCAAGTTTCTTTTTTCTTAATTCGAAATTTTGACCCAAATATACTTTTCTAACCATATCATCATTGGCCAAAGTTTCTGGGTCACCAGCTTTAAGAATACTGCCTTCAAACATTAAATACGTTCGGTCTGTTATTGCGAGTGTTTCCTGTACGTTGTGGTCGGTAATAAGAATACCGATATTTTTTTTGGTAAGTCGGGCTACAATTCGCTGAATATCCTCTACAGCAACAGGGTCAACACCAGCAAAAGGTTCGTCCAAAAGAATAAAGCTTGGATCTGTTGCCAATGCACGTGCAATTTCCGTTCGTCTGCGTTCTCCACCTGAAAGTAAGTCTCCTCTATTTTTTCGAATATGAGAAAGCCCAAATTCTTCAATAAGAGATTCCATTTTACTAAGCTGCTCTTTTTTTGAGAGTTTAGTCATTTGCAAAACACTTAAAATATTATCTTCAATACTCAGTTTCCGAAACACTGAAGCTTCTTGGGCAAGATAGCCGATACCATTTTGCGCTCTTTTGTACATCGGATAGTTGGTAATTTCTTTATCATCCAAAAAAATAGCCCCTCCATTAGGCTTAATTAGCCCTACGGTCATGTAAAAAGATGTTGTTTTTCCGGCACCGTTTGGCCCCAAAAGTCCAACAATTTCACCTTGTTTGACTTCAAACGAAACGTCCTTAACAACTTTTCGTCCGCTGTAGGATTTCATTAAATTTTGAACGCTTAACTTCATTGTAAAATAGTATGAGTGTAAATATAATTAAATATGTGTTTCTAAGCTTCCAAAGCTTCAAGAAATTCGTAAGCTCGTCTCAGGTGAGGAATCATAATCGTACCACCAATTAGTGTTGCAATACTTAGTGCTTCAACAATTTGATTTCTAGTCAGCCCTTCTTTATGGCATTTTTCAAGGTGATATTTAATGCAATCATCACAACGCAATACAGCAGATGCTACCAAGCCAAGCAGTTCTTTTGTTTTTACGTCAAGAGCGCCTTCTTGAAAAGCCTTTGTGTCAAGATTGAAAATACGTTTTATCACTGTGTTGTTATCTGAAAGAATTAGGGCATTCATTTTTTCGCGATAGTTGTTAAATTCTTCTACGGGCTTTCTCATTTTGTACGATTTTGGTTTTTGACTACAATTTTTGAAATTAGAATACTGACTTGATATAAAATAATAACTGGAATAGCAACAATAATTTGACTCGCTACATCTGGAGGCGTAATGATAGCCGCAACAATTAAAACAATGACCAACGCATATTTTCTGTTTTGTCTAAGAAATTCTGGCGTAACTAAACCTATTTTTGAAAGGAAATAGATAATTATGGGAAGCTCAAAAATAAATCCTGAGGCTAAAACGGAAGCTCGAACCAGTCCTATATAAGAGTTTAAATCAAAGTCGTTGTGTACCTGATCCGCTACGCTGTAGGTTCCTAAAAAATTTATGGATAATGGACAGATTACATAATATCCAAACAAAACTCCAATAAAAAATAAAATGGAGGATGTAATTAGAAATCCTTTTGAATGTTTCTTTTCACTACTATAGAGGCCAGGACTGATAAATTTCCAAAACTCATACAACACATATGGGAATGCAATGATAAACCCAAATGTAATTGAAGTCCAAATATGAGCAGAAAATTGTCCTGCCATGGTTCTGCTTTGCACTTCAAAATCAAAACTTGTATTGCAAAAACTATCATAACCAATGAGTGACGATGCTTTACATAACAAGTCATAGGTGAAAAAATCAGTTTTTGTTGGGCCAAATATGAGCTTATCAAATAAAAAACTTTTACCCAAGAAAGCGAATGATGCAGCAGCTATGATTGCTATGGTACTCCTAATAAGATGCCACCTTAGTTCTTCTAGGTGATCGAGAAAAGACATTTCTTTTTCTTTTGCCATAATTACAATATTCCCTCTTTAACTAAGTCATGTAAATGAATTACGCCAGCATATGTTTCATTTTGAGTGACCAACAATTGAGAGATTTCATGTTTTTCCATAAGCCTCATAGCATCTACAGCCATAGCCTCAATATCTATAGATTTTGGGTTCTTGGTCATGATGTCTTTTGCACAAAGCCTAGAGAAATCTTCAGTTTTAGTTAGCATTCGCCTTAAGTCACCATCTGTAATAATTCCTTGAATTACATTTTGATTGACAACTGCACTTACGCCCAGACGCTTTTCGGTAATTTCAATAATCACATCTTTGATACTAGAGTGGAGTTCAACGCTAGGTTTCTCGTTTTGCTCTACAATATCTTTTACTGTTAAAAATAATTTTTTACCCAACGCGCCACCGGGATGATATTTTGCAAAATCATCACTTGAGAAGTTTCGTAAGTGTAGCAAACACACAGCAAGAGCATCGCCCAAAACAAGTTGTGCAGTTGTACTTGTAGTTGGGGCCAAGTTGTTAGGACAAACTTCTTTATCAACAAAAGAATTAAATAAAAAGTCTGATTGTTCGCCTAAAAACGAACTTTTATTTCCTGTAATAGCGATAAGAGTATTATTTGCACGTTTTAGCAAAGGGATAAGTGCTTTAATTTCTGGTGTATTTCCACTTTTTGAAATACAAATAACAATATCATTTTTTTGAACCAATCCCAGATCTCCATGAATCGCATCTGCAGCATGCATAAAAATCGAAGGTGTACCAGTAGAATTTAGCGTTGCTACAATTTTATTCGCAATAATAGCACTTTTCCCTATTCCAGTAATAATAACTCTACCATTTGACTTAAAAATTAGCTCTACCGCATCAGCGAAAGATTCATCAATCAGAGATGCAATGTTGTTAACTGCATTGCTTTGTTCTTCAATCGAACCTTTTGCAGCTTTAACAATTGCACTTTTTGATATTAAAGTTTTCATAAAATTATTTTCTACTGAATTAAATATAGTTAACTTAGTATTGGAATACAAAAAAACGAAAAATTAGTGAAAAAAACGTTATTTTTATTCAAGTTAACTTTCTATCATTGAGTCTAAATTTTATTGATTTACATTTTTGAATGAACAAATCTTCTGCACAACTTCATACGGCGCTCAAAAAATATTTTGGCTTTGATAAGTTCAAAGGCCTACAGGAGCAAGTTGTTACAAGCATATTATCAAAACAACACACTTTTGCAATAATGCCAACAGGTGGAGGAAAGTCTCTATGTTACCAACTGCCTGCTTTGATGCAAGATGGTACAGCTATTGTGGTATCTCCACTAATAGCGCTCATGAAAAATCAAGTAGATGCCATTCGTGGAATTTCAGACAAAGAAGGAGTTGCACATGTTCTCAACTCTTCACTGAACAAAACCGAAATAAAACAAGTCAAAAGTGATATTGAAGCAGGAATCACAAAATTACTTTATGTTGCTCCAGAATCTTTAGCCAAAGAAGAAAATACAGTTTTTTTACAACAGCAAACCATCTCTTTTATGGCTGTAGATGAAGCCCATTGTATTAGTGAGTGGGGGCATGATTTTAGGCCAGAGTACAGAAATCTTAGACGAATTGTTCAAAAAATTGGAGAAAATATTCCAATTATAGGGCTAACAGCTACGGCAACTCCTAAAGTACAAGAAGATATACTAAAAAATTTAGCCATAACCGATGCAAATACATTCAAAGCATCATTTAATCGCCCAAATCTTTATTATGAAATTGTTCCAAAAACACAACAAGTTGACAATGATATTATACGCTTTATAAAACAAAATGAAGGTAAATCTGGCATTGTATATTGTTTAAGCAGAAAGCGTGTAGAGGAGTTAGCACAAATTCTCCAAGTTAACGAAATCAAAGCATTACCATATCATGCTGGCTTAGATGCCAAGTCACGATCCAATCATCAAGATATGTTTTTGATGGAAGATGTAGACGTAATTGTTGCAACCATAGCCTTTGGAATGGGCATCGATAAACCCGACGTTCGTTTTGTGATTCATCATGATATTCCAAAAAGTATAGAAAGTTATTACCAAGAAACAGGTCGTGCAGGACGAGATGGTGGCGAAGGACACTGTATGGCATATTATTCCTATAAGGATATTGAAAAACTAGAAAAATTTATGCATGGTAAGCCAGTTGCAGAGCAAGAAATTGGTTTTGCTCTGCTCCAAGAAGTTGTGGCATTAGCAGAAACCTCTATATCTCGCCGAAAGTTTATTTTACATTACTTTGGAGAAGAATTTGACAATACCACTGGTGAAGGTGGTGATATGGATGATAACGTTCGTTTTCCTAAGGCAAAAGTTGAGGCTAAAGACCAACTAGCAATGGTTCTCGATATAGTCCAAAAAACAAAAGAAAAGTATAGAATTAAAGACCTTGTAAGGGTTTTAGTTGGAGAAGAAAATGCATTAATTATTTCACACAAAACTCATGAGCAATTCTTTTTTGGATGTGGTAAATCTAAAAAAAAGCATTATTGGATGGCGCTCACACGACAAGCACTAGTAGCAGGCTTTATTCGAAAAGATATTGAAACTTATGGAGTTGTTAAAATAACCAAGAAAGGTCACGAATTTTTAGATCACCCCAAGTCTTTTGGCATGACAGAAGATCATAACTATAAAAATGATTCTTTAACCACCTTTAACAAATCTTCAAGAGTTGATACAGACCAAATACTATTTCGCTTGCTCAAAGATCTAAGAAAGTCCAATGCAAAGAAACTTGGAGTGCCTCCATTTGCGATTTTTCAAGATCCTTCCTTAGAAGATATGGCTCTAAAATATCCAATTACCATTGAAGAACTTCATAACATCCATGGAGTTGGCGAAGGAAAAGCAAAGCGCTATGGTAAAGATTTCGTGTCTCTTATTGCTCGATATGTCAAAGAAAATGATATAGTTAGAGTAGAGGATTTAGTGATAAAATCTACAGGGTCAAATTCATCCTTGAAACTCTACATTATTCAAAATATTGACAGAAAATTACCCCTAACAGACATTTCTTCAGCTAAAGGAATGGAAATGAATGATTTTATTACTGAGCTCGAATCTATCGTTTTTTCTGGCACAAAATTGAATATTATTTATTGGATTGATGAAATCTTAGATGAAGATCAACAAGAAGAAATCCATGACTATTTTATGGAAACTGAAACTGATGACATAGAAAAAGCAATAGAAGAATTTGACGGCGACTACGAAGAAGAAGAACTGCGCTTGTATCGTATTAAGTTTTTTAGTGAAGTTGCTAATTGATATCTCCAAAAAATTCATTTTTAATTCAAAAGTTTTTCAAATCCTCCTTACATTTGTGACTTTAAAATTTTAGAACCAAAAACAAAACAAATGCAGGACGGTTTATATGCCAAGTTTACAACTTCAAAAGGAGAGATTTTAGTTAATTTAGAATTCCAAAAAACACCAGGCACAGTAGGTAATTTTGTGGCACTCGCTCAAGGAAATTTAGAGAATGATATCAAAAAACAAGGACAACCTTATTATGATGGATTGAAATTCCATCGTGTTATTCCCGATTTTATGATACAAGGGGGGTGTCCTCTAGGCACTGGCACAGGAAATCCTGGGTATAAATTTGATGATGAATTTCATCCAGATTTGAAACACGATCAAGCCGGAATTCTATCAATGGCTAATGCAGGACCAGGAACAAATGGCAGTCAGTTTTTTATCACACACACGCCAACATCGTGGTTAGATGGAAAACACACAGTTTTTGGTAAAACCATTGAAGGTCAATCTGTTGTAGATGCAATTGTTCAAGGTGATACTATTGAATCTTTAGAGATTTTGGCCGTTGGAACAGATGCAGAAGCATTTAATGCTGTAGAAGCATTTAGAGTTTTTGAAGGTTCACGTGCAAAACGTATTGAAGCCGAAAAAGCATCAATTGAAGCCGATCTTGAAAAATTGGCAAGTGGATTTGAAAAAACAGAAAGTGGATTACGATATCAAATCCTCCAAAAAGGTCGGGGTAAGCAAGCCCAAAAAAACGACGTAGTGTCAGTGCATTATAAAGGTCAATTGGCCGACGGTACTGTGTTTGATTCTTCTTACAAACGCAATGAACCTATCGAATTTACACTGGGTATAGGTCAAGTTATTCCAGGTTGGGATGAAGGTGTTGCATTGCTTCATGTCGGAGAAAAAGCACGATTTGTAATTCCAAGTACTTTAGCTTACGGAAGTCGTGGAGCAGGAGGTGTTATTCCTCCAAATGCAAATCTTATTTTTGATGTAGAGCTCGTGGATGTAAAATAGATTTCCACTTTTTCTAAGTTTTTAAAACGCAAACAAAGAAAAAATTAGTTTTGTTTATAAACATCTAGATTTTATTCTTAGAATTTAAATAGTTATTTGTAAATTTGTTTGCGTTTAATAGCGCACAATGACACAAACCACTACAAAATACATCTTTGTCACAGGAGGTGTGAGTTCCTCACTCGGAAAAGGCATAATTGCAGCCTCACTAGCAAAGCTTTTACAAGCTCAAGGGTATCGTGTCACTATTCAAAAACTAGATCCTTACATCAATATTGACCCAGGAACACTAAATCCTTATGAACATGGTGAATGTTATGTGACTGACGACGGAGCAGAAACAGACTTAGACTTAGGACATTACGAACGTTTTTTAAACGTCCCCACCTCACAAGCTAATAATGTAACTACAGGAAGGATTTATCAAAGTGTTATTGATAAAGAACGCCGTGGTGTGTTTTTAGGTAAAACAGTACAAGTAATACCTCACATTACGGACGAAATTAAACATCGAGTCAAATTATTAGGGTCATCCGGAGAATATGATATTGTTATCACTGAAATTGGAGGAACTGTTGGCGATATAGAATCCCTACCCTATATTGAAGCAGTGCGTCAGTTGAAATGGGAAATGGGAAATGACAATGCTTTGGTCATTCACCTTACCCTTATTCCATTTCTTTCCGCCGCAGGCGAATTAAAAACAAAACCAACGCAGCACAGTGTAAAAACTTTGATGGAAAGTGGAGTTCAAGCAGATATTTTGGTGTGTAGAACAGAACACGAATTGGGCCAATCTATCCGAACAAAACTTGCTCGTTTTTGTAATGTAAAAAAAGAATGTGTCATTCAATCTATAGATGCATCAACAATTTATGACGTACCAAATTTGATGCTCGAAGAAGACCTAGACAAAGTGGTTTTATGCCAATTAAATTTGGAACGCCATCAGCCAGATTTGAGCTCTTGGAATACTTTTTTGCAACGCCACAAAAACCCCATTGATCAAGTTACAATTGGTTTGGTAGGGAAGTATGTAGAACTTCAAGATTCGTACAAATCAATTTTGGAAGCCTTTACTCATGCTGGTGCAGCAAATGAAGTAAAAGTCGTAATACGATCTATCCATTCAGAACATATTTCTAAAAAAAACACTTCAGAACTGCTTTCAGATTTGAATGGTGTGCTAGTTGCTCCAGGATTTGGAGAGCGAGGTATTGAAGGAAAAATTGAGGCCATACGCTATGTTCGTGAAAATAATATTCCCTTTTTGGGTATTTGTTTAGGAATGCAAATGGCTGTAATTGAATTTGCTCGAACCGTCCTAGGGCTTTCAGATGCAAATTCTTCTGAAATGAATAAAAGCACCAAAAACCCTGTTATAGATTTAATGGAAAGTCAAAAAAAGATTCAAAACAAGGGTGGAACAATGCGCTTGGGCGCATGGAGCTGCAAATTATCAAAATCATCTATTGCTAACGATGCTTACAAAAAAGATATTATTGAGGAGCGTCACAGACACCGATACGAGTATAATAATTCGTACAAGACACAATTTGAAGAAAATGGAATGGTTTCTTCAGGAGTGAATTTGGATACAGGCCTTGTTGAAATTGTTGAAATTCCAACGCATCCGTGGTTTGTTGGGGTACAATATCACCCAGAATACAAGAGTACTGTAGCTAATCCTCACCCCTTATTTAAAGCATTTATTGAAGCGGCTCTAAAGCATAAAAAATCAAACTAAAAATTATATTTAATTTGGATCATAAAATTGACCAATTAAATTTTTGAATATGGAAGAAAAGAAAATAGATACAAATTCACTGATTGGGTTTTTACTCATTGGGGCAATATTATTGTATATGCTGTGGCAAAATCAACCTTCGCCAGAACAACTTGCAGCAGAACAACAAGCCAAGCAAGAACAAATTGATGACAATTCTGTTCAAGACTCTGATCTTGATTCGGTTAAAATCACTCAAAACACTTCAAATCTTAAGCAAAAATCTAAACTCGGAGACTTTGCATATTCCTTGGACGTTCCGTCAGCAACAGATGGATTTACACTTCTAGAAAATGATGTACTGATCCTTAAAATCAGCAACAAGGGCGGTGGAATTTCAGAAGCTAAACTTAAAACTTTTGTAAATTACGATTCTGTCCCTGTATATCTTATTAAAGATAAAACAGCACATTTCAATTTGAATTTCTCTACCTCTGATAATCGTACCTTAAATACTTCTGGTCTTTACTTTGAGCCAACATTAAAAAATAATGGCAATAACAAAGTTTTGTCAATGAAATTGAAAGTATCAGAAGATCAGTATTTAGAATACCTTTATACGATAACACCAGATGACTACATGCTTGGCTTCGACATACGTACAAAAGGTCTTTCAAATGTATTGGATTCAAATAAAAGTGCAAATTTTGAGTGGGATTTAAAAGCCTTACGTCAAGATCAGAGTATTACTTTTGAAAATCGATATACACGACTTTCATACGAATATGAAGGAGACAAAACAGGAAAGCTCTCTCAGGCTGGAGAGGATGAAGAAACGTTAGACAATGTATCTTGGATATCATACCGCCAGCATTTTTTTAGCTCTATTTTAGTGCCAGATTCTCCTCTTAGTAATGTAGAGTTAAAGTCTTTCGATTTAGTCGAAGATGAAACTATAGATACCGTTTTTACAAAACGCTACAACACAAAATTTCCTTTAACATACACATCTGGAGAGCTGTCTCAAAAAATGAATTTATTTTTTGGACCAACCTATAGTAAGGTTCTTAAGAAATACAATAAAAATCTTGAAAGCAGTATACCTTTTGGCTGGGGTATTTTTGGGTGGATCAACAAATCTGTGTTTGGTCCTTTGTACTCATGGCTTAGCAGCTTTTTATCTTATGGTATTGCGATTATAGTAATGACTATAATGGTCAAAATATTACTTTCATTTGTTCAGTATAAGCAGTTTTTATCTCAAGCAAAGATGAAAATTTTAAAACCAGAACTAGATGCCATAAGAGAAAAATATAAGAAAGATAAAATGAAGTCACAACAAGAAACTCTTGCATTGCAAAACAAAGCAGGAGCAAGTCCGTTGAGCGGATGTTTGCCAGGACTACTTCAAATTCCAGTGTTTTATTCCTTATTTATGTTTTTCCCAATTGCATTTGAACTGCGCCAAAAACCATTCTTATGGGTAGAGGATTTAAGTTCCTACGATACCATTGCAGAACTCCCATTCAATATTCCATTTTATGGCGATCATATCAGTTTATTTCCAATTTTGGCTTCCGTTGCTATATTCTTTTACATGCGAATGACTACAGGTCAAAATATGGCAAGTCAACCTCAACAAGAAGGTATGCCAGACATGGCAAAAATGATGAAATATATGATTTATTTTTCGCCACTTTTGATGTTGTTTTTTTTCAATAACTACGCTTCAGGTTTGAGTTTGTATTACTTTGTTTCAAACCTTATTAGTATTGGGATCATGCTTGTCATCAAGAACTACATCATTGACGAAGAAAAGGTATTGGCAAAAATCAATGTAAGCAAGGCAAAGCCAAAAAAACAAGGTCGTTTTCAAAAGAAAATGGCCGAAATTATGGAACAAGCTGAAAAACAGAAAGCTGCCCAAAATAGACGAAAAAAATAAGATAAAAATCATCTTAAGTTATATTTCATAACTTTGTAAAATGAAAACAGTTGTTGTTGGTCTTTCTGGTGGAGTAGATTCTAGTGTAGCTGCTTATTTACTTAAGAAACAAGGATATAATGTGATTGGATTGTTCATGAAGAACTGGCATGACGATTCTGTTACCATCTCCGACGAATGCCCATGGCTAGATGATAGCAACGATGCTATGCTTGTTGCCGAGAAATTGGAAATTCCATTTCAAACTGTAGACTTAAGCCAAGAATATAAAGAGCGTATTGTAGATTATATGTTTCGCGAATATGAACAGGGTCGCACGCCAAATCCTGATGTTTTATGTAATAGAGAGATCAAGTTTGATGTATTTCTCAACATAGCAGTATCACTAGGTGCAGATTATGTTGCAACAGGTCATTATTGCAGAAAAGATGAGGTTGATTCCAATGCAAAAACACCTATTTACCGCTTATTATCTGGCACAGACAGGGCCAAAGATCAGTCCTATTTTTTATGTCAACTCTCTCAAGAACAATTAGATAAAACACTCTTTCCGCTAGGCGAATTAACAAAACCTGAGGTTAGAGAAATTGCCCAAGAATTAGATTTAGTCACAGCCGATAAAAAAGATTCTCAAGGTCTTTGTTTTATTGGAAAAGTACGTTTACCAGATTTTTTGCAGCAACAACTAAAACCTAAAACAGGGGATATTGTTGCTATTTCTAGTACGTTTGAATCTTATAATAAAACTTTACCTGTTTTTAATTCTAAAGAAGAAGCACTAGAATTTGAATCCAAAAAAATCGTTTATAGAAAAGATAATGGTGTAGTTATTGGTTCTCATCAAGGGGCTCATTATTTCACAAAAGGTCAGCGAAAAGGATTAGCTGTTGGAGGCACAAAAGAACCACTATTCGTTATTGATACTGATGTTGTTGAAAATATAATTTATGTTGGTGAAGGCAAACATCATCCTGGGCTTTTACGCAAAACTTTGTTTGTTCCAAACGATGATTTACATTGGATTCGCCCAGATTTAGTATTAGATTCTAATGAAGAGCTAAATGTTTTGGCGCGTATTCGTTACCGACAACCTTTGGAAAAAGCAATACTTTTTAAATCTAGTAAAGGTTTATACGTTTCGTTTTTAAATCCTCAAACAGCCATAACAGAAGGGCAATTTGTAGCTTGGTACATAAATGATGAATTAGTTGGTTCGGGAGTAATTTCTTAAATTGTGTTATTGTTTTTTTAAACAATAAATTCATTATGAACAACACGATTACTCATCTTTTTGAAATAAAATACCCTATGATTCAAGCCGGAATGGTTTGGAATAGTGGATGGAAATTAGCTTCAGCAGCTTCAAATTCAGGGATACTTGGTCTTATAGGTTCAGGATCTATGTACCCCGATGTTCTTCGAAAACATATTAAAAAATGTAAGTTGGCTAGCGACAAACCTTTTGGTGTCAATGTGCCATTGTTATATCCAAATATTGAAGAAATCATGCAAATTGTTGTGGAAGAAGGCGTAAAAATCGTTTTTACCTCTGCAGGAAATCCATCGACATGGACAGGATGGCTGAAATCGCATGGAATTACAGTTGTTCATGTAGTGAGTAGTGTAAAATTTGCTTTGAAGGCAGAGGCTTGTGGTGTAGATGCCATTGTAGCAGAGGGTTTTGAAGCGGGAGGTCACAACGGACGTGAAGAAACAACAACATTTACGCTTATTCCGATGGTGCGAAAAGCTGTATCTATCCCAGTCATTGCCGCTGGTGGAATTGCAACAGGAAGTGGTATGTTGGCAGCAATGATATTGGGTGCGCAAGGGGTACAAATTGGTAGTCGTTTTGTTGCTAGTAAAGAGTCATCAGCGCATCAAGCTTTTAAAACCGAAGTAATTCGAGCAAAAGATGGAGACACGCAACTCATACTCAAGGAATTAACCCCTGTTAGATTGTTGAAGAATAAATTTTTTCAAGATGTGGTTCAATTATATCAAAGCCATCCAACCCAAGAAGATTTAAAAAAACTGCTTGGGAGAGCCAGGGCAAAAAGAGGTATGTTTGAGGGAGATTTGGAAGAAGGAGAATTGGAAATAGGTCAAATAGCAGGATTAATTGACGATATTTTACCTGTGAAAGAAATTGTAGAACAAATTATATCTGAATTTAATGCTGCTAATAAAGAAATGAGTAATCTAAACCTTTAACCAATGACAAAACGCACACAACAATTAGAAGCTTTCGATCGCTTACTCACAATAATGGACGAATTGCGCTCACAATGTCCATGGGACAAAAAACAAACAATGGAGACCCTTCGTCCTTTAACCATTGAAGAGACCTATGAGCTTGCCGATGCCATCTTAGAACAAAATCTAGACGAAGTTAAAGGCGAATTAGGTGATTTGATACTCCACATTGTATTTTATGCCAAAATTGGAAGTGAGACCAATACTTTTGATATTACTGATGTTTTGAATGGTGTTTGCGAAAAACTAATTCAGCGTCATCCTCATATTTACGGAGATGTAGAGGTTTTTAGTGAAGAAGAGGTTAAACAAAACTGGGAAAAAATTAAGTTAAAAGAAGGCAAAACAAGTGTTTTGCAAGGCGTTCCAAAAAGTTTGCCAGCATTGGTCAAAGCAACACGAATTCAAGAAAAAGTAGCTGGTGTTGGATTTGATTGGGAAAACCCTCACCAAGTTTTTGAAAAAGTAGAGGAGGAGTTGCAAGAGTTCAAGCTAGAGGTAAATGCCAAAAATCAAGAAGCTATAGAATCTGAATTTGGTGATGTTCTATTTTCATTAATAAATTATGCACGCTTTCTAAAGATTAATCCAGAAAATGCTTTAGAACGTACCAATAAAAAATTCACTAAAAGATTTCAATACTTGGAAGAAAAAGTAAAACATGAAAAACGTTCACTTTCAGACATGTCACTTGCTGAAATGGACGTCATTTGGGAAGAAGCAAAAAGGCAGTTGAACGATTAGTTGATTACTTTTTTGATATTGGATAATTTCTTGGTCCAGTGTTGTATTTGATCTTTATGTTTTTTAATTTTCTTGTGTACATCAACCACCATTGGATTATTATCTGCTACGTTAGAGAAAAATTGTAAGTTGTTTTCTAGTTGATTCATTTCAGATTTTATCTCATCAATCTTTTTTCGCACAAAAGAAATCTCGTTATTCAGCGCCCTAGGATCTTTGCTTAATTCATGAATTTTACTTGTGTATTTTAAAGATTTTAATTCTTCTTCATTCATTCCAATTTCCGTAAATAACTTGCTTATTGCATTAAAAAAATCACGATCTATATGTCGCTTGTTTTTTGGTACTTGACTTAGTGCATTCCATTGGTTATAAAATTCTTTTATTGTTATTAAAGCGGCTTCATGATCATCGCCAATTTTAAAAGAATTTAATTTTTCGAAGAGCTGTTCTTTTTGATCTAAAGATTCTATTTCTTCAGGTGAGCCAGCATTTCTTTGTTCGTTATAGCGATCAAAAAAGTAGTTACAAGCTTCTCTAAATTCTTGCCATAATTTATGGCTATCCTTCTTGGAAATATGACCAATTTTTTTCCATTTTTTTTGAATCGATTTCATTAGAGCAGCAGTAGTCTCAAAATCTTCACTGTCTTTATTCTGCTGAGCAATTTCAATTAGTTCTTTTTTCTTTTTGAAATTATCGGAATGCGATTTTTTTAATTCTTTGTAGAAGTTATTTTTTGTTTTATTAAAAGTCTTTAAAGCATTTTTAAAGTCTGACCATGATTGATTTCTTACTTTTTTTTGAACTGCTCCAGCCTTAAAGAATTTTTCTCTAAGTCTTTCAGCTTCTTTTACTTTCTCTTGCCATAAACCATGAGAGTTAACCTCGTTTTCTGTAAGCGCTTTAATTTTTGCAATAATAGCCTCTTTAGTTTCAAAATTAATCATCAATTCCTTCTCAATTTGAGCATTAAATTCCTGACGTTTATCATTGACAATCTTTGTTGCTTCACTAAATTGTTTCCATAATGTCTCACGATGTTCTTTAGCTACAGGTCCCAAATCCTCTTTCCAAATTTTATGTAAGGCTTGAAGTTCTCTAAAAGCACGACCAAGATTTTCTTCTTTAGCTAGGGCTTCAGCACTTTTGATAAGCTTTTGTTTTTTTTCTAGATTGTGTTTGTAGTCGCGATCTCTCAGGTCTCTGTTAAGGTGTAGAAAATCATAAAACTTTTCTACATGATGACGGTAGTTGTTCCATACATCATTTGCATTTTTTATTGGTACTTTCCCAATTTTCCTCCACTGTTCTTGTAAATTCCTGAATTTATTGTAGGTTGCATTGCTGTTTTGACTTACATCAATCAAGCCTTTTATGTCTTCTATTATCTGTAATCTATTTTCTAGATTTTGCTTTAAATCTTCTGTTTTTTTCTTTTCAAATTTTTCGTTTTTTTCTCGAAAGGTTTTGGATAGCTCGTTGAATTGTTTTTTGATTGGGTTGTCAAAACTAAAATCAATACTGTTGCCACCTTCAGCTAAAAAAGCCTCTTTTTTTTCGTTAAGAATCACTAAAAATTTTTGATTAAAAACCTTTTTTATAGTATTAATTTTAGGGCGAATGCTATAAACATTATCGTTTTTGAGCAATTGTTCAAATTCAGATATCAAAGACTCCAAAGATAAATCGTCGTAATTGATGTCTTTTACTTCATTTTTTTCGTCTGTTTTTTCTAACTCAACTTCACTGTCTTGAACTTGAGTTGTTTCTTCTGAAGATTCAGATGTTTGTTTCATCCTTTTCAGTTCAGACTCTTTAACCCTCTCGTCTGTTTGTGTATGCAGTTGTTTTTCAACATCTTCAACCTCCTCTTGAGAAGTTTGATTTTCTGTAGTATTATTTTTTTGTTCTTCTAATGTTCCGTCTGCATCTTGCAGGTTATCTAGCGTTGTCATGTTTTAAGGTTTTTGGGTTTTTAATGACTTAAGAGCATAAATATACACTTATCCCTTAAATTTACAAATTCAAAATTTATGCCTTTGATTTAGGAGTGCCATATCTCCCATGACTTTTCTGCCTGTAATTGTAACATTTTCAAGCCGTTGAGAGTCTTTGCGTTGACTTTTTTTCCTGAGCTTAAAAATTTAGTTTCAATAGGATTATATATTAAATCGTATAGCAAATGTTTTTTTTTAATCCCAGAGTAGGGAATCGGTGGAGATTCTTCAATATTTGGATACGTACCAAGTGGTGTACAGTTAACAATTAGTGTATGTTGTTCAATATCTGTTATAGTTAAATCTTTGTAGTTTAAAATACCTTTAGTTTTTTTAGATCTAGAAACAAATGTGGTTTCAATTCCAAGAGATGTTAAGGCATAAACTACTGCTTTGGAAGCACCGCCTGTTCCTAAAATTAGTGCTTTTTTATGTGTAGAATTTAAATGTGGAATAAGACTAGTTTTAAATCCATAATGATCAGTGTTGAAGCCAATTAGCTTGTTGTTTTTAATCTTTATCGTGTTTACAGCGCCAATGGATTCCGCTTCATGATCTAGAGCATCTAAATATGGGATAATATCTTCTTTGTATGGAATAGTAACATTCAGTCCATAAATATTTTGACTATCAAAAATATAGGGAAATTCTTCCATGGAATTCAAGTCGAAGTTTTGATACATACAGTCCAAATGGCATTGTTTAAATTTTTCAGAAAAATATGTTCTAGAAAAAGAGTAATCGATGTTTCTTCCAATTAGTCCAAATATTTTCATGCTTTTTTGTTTTTTTTGTTACCGTACCATTCTAGAATTAAAACCAGACTAATTCCAAGAACAGCAAAGAAAACCGCGTAGATGGTTTCAATATTAATGTCTGGAACATAACGATCGTAGTTTTCAATAATTTGTTTACCCCTTGAATCTAATAAAAAATCCCCTGATATATTTTTTTTGTATACAGTATGCTTCCATGGCCAAACCACACCTAATGATCCTGAAATAAATCCCATTATTAGTGCTAGTGTAGTATTTTTGTAATGTTTTAAAACATAATTTAAAATATGTGATAGACAAACAAGACCAACTACTGAACCTAATGTGAATATAAATAATACTTTAAGCATTTTAATTATGTAAGGATTTGATAGTACTGAAAAATCCCCAGTACTTAAACTTAAAAACACATCAAAAAGTACATTGACGGCATCAACTAAAAGGAGGACATAGTTTCCAAGAAGCATCAAAATAAATGAGCCAGAAAAACCGGGTAATGTCATACCTGTTATACTTATAATTCCACAAAAAAACACAAATAGAAGATGATCATTTTCAGTCGCTGGATTAAGAAAACTTATACTTAACCCCAAAATAACTCCTAAAATTGTACTTAATACGGTCGTTCTATTCCAAGATTTAAAATCGTTATAAATGTAAAGAACTGAACCTATAATCATTCCAAAAAACACACTCCAAACATATAATTCGTAGTGAATGATAAGAAAGTCTAGCAATTTTGAAATGCTAAAATAACTAACAATCATTCCAAAAAATAGTAAACTTAAAAAGCGTCCATTAACATAATTGTAAAAAGAAGTAAAACGCCCGTTAAGGAGAAGTTTAAATCCTTTTTTATTAAATTTTTGAAGCGAAAAAATAAATTCTTCATAAAAACCAGCAACAAATGCAACAATCCCACCAGAAACGCCCGGAACTTTATTGGCTGTACCCATAGCTAATCCCTTGAGAATAAGGATAATTTTGTCTTTTGTAGTCTTGTACTTATCCAATTGTTTTGTTTTTGGAGCTAATCTTTTCAAGTATAAAAATGATTGAAAATCCAAAAATCATTATTGCAATAGCAGATAAAATTTGTGGATTTCCATCAAAAGAAAATGGCGTAACACATTCTTCATTTAGTGGTACATTGAGGCCTTTTGAGTTGACTCTGTAAGTCAATACTTTTTTCCATGGCCATATTTTTGCTAATGCACCTGTCATAAATCCTGTGAGTACTGCCAAAGTTATGCTTTTGTAGGAGTTAAATAACCACTTTAGCAGTTTTGAAAATGATAATATCCCAACAATTGCACCTACTACAAAAGCGGCTAATTTTCCAACGGCTCTATCATTCATGGCTTGTAAAATGGTATTATAACTTCCTAGAATTATTAAAATAAATGCTCCAGAAATTCCAGGTAAAATCATTGCACAAATTGCAATAGCCCCTGAAATAAATAAATAAAACATACTTTCTGTATTACCTAGAGCTCCTAGTTTTGTGAGTTGATAAGCAACAAGTGTCCCGATAATTATACCAAAAAATTCTCCTAATTTCCATTGATTAATTTTTTTTACAACATATAAAATACTCGCTAAAACTAACCCGAAAAAGAAAGACCAAATTAGCACAGGTTTTTCGTGAATCAACCAAGTCACCAATTTAGTAAGTGATAATATACTGATTGCGATTCCAATGACTAATGCAGCTAAAAAATTACCATTGATTTTTTTCCAAGTAGATTTGAATCCTTCTGTTTTTAGAATTTTTATTAGATTGAAATTAATGGCATTTAGACTTGAAATTAATTCTTCATAAACTCCAGATATAAAGGCAATTGTTCCTCCTGAAACGCCTGGAACAACGTCTGCAGCACCCATGGCCATTCCTTTAAAAATGAGTATTATGTAATCGGATAAACTGCGTTTCATATCAAATAACAATGTGCACTAAAGATAACTAAATTTACTTGGATGTTTTGTTGTAGCTTTCAATGAAATGTAGCACAGCTTTTCGAGTATAAACTTCAGGAAATAATTCTTCAAGAATAAAAGCATGCTCTGCATTATAGTGTAAGGCGGTAAGTAAATGTGTAAAAGCAGTTTCAGTTTCATTTAGTTTAAAGCAAATCCCCGAAATTCTAAATTCTAGCTCTTCACTTTTTTGGTGGTGCTCTAGTGCTTGCACAAAATTATATTTTGCAGTTTCCAATTGCCCCAATTTAATTAAAATATCCCCTCTAGATAACCATACTTCTAGAGAGTAATTGCCTAGCTCAAGTGTTTTTTTGTACCCACGCTCTGCTTCTTTTAAATAATCTAAACGTTCATTTATTTTTGAAAAAAACAACCAGTAATCAGCATTTTCATCGTCAATTTCTATAGCCTTATTTACATAGAATAGGGATTTAAAAAAGTCTTTTTTTGAAAAATAGAACAACGAAATTCCCATCCAACCTTTGTCAAAAGCGGGGTCTTCTTCTACAGATTTCATGTAAAATTTTAGAGCTTGGTTGTCCTTTTTGATTTGCTTATAGCAATATCCAATTTTAAGTAGTGTGTATGCAGAGGCACCCTCAATAGCCATCGAAATATTGTATTGTTCAATAGCTTCTTCGTGGCGATTCAAACGTTCTAGAACTTTGGCTTTTTCTAGATATGCACCAACAAAGGTATCATCAGAAATGATTGCAAAATCAAATGCCGTTAGTGCTTTTTGGAGCTCTTTTTCTTCTAGATATTGTTTACCAAGTTGATGCCAAGCCACTTCACAATATGGGTTTTGATCTAAATACCAGTTTAAATATGATATGGCTTCTTTTGTTTGGTCTAGAAAATCATAGCAATAAATGATGTTGTATAAAGAAGAATAATCTTCTATGTCTAAATCAACACATTTAATAAAATGCACTTTTGCTTCTTCGTATTGATCCAAAAACAAGTATTCCATGCCTATTAATGAATGAATTTCAGAACAATCTTCGGCTATTTTTAGGGCTTCCTTAAAAGTGTCAATTGCTTTTTGATGTTGGTCTTTTTTGGAGTAAATATTTGCTCTTTGTATATAAAGCTCTTCATTGTTTGGCTCTAATTCAAATAAAGAATTTAGCAAGCGCTCCGCAGCATTATAATCGTTTTCAAAAATTAATATTTCAACTTTGAATAACCTTAAGTTTATAGAAGAGGGGTGTTGGTCAAGACCTAGATTGATAGCTTTTTTGGCCAATGCAATTTTTCCGATTTCCAAATAATGGTGTATAATACTCTCAAATTCGTTGGAATCAAAGAAAAAAACATTGTTAGTCTTTAACATTGACTCGAACTTACTTAGTGATATATTTTGACTTTCGTTTGAAGGGCCTAGCTCCATATAGTTTTTTTGTAATATTAAATTTATGATTATATCACTGTAAGTTGATACGCCAATACGAATGTTTTCAACAAATTAATTAACAGTTTTTAAGAACAGAGTCTAGGATGTTTAGAATAATATCGCATCCTTCCTCTAATTCTTCGAACGAAATGGTAAGGGGAGGTGTAATTCGGATGGCTTTTGGTTCATATAACAACCAAAACAGAATCAATCCTTTATTCATGGCTTCAAGTACAACTTTATTTGTGATTTCGGCACTTGATGTCATTGCAGCCAGCATAAGGCCTTTTCCACGAATTTCTGTTATTAGTGGGTGCTTTAATTTCTCACAAATATATTTTTCTTTTTCTAAAGCCTCTTTCATCAAAGTGCTTTGAGTAATTTCTTTAAGCGTAGCCAATGCTGCTGCTGCAATAACAGGGTGTCCGCCAAATGTTGTGATATGTCCTAATTTTGGAAAATTAGACAAACTGTCCATCATTTTGCTAGATGCCGAAAAGGCACCAATTGGCATTCCACCTCCAAGTCCTTTACCAACAACCACAATATCGGGGGTACAATTGTAGTTCTCAAAACCAAACACTTTTCCTGTACGCCCAAAACCAGGTTGAATTTCATCTAAAATTAGTAGAGCACCCATGGCTTTACATCTCTTTTCTACTTTATATAAATAATCATTTTTGGGCTCAATAAAGCCTGCGCCGCCTTGAATGGTTTCTAAAATAACTGCCGCCGTTTTTGTGGTAATTTTTTGTAATTCTTTTTCTTCATTAAAATGTACAAAACGAACATCGGGGAGTAGAGGTCGGAAGGGCTGCTTTCGCTCTTCGTAGCCCATGACACTTAGTGCTCCCATAGTATTTCCATGATAGGCCTTGTGCGCTGCAATTATTTCTGAACGACCAGTAAACCGTCTGGCTAGCTTAAGAGCACCATCTATTGCTTCTGTACCTGAGTTAGTTAAGTATGTTTTTTCAATATGTTTGGGTAAATGTTTTGCTAATAAACGTGTGAGTTCTAAGGCAGGTTTTTGGATATATTCGCCATAGACCATCACGTGCATATAGCTGTCCAACTGCTTTTTTATTGCATCTACAACTTGTGGATGACAATGACCTAAACTACAGGCCGAAACTCCTGCAACGAAATCTAAATAGGACTTTTGATTTTGATCATAAATATAGCTACCTTCTGCATGTGATATTTCCATCGCCAAAGGATGTGGTGTTGTTTGTGCTTGAAATCTTAAAAAATCGTTTTTACTCAAATTTGTTTTTTCAGTGTTTTTGGTTTTAATGCTTTATCATGTTTGGGGATAGATTTTTGCATTTTATTGATTTTTTCAAGAGGTAAGTTTCTTGCCGCTTTATTGTCTTTTTTTGTTGCTTTCTTTTTTTCTTTTTTATTTGGATCTTCTTTTGAATTTCCAGCATCTTCAACACGTTTGATAAGGTCTTCATCAAAAAAATCTTCTTGGGGGGTGTAGGGGTCTAATCCTTTAATTTTTACTAATTCTAATGGTGGGTCGTTTGAAAATAAGTCATCAACAGTTTTTGGCCGTTCTTCATTGCGCCAAACAAACCCTTTTAGTTTTCTTTCTTTCTCTGGAAAATCTTCTTCAGGATATGTTTTACCTCCTATTTGATTAATTTTCCGCAACTCATCAATCTGGTTTTCGGAAATCCATATTTTAATTGATCCAGATTTTGACTTATCAATACCAACCAATTCATTTTCACTGTTCCTTAGGAAATAAATAGTTTCAGCATTTTTTATAATATCAATTGTGTTCAATTCATTCTTCTCAAATAAACCATACAATACTTTACCTGAAATTTGATTAAATCCATCGCCCAAACTGTCCTTACTAATAACAAATGCACTATTAAATACCTTTAACGAGTCTAGAGTTTCATTTTTTGTATTTGAAATCAAATGAATAGAGTCACCTGTAATTTGACTTTCAAAATGCCATAAAACTGGGTGTTCTTTTTTTGAAAACGCATCAGCATCAACATCATAAAAATTAATCAATTGTGTGAGTCCTGTTTTTTGATTCATATGAATAGAATCTGCTTTTCCACTCAAATTGGATTTAAACATTTTGGCGTTATAAAAACCTCGAATAATTCGTTCATCAGCTGGTCCTGTTACCATAAGTGTATCGCTGTGCATAAAAATGGAATCATTTTCTTGTTCTGTAATTGCTAGTGCTCTTTTGGTAATAAAAACGGAGTCTTTTTCTCTGAAAACTTCGGCATAATGTCCCTTTATAATACTTTTGTTTAAAGTATCTGTAACCGTAATGTTATTGGTTGCAGATGCAAAATTTTTGTTGCGATTGAAGTATACACTATCGCCTTCAACAATACGATCATCGTAGTTTATTTTTGATTTTTTTACAAAATGTCCAGTATCATTATTTGTATTATAAAATCCTCTTTCACAGTAAATTACACTTGTTTCACTTGTAATTGTTGTCGGTCCAAACATAAATGCATAACCAGATTCGGTGTAAAAATCTAAACGTTCTGTGTCAATCTCATATTCTGGATTAATCAATTTTACATTATCTACAAATTGATACTTTTTTGAGTTCACATAGTAACGCCCAATAGTACTTGTGATTGTACCTGATGTATCACGAACCACTCTGCCTTTTTGATTATAATAAGCTTGTTGTTTTATACGATCAAAATGTAATACATCTGTGTATAATTTTGAGTCAGGGTCTATGAGAACTACATCGCCACTTGCATAGGCGAGTTGTGTTTTTCCGCTATATTCAACGTATTTGGAAGTCATATTAATACTATCTCCTTGTTTGACTCTCACGCTTCCGTAGGCTTCTATAAAATCTTCTTTGCCATAATAAATAGCTTCATCACACCACATTTCAATGCCTTTATGTTTGATGTGAACTTGATCAGAATCATCCCGTGTAAGGATTGTAGCATCGGGTTTATCCTCTTCAAAAGTCATATATGGTGCATATTCAATTTCAATTTGTTTCCGTTCTTGAGCAAATGTTAGAAAGGAAAAAGATAGA
>Ga0209138_1000956_pt1 | contig 26105 bp, 57 predicted proteins | sample SaaInl3SG_22_DNA_FD_184645 | JGI IMG/M metagenome (GOLD analysis project Ga0209138, IMG submission 184645) | Marine microbial communities from expanding oxygen minimum zones in the Saanich Inlet - ESP_153SG_22_DNA (SPAdes) (version 2) | ecosystem: Environmental > Aquatic > Marine > Intertidal...
GGTGTTGGTCGCAACCGTAGCGTGAAGCAGTCCTACAAGATTCGCCACACGCAGACTGCTAGCGGTAAGATTCAAGCAGCTCGTGAAGCTCTTGGTCTGGCTAACGCTTATATGGATGAGTTCGACAAGCTGGCTCAGGAGATGATTCAGCAGACTGTCTCGAACGACAAGTTCCAGGACATCATCCGTATGGCTTACCCCATGCCAGAAGCTGACAAAAAAGGTGCGCTGTCTAAGTGGAACACCAAGCTTGAGCAACTAGAAGAAATCTATGTTGGACAGTTCAATAACACTATTGCTGGCACCGCTTGGGGTGCGCTCAATGCTTTGACTGAGCGCATTGACTGGCACCGTAATGGTCGCAAGGGTTCCAATGAAGCTGTGCTGGCTGGCGCTAGCGGTTTCGACCCTATGGTGAACGCTGAGAAGAATCGCCTTCTCCAGGTAGTTCGCCAGGCTGTATCGGCTTAGCCCACTAGTCCTAGGCATGACTTGAAACTGCCTCCCAAATGTGGGGGCCCCGAAAATCCGATCTATACATATATATAATCATATAAATAATCTTACGAAGTGTATTAAGATATCGTGGAAAGAATCGTGGGAAGTCTTGTGCTTGTCAGTGGTCTGTAGTATAGTGTAGGTATGACAAAACCAATTTCAGAACTATTAGACTACTTAGCAGAGAAAATCGAGTATTTGGAAAATGAGATTTCCGATGTTGATATAGAGGAAGAACCAAGCACATACTGGTATGTTTTTTCGGGTATCAGAGTGTATAAGTCAATTGCTAAAGAAGTCGAAGAAAACTACCTATAGGATCCTTGCCGTGTCAGTGGTCCCTGTTATAGTTGGGTTATGGACAAACACGAAGTAGTAAATGAGATTCTAGAATATCTAGATACCCGTCGCACACAGCTATCCAATGAGATGGCTGCCGTTGCTTATGAAAGCAATGACTACGCAATGCTTGATGCAATGTATGAAGTATACGACCACCTCGTTACTAAGTTGGAGGATGACTATAGATGATACAAACAATCAAAGTAGACCACGTCTGCCGTTGGTGTGCTCTCGAAAAAGAATTCTATCTGCTTGATAGGATATGCGAAGACTGTTGGGAAGGAATGCACAATGCCAGGTAGAGAATCAGAATACGAACGTGGTTACATCAATGGTGTAACTGCAATGCTGAATGTACTTACATCAGAAGAAGTAAATCAGCTTGACAAAGACAATGTTTTGATGTATGCTAAAGCTGTCCTAGATTCCTATAAAGAAGAAGGTAAACTGTGACATCCCCCGTTATTTCCTGGTCAGCCTGGGAAGATACATACAAGCCTATTAATGATACTATGTTTGATTTCGTTGATGAGGTTCTAGAAGTTTCCAAATCCCCCCATCACATCTGGACTGTTGTAGATAATAATCCTAACAGTGTTTATTTAGATGTTCTCCCTGGATACAGGTTGTTCAATAGACTAGGATTTTATGTTACCGAGGTAGCCTGGGAAGACGAAGGGTTGGTGGTGAGCAATGACAAGTCCTATTACTAATACTATTGTTGATATCGAATGGAAGGATGGAGATGACTCTGCATTATATGATAGCGGCTATGACGATGGAATCAATAAATGTATTGAGATACTTAAAAGCGTTAAAGCACAGCCTGAGTTAGATAGAATGCCCTCGTCGTTTACCGTGTCAGTGGTTCTTGCTACACTTGAGAAAGTAAGCAAGGGAGAAGACTAATGGAATGTCCTAATCACGAAGGTGCATTTGATTGCACACCGTTTTGTAATGTATGTGAAGGAACACAGGAGGTATATCATGTCGCAAGCTGAGCAGCACTGGTATGAGTCAAACGATTTTCACAAGGGAGTTCTTTATGCCTGTGAATATTTCCGTGACGAGCTGGGTATCGAAGATGCAATGGATACAGACATCGCTTACAATGCATTGAATTTGGTAACAGCAGAATGAACGAAGAGTATGCAGCAGTTTTGTTTGAGGTAATGGTATCTAGTGGAAAGGATCTTGGATCCGTGTCAGTGGTAGGTGATAAGGTATAGCTATGAATGAATTCGAAGAAGCAATGCAGAATGTCCTTGATTATGGTATGAAAGCTATTGACAGGCTTTCCCCCGAAGAAATCGCACAACTAGAAACTATCCTGGAAGGAATCAAATAATGGGAGACAGAGTAAACGTAGGTATCCGTGGTACAGATGGTAATACTATTTTTCTTTATCTGCACTGGGGTGGAGAAGACGCAAACGAGATTGTGGCCAAGGCCATCGCACATTCCATGAGCCGTGGTGATGACGAAGCATACCTTACACGTATCTTTGTTTCAAGAGTTATTGACCGTGACTGGGACAAAGAGACTGGGGTAGGCATGTCTATCAACAAGTTGTCCGCTATGGGTGATGGCTACGCCGTGCCTGTCTATGACTATGCTAATAAGACTATTAGTCTTCACGAAGAGAAGTGGGACAGTGCTGGGGGGTATATTGACTTAGAGCCTCATACAGTATATAATGTAGACGAATACCTTGCCAAGTTTGCCATTAGAGGAGTTGGAGCATATGTCTAATACTATTAGTCTAAACAATTCGATCATCTGTGAGAACTATGACCTAAACATTTGGGATAGGCGTGGGTATGAGACTGAGTATGAGGAAGAAGGCTGGGCAATTGAATGCTACACCTATCCCTATGTAGGTGCTGTGTATGGTAGCGGAGAGTATCACTCTACTATTCTCCTTACCCCGACTGAGGCCAAGAGGTTGACTCTAGGATGGGGAGAAGACCTAGGTGGTGACTATACACCCGACGCTGATTTCTGGTTAGATAAAGATACATTCTTTGAGACCTACACAGATATCCCTGAGCGTGTTGCCAACTTGCTGTGGGCATTGCCAGGGTATGAACAGCGACTAGACATTCCAGCCTAAAGAGAGTACAATAGTAGAGTATGAGTAGCGGACATAAAGCAACAAGAGAAGAAACAATCACATACAAGCTGATTGACATCCTCTCTGACCTTAGAACTGATTTAGATATGATTGGATTATACTTTGGAAGGTATGCTAGAATAACGGTGTACAAGCGTTTAGAACATATCTATGAGGTTGCCAAGCATCACAGAGAAAAAGCAGACGACAGAGAGGCACACAATGAGTACATCAGAAACATCAACAGCTAAGCAGATTGAGGAGCTACAGGCTATCCTCGATGAGGTGAACTCGCTAAAGCAGTGGATGGATGAGGAAGGCCTTGTGGAAGCAGAAGAAGCGGAGCTGGGAGACTCGTAGGGGGCGGGGCCCCCAAATCTAGGGGCCCAGAATATCACAAAAACATAACAAAGTCAAATCCCCAATAAATAACTTTACGAAGGACATATAAAAATCGTGGGAAGTTTTATTACGAAGGGTATTTACAAATCGTGGATCGGAGAGTATAATGAATGAAGATAATGAACCAACACCTATTGAAGTAAGATTCGATATCTTATCTGAGCTATGGGTTGACTATAGGCATCAAGAAGACTTCAAAGACTTTATTGATTATAATGATCTAGGTTTGCCTTTAGCCTTTATGCTAGCAGAGAAGATTGTATCTCCTACTGATCAAGCTAATACAATTGTTAATGAGACATTTGATCTATTCTTAGCTTCCCTCGGAATTAAGGAAGATGAAGGATATGACAATCTCGATGACTTGCTCGTTGGTTAACTATTTAAATAAACATTATTACGAAGGGGCATTTTAAATCGTGGAATATTTGATCATTGGTATGATTATAGCTATACTATGGGCAATAGCTTTGAATTCATATAACTAAGGTATAATAGTATATATGGTAAGAACACCTTATTTCAGATCACACTACCCCCATGAAGGAAGAGACATTGATCAGGGGTATTCTGATATGGGTAAAGCAATAGCGGGATTCATCAAAAAGATTTTACATCACTGTAATCCATTACGAACACCTTAGAAATATCGTGGGTATATACTAAATACCATGATAGACATTATCCCTAGTGTAATAACCACTATATTCGTTATAGTGTTTTTAGTTATTTCTGCTATTAAAGCATAGTAGATCTTTTTGATCCATTTCCCCTGATTTTGATTATTTTTAATTAATTTATTAAGGTTTTTTGGATATTTTCAGGCATATATTTTTGCTGGATTTCCGCTAAATATCATTACGAAGAGGTGTTTGAAATCGTGGCTTCCATTATGAAGGGTTTGGAGGTTCGTTCTATTACCCTATATACTTATCCACAATGTTATCCACAACTTTATCCACACTGTTAGTAAGATGATATTTAAAGATTAAGCTTATTTCTGAAGTCATTTACACCACTAAGAGCTGTACTATTTGCACTAAGCCTCCTGTGTGAATAGTCCGAGGGGTTGTCTTTATTGTGGAATCTAAAGAAGACCATCGTAACGTACTCACCATCTTGAAACTCTTTATGCGATCTCCAATGAATAGAATCATTTGGGTTAAATATGAGAGCACCATTGTCTAAGACATTATGAATGCTTTTGTCTAATCCTACTATCCAACGTGTGTTAGAAGACAGCACAAGGCTTACGATCATATCTGTGTCATCTCCATCATAATGTGGAGGTAGATCGGGAGTGCCATAAGGTAAGCTATAAGTTACTGCCATAGCTCCTTTTGAAGTCAATGGCTTTTCTGATAGGCCATTAACCAAAAGGGTAACAGAATCATTGATGTAGTCTGGAACAGGCAAGGGGTATGAAACCCTACCATACTCTTCTTGTATTTCATTGTCAGGATTAAGCAAAGCTTTGTTAGCTAGGTCTTTTAGCTCCTTTAAGCTTTCTTCTGATAGCGCTTCTCTTATGTGAACATACTCTAATTTCATAGTAACATTCTATCACATATCGGTATGATATCATATTTGTGGGGGTAAATAATGTTAGAAACTATTGTGATATGGGTCTTAGTCCCTATAGTCATTGTCTTGAATCTTTGGGCTTTCTACAATTGGTCAAAGCATATGTTAGACCCTATCTCACGCAAATCGAATTACGATCATAAGCATCATCACGGAGATTATCCTTATCTTGACAAATAGCATTACATCTATATCTAATCCTGATAAGGAACGCTTATCACGTATGAGATCATATACTCTAGCTATGGGTATACGTCTTATATGTATAGGGTTATGTTTTATAGTTCCAGGATGGTTCGTTACCCTGCCGATATTGGGAGCTATCCTGATACCCTACTTTGCCGTAGTCACAGCAAATAGCAAACACATTACGAAGCATGCTGTAGAATCTCCACACAAGGGTGCTATTGTTCAGACCTAGCAGCTTGCTTTTCCACCTTTTCTCTCTTGCGCTGAAGCCTAGCTTCATGAAGCAGCTTGAAGTCCTCTACGTTTTCAAACAGCTGTCCCTCAGCCCACCTCAGAATACCAAGTTGGTTCCACAGGTCAAACTTGCTCGCCTGATCATTATTAACTAGGTCAATTGTTTCATTGTAAAGATCAAAGATGTTGTTCATAGACTTTGCTGCCTCTGCCTCAAAGTCTGTATTCATTACTTCGTAGTATTTTTCGCTAGCCACTGTCTCTCCTTATGATTGGCTTTATAAAATTATATCGCACACATCTACAAAAGTCAACAATATGATACAATCATAGTATGAACAAACTAGACATCACACTGGTTATTACACTAGCAGTAGTTAATGCTGTTACTGTACTATCCCTCGCTTTGATCCTCGTATAAGGCATACTATAGATATTGCTCGTGTCGAGCATGTAATTCTATTTACCGCCGAACTTTAACTCTTATTTTCGCGCCGAGCTTTACCCACAAGCTTGTCCCAATAACCATTAGGATTGCCCGTGTAGGCTTCTCCAGTCTCTCTATCAATCAGCAGCCATTTGTTGGGTGACTTGGTGTGTACCGTCAAGTCTATCGGCTCATCGAACTCTTCGTATATATGATGGTTTCTGGACATATATACCATTCTACACTATTAGTATTAAGACTTTTTATTATTCTTATCTGCCGAAAGCTTTGCCACATCAACTTCAAGCTTAGTGATTCTTTTATTAAGAATGTCCCTTGTAGTCTTCAAGGACTCTACCCGTTCCATAGCATCCTCATACCTATAGAGCAGCCCACCTGGATACTCTGGAAAGCCATAGATCATATTCCATAGCTCGTTGTACGAATGCTTACGCCTACGCTCACGGTATTTTTTAATGCGGTGTCTCATCAGAAAGCATCCTCGCATACACATGCGTTGCACTCTGTTTTTGTTTTAGTGTGTCCGACATGCTGGTGCTCCCAGGCAAGACCACGCTGGTGTGCTGTAAGCCCCCTAGACCATGTCCTGTCTGGCCACACTGTGTAAAGCTCTGGCCTGATGTCTTCTAGTTCCATTATTTGTTCAGCCCTTCGTAAAACCAATCGGCAACCCTTTTAATTGACACAAGCTCTACATTGGCAAGCTCCCCAGAATCAACCCTTTCGAGAAGATCGTCTTGTACCCTTATTGCTTCGCTTAGTGCATAAATCTTTTCAGCAACCGTTACTTCTGTATTATTTGTATATTCTACAACAACTTTAAACATTTGTCTACCCCTTCAGTCCCTGGTTAGAAGCTCTCCACAAAGTAGGGCTGTGATTGTCCTCCACACCCTGCTTCGTCTCTTTGTCTTCATATAATCTAATAACGTGGACACAAGGATCACCGCCTTGGTCAAAGTCTTTGTCTTCTTCTGGTGTCAAAGGTATTCCATCGTGTGTTTGACAGACTGGTGGACCAATCCATCCACGAATGTATCCCTCTTCAACCCACTCTTCAAAGCTCATTTCATCTGAATTTGTCATCGCTGCCCCAGGCCTTTCTCATAAACTCTTCGAATCCCATATCCTCTAAGTTCTTGGTCATATCTCTAATATCATTATCTAGAATAGCAAGATGCATAAGCAACACGACGCTGCTGACCGCGCTAAGCTTTGGACCAAGATTGGCCAAGTCCTGCTTTATTTCAGAGCGCTTTCTTTTAAGGTCGTTTATTTCTTCTTTTGCCTTATCCTCATCCATCGAGCATCATCATTTCTAGTTTAATTTGCTCTATAGCATCCTTAGTTTTCTGTAAACTAAAGACTAGAGAGGCGACGCCTATCTGACTAAGGCTTTCGCTAGCGATAAGAACATCCATCTCAAGCAGAGACTGTTCTTCCTCTAGCTTTGCGATCCACTGCTCACCTTCTAGCAAGCTTGCAAACAAAGGCGAGCCAGGGTTTGCTTCAAAATTGTTTTCTTCCATGCATCAATAATATCATTACAGAGGCTTTATGTCAACACCATGTGGTAAGATTTACCTATGACTTGTCCAGAGTGTGATACCCCTATCGGCATTGCGGTTATGGATGACAGAGAAGACAAGAACTACCGCCACATTTTGGAGATTTGCCCGTACTGTGGTTATCAAAAAACTTACGTAGATTATTTAGACGATTGACAAACTGCTGCTATCGTGAGACAATGGTTTTATGATAACAGAATTGAGGAAACATGATGTTTAAGTATGATCCAGAAAAGGTGCCAGATATTAAGCTGGAGAGAGAGTGGCCGCTAGAAGATAAAACTATTAACCAAGTTTACCGTGCTGGCAACTGGTCTTTCGAAACAAGCGAAGAAGCAAACCTTGAGTATGCGGAAGAGGCCATCTATGCATGGATTGCGTGGCATGACTTTTTGTCTGCTAACAAGAAGCTTTTAAACAATGATTGAGAACTACGAGCACTTTCTAAAAAGGGCACACGCCGAGGGCTGGAGAGATCCCGTTGCTGTGAGCAACCTGGAAATTAAAGCTTATGAAGCTGGAATGATTACAGAAAGAAAACGTGTCCTGTCTATATTCAAAGAGGTAGAGGGCACACCAACAATGCGTTTCCTAGATATCCTAAGGCTTATAAACCAAATACGCAATCCTTAATAATCGTGTATACTGGTCTTGTGGCTGTTAGTTTTTAGCTGTACAAGACACAGGAGATAATTAAATTGGGATCAGCAAGGGAAGCGGAATACAAGCGTCAAGCACGCGACCGCAACAAAGAGTACGTTAGAGATCTTAAAGAGAAGCATCCCTGTTCTGATTGTGGAGAGTTCTATCACTATAGTCAAATGGACTTTGACCACATCCAAGGAAAGAAAAAGCATAATGTATCTCGTTATGCAAACTCAGCAGTGAGTATTAAAACTATCAAGGACGAGCTAGCTAAGTGTGAGCTGGTTTGTGCCAATTGTCATCGACTTAGAACTTGGATGCGACAAAACGGCAGTTAGTGTATACTAATACTATGATAGTTGATAACAATATTGGCGGCAACGGTAAAGTTGATCCCCGCAGGCTTAGAGGGCGCGTCAGGGAGCCTCAGGTGGACGCTGTGGCGGTCGCCAGAGAGTCTGAGCAAGAAAGAAAGCTTGCTAATTACGAGAAGCAAGAGAAGCTAAGGGCACCAAAGGTACAGATTGACCAGAGAGTTATTCTTTGGTCTTGGATTACTGGTATTGCTATTGCATTTGTGGCCTCCGCCATCGTATCTTTTAATGGTATTACTGCCGTAGCACAGTTTGTTGGGCTATCTCAGGCTTGGATGGGTGGGCTGTTCTTCTTCTTTATTGAACTTATGTATCTTTTGTTCTTAGTTGCATACCTGGTTTTAGCATCACGAGTAGACGACGATGGGAAGCAAGAGAAGACTTGGGGGGCGATCATGGGCATGGTAGCCTTCGGAGGGCTTGCTGTGCTAGCTAATGGCTTCCACACCTTTGATTTCTGGAACTGGGACTGGACGGAGCCACGCATGTGGGCTGGTATTATCTTAAGTATCTCTGCCCCAATTGCAATTATTAGTGCATCTAAGATGGCATCACGAGTCGTGTTTGCTAAGTCTATTAAGCTATAGCTTCCACTTATATTTATGAACAAGTAGTCGTAAGAAGTCAGATTTATCTGGAGCTTTTATAGTGCCTTTTTCTTTAAGCACCTGACGATACAAAGCCACGCTGTCGGCACCACCCAAGATAGCATTTTCCAGCGGTATGGGAGATAGCCTCCACTTTAAAACTCTTTGAGCAAAATAAGAAAGCCAGAGGTCTTCAATTTTTAGTGCTTCGGGAGGTGCTTGTGATATAAGCCTTGGATCAAGGAATATGGCTGCATCAATCATTCCTAGCCCTGTACCACAGTAGTTAGCTCTTTGGCTTGGATTATATATTCTAGTTCGATACTTATAGTAGTTGCTTCCCCCACGATCTAAGGTCCAAGCAAAACCAGACTTATAACTCTTTTCTTCATAATACCTTAGGCACTGCTCAACATAATCGTTGGGTATTTTGACATCATCATCGATAAACAATATAATGTTTGTTCCTCGCTCAGCAAGATCTTTGCCTACAGAAAATCTTCTAAAAGCAAACTCATTGTTTCCCTCATGCGACACCTCGATATCCAGATGGCCGTCGAACTTTTTTGCTACCGACTCTACATATTCAAACTTGATCAAGTTTGCATTAGATATTCTAACATCAAAATTTTTATAACTTTGATTACTTAAACTATTTAGCATACCGTTAAGGGAAGACAGCCTTTGCCATGTTAGCAGAACAATAGTAACTTTGTACTTCCCCTTCATAGCGGAGGAAGAGCCTCTCAGATTTACCTGCTCAATAGCTCTTTTCTTGGGTGGCGGTGGCTTTTTTCGAGATCTTTCTTGTCTATAATTAGCAAGACTGTCTTTGTTTTTAGAAACCCGAACCTTTCTCACTGGGCCTTTTCCAGGCTTTTTAGGGATTTCAGACATTATATAACTATTATACCAGGGTATTGCTATACTTGATGTATGGAATTAGAAGAAAAAATAAGACAAATCCTATTTAACATAGGAAAAGAGATTAAGATTCATACTATTGGCAAAGATATGATCATAGAGATAGACTATGAAAAGTATGTAGAAGAGTTATTGGACTGCTATAATAGTTTTAATGAATGATACATACCGCCTAGAATTACGTGACCTGCCAGTTTATGTAATTAACTTAAAAGATGACACCACCAAAAGAGCTGCCATTGAGCAACAGCTAAAGTCGTTTGGCTTTTCTAATGTTACTTTTTTCCCAGGTGTTCGTAGTCCAATTAAGAAGGTGGGTGTTGCATCATCTCACAATCTTTTGCTAACACAGCTAGGAGAAAAAGATCTGCCCTGCCTAGTTCTAGAGGATGATGTAAGTATTTGGGACAAAAAAGAGTACATAGACATACCACAAGAAGCGGACGCCTATTATCTTGGTAACTCTGCCTTTGGGCTATACGGTGGAGTAGGCAAGAAAAAGATAGCTCTCGAAAGATTTGACAACAATACATTTCGAGTATATAATATGCTTGCTGCCCATGCTATTGTATATTTAAACTATGAATATGTCAAGTTTTTACAGCAAGCCACTGATTTTCAGCTAATGATCAGAGACAATCAGGATAAGGCCAGGGCTGAAACAATGAAGTACTGGCAGGTTTATGCTGCAGAGAAGCCAATGTTCTACCAAAATGGTGTGCATGAGCCGCTTACAAAAAGAACGCTTCCTGGCAAAAACTACTCTGGTCCAGAGTCGGTACACATCTTTTAAAGATATAGTATAATTATTCTAGAACAAGGAGAAAAGATTGATTATTGAAGATTATTTAGAAAACTCTCTTAAAGAAAAGGGTTATGAGTACGACAAGCTTGCAAATGATGCTTTTCTCATTAAAAACTTTTTAAGCAAAGAAGAGATCCAAGAGTTTCAAGATCTCGCACGCAATACCCTACCCCCACAGTGGTACTTTTTTTATCTAAAAGAACTAGAGAAAAAGGGAGAACAGTTTTATGGAAGAACAGACATCGCTAGCCTAATCGAAGAGGGCAAGCTTATGCTTATTCCAAGAAACATGACTCAAACCAGGTCTACAATTCCAGAATTAGAACAGACTGTAAACAACGTTACAGACAGAGTAAACGCTATCTTGCCAGAAGAATACCCCAGTGGCATGTACGGTGTGATGCACAGGCACTACAAGGGTGTTGGACTAGAAGATCACAGAGATACTGACTGCAATCCAGCTCTGAAGCTGGCCACAGTTGTTTATCTTAATGATGATTATGAAGGTGGATACTTGTACTTTAAAGACGAAGATCTGTCAATTGAAATTAAGCCCCCCGCAGGTTCTGTCATTATCTTTAGAGCCAGCAGGCTTCACGGAGTTACAGAGGTCACAGGTGATGGAGAGCGATATGTTCTAACCTCATTTATTTCACACGTAGCAAAAGCTAATGAAAGGTTTGACACTGGTAGCAACCAGCAGAACCCCACAGACGGCCAAGACATGGGCTACAAGATGGAAACCAGAGATTCAGACTATGATCCAGCCCTTGAGCATTTTCTAGAAGAAGGCTATGCTGGTACTGGTAAAAAGGGAACTGTCTAGCAGCACTCGTTGGTTGAAACGTGACGCTCGTTTACGTCGTCCCAGCTTCTGCCGTATAGGGTGTGCCTATTCCCAGAAGTAACCTTAGAGACTCGGTGCTCAAACTCCTTTGACAGAGGGATGTTTACTAACATGCCTGGCTCTGCCTCAACAACATAGTCTTTATTTTTGAACTCTAAGACTCCGCCTTCGTAATCATCGTTAATATAAATAGTGATTGTTGCTGTTATGTGGCCTGTAGCAGTAGAGTCTTCGGGCTTCCCGTCAACCCCCTCCTCATCATCTCTTTCATAGTGGAAGTCCATTGCATACTCTACGTTGTGGCCAAGCTCCGCTACGATCTGCTCATCTGGAACGTGAAAAAACGACTGAAGTGCATCCGCCCCCATGAACTGTTTTGGAACCACTGCCTCCATCCGCTCTCTGGTTGGCCACTCTCTCCACTGAGTTGTTACAATTTTAGAGTTGTCTCCAGGCAAAATCATTATGCCCTCATCGTTATACTCTGCGACATATCCAATAAACTTATTTCTAGTGTTGCCACCATATGGAGATCTTTTTGTTATGTACCAGTCGTCGGGGTTGTTTGCAAAAGCATTCACCCAAGCAACCTCTTCTTCAGAAAGGAAGTTTCTAATTACCCACAAATCTTTTTCGATATACTCTTTACGAGGTTCCCAAATCTCTTTTAGCCTTTGTGGATCACGCTCTGCGTAGTCCGCTGCTGGATAGTCTGCCATATTAAGACGCCCTTAGAGTCTTTACTTTATGAGCTACGACGGTATCTGTTGGCTCTCCGTCCCTATACAGGGTAATAACTGCGGCTGGCTCTTCTTTAGTTCCAGTTACTGTTACGTCTGTTCCAGGAACCTTGTATGATCCGTTAGTAATAATTCTTTTTACCTTTCCCCTGGCTGTTCCGCCAGAAGAATTCCAGGATACCATTTGCCCAACTCTAACCGAGTCAGCCTTTTCTACTAAATCTATTTCTGATTGCTCAGAGCGCATCTCAAACCAGGACTCTGTTCTTGCTTGCTTTGAGGCCTTCAGAGCTTCTGCATTTCCAAGGCTAAAGATAGCTTCGCCCAAGTCGTCAGACTTTTTGCTTTCACGCTCAGCAATTTTACGAGACCAGCTAAAGCCAGCGTCTCCGCCCCAAGCGTCCCACATTACACGCCCCTTAGACGGGAAGTCGGGGCCATCATAAAAACCCTTGCCCTTCTTGTCAACCTCATGACGGGAGAAGAAAGAATACATACGCTTAACTACACTAAGAGACATTGATCTACCTGCTACGATGTCTCGTGCTCTACCCCAGCCAACTGCGGTTCCAGCACCCTTAGCCTTGCCATCTTCTTTCCACTTAATGGCACGACGTGCAGCAGCTTTCATACCGCTAGTTGGGGCATAAGTATCTGCCTTGTACATGTCATCTTTACCATAGCCTTTGTCTTCGCCCATGGTGTGATTGTTAATATCAATTTTCTGTGCATCTTTATACATCATTCCAATGCTGTATGCTGTCTCTTCCCATCCCCCAGGGATCTCGTCAAAGATGCGGACAGACATTGCGGGGTTCTCTGGAGGCATAGACTGCAAAGAGTATTCTCCCTCAGGAGATCCTAGGACGCCACCTTCCCACATGATGTGCTCCACACGACCGTGTACGGTGCCCTCCATGGTTTCTCCCATTACATAGTCGCCCTCTTTAATCTCAGCTCCCGCTGGTGCATCAGCCTTGCCGATGCTAAAACTTGATCGTTCTGGTTTACGAACTGGTGTGCTCCAGTTAAAGTGTGATTGTGCATACGATGCTGGCTCTGGCTGTCCCATTGCTGATGTCATTTTCTTTTTACCCTTCTCAGCTTCACTCATATTAATTGCAGTAATCTGTTTCTGTGCTGCTGCGGCAGAATCATGGCAGCCCATAACCTCGCTAGTTCCGTCCTTTACGACAGGGTAACCCGAGCAACCGTAAGATCCTTTTTCTCCAACTGAATATGGCATGCTTCTAGTATATCAGATGCTTTTAATTTTGCCTTCAGATAGAAGGTTGGCAATCTGTTCTTTTTCCCAATCAAGCGGGTGTCTAGACCTTTTATAATAAATTGCTTTTTCTATGTCAAATCCACACACAGTGACATCATAACCTTTTCTAAGGTAGTAATGTATTGCAGCAAACCCAGAAGTAGGATACGGCTCTGTATCTGGCGGGGCAGGCATTGATGTAGTGTCAATAATCTCAACATTTTTATCTATTGTTCTAATTAAAGTGGGTATCCCGATTGCAATCGTTTGTTGTGCATAATTGCAATAGTCGTGCCACTTAACTCGCTGAAGCCTCTTCATAAGATCGTTGTACCTCATGGCCATAATATTTTTATTGCCTGGAGTTAAGGCAAAATTGTTTGCCCAATTAAAGTGAACATATAAATCATATTCATCTGGTACATTACATACCCTTGGATTGTTGGCTATTAGACAAATTTTCATTAATTAGATTATATCAACAATCTTCGCTGGTAGATAGGTGTTTGTTTTCTGCGCTGTCCCAGCTTCTGCCGTATAGAGTATGTCGATTGCCGTTAGTAACCTTGCTAATTCTGTGCTCAAATTCTTTGTATAGTGGTATGTTTATTAGCATGCCTGGCTCTGGCTCAATAGAATAATTTTTATTTTTAAATTCTAGCAACCCGCCATCATAGTTATCATTTATGTAAATGCTGTATGCCGCAGTTATTTTGCCCTCGGCATTAGAATCTGATGGCTTCCCAAAATGCTCTTCATCATCATCTCTTTCATAATGAAAGTCCATAGCATAGTCTACATCATGACCTAGCTCAGCCATAATCTGCTCATCTGGAACCTCAAAGAACGACTGAAGAGTTCCGACGCCATCAGTCTCAGCAATCACAACCGACTCGACCCGTGCATTTATAGAAAATCTGTTCCACTGAGTTGATTTATGTTTAGAGTTTGGGCTCGGAAGCAAGACCTTGCCGTTTTCGTCATGCTCTGGGACATACCCGATAAACTTGTTTCTTGTGTTGCCCCCATAAGGCGATCTCATGGTTATATACCAACCCTCTGGGTCATTTGCTAGCTCACTTAGCCACAAAATTTCTTTCTCAGAAAGGAAGTTTCTAATTACCCATAAATCTTTTTCGATATACTCTTTACGGGGTTCCCAAATCTCTTTTAGTCTATTTACGTCAAACTCTTTGTAGTCTGCCTCTGTCAAGTCTTTCATTTAATTATTTTACCACACAAAAAAACAATAAATCACTTTTTTTGGTATAGTTGTAAGCATGATAAAAAAAATACACCAAATTGCTTTTTCTAAGCAAGACTTAACAGGATATGTTCCTCCCAACAAAAATAATCTTGAAGGCTTTATGCCAGATGGCGAATATAAGTTATGGAACTTTACAGAAGCAATCAGGCTTTTAGAAGAAGATAATGCCACGGAAGTGCTGCAAGCTATAAAAAAAATAAATGCTGGCGCTCTGCAATCAGATATATTTAGATTATATATTATTAAAAAGTTCGGTGGCTGGTATGTTGATTTAAATAACTATATCCAGGTTAGCTCTCAAGACCCCCACATTCAAAACAAAGAACTTATTATTTTTGGAGAAACCCAGCTAACGGCTATTGCCCCATGGGGAATTCAAAATGGTTTATTTTATGCAGAGCCAAACCATCCTGCAATCCAAAAAGCATTAGCTTTTGCTGTTGAAAATGTTAACAATATGTACTATGGTTTTAGCCCATCCTGCCCCACTGGGCCCAATGTCTTGGGCGCAGCTGTGGCATCTCACAATTTGCCAGAAGATCACAGACAAGTCTATGGAGAATTTATATGGCACGTCACAAATAGGAGGAGGGGCTTTTATTATAGAGGGAGCACAGAGCCATTTGCACTATATAAGCCAACAATGCTTGAGCCTGGGGTTAACAATCTACCAGGCGGGAACAACTATGTGGAAATGTGGCATCGAAGAGAGCTTTACTCCGAATACTGAGAAACGGCCCACTCATCAAACGCTTCATAAAATTCACCTAGGCTTATCCCAATACTATTGCGAAACGCATCTTCAAAGGTCTGCCCTTCTTCAAGAAGTCGGTAAAGATGAACTAAGGCTTCAAAGCCAGCGTTAGCGACAATGTATTCGATTGCTACTTGGCCCCACAGATATTTGTCCTCAGACTTTTCAGAATTCCACTCTTCTAAGTCTCTCAGAGAGGCATATTCAAACCACCTATTTTGTGATTTATGGTACGGGTGCAGCTCTAAGTAGTCATTCAAGGCATAGGCATAAAACTCTGCGAACCCTTCTACAAACCAGACTGGCCTAAAGTTTTCCATGCTTCTGGGAGGAGTCTGCCCACCACTTGCATGATCAACGTGGTCCTGCACTACATGCAGTGATTTATGGGACAACATTCTTGCAAATTGTGGCGACCTATCTAGGATACTTAGCCCCCTTAAGCTAGAGCCTACATACATAGTATTACCTCCAGAGCAAGCCCCCCAGCCGTAGTCACAGGGCCTGAGATTTTGACCAAAATTATCAACCATTGGCATGTCCAAGTTATTTTCATCTACCATCTCGTGCATGAAATGGGCGTTAGCTCCTACAATCAAGCTAACTTTTTCATCAATCTCACTTGACATCATTAAGATCGTGTGTTCAGAAAGTTCTGTAATCCAGCCGTGGTGCTGTTCGGGTATCCTGGGGTCAATATAGACATCAATCTTGCTTTCATCGAATTTCGGCTTGCGAGCGTCAAAGCTGTCAAACATCTTGTTTAGTGAAGACGATACGAGTTCGTCTCGATCAAAAGAGGTGGGCCAGTCAGTTTCAAAAGCCGGAGCTATTTCGTACCCAACAGGGTCTATTTCGAGGCTGACCTCCTCAATGCTTGTCAAGCCATTGGCTTCACCATCGGTAATTCTTGATGTATCTTCTAGCGCACAGCCGCTAAGAATAATTGTCGAAGATGCTATAAATGCAATGTATTTTTTCATACCTATATTCTATCAAGGGTGTTACTTTTTGTCAATAGCAAGAAGAGGTCCCCGTATAGTGAAATTCAGGCACGAAGGCCTCGGTCTCAACAAAATGGGTAACTAATCCATCCTAAGATCCTATACGGGGACAGTATTATTGTACCATGAAGGAACTTCTCGTGTTTTCCAAGAAGCAATGTAACTTTTATCTTTGATGTAGTACGTTCTATAAGATTTAATAGAATCATCACTCTTGTACTCGTCAGGCATAGCTGGTGTAGGCTGTGTGAAACCTTTCGATCTGATACCGTTGGGAGTTTGCTGTAATGCTTTTACTAAGCCATCTGCCTCACACTTGTGTACCTTGCCGTATCGCCTGGTGTATTCTTTACATAGCTTTACAAGAAGATCTGATAGCCACACATAGTTTTCTTTGCTTGCCCTGGCCCATACTGCAGAAGGATGATTAATGTGTGTGGCTTGATACATCACAGCATCTCTGTCGTCAAGCAATCTCCACCGCTTTACATTACGACCAGTCTTTGAAAACCCTGGCTCCTGCAGCCCGTCTGAGAGCCTGTGAGCGGTAGATAGAAGCTGACAGTACTCCAGAATCATCTTCACAACATGCTTGTCTAGGTGGTACTCTGCACACTTCTCTGTGTCGTTGTCCAAGTAAAATATGTTCATACACTCAGTATATTTTAAGCTTGGAGTTTTGTCAAGAGCGGATGCGATGTTTGCTGGAGTTCTTCTTCTGTCCACAGATCTGCACGAGAAGCACCGTGATATGCTTTAGCCATATTAATTTCAATTAGGTGATCATTAACAGACTGCTTATCATCTTTGTTTAAATAAATAACTCCAAGGTATCTGCCGTACTTGTCCTTCTTGGTTACATCCAGCATAACAGTCTTGTCCATCAGAAGCTCCTGCAGGTAGGCCTTTACGACTTTGCCGTAGGGGTGCCACTTTTCGGGGGTGTCAACACCAATTACTCTAATTCTAGTGTTAAAGCCAACTTTAAATCCAAGATCAATATGCAGATCTATTGTGTCTCCATCAATTACTTTTGTAACTTTAGCTTCATAGTTATACATTTATTTCTTCCCTTCGTCTGGTAAGTGAGACAAGACTTTTAAGATTAACTTATTAAGCTCTTGAGCTTGTGCCACAGTTTTGGGGGATGAGCCAGTGTTATGAAAATAATCTTTTAACTCATATAGATCTTTTTGTACTTCTTCAATGTACTCGAATGCCCACTCCCTTGAGGTAGACATGAACTTGAGAAACCCGTCATTGCTAGTTGACTTTTCATATTCAGCCTTAAAGATTTCCTGTGCTTGCTGGTAAACGGTTGTCCTGTCTACCTCTGCCTGAGCAGCTTTAATAAATAGCTCTCTATTCTTTAACCTAACTAAAACATTACTAATAATTAAAAAGCCAGCAACTGAAGCGACCCCTACAGCCAAAGCAATTTCTAAGATTGTTTGGATCATTCTTCTCCCCCTTCTCTAACCAACAGAACGATAGCCCCGTTGTCTTCTAAAGCTTTCTTGAGCCTTACCATGTAAGCAACCGCTTGACGCTTCCCATAGTCGTCTAGCCTCATAAAAACCTCTTCGCTTGCCCTTACCGACAAGAAGTTATCGTTATCAATAATGTCAACGTAGAAGTTTGCGGGTGGCTCGATTGATCTAGCCGCCCTTCTCATTTCATCTGTGTAGGCCATTGTTTTTTTCTCCTGTCCCTAAGTGCAATTATACCAAGAAAAACGTTTATCCAAACGCCAATCAGTATAAATAGTTGTATTAAAAGCAGACTCATTTCTTTTGCTCAATCGTCAGGTACTGCCATGTTGCTGCCCAGTCGGGCTTGGATCTATGTCGATTAAACTCTCTAGAGATCTTGCCATTTTCTATGTATACTCCGCCCCAAACGCCCCACTCTTTTTGGGAAACGCCTACAGCAAAGCATTGCTTAGCTACAGGACACCCAGAGCAAAGCTTGTCAATTGCTGGTCGAAATGTCTCATCTTCTTCATACTTATCAAAAAAGAAGTTGGTGTCATAGCCTAGGCATGCAGCGTTATCTTTCCACTCATGCTTATCCATACTACCTCACATAATTCTTAGGGATGTGCCATCCATCTGAGGTTAGCTTAATGATCCTCTGGAGGTGCCATACCCCAGCGACTCGGGCACCAAACTTTGAAGTTCTAGCCTTCTCGGATGGGTAGGAAAAAATTACATCCCAACCATTCCAACGAAGATTCTTGTTTTTACTTACGACGTCTTCCATTTTTTCAAGTGATGAAATCAACATGACTACTCATTCCCTCGTATAGATTACTTTTTTTATTTTTGTTTCATTAATAACAAGCTCACAATATTTGCAAGGCTTGCTGTTACGGTCCTGCCCCTGCCTGTTGACTCTCGCAACATACAGGATAGCCCCGTCAACGTTCCAATTGGCATCCCTAATAGCCTCTATCTCGGCATGCCTTGAGCAATGGGTCTTGATGTGCTCTGGGGAAACAAACATAGGATTGTTAGTATCCTTGTTGTACCCCCTACCTATTACACTTCCAGACTTAACAATCACTGCCCCATGCTTTTTATTTGCCGCAGATTTTGCAGCGAAATATCTAGCAACGGACAGGAATGCTTGCTCACTCCTACTCAGAATCATTGGAAGGTATACACCTGCGCTTCTACCTTCAAATCATCTGCTACATCAACAAGCTCGGAGATGGGCTCTCCTGGCTTGCTAAAAAAAGCGAAGTAGTCTACTGACCCCATATTGGTCTTTAGCCACCTCTGAGTAACTTTACGAACCCTAATTCTGATTCCACGAGCCCTAAGGCTGTCTTCAGATTTGTTCGAAAACTCTTGGGCCATATCATTCACTCGATATGGACCAGCAGAGTAAATATTAATTTCTTTATCGTCGTCATGCATGGTTCCCAGACCAGTTAGCATGGATCGCAAGAAGATTGTGTAATCTTCAAACCTATTGCTTCCCTGTACCGCCAAAATCATTATCAAGTCCCTCTCTCAGTTTTTCTACAATAAACAAAGTCTGATCTAATTGTACCTTATCCATAGTCATTGTGTCAACTCTCTTTGTGGTTGACCTGTCTACTGCCCCCTCTATAATGTCTGCTGTATAAAGAGTGTTGTCTTTAATCCAATAAGCAGACCTTTCTAATACAACAACACGAATATACGAGTTCTCGATAAACTTAGTTGCTTGAGTCGGTGGCATCTTTTTGTCTTCTGGCACAAACTGCAGCAAAGGCGCTACCAGGCTGTAAACATGACTTTGTGTATACTTAATCTCTTTTGTTTTAAACTTTTTAATAGGCTCTCTTAATACCCTGTTAGCAACTAGAATAATTGCGAACGTTAAGATAGAGCCCAAAAAGTATTCCACTAAAGACCAGCTCTCTTATCTGAAAGATATTGCCTCTCGTCAATAGTTTCTGTAGCAAAGGTGCTCATGGCAAGGTAGCCATTTGCATCCTTCATGATCTTTGTGTAGTGGTGAGAGCAGAAAAGCAAGTCACCAGTGCTTCCAACAACCTTTACATAGGCCTGAGCATCGCACTCTGCGTCACAGCGGTCCTGCACAGTGAGCTGACGCTCGGCGGTCTTCTTGTCAAGGGTAGCTGTTGTCATTATTTCTCCATTGTTAGTGGTGGATATTGTCTTAACTATTATAACTGGTTTAGTTGAAGATGTCAACTATCTATCTTTACTCGCCCATCCGCTTCCGTTAAATTGCACACCGAATGCGCCAGAGGCATAGTGTCTTTTCATAGTGCCTTCGCAGCTGGTACAAACAAAACCAGGGACATCTGGTTCATTGATGCCCCTGATCTTGTCTACCATTTCACCGCAACCAGCACACTTATACTGGTATATTGGCATTACTTACTCGCTAGCTCCGCACGTACGGCAGCCTTGGTTTCAGCAGCAGGGATTACGATTGATGTTAGTACAGATAGAATACCTGCCAACAACGCAACTCCACCAACCTCGCCCCAGTTTACGTCCATTGCTGTAACAAACTGGTCGGCACCGAGGATAGCGATAGCAGCCTGGGCCGCTGTCTTAATTGCGCGTTCTCCTGCTGACTTCCAAAAAGCAACTGTCATGATCATGTTATATTTCCTTTCGTTATAACCTAATAATTATATACCATCTGGGTTGTCTGTGTCAAATTGATCCAGAGGGTTTTCCAAAGGCTCAGGGCCAGATCTTTTCCAGATTTTGACATCCTCATAGGTAGCAGATGTTGTGTACGCAGTTACAATAATAGATAGCAAAGCTACTCCGCCAACAACCATCTCCACCCCAACCTGGCTTGTTGTAAAAACAGTTACCGCACCAAAGATAATCATTAAGATTGCAATGATATAAGCTCCATAGATTAACCTTCTGCGGTGTCTCCAGGATGGCCCTTGCGCAATTGCTCTGTCCGAAATCTCTTTATTAGCTTTGTTGTTATCTCTTAGCCTATTAAAAACAGTAATTAAATTAGTCCACATTATCTATAAGTTCCTTTGTTTAGGGCTCTTTGAAGAGCGCTGATTGTTCCCCTACCCCAGATGCCATCGATGCGTCCAGAATACTCTCTCAGAAGCTTCAGGAGGCGCTGTACGGCCTTGCGGGTGTTTGGCCCAGGAATACCATCAGCTTTCGAGCCAGCTGATCTTTGCACAGCCTTCCATGTAATTGGTCCAGGAATGCCGTCAATAACGCCGTAGTATTCGTATTTTGGATTAGCCTTTAGTGCTGCTTGCCAGGCTTTCCAGGTAGAGCGATCAAGTCTTCCAGTGACCTTTATCTTTGCTCTCTCTGGTTCTGATGGCTTATCTCCTGGCTTCTCATCTGAGAGATAGCTATTGGGATCCACGCTATCCCCCCACTTTCTGCTTCTTCGGCACTCGAAGTGAAGATGGCTTCCGTTGCTAGCCCCAGTATTTCCAGAACGATATATAAACTGACCAGCTCTTACTCGCTCACCCTTTTGTAGCTTAGTGGCTTCACGACCGTGGTAATAAACAGTGTAAAGGTCTGATGCATGTTTGATAATAACAACATGTCCGCCACCTTTGGGAGACCAGCCGACGTGCTCTACAACCCCATCGCCTGCACACAAAACATCAAAAGACCCACCGTAATCAATACCGTGATGCATTTTGTTGCGTTGCCCAGTAATTGGGTGCTTTCTTGGCCCATAGGGGCTTGTGACCTTGCGACCTGGTGCGGGGTTGTATAGCTTCATAATAATATTATAACATGCGTGATACAATTGTATTATGACAGCACATAGAATAGAACTGATTGGGGCAGTTGCAAAAAGAATTACCCCCAATGGAACACACTCAGGGATGGACATTACCCTCCAGAATGTGAGCGAGTCTGAGACTATTTATGTTGGTGGAGAAGGTGTTTCTACTACCAACTATGGCTTTAGGCTATCCCCTGGACAGGCATTTTCAATTGAACTACCTGGACTGGATGCACTTTACACAATAGCATCGGCTAGCGATACACCCCTAGCAATTCTACAGACTAATCTGGAGAGTCAAAACTAATGGCTAGGTTTACTAATGCAGGTGCAGATCCAGTTAACGCAGACTGGGATGCAACCACGGGGCTGGCTCAAATCTTAAATAAGCCAGATCTTTCTAACGTTTCCCCTGCAGAAATATCATTTGTTGTAAATGGTGGAACTCTTGGAACACAGCCAACATTCAGCGGTGACCCACTATTTGCTGGACACTACATAAAGTATGGAACGCTAGTGTATGTTGACATTGAGGTAGATTTTTCTAATATTACGAACTTTGGAAGTGGTCAGTACTTCCTAGATATTCCATTCCCAACAAAGAGAGACATTTCTTTTGATGGCGTACTGCATGATGTATCTGCAAATAATTATTATCACATTACAGGTATATGCGAAGCTGGTGAAAGCAGAGTTCTCCTACACTATTCTGGAAGTAATGGACAGCTTCAGCCATTCCAGCAGGGTAGCCCAAGAACACTTCAAACAGTAGACCACTTTGCTATGCACGGCAGTTATATAGATAACCCAGCTTAAGCGGCTAGCTCAGTGATCTTGTCTGGTTGAAATCCAGCCCAAGAGTCATTGTCTGTTACGACCACAGGAGCTGCACGATAGCCCATTTCAATAAGCTTGTCTAATTCTGCGGGGTTTTCTACAATATCAACTGTGTCATACTCCACCCCAATCTTATCCATTAGCCTCTTAGTCATGTCGCATTGGACACAATTAGGTTTGGTATACACAGTAGTCATTTATTTTCCCTTCTTAAAAATAGACAATACATTTTCTTTAGCAACCTGGTAGCCAATACCAAAAGATGATACCGATAGCAGAACGATTGCTAGTGCGTGCCAGAAATAAAACATGTCTCCTCCTTGTTTCTTATATTATACATCTATTTAAGATGGAGCCTCCTGTCAGATTCGAACTGACGACCCCCGCTTTACAAGAGCGGTGCTCTGGCCAACTGAGCTAAGGAGGCTGTTCTATTAGAGCTGCCAGGGCTCCGGATTCTTTAGATTATGTGGCAGAGTCTCTCCTGTTTCTGGATCAAACATCTCCCACATAGTTATGTCGGTTATGCCGCCACGGATTTGCTGACAAACATCCTCGTCATCCGCCTTAACAACCAAAGTTGCATTAAAAAAGTCTTCGTTAGTCTCATAATCCGAGCCTGCGTTTTCTAGATAAACTCTTTTTACAACATCCAAAATTGGTCTAAAATAATACTCTTTCATTTTTTCTCCTATTTATTCTTCAGATCAAAGCGATCAGCTAGCATCACCTTGTCCCAAGCTTTAACAAAGTTTTTAATTAAAACAATGTTGCCATCAACACCGCCATAGACCTCAGCTACCGACCTAAGAATAGAGTTTGACGCAATAAACATGTCGGCCCTGCTAACCTTAATTCTGGTTTGGTGCACATAGTGCTGTCCAGCAAACCAGTAAGCACGTTCGCTATCGACTGGATCCTCTCCTTCATCATCTGCAAAAGGTGTCCAGTTGTACCACTGCTTCAACAAGGCATTTTCTAAAAAGTCATTGTTTACCTTATGACCAGTTTTTCTGTTCCAACTCTCAGAAGAAATGTCTGACCCTCGGTGATGCAGGCTTAGGGCTCTAAACCCAACAAGGAGTGCAACCATTTCTGGGATAGTTAGCCCGAGCAATGCTGACCTATCCACTAACAAGTGTTCAGCAATTTTGTCTAGTTGGTGGTTTACGTTTAGCCATGGATTTGTCCAGTTCAAGAATCCGTCAGCACATGGCTCTAGATGATTAACTGACTCAGGATCGATCTGGTCTTGCGTAGCGTCCCCCCTGCCAGGAGTAAACGGTACTTCTACTTCGTACCCAGTGTAGCTTATTGCTTTTTCAAGGCCGACCTTGCCTCCAAAAACAATTAAGTCAGCATTGGACATCTTAATGTTTAAAGATTCTTTTGCTTTTCTTAAAAGATTTAGAGTAAGCTCGACTCGTTCGTAGTCAACAAAATCCCAAGACTTCATTGGCTCTAAAAGAATTCTTGCGCCATTTGCCCCGCCACGCTTATCAGTATTTCTAAAAGTAGATGCCGAAACCCATGCTGTAAAGACCAGGTCTCTCAGGTCCAGGGGTCTTGAGTCTTGCTTCCCATCATTTCCCCAGGTAAAGCTAATCTTACTTTCTTTTTTTTCTAACAGATGAATAATGTTTCCTTTAAGATTGTATAGATCTTTTTCAGAAGGAGCTGGGTATTCGTTTTCGTGAACAGGATCTTGCCACAAAAAAGTCTCACTCGGCAAGTCGTCACCCCTATATCTAGAGACTGGCCCCATGTCACGGTGGGTGAGCTTAAACCAGGCCTTAGCAAAAGCATCTGAAAAGTAATCAAAGTCTTCCAAGAACTTTTTGCAGATCTTGTCGTACTCGGGGTCTCCAAATCTCAATGCTAAATCAGTGGTGAGCATCATAGGCTTGTTCATTTTGCCTTCGATGTGCGCATCGGGCACCATGTCTTCTGGCTGGCAGTCTACTGGCTCCCACTGCTGGGCTCCAGCGGGACTTTCAACCTTTACCCACTCATACTTGTATAATAACTCTAGGTACTTGTTGTCCCACTTTAGTGGTGTGGGTGTCCAGGCACCCTCCAAACCGCTAGTTACAGTATCTTCTGAGTGCCCCTTGCCCTGCGTATTTTTCCAACCAAGATTAGTGCTCTCAAGCCCAGTGGCTTCTGGCTCTGGTCCCAGCTGAGAAGCATCGCCGTTGCCGTGTGCCTTTCCAAAAGCATGACCACCAGCCACCAGGGCAACAGTCTCTTCGTCATTCATGGCCATCCGTGCAAATGTTTCACGAATGTCTCGGGCAGATCCAGAAAAGTCATCCGCGTTACCGTTTGGTCCCTCTGGGTTGACATAGATAAGACCCATTTGGACGGCAGCAAGGGGGTTGTCTAGGTCTTCCCGCAAGTCTTGATTTTTGTATCTTTCACTAGCAAGCCACTCTGACTCTGGTCCCCAGTACGTATTGTCTGGAAGGTAAACATCTTCTCGTCCACCAGCAAAACCTAAAGTTTCAAACCCCATGTCTTCTAGTGCTACGTTTCCAGCTAAAATAAATAAATCTGCCCAGCTAAGCTTGTTCCCAAACCTTTCTTTAACTGGCCAAAGGATTCTCCTTGCCTTATCCAGGTTAGCGTTGTCTGGCCAAGAGTTTAAGGGCGCGAATCTATGCAGCCCATTTCCCCCACCACCACGGCCATCCGAAACTCTATATGTTCCTGCAGAGTGCCAAGCCAGTCGAATAAACAAGGGTCCATAGTGGCCCCAGTCAGCTGGCCACCAATACTCTTGCCCGTACGGCATTCCTTCTGGGGCGGGTTGACCATTTCCTGGGGCGCCAATTAGCTCTTCATCCCCAACCATAATTCTCTTAATAAAATCTTTTACTTCACCAAGCCACAAAGAGTCAAACTCTTTGGCATAATCAAAGTCTTTGCCCAAAGGGTTCACTGATTCATCACTGTGTGAAAGGATGTCCAAGTTTACCTGTTTTGGCCACCACTGTTTGTTTGTGGGTGTACTTGCAGTTGTTGCTTTTTTAATTTGTTCGTGTGGGAATGGGCACTTTGGTTCGTCGCTCATTTTGCACTCTCTCTTTCTTGTTTATAAAGTATGGGTATATTCTACCACAACTCGTACCCCTGGTAGGATTCGAACCTACGACACATGGATTAGAAGTCCATTGCTCTGTCCCCTGAGCTACAGAGGCTTATTTTATTATAAATAAAATCTAATTACTCCGTCTTCACATCCATGGGTATCAATGTTTTCAAAATTAATTGCAGATATTAGCGAAAGGTCTGGTCCAGGGCAATCTTCATCCTCGTTCTCAAAGTCACCATTTTTGTTGCAAATAGGGCAGTAGACATCGACCTCTGTATATAGCCCGCTATATCTGTCATCTTCGCCTTCATGAGGTTTGCTAG
>Ga0209138_1000957_pt1 | contig 26099 bp, 15 predicted proteins | sample SaaInl3SG_22_DNA_FD_184645 | JGI IMG/M metagenome (GOLD analysis project Ga0209138, IMG submission 184645) | Marine microbial communities from expanding oxygen minimum zones in the Saanich Inlet - ESP_153SG_22_DNA (SPAdes) (version 2) | ecosystem: Environmental > Aquatic > Marine > Intertidal...
AAGCTTGAGCTGTAATTGTAAAAGGATGAATCGTGTTTTCCTCATAATCCAATTCCTGTGTTGTTTTTAATACCCCATCTTTAAGTTCAATAAAACCATCCCCTTGAAGACTAATGCTCACTATTTGCCCTCCCATTGGATCTTTAACTTCTACAAAACCAACTGGGGTTCCTACTTCAGCATCTTCACTTATTTCAAAAGTAATGATGGAGATTTCTGGAGGACGTGGAGCATCTTCGATCACGATTTTAACAGAACCCGTAACTTCATTTTCTCCATCACTCACAGTAAAACTAAGACTTGCTCCATTGTAAGTTGAATCAAAGGTTAAAAGGGCTCCGGAGTTTACAGTTACAGTTCCGTCAGTAGCAATTGAAAGAACTCCTGTAAAATTATTTCCAGTTTGGGTAAAGGTCAAGGCTTCTCCATCAGGATCAATTGCTTCAATTTTTCCAACAGGAGTTCCGTTTTGCGGAAGTTGAACAAATGTAATCACTGTTGTAGTAATCTCAGGCAGCGGATTGTCTGTATCACAAACATCACCAATACCATCCCCATCAGCATCTGCTTGATCTGGATTGGCTGTTTCAATACAGTTGTCTTCTGTATCTACTATTCCATCACTATCGGTATCCCGTTGGGACGCCCCACAGCCTTTTTCATCTACCACAGTTGGTATAAGCTCACCATAGGTAGGGGTCCCTTGTACATTGTTGAGTTCTTGTTCAGGAGTATCCGGACATTCATCAAGATCGTCAAAGACCCCGTCATTATCACTATCTAATTGATTTAAAGCACAGCCTGTAGCATCGACCTCTAGTCCTGCTTCTGTTCCTAAGCACTGATCATTGATATTGTAAATCCCGTCTGCATCCTCATCTAAATAAAGTTGCAATAAGGCAGTAGGAGTTCCATTAGTATCTGCTACTCTAAAACCAAAGGTAAGTTCTTGAAAATCTTGTGTTATAGCTTCTGGAGTATAACTTGCACTATAGGTTCCATTTTGGTTGTCCGTTGTGGTCAAATCCCCATCAGGACCAAAAAGGGTGATTTGATATCCTCCCTCTAAAAAGTTTTGTCCTAAACTGTCTTTGGCTTGAACTGTTATTACTGCAGTATTGATTCCATTACCAATCATTTGAGCAGGGGCAGACGATATCGTCGATTTTTCTGGAGAAACATCTCCTGAGGTAGGTGGCTTTAATTGGAAAGTGTTGTTAGTTTGACTAACGGTCATACTGTTGCCAGAAGCATCAACGACCGTAGAGGAATCTGTAGCTGTAATAGCAAACACTTCTTGTCCAGTAGGTTTAACTGTAGATCCAAGATTAAATCGAAGTGTGGTCTCACCTCCCGATAAAGCCCCTCCAGCTGCAGTTGTTATGTTACTGATAGTCATTCCATAACTAGGACCTGACCTTTGAGAAAGGGTAAAACTAGAGCTTGTAACAGCCGAAGTGGGAGAGGCAGTAGCATAAACCCCTTCACTAAAAGTAATATCAACATAGCGGTTTTGAGAATCTAAAGCGGTACCTGTAATGGAGGGTCCAGCCTGATCATTTAACTGAACCGTATTGCTTTGGGTTTGGGTAAGATCAATTTGAGTTCCTTTGGAATCAAATACAGGATTCCAAAAAGTTGATGCTGTTAGAGAATTGCTAACGGGTGTAACAGTAAGAATTTCTGTTCCATTTGCTGGTGTAGTATAAGAAGTTGAAAGAATAAAAGTTTTACTGTCTGTAGAACTTAATGCTATAGGAGTTGAAGAAGACAATACAGCCGTTCCTCCACTAACTGATAAAATAAAATCAGTATTTTCAATCGGTGTTTTACCTTGATCACCATAGACTTTTTCACTAAAAGTAATTGTAATACTTGTATTACTTGAATCTACAGATGTAGAAGCAAATTTAGGAGGAGTATTTTTTAGATAAACTGTATTTGAGGTTTGACTTGTGGCGGCAAAGTTACCCACCCGATCCTTAAACCTTGAAGCACTGAAGGGAGCGATGCTGATTTGTTCCGATCCATCCGAGGTTCCATTTACCGTAATATCCAAATAATACACCCGTTCATCAGTAGTTGAGTCATAGCGGATCTGATCAACAGTAATGGTTGCTGTACCACCACTTTGGTTGACAGAAAGATAGTAGGTCGTGTCAGTAGTTGTGTAACTATTGGACGTGGCATCAGCAATAAAAGTGGGTTCTGTGAACGTAAGCTTAATGGTGTCATTGTCATCATTGATGCTTACACTACTAATTTCAGGGTCGGTATTGTCCACCGTCAGGGTAACGCTGTCTGTACCCGAGTAGGCATTGCCAAATAAATCTGTACCCGAAACAGTAGCAAAATAAGTACCGTCACTGCCTCCTGGAACATCCCAAAAATAAGTCCAGGTAGTTGAATTTGTAGAAGCTGATACAGTCATTGCTGTATTAGTTACTAAACCACTAATTGATATAGCTGGTGAAGCAATCATTGGCTCTGAAAAAGTCGCTGTTAGAGTGACATTTGTAGAGTTATTTACAATGTTATCTGTATCGTTATCCGTAAAACTTTCAAGGGTTGGATTTGAGTTGTCAATTGTAAAGGTGATACTATCCGTTCCTGCATAAGCGTTCCCTGATAAATCTGTTCCAGAAACAGTCGCTGTAGTTGATGTTACAGTTGATCCAGAAACTGTCCAAGTATAATTCCAAACGGAATCAGAAGCTGTAGCACTCATCTGTGTATCTGAAACAATGCCAGTTAAGGAAAGGGTTGGAGTGGCTGACATGCTCTCTGAGAAGGATGCCGTAATAGTTACTACATCCGAATTTGAAACATTATTATCAGAATCTGTGTCGGTTAGGGTTACTGTTGGTGCTGTTGAATCATTGTAGATTTGAATTACTTCTTCTTGAGTCAGTGCTTTTGACCAAATTCCAATATCATCTATTTTTCCATTAAATCCACCCATTACATCCATATTAGTCCCGTTTCTTTGACCTCCTATTATGAGATCATTTTGGAGATTATAATCGATTGTGGAAGAAAATGTTTCTTTTAATACTCCATTTACATAGACTTTACCATTTCCATTATAGTATGTATAAACTAAATGATACCATTTATTAATTTCTACAGAAGCATTCAAATTAGAGGAACTAGTTTTATTTGGAGCACTTGTATTTGTATTACTCCAACTTGTTACTCGTATTATACTATTTGATGAATTTTTTAATTTAAGAGATAGTGCAGGACCAATGTCCCAATCATTGTCTGAGTTTAAAGAAATTAGTCCTTGAAGATTTAGATTATTATAGTCGTAAGGGTTTGTGGTTGGGGTTTCAGGATAAAATTCTAAAGAATTGAACCAAACTGAATATGTAAATTCATTATTCTTTAGAGTATTAATATCACTTAGTTTTAAATATTCTGCAGAATTTTGAACACCGTCAAAAATAAAAGATTCATTTGGGTTATTAAATCTATCAGAGGATAGAGAGGGTCCGTAAATTTGTAGGTTTAAATTATTTCCACTTTCGTCATTTGCATTTCCATTAAAGGGATACCAAGCTACCAAACTGTCTTCAATCAGGTAATCTGGAATATCTTGTAATCCAAAGGTTATACTCTCCGTTCCTGAATAAGCATTGCCAGCAAGGTCTGTTCCCGAAACGGTAGCTGTAGCAGAACTCACTGAAGTAGATACGGTCCAAGTGTAGGTCCAAACCGTATCTGAGGTGGTAGCACTCATTTGTGCATTAGAAGTAATCCCTGAAAGACTCAAGGTAGGTGTAGCTGTCATGCTCTCTGAGAAAGTAGCAGTAATCGTTACCACATCTGAATTGGAGACAAGATTATCTGAGTCTGTATCGGTGAGGCTAACTGTGGGAGCAATATTATCTATTATAAAAGTTATACTATCCGTCCCCGAATAAGCATTACCAGAAAGGTCTGTTCCTGAAACGGTAGCTGTAGCTGAACTCACTGAAGTAGATACGGTCCAAGTATAGGTCCAAACGGAAGCAGATGTTGTTGCACTCATTTGTGCATTTGAAACAATGCCCGTTAATGAGAGAGTTGGTGTTGCTGACATACTTTCTGAAAACGTTGCTGTAATAGTTATAACCGATGAGTTAGAGACAATGAGAGAAGAAAGAGTAGTTGATAATTGAACTGTTGGTGTTGTTTTATCAGTAAATACTTGTTTTGTTAAGGTTAAACTATCAGATCCAGAATAAACATTATTGAATAAATCAGTACCAGAAACTGTTGCATAAGTTAAAGTAACGCTAGAAGAAGGAGTATATTCAAAAATCCACTTGTTTGTTTCTCCAGAATAGGACATAGGTTGATTAGATAATTCTGAAGATAAGGTTATTGTTGGTGAAGAAACCAGGGCTTCTGAGAATATAGCAGTAATTGTTGTAACCGTAGAAGGAGAAATTATATTACTATCAACTAATAACTCGACTGAAGGTGATTTTCCATCAAGAGAAATTTCTGAATCAATTAAGTAAGGTTTTTTTCCATTTTTTCTTTGTAAAGATGTAATTACAATATTTCCGTTAGTGTCTAATATATCATTACCAACCAAACCAACATATGCTGAAGAATTTGAATAAATTTTCGAAAAAACCTCTGCAGTTGCTGAAGAATTGTTTGTTATTGAACCCCAAGTAACAACGCTACCATCATTTTTTAATGCACTAAAAGAATAATTAGTTGAAAAAACATCTATGACATTTGATGAAATATTAGTCGATACTGATGAATTGTCACCTCCTGCAGAATTTACAGTTCCCCAACTTACAACTGAACCATCATTTTTTAATGCTGAAAAAGCAGATTGATTCCCAATTACCTTTTTAAAATTTGAATTTGAAATATTTCCCAAATCATTACCCCAACCTGATCTTCCCCAAACAACTATTGAACCGTCACTTTTTAATGCTGCAAAGGCACCCTCCGTTGATTGCACATCAATAACTCCAGACTGCAATTGAGATGAAACGGAGCTACTATCTCCTGGTCCATAAGTAGAATTTCCCCAAACAACCAATGAACCATCATTTTTTAATGCTGCAAATGCAAATCTTGTAGTGAATATATGAATAACATTTGATTGAAGTTGAGAGCTAACAGAACTGGAATCACCACCATAATCAATTCCTCCCCAGGTAATCACCGAACCATCAGATTTTAAAGCCGCAAAAGCTCTCCCAGTTGAATAAACTTGACTTACGGAACTGGATAATGAGCTTGAAACTGATGATGAATCACCGCCAGATTTATTATCAAATCCATCACCAACCCCCCCCCAAGTAACAACGCTACCATCAAATTTTAAAGCTGCAATTGCTCTATCAGTAGTATACAAGCTTTTCACATTCTTAATTTCATTTATTGGTGTATTATCATCCATACTGTAATTGGAGTCATTTACCCCATCACCTAAACCACCTGCTCTGGGGTTACCCCACGACACTACTGTACCATCTTTTTTAAGTGCTACAAAAGAAGTTCTTGATGCATATACCTTTAATACATCTGACTGTATTTTATCACCTATGTCAGTATTAACGATTGAGTAAGTAGTTGCTGAAGATGTACTTGAAGAAGTTGAAATATTCCAGGTAAATAAATCACTACAATCACAATCACCCCATGTAGAAACACTTCCGTCTGATTTTAAAATTGCCAAACTTCTCCAAGTTGTTGTAACATCAATTATATTTCCATCCAAATAACTTTGGAGAACTTCTGAACCAATTGTTCCAATATTCTCTTTGTATTGTGTGCTAGTATTTGGATAAAGTGCTCCGACATCTGGACTACCCCAAGTAATAAATGAATTATCTTTTTTGTAAGCAGCAAAACCAGTTGATTCTCCCACATTACCTAAACTATAAACTTGTAAAACATTTGAATTAAGTCCAGTAACAACATTGTTATCATAACCACTATATTGTGCGCCTACAGTAAATTCACCTCCCGAATAGTTACTACCCCATGGCACCAGTCTTCCGCTTTGAATTAGAGAGTTTTGATTGATATAACTTAAATCTTCTACTTCATCAAACTGAGTAACTGTATACTCAAATGTCAATGTAGAAGTCCCAGTACCACCAGTATAAAGAGCTCTTCCTATTCTCCAACCCGTGTTTATTTCTATGTAAGGTGAGCCTGTTACACTAACATTTCCAGAAAAACCAACGTCTATACTAATCTGTTCTCCTAATTTATATTTTTTTTTAGACGAAGGAGAAGAGATGCTAATTACGCGTATTTTTTCTGTTCCCAATGTGGTGCTAACTGATGAAGCTGAATTATCAATATTAAAAGTTATACTCTCAGTTCCAGAATAAGCATTACCTGCTAAATCAGTCCCAGAAACAGTGGCTGTGGTTGATGAAACCGTTGAGCCTGATACCGTCCAAGTATACGTCCAGATCGAGGCTGAGGATGTAGCAGTCATTTCTGCATTTGAAATGATTCCAGATAACGAGAGCGTGGGCGTGGCAGCCATACTTTCGGAGAAGGTTGCTGTAATTGTTACTACATCCGAATTTGAAACAATATTATCCGCATCAGTATCAGTCAAAGAAACTGTTAGCTGATATTCAGATTGGTATAACTCCAAAACTTTAGCATTAGTTAATGCAATGTCATAAAATTTAACATCATCTATTTCACCAATCCAGTTTGAACTTATTGAGCTACTAAAAACTCGCTGTCCAATATGTTTTGAACCCGATGACCCTCCTGAAATATCAAGAATTGAAATGTTTGAAATATCAGTAACTGATCCACTCTGAACCCCATTAATGTATATTGCTAGGGCATCGTTTTGAAGATCCCATACACCCACAAAATGAATCCATTCGCCCTGATTTACGGTTAAACTCTCAACACTATAATCATCTGATCCATTCAAAATACCATTATGATTTGTTCCCAATTTTAATGTAGAAGAAGAAGTTAGAGCTACTAAAATTCTTGAATTCCAATTATTATTTGCAGTACCGTCAGTAAGATCAATTATATATCTATAACTACCAACACTGATGTTGGGTTCAATATAGATCCAACCAGCAAGACTTATTCCATTAGAAGTAGAAGTTGATAATTGCATTAAAGGATTCAAAACCATGTATTGTGTAGTTGACATAGATAAAGACTCATTCGAATTACCATATCGATCTTTACCAAAAGTGGGGGTATAGATTGTACTTGTATTTGTACCATCTCCATTAGAACTTATCCCTGTATTTAATAGGTTTCCATCAAATTCATAATTGAATAATGGTAATATGTTAATAATAAATGTACTACTATGGACTCCCGCTAATGCATTTCCAGATAAGTCGGTTCCTGAGATAGTAGCAGTAGTTGAGGTTACTGTGGTGCTTGATACCGTCCAAGTATACGTCCAGATCGAGGCTGAGGATGTAGCAGTCATTTCTGCATTTGAAATGATTCCAGATAACGAGAGCGTGGGCGTGGCAGCCATACTTTCGGAGAAGGTTGCCGTTATGGTAACCACACTTGAATTGGAAACAACATTATCCGCATCAGTGTCAGTGAGGGTGACCGTAGGGGCGCTAATATCAAAGAGGTAGAGAAATCCCTCCATAAGACTAATGCCTCCAGAGATTGATGTTGCAGTAAAGGATTGTCCTAGATTGTCAACTCCATTGTTAGTTACAAGTCCTGAGGAGCTAAAACTATAGGCATCCGATTGAGCATAGACAAGGTTGCAAATAAAAAAAATAAAAAAATAAAGGCTGTTTTTCAAGTTGTTTATTTGTTTTCTATGGCCTCCAACCGCTTGATTAAACTTTGAATTTGTTTTTGCTGCGCTTCTAATTGTTGCTGCTGCTCCTGTATGGCTTTTGTGAGTACAGGAATCAAACTGGAATAGGTGATTCCCAATGTTTCCCCTTTTTCGATGTCCCCTTCCGTTCCTGTTACTACTTCAGGGAGTAGGGGTTGCACCTCCTGTGCGATAAATCCAATTTGATTTAACCCATTGGATATAAAACGATAATTCACAGGATTGAGTTTTAAAACTTCCTCCAAACCATAGGGTGTTTTAACAATATTTTCTTTTAATCTTCTATCAGATGAAATGGTAAAACCTACTTTACCTTCTATGACTGTAATGCTATTATCACCAAGCCTAATCTTATTAGAGGCATCAACCACGGCGTTAGCCCCTATGGCGGTGGCATTGGTAATAGAATTGGAAGCTACATCGGCATCGTATCCAATGAGCGTATTGTTACTTCCGGTGGTGATAGTGTCTCCAGTTTGATAGCCTAGGGCTACATTATTATCTCCAGTAGATGTATTTCTTAGGGCATCATAACCCATAGCATTGTTAAAATTTCCAGAATCATTAGAAAAAAGGGCTCCCGTACCTAGAGCTACATTAGAGTCGCCGGTTGTATTCGTGTACAAAGCTCCAACTCCAAGACCCGTATTCGAATCTCCGGAGGTATTTGCTTGTAGCGCAAATGCTCCAATAGCAGTATTTTCATCTGCAGTTGAAACGGGTAAGGCACCGTATCCTAGTGCGGTATTATAACTAGAACTTCCATCCAAAAAATAATTAGTTGTAGAACCTACGGAGGTATTATACCTGTTGTCGGAAGCATTAATTATTAATAATAATCCATCAACGTCTTGTTCAATAGAGGATAATGCATCATTGGTAGCATTCAGGTCTTCAGTACTTACAGAGGTGGCATAAGCGCTTTCTAAGCTAGAAACACTACTCATCAAGGTGCTAAAATAACTTCCATTTACAACAAGATCAGTTGCAGAGACTGTTCCAGAAGTTTCAACTAAAGTAACTGCGCTGTTACCCAGTTGAATTTTATTGGAAGCATTAACGGATGCATTATATCCAATGGCGGTGGCATTGGTAAGCGCATTGGAAGCTACATCGGAATTGTATCCAATGAGCGTATTGTTACTTCCAGTGGTGATAGTTTTTCCTGCATTAGTTCCAATTCCTAAATTTCCTGAGCCCTTTGTTTCTCGTAGTGCATCAAAACCAATTCCAACATTTTTATCGCCACTATAATTTTTTTCTAAAGCTCTATAACCCATACCAACATTGTCATTTCCTGTATTTCCACTTTCTGTCCTAATATTGGATCCTGTTCCGTACCCAATCATCGTATTATAATTACCTGCGTCATTATTTCCAAGAGAGAGATAACCAATTGCGATGTTACTATCTCCAGTTGTATTATAGGTCATTGCTCTATCACCTATTGCTACATTGTAATTGCCTGTAGTGTTTGCATCAAGTGCTTCACTTCCTCCAATAGCTACATTACTCCTTCCTACAGTATTTTTATTTAGAGCATTCCATCCAATTCCAACATTCATAAAACCCGTTGTATTTTCTTCCATTACCCTTGCGCCTATTGCAACATTTTTATTTCCAGAGGTTACACTATTTAAGGTTAAATATCCTAAACCAACACTTCTATGCATCGTTCCTACATTTGGAGATGTTGTACCATCCAACAGAACATTTTCTGTACCATACAAAAAAGTAGGTGTAGGGGAAGAGGAAGCAACTACATTGGTTAGCCCCGAGCCATCCCCCACAAAAGCAGTTGCGGTAATGGTATTAGTTACATTTAAATTTGTAATAGACACAGTGCTGCTGTTGTAACTAATCCCTTGAGTGCTTGAAGAATAATTTGCTTTAGGAACATTGTACAATAAAGCTGTGCCAAAATCGGTATAGGTTCCTGAATTGGCGATCTCCACTTCCCTTTTAAGATAAATCGAAGCTTTACTCCAGTCAATATTTGAAAAACTTCCTGTAGTAGCTGTACCTGAACCAATCACTAGATTTACCACACCATTGGCGGGTGTTGTTAGCCCATGGGTTTCAACATAGACTGGGGTGCCTGAAGAAGAATCATATAGAATACTAAATTTTAGAGAGATCTGAGTATTAGTCAGGACCGCTCCGTTTGCATCCTTGATTAAGGACTGATAATTGAATCCACTTTGAGCAATTGATAAAAAAAAAGCTGCAAAAAAGAGTCCAAGAAAAAGATAAAACTTAGTAAAATTCATGGTAGTATATTTATAGTGAATATAAGATTTTTTTATTTATAAACCTTTATTTCATTGGATCGAACAAAAGCACTCTTCTTATTTTCCCAAATTTTCAAAACGATAATAACATTACAAGATTCAAATCAACTGTAATTGATGATTATAACAACACAATAACTACATCCTTTGATCCTTCAATCTTAGGCTCAACTAATATCGATCAGTATGACTCTATGATTTTATTTCCAGGCGATTACAGATTCACTACTTCAGAAGCAGCATCAATAAAATCCTTTATACAGGATACAACGAAGAAAAGTATTTTGATTGGACTTGGTTGGGTTTGGAGAGATTATTATGCTAATGGCGAAGATGATCCTATGCCACTTAACTTAATTTTAGAAGATTTAGGTACAAGATATTATACAATCACTGGCAGAGACCTTACATATAACATTAGAGATGAAACTGTTTTCTTTCCATCAACGGTTGATGTTATTACAGAACCAATTAACTGTTCAGATTAGGTTACATATCAAATCCCGTCCCCCTGTTTCAATAGAAAAACTGTTTTCTAAAACCCATGCCCCTGTCTTTGGATTAATGCTGGATGGAAACTTTTGGCTTTTAAATTTGGGTAGCCGTACAAATACCGTACAATATAAAAACAAAAAACCCCTAAAACATTGTATTTTAATGTAATAGGGATTGTTGTTGCGGAGAAAGAGGGATTCGAACCCCCGGAGGTGTGACCCTCAACAGTTTTCAAGACTGCCGCATTCGACCACTCTGCCATTTCTCCAATGCGGTTGCAAATATACATTCCTTTTTGAGAATAGAAAATATTTAATTCATCACTTTGCAATAAATTGCATTTGAGTTTTTGTAGTTTTGAAACTAAGTATGGAAGAAATTATTCAAGCTACTATTCTCATTGTAGTAGGTTTTTTTGCGGGAGTGATTAATACTCTTGCAGGAGGTGGCTCACTTTTTACACTTCCAGTGCTCATTTTTTTAGGTTTACCTCCTACTATTGCAAATGGTACGAATCGCATTGCTATTGTGATCCAGTCTCTTTCTGGAACAATGGGATACAGAAGTAAGGGGGTGTCAAATTTTCCTTTTAATATTTATTTAGGAATTAGTGCAAGTATAGGGGCCCTCATTGGGGCTCAGATTGCCGTCGATTTGGATGGACATTTATTCAATCGAATTTTGGCTATTATTTTGTTGATTGTGGGGGGATTAATCTTAATGAATGCCAAAAACTTAACACATAAGTTACCTGAGCGACTTACGGGTAAATATCTTTTTTATGGAATTCTTGGATTCTTTTTTATTGGTGTTTATGGCGGTTTTATCAATGCTGGAATTGGTATAGTAATTATGCTTTTTTTAAATCGCTTGAACCGGTTAAGTTTAGTCAAAACAAATGCTTCGAAAACAGCTATTGTTTTTATTTATTCCTCTGTGGCCTTGGCATTATTTGCCTATAATGGTGCTGTTGATTGGAAATTAGGATTATTAATGGCTTTGGGTACAAGTTTTGGCGCATGGTGGGCAAGCCGTTGGTCTGTAAAAAAAGGGGATCGTGTGATCCGCTGGGCCATGTTGTTCACAATTGGAATCATGGCTGTAAAATTGTGGTTTTTCGAATAGACTAATAGTTTTTGTAGCCTTCTATAGTAATTCCATATCCTGTGATTCCGATTCTTCGTTGTTGTTCAGAATTACTAATTACACACAACTTCTTGATATTCAAATCGTGTAAAATCTGAGCGCCAATTCCATAGTCCTTGGCATCCATTTTCATCGGAGGTGCTTTGTCTAAAGTTCCATTCGCCTGCATTTCTTCAAGAGCAGAAATTCGACTAAGAAGGTTTTCAGGGGTTTGTTCTTGATTAATAAATAAAACAGCCCCACATCCTTCATTATTGATTAGTTTAAAAATATCATCTAAACCCTTATCTACAGAGCCTGTCAAAGTTCCGAGAATATCATTTGTTATTTTTGAAGAGTGTATTCGAGTAAGAACTACATCATCCACAGACCAGTGACCTTTGGTCAAAGCTAAATGTACTGATCCTGTTGTGGTTTGCTCATATGCTCTTAATCTAAAGTCACCATAACGTGTATTGATTACATAATCTACTTTTTTCTCAATAAGACTATCGTGCTGCATTCGATAAGAAACAAGATCTTCTATTGAAACAATTTTAAGGTTGAATTTTTTTGCAACATCGATCAATTGAGGAAGACGTGCCATGGTTCCGTCATCATTCATGATTTCGACTATGACTCCAGCAGCTTGCATTCCAGCAAGTCGCGCAAAATCAATTGCAGCCTCTGTATGTCCAGTTCTTCTTAACACTCCTCCAGTTTTTGCAATCAATGGAAAGATGTGTCCAGGTCTGGATAAATCTAAAGGGGAGGTTTTTGAATCTATTAGGGCTTCAATTGTTTTGGATCTATCAGCGGCTGAGATCCCGGTAGTTACACCATTTCCTTTTAAATCTACGGAGACGGTAAAAGCTGTTTCTAATGGGTCTGTATTGTTGGTCACCATTTTACCCAGTTGTAACTCTTGACATCGATGTTCAGTTAACGGAGCACAGATTAAACCACGACCATGGGTGGCCATGAAGTTAATAAGTTCTGGAGTGATTTTTTCTGCAGCTGCAATAAAATCTCCTTCATTTTCTCTGTTGGCATCATCAACAACAATAATGACTTCTCCGTTTTTTATTGCTTCTATAGCTTCAGGAATGCTGTCTAGTTCTAAAGTTTCTTTAGTCATTTTTTTTCTTTCGTTTTATGATGGAGAACAGAATTTTAATTTTTTCTTGAAGAGGATATACTATATTGCCAAGACTTACAAAACCTTTGTCAGCAGAAGCTCTTCGAGTTAATATTATTGCAAATGGAGCGAGTATAAATGTAGACAACCAGCTTGCAAAAAAAGTAGGGATGCTGTTGTCTTCAGCTGCATTTTTTCCAAATAAACCAATATAATGATAAGTCAGAAAAATTAATACAGAGAGTACTAATGGTAGTCCTAATCCTCCTTTACGTATAATTGCTCCCAATGCAGCTCCAATCAAAAATAAAAGAAGAGAAGCGAAAAGTAGTGTATACTTTTCTTGAAGAGTGATTTTGTGTAAGTTGATTAATTTTTGAATGGAAAAAAAGGAATTTCTTTTCGTATTTAAATTCCGAATCGAACTCCTAACTTTCAATATACTTTCATCCATTACTCTACTTTTTTTCCAAGTTTCGTCTGTTACAATAAAATCAAAAAGAGAAGTAGGTAAGGTGTCACTGACGACTACATCTGTTCTGTTGTTTGCAGTACGCGTTAAAACACTCTGCTTTCCAAAGTTTTCACTAAAGACATCTTGTTGTTTTGTAAAGTTTCTCTGTAGAGTGTCGATACTGATTTTCAGTTGATCGATTTTTTGCATTCTAAAAGTGGATTTATAATTTTCCTCCTCTAGATCTACATTGTTAAACTTTGATAAGTCAATATTCATTTCATATTCTTCGAAATAAACTTTAGCATGTGGAATTCGTTTTCGGTCAGAAGCTTTTTTTGCAATAACTTCTTCATATCGATTTCCATTATACAATACCAATTTCAAGTTTGGGTCAGTGGTTTCGCTTTTCATTTCCCCCCGTTCTGCTTTAATTACAATGTTGTTTTCATTATTGGGAGTGTATTCATGAATAATTACATCTTCCAGAAAACGTTCATTGTCTCCATACTTCTTCGCTACTTTAATGTTGATCTCACCAATCTCATTAAAAATACCTTCACGAATTGCAAGTGTGGGTTCAAGTTTTGCAAGGTTTCTCCTAAGGTTGTAGGACTTGAGTTCCCCATATGGAATTACATGATTGGAAAAATAAAAGGTACCTATCCCTAATAATATATGGAAAATTGTCAATCCTAATAAGGCTCTTTGAAGGGAAATTCCTGTGGATTTCATCGCCGCGAACTCATAATTTTCAGAAAGCGTTCCGAAGGTCATGAGAGAGGCCAAAAGTACAGATAAGGGGAGAACAAGTGGGATTAATTTGGGTGAGTAATACAGCAAAAATTTAGAAATAATAATAATATCCAACCCCTTTCCCGCTAACTCATCAATAAAAAGCCAAAAGGTTTGTATGATAAAGATGAACATACAAATAGTGAAGACACTTAGTAAGCGACTTAAGTAACTCTTCAATATGTATCGATCTATAATTTTCAATCGACTAGTTGTTTATGTAATAATCAGGATATCGAGAAACATCAAATGTAAAAAAGTCTTCTCTTAGAGTCATATTAGACATTTGATTTGATAAAGTAAGGGTGGTGCGTGTTCCATTTGATCCAATTTCGATCAATCGATAAATGGTCTTTTTGACCACATCAATTCCCAATAACAAATACTTTACTTCTTTATCCTCACTACTAGGGATTAACTTTACAAACTGAATGGGGCGTCCAAAAATATTTTGTTTGATGTCCCATTGATAATCATATCCTTCTTTGTAAAAGTTTAATAATTCGGATGGATTGATTCCAAAGTCCTCTTCATCTTCTGGATTGCTAACAGTAATTTCTTCATTTTCAGGAACTATAGTATATGTTTTTTCACCATCATGGAGTTGCTCTGCTCCCAAGTACATGAGCTTATATTTATTTCCTTCTACTGTAACTGTGCCACTCGTTTCTTGTTTGATGTTTTCTTGTCTGTTTTCTAGGGTGTATGAAAAGTCAAAACTTAGATTGTCAAAAGCGGCAATTGTTTCAGAGACTTCATCCAATAGCTTCACGGCAGCTTCAGAGGTTTGGGCTAAACCACTATGTATTGCAAACAGAATAAAAGTATATAGCAAAATTTTTCTCATAAGATTCCATCGTTAATAAGTCTGTCTAAAGCAGCCAAATCAGTAATTAGGACCTGTCTAGCTTTGCTCCCTTCAAAAGGTCCAACCACTCCAGCAGCTTCCATCTGATCTATAATTCTCCCTGCTCTGTTGTATCCTAATTTAAGTTTACGTTGCAATAAAGATGCCGAGCCTTGCTGAGCTGTTACAATGACCTCTGCTGCTTCTCTAAAAAGCGCATCTCGTTCACTGGCATCTATATCGAGTGTACTTGTGTTTTCTTCACCTACATATTCAGGGAGTAAATGTGCATCTGCATAGCCTCGTTGTCCTCCCACATATTCTGCAATTCTCTCAACTTCTGGTGTGTCAACAAAAGCACACTGAATTCTTGTAAGTTCATTTCCTTGGGTATAGAGCATATCTCCTCTACCTATTAGCTGGTCAGCTCCACCACTGTCTAAAATAGTTCTAGAATCAATTTTTGAGGTGACTCTAAACGCTATTCGTGCAGGGAAGTTAGCTTTAATGATACCGGTAATTACATTTACAGAAGGTCGTTGGGTAGCAATGATGAGGTGAATTCCAATGGCTCGTGCCAATTGAGCAAGTCGTGCGATGGGTGTTTCTACCTCTTTCCCTGCAGTCATGATTAGGTCAGCAAATTCGTCCACTACCAAAACAATATAAGGCAAAAAGCTATGCCCATCATTTGGATTTAACTTCCGTTCTCTGAACTTTTTATTGTATTCCTTTAAATTTCTACACATTGCATTTTTGAGCAATTCGTAGCGATTGTCCATCTCAATACAAAGGGAGTTTAAAGTGTTAATCACTTTAGTGTTGTCTGTTATGATTGCTTCCTCAGTGTCTGGGAGTTTGGCCAGATAATGACGCTCTATTTTATTGTAGATGTTTAATTCTACCTTTTTTGGATCAACTAATACAAATTTGACTTCTGCAGGATGTTTTTTGTAGAGTAGAGACGTTAATACTGCATTTAATCCAACTGACTTTCCTTGACCTGTAGCTCCCGCCATAAGCAGGTGAGGCATTTTAGCTAAATCAACCACAAAAGTTTCATTGCTGATGGTTTTTCCTAGCGCGATGGGCAATTCCATCTCTGCATTTTGAAATTTAGTAGCACTGATTACAGAACGCATGGATACAATAGACGGGTTTTGATTTGGTACCTCTATTCCAATGGTTCCTTTTCCTGGGATAGGAGCAATGATTCGAATCCCTAGGGCAGATAAAGAAAGGGCAATATCATCTTCTAAGTTTTTTATTTTAGAAATACGAACCCCTGCTTCAGGTACAATTTCATAAAGAGTTACTGTCGGTCCAATAGTAGCTTTGATGTTGGCAATTCCTATTTTATAATTGTTAAGGGTCTCAACAATCTTATTCTTGTTTTTTTCAAGTTCCTCTTGATTTATGGTGATACCTCCGTCACCATAATCCTTCAATAAATTAAACCCAGGCATAACAAACTTGCTCAACTCCAAAGTAGGGTCAAAAAAATCTTGCTTCTCAACTAACTTCCTCGCTAGTTTTTCATCTACGGTTTCTTCCTCAGTTTGCTCGATCTCCATTTCAATGGAATCCGTTTCCAAGGGAGTCTCTTTTTTTATTGTGGGTTCCAGTAGTTCCGGTTGAGAATCTTCTGTTTCTAAAGGTATTTGTGGTGTTTCTTCAACAGATGAAATGTCAAGAGAAATGGAATCTTCGCTTTCTGGAATATTGTTTAAGGTTTCTTCAGTCTCTTTTTCTTCTTTTTTAAGACTTTCTATCCATGTCATTATTCGTTCTGGAGTCATTTCTAATTCAATAACAATAAAGCAAAGAAAGAGGAAAAGTAAAATTCCAAAAAGACCAACTTTACCAATGTATGCAACTAAAAAATCATGTACTTCAAAACCAATAATCCCTGAAAAAAGGGGAGTCTCTACCCAAAAATAGGCAAGAGCTACACTTAGCCATAGCATATGTGCAACACCCCATGCCCATGTAGAAAGTAAACCTAGGGTAGATTTTCGAAAAAAGAGTTTAAAGCCAGAAAGGCCAATCAGATAAACAAATAGAAAGGCAGACAACCCCACTCCTTTAAAGACAAAGAAATGACTGAGGTAAGCTCCTAATTTATTTAAAAGATTTTTTGCTTCAACGGACTTATCGCCTAAAGCACCCAGTGTGCTATAATCAGTCTGCCAGGAGAAGAGGTAGGAAATAAAAGAAATACCAAGTAAAATTGAAATTAAAAGTAAAGCTCCACCCAACAACACTTGCTGTTGGCGTCTTCTCATTAAATCAGTTTCAGAGGTTTTTTGCTTTTTAGCCATGAATCATTGCTCTTAAGCAAAAATACAAATTCAAAATCAAAAAAGCAGACTAAAGTGCAATAGTAAAATGATTAATTTCAAGAAAGAAGACAAGAATTAATTCTTCTTAAGAACCTAAGTTAGAATTAAGAAAGAAAGCTATTTTGATTACTTTCTGTGTTTAGCGGATCTAATTATCTAGCACGATAATCAATATTGATAAGACTATATAGAAATATAATAGATATGCCTATTGGATTTTGTAAATGATTAATACATTTATGAAAAATTAATTATAATCATGGAAAACTTTAAACATACAAATGGGTCAAACGGGAGTTCCGAAGCCAAATGTCCATTTTCAAGTGAAATCGTTAAAAAAGGAGCTGGAGGAGGTTCAAGAAATCATGATTGGTGGCCAAACCAATTAAACTTGAACATACTACGTCAGCATTCGGCTTTGTCCAATCCTATGGGTGAAGATTTTGATTATAAAAAAGAATTTGAAAGTATTGATTTTAATGCGCTCAAGTCAGATATTCTTGATTTGATGACAGAATCACAAGATTGGTGGCCTGCAGATTATGGTCACTATGGACCTTTCTTTATTCGTATGGCTTGGCATAGTGCAGGTACCTATCGTATCGCGGATGGTCGTGGAGGAGCAGGTGCAGGAACACAACGTTTTGCTCCTTTAAATAGTTGGCCAGACAATGCCAATCTAGATAAGGCACGCCTTTTACTTTGGCCTATCAAACAGAAATATGGTAAGAAAATATCCTGGGCAGATCTAATGATACTTGCAGGAAACTGTGCTTTAGAGTCTATGGGCTTTAAAACTTTTGGTTTTGGCGGCGGCCGTGTTGATGTTTGGGAAGCAGAAGAAGATATTTATTGGGGTGTAGAAGGAGAATGGTTGGATGACCAACGTTACACAGAGGATAGAGAGCTCGAGAATCCGTTAGCTGCAGTTCAAATGGGACTTATCTATGTTAATCCTGAAGGACCTAACGGAAGACCTGATCCTAAAGCTTCTGCCGTTGACATTCGTGAAACTTTTGGAAGGATGGCAATGAATGATGAAGAAACTGTGGCTTTAATTGCTGGAGGTCATACTTTTGGTAAGACCCATGGGGCAGACAATCCAGATGTTTATGTAGGAGCTGAACCTGCTGGAGCAAGTATTGAAGAACAAGGACTAGGATGGAAAAATTCTTTGGGTTCTGGGAATGGTGTAAATACGATTACTAGTGGATTAGAAGGAGCTTGGACAACTACCCCAACTCAATGGAGTAATAATTATTTTGAAAATTTATTTGGTTATGAGTGGGAATTAACCAAAAGCCCAGCGGGAGCCCAACAATGGACGCCCAAAGGTGGGGAGGGAGCAGGGACTGTTCCTGATGCTCATGACCCTTCTAGGTCACATGCTCCCATAATGCTTACTACGGATATCGCATTAAGAGAAGACCCGATCTATGAAGCAATTTCACGTCGTTTTTATGAAAACCCAGACGAATTTGCAGATGTTTTTGCGAGAGCTTGGTACAAATTAACACACCGTGATATGGGACCTTACTCCCTTTATTTAGGACCAGAGGTGCCAAAAGAGGAGTTGATCTGGCAAGATCCGATTCCCGCTAGTAAAGGTGAAGTTATTAATGACAGTGATATTGCTGCACTAAAAACAAAAGTATTGGCTTCTGGACTTACTGTTTCGGAATTGGTTTCTACCGCTTGGGCTTCTGCTTCAACCTATAGAGGTTCTGACAAAAGAGGAGGTGCAAATGGAGCTCGTATTCGTTTAGCACCACAGAAAGATTGGAAAGTTAATAATCCTGAGCAACTTGCTAAAGTTCTATCTGTTTTAGAGACAATTCAAAAAGAATTTAATGCATCCAATTCGAATGGAAAAGAAGTTTCAATGGCAGACTTAATTGTGTTGGCTGGTTCTGTGGCTGTTGAAAAAGCAGCAGAGAATGCAGGACACGAAGTTAGTGTTCCTTTTGCTCCTGGAAGAACTGATGCAACTCAAGAACAAACAGATGCAGAATCGTTTGCGGCACTTGAACCAAATTCTGACGGATTTAGAAATTATCTTAAAAATAAATATAAAGCTTCTGAAGAGGAATTGTTGGTAGATAGAGCTCAATTACTGACTCTTTCTGCTCCAGAAATGACGGTTTTATTGGGAGGTTTACGTGTGTTAAATACAAATTATGATGGATCTTCCAGAGGAGTATTTACTGCTCAGCCAGAAGCATTGTCTAATGACTTTTTTGTAAATCTACTTGATCTTGGAACAACTTGGAGTGCCATTTCTGATGCTGAAGACTTATTTGAAGGAAAAGATCGTAAGACGGGAGCTGTGAAATGGACAGGTTCACGTTCAGATTTAATCTTTGGATCGAATTCTGAATTAAGAAGTCTTGCTGAAGTCTATGCTTGTTCTGACAGTCAAACTAAGTTTGTTTCGGACTTTGTAGCAGCTTGGACTAAAGTGATGAACTTAGACCGTTTTGATTTAGCATAATAAAAGTAAATTGAATTAAAAAAGGCATCTCATAATGAGATGCCTTTTTTTGTTTTAAGAAATTTTTATTGCTCTTTTAAAGCTCTGATTTTTATGTTAAAGGCGGCAAAAAGTAAAGTCATAAAAGGACTTAGCCAATTGAAAATAGCATAAATGAAATATTCACCAACACCAACACCTAGCACTCCTGATTGGTATGCACCACAAGTATTCCATGGAATCAGTACAGAGGTTACAGTTCCAGAATCTTCTAAGGTTCTACTCAAGTTTTCTGGAGCAAGCTTACGATCTTTATAGGCTTTGGAAAACATTTTTCCAGGGATAACAATCGACAGATATTGATCAGAAGCAGTCAGGTTTATAGCTAAACAAGATGCTACGGTACTTGCAAATAATTGAAAAGTAGTTTGAGCCCAATTTAATAAAGCGGAACTAATACGCTCTAATGCTCCTATTGCATCCATAATTCCACCAAAAACCATAGCACAGATAATGAGCCAAATAGTGCCTAACATTCCTTCCATTCCCCCAGAGGTAAATAAATCATTAAGCAATGCATTTGTTGTGGTGATTTCTGTAGATACTGTCATTGAATCCATTATGGCACGGTATCCCACCTCGAAACTTAAAACACTTGCTTCAGTAATTTCAAGAAGGATTTTACTTTGAAAAAGAAGGGCAAAAACGCCTCCAAGTAAAGATCCAATCAATAAGGCAATTAAAGGAGGACTTTTTTTGACAATTAACAAGATAACTACTGCAGGAACAATGAACAGCATGGGCGTGATGGTAAATTTTTCTTCAATAGCCAGCATTAAACTTTCGGTATCTGCAGCACCAGTAGTATTTTGGGTTAAACTTAGTATTGTGAATACAATGATGGTAATTACAATACTTGGTACTGTGGTGTATGTCATATATCGAATATGGGAAAATAATTCTCCACCTGCCATGGCAGGAGCGAGGTTAGTGGTGTCGCTAAGAGGAGAGAGTTTGTCTCCAAAATACGCCCCCGATATAACGGCTCCAGCAACCATACCAACGGGGATACCTAAAACTTTTCCAATTCCGATTAAAGCAATCCCTACAGTAGCTGAAGTAGTCCAGCTACTTCCTGTTGCTAAAGAGATAATGGCACAAATAATAATGCAAGCAGGTAAAAAGATACTAGGATGTAAAATTTGTAAACCATAGTAAATCATTGCTGGAATAATACCACTGATAAGCCATGTCCCTGCGAGTGCTCCAACAAATAATAAAATCAATAAAGCACCAGTAACAGATTGCAAATTTTCTGCAACTTTATCAATCATAAATTTGTAGCTTACTTTATAGTAGAACCCTACTATCCCAGCTATGGCAGCACCTAAAAGAAGGATAAATTGATTTGATCCTCCCAGGGCATCATCTCCGTAAACTAACACATTGTAGGAAAGTAAAACAACAAGAATTAAGATGGGTAAAAGCGCTATTCCTAGGGAGAGTTTTTTGTTTTTCAAATGAAATTTTTTAACTAAGTCTACAAGTTTAATGAATTTAAATCAATTTAATAGCAAATATGTAGATCCTTTAACCATTGATTTATTTAGTCAAATTTTCGACATAGCACCATAATTCCTGTTCCAAAATCTATTGGAAGTGCCGAAAAAGAGGTTTGGCATTTCAATTCTTCCATCAAAAATATCACTTTGTCCTGATGGCCTTCTGGCCAATTTTCTTGTTTATTTAAATCATCAATTATGTAAAACCCACCAGGTTTAACCATCTGAAGAGTTTGATTCAAATGAGTGAATTTGCCCGCCCATGTATCTGCAAAGATTAAATCAAATTGTTGATGTTTGTTTTTTTCAATCCAAACCTCAGCATCTTCTTGAAGAATTTTAATACGAGACTCCTTATCAAAAAAAGAGCGAGCCACTTTAATGAATTGAGGATCATTTTCTATGGAAATAATTTTTCCTCTGGGATGTAAACCATCTAAAATCCATGCTAAAGCCAAACCTGTTCCGGTACCTAACTCTAGAATTTCCCCTTCCTTTTTTGAGGAAGTCAAAAGACGTAACAATACCCCAACTTCTTCATCTGAAATCATAGAGAAGTTTAGTTCATTGGATACGTTTAAAATGGCTTCGTATTCTTTTGGTTTGGATGTTATTGAATATGACATTATTGTTTTTTAGCAAGTTCCTTAATTTTTTGACCCAATTCAATACCCCATTGTTGACCTACCATCATACTCTCTTGAGCAATAAAGGGTGTCTTTTTAGCAAACTTTTTTCCCGCTTCACTTTTGTAAAAAGTAATAATAAGTTTTAGGTCTTCTTCTGTGAGGTGTTTTTGATAGACTGGTTTAAGTTGTTTGATTAGATTGGGAAAGGATTCCCTATTAATGTACTCTTCAATTTCATTCCAATCATTATCATTAATGTCTGTGAATTGAGTTTTAAACATATTTTTCATCTGTTGGACACTTGCAATAAAAGCCTCCCCAGTTCCAGAAACTCGAATCATTTCGTTGAGGGTACTTTCATAACTATCGGCTACTTGAGCAGTCAATACGCTAATGGAGAATAGTAATAGAGTGAAAGGTATTTTTGTTCTCATGGGAGTGGTTTAAAATTGTAAGTACATTCCTACACCATCTTTATTAATAAGAGGTTTTATCCTTGTCAGAGGTTTGTATTTTAACCCTTTGTTGTAGGTTAGAACTGCTTTTTTCTTTTGGGTGTTTGCTGACAAATAAAAAATAATACTGATTAGCGTACTTCCAATGCTGGCTCCAACAAGGCTAGATGGTGCTTTGTTATTTTCATCTCTGGCTAAGATTGCAATTGTTGTTCCTAGGGCAACGACATTAGAACTTACAGCAATGGTATTGAAGGTTCTTGATTTTTTCCAATATTTATATGCTTCTTTATTTTCATTCAATAATGAGTTAACTTCAGCAGTAATTAGTAAACGATCGTCCTCATAATATTGATATCCAGTCACTCCAAGAAACATGGTCATTTCTTGGGAATAAGAAATTGAAGTGGTCAGAAAAATCAATAGAAAAGTCGAAATAATTGGGGTATTTTTCATGTTTTGTTTTTAGAATTGAAGCCTCAATCCCACTCCTTTATTGTCGAATACTCCCTTGATTTTATAGGAGTTATACGTCTGTTTGGGAGCGTCAAAAGAGCTGTTGTATTTTAAAATTGCTTTTTTTTTGTAGTTGTATTCTTTGATAGAAAATAGTACTGAGGAAGTGAGTCCAAAAAAATAGCCGGCTAGACTGAGAGGGTGAATTTGTTTTTCATCATCATATTCATTGTTGGATACCGTGATTATGCTAATAATTGAAATCCCAATAGAGGAATACGCAATAGCCGAAAAGACTTTTGATTTTTTCCAATAAAAATTAGCTTCTTCATTTTGTTGCATTAAAAAATGAACTTCTTTTTTTTCAATACGCATTTCATCTTGATAGTATTGAAAGTCAAAAAAACCAGAAAACATAGTTAACTCCTGAGCAGAGAGCATTCCAAAAAAAGAAGTAAAAAGTAGGATACAAAGAGTTTTGGACATGGGCTAAGATTTTTTAAGGCTCTTTAAATGTAATGAAAATTATTTCAAATTCAATTCTATTGAGTTGTGGGGTACAAAGAAACATTTGTACTTTTGGAGTCAAATAAATTATTTGATTATGAGTGTTTATGATGTTGCCGTTATTGGTTCTGGACCTGGAGGATATGTTGCAGCGATTCGTTGTGCCCAATTGGGATTAAAAACTGCTTTAATTGAGAAATACAGTACCCTTGGGGGGACCTGTTTGAATGTAGGTTGTATTCCTTCAAAATCTCTTTTAGATTCTTCTCATCATTATGAAGATGCACAGAAGCATTTTTCTGAACATGGAATTGAAATTGAAGGAGAAATCAAGATCAATTTCAAGCAAATGATAGACCGTAAAGCTGCCGTAGTTGAACAAACAACCAAGGGGATCGATTATTTAATGCAAAAAAATAAAATCGATACTTTTGAAGGTCTGGGGAGTTTTATAGATGCAACGCATATCAAAATAGATGGGAAAGATTCTCAAACCATAGAAGCAAAAAACAGCATCATTGCTACAGGGTCTAAACCAGGAAGTTTGCCTTTTATTTCCTTGGATAAGGAACGTGTGATTACTTCTACCGAAGCTTTGAAGTTGAAGGAAATTCCCAAACATTTGGTTGTTATTGGAGGAGGTGTTATTGGTTTAGAATTAGGTCAAGTATACCGTCGTCTTGGAGCGGAAGTTTCTGTAATAGAATATGCAGATCGAATTACCCCTATCATGGATGCAGGTTTGTCTAAAGAATTGACCAAAGTCATGAAGAAACAAGGAGTTAAATTCTACCTTTCTCATGGTGTGAATAAAGTAGAACGGAAAGCAGATTTGGTGTCAGTTACTGCAACGGATAAAAAAGGAAACGAAGTTCATTTTGAAGGGGACTATTGTTTGGTGTCTGTTGGAAGAAAACCTTACACCGAAGGATTGAATGCTGCCGCAGCTGGGGTACAATTAAATGAAAGAGGACAGGTAGAGGTTAATGATCATCTACAAACTTCAGCATCAAACATTTATGCAATTGGTGATGTAGTTCGTGGTGCGATGTTGGCTCACAAAGCCGAGGAAGAAGGAGTGCTAGTTGCTGAGTTTTTGGCAGGTCAAAAACCACATATTGATTATAATTTAGTACCTAATGTAATTTATACTTGGCCAGAAGTTGCAGCTGTAGGAAAAACAGAAGAACAGCTTAAAGCTGCTGGAGTGAATTATAAAAGTGGCCAATTTCCAATGCGTGCCCTTGGGAGAGCAAGAGCAAGTATGGATACAGATGGTTTTGTAAAGATCCTTGCCGATGCCCAAACTGATGAAGTGTTGGGGGTTCATATGATTGGAGCTCGTGCTGCCGATTTAATTGCTGAAGCTGTTACTGCAATGGAGTTTAGAGCCTCTGCAGAAGATATAGCCAGAATGAGTCATTCGCACCCTACTTATGCAGAAGCCATCAAAGAAGCCGCTTTAGCAGCCACTGAGAATAGAGCTTTGCATGTTTAATTCAAAAACAATTAGTGTATATCAATTACGCGCTTCCTAAAATCTTTTAAGTAATTTCTGCCAACGGGAATTTTGAAATCGTTTATACAGATAATATTTCCATCTACGGAGCTTAATTTATCAAGCGAAATACAATAAGACCGGTGTATTCTAAGAAATTTGTCCTCGGGTAATTCATCTACAATAGAGCTTAATGTCTTATGAACTCTTATCGATTCTGATGTACATTTAATGTTTACATAATCTTTAAGACTTTCAATATAGAGTATGGAATCAAGCTCAACTCGGATGAACTTCTTATTCACCTTAAAAAAGGTATATTTCTTTGAAACATCTATGGATTGTACACGTTCAAATACTTTTTTCATAGTCAAAGAAAAGCGTGAAAACGAAATAGGTTTGAGTAAGAAATCTAATATGTCCTTTTCAAATGCTTTTACAGCATATTTTTCATGAGCCGTAGTTAAAACGACCAAAGTGTTTTTTGAAACACTGTCTAATAACTCCATCCCTGAAAGGAAAGGCATATTAATATCTGAAAATATGAGATCAATATTTTGTGATAAAATACAATTTAAGGCAGCTTTAGGATCAGTAAACTTCCCAATAATTTTAATGTTTTTATAGGAACTTAAATAGTTTTCAAGAATTTCAAAAGCTAGAGGTTCATCATCGATTAAAATGCAATTTATAGTTTTCATTGGGGCAAGGTTAGGTTAATTGTAAATTGATCCTTTGTCTTATGAATATCAAAATTGAAATCGTCTTCATACAATAGTTTTAATCTCCTTTTGACGTTTTTTATGCCAATACCAGAAGCATAGGAATTGGTGACAACAGGATCAAATTTATTAGTGATGGAAAATTCACAATACGCATTTCCTTTTTTCTTAATGTTTATGGAAACGCAAATACGATTATTTTCTATACCGTGTTTAAAACAGTTTTCAACAAAAGTCATTAGAAGTAAGGGAGGAACAGTTTCGTTTTTTATCTTTTTATCAATTTGAATTTTAAATTCAAGACGGTCATAAAAAACGATCTTTTTAAGTTCAACATAATTTTTAATATGCGCTATTTCATCCCTAATTAGAACTTTTGTATCGTATGTTTCATAGATCACATAACGCATAAAATTTGAAAGTTTTAATAACAATTCAGGAGCAGAAGTGTCTTTTTTTAGAACTAAGGCGTAAAGGTTATTGAGAGT
>Ga0209138_1000959_pt1 | contig 26054 bp, 25 predicted proteins | sample SaaInl3SG_22_DNA_FD_184645 | JGI IMG/M metagenome (GOLD analysis project Ga0209138, IMG submission 184645) | Marine microbial communities from expanding oxygen minimum zones in the Saanich Inlet - ESP_153SG_22_DNA (SPAdes) (version 2) | ecosystem: Environmental > Aquatic > Marine > Intertidal...
CCACGCGTCAATCCCAAATGCCGCTGCGACACGGGACAATACATCGGACTCGGTCACGCGATTTTGTGGTGTGCTGGTGCCGTGTGCCTGCACCAGTGTTTCGTTTGCGAGAACGTTGTGGCCCATGAGATCACGAATTGATGCGGCGGCTTGGGCCAATGTGAGGTAGTTGCCAGCACCTGGTGCTGAGATGCTGCGCTTGCCCCCATCAGCATGACTCGCGACTGTTGGGATGGACCCGAACACTGTGGCGCCAAGCTCAAGGGCTAGGGTGTCGTCCATAAGAATGACGTATTGACTGGATTCGCCCATGGTGAACCCACAATTGAGTCCGAATGGTCGACTGGTACGCCGGTAGTCGGGTGTTTCATTCTCGGCCAGCCCGTCTAGGCTTCGGAGTCCTGAATCTTCCGCGAGTGCCCCCATGGCACGGAATCCTTCGATTACCTCCGGTGTGATGGGGCAGTCCGCACCGCCGACTACGGCAACTCGGTAGCGCCCTTCCTGAATCCCATCGACTGCGTGATGCAAGTTGTATAAGAAACTCGCACACGCACCCATGCTGGCTCCAGAGCGTCCAAGACTGCCGAGTACATACGCATTACTGAAATCGGCAGGCATTTGTGGATAGCCCAGAGGTAATTGTTTTGACGTGGTACGTTTACCAAGCAGGGCACTTTTCAGCATGCCACCAAAGCCATAGTCATCCATCTGACCGATAGACGATCCAGCGAACACCGCCACTTGATCGGGCCGAATGTGCTGCCTAACTTGTTTCCACTCAAGGCCGGAACTCAGCCAACAATCCGAAAGGGCGAACAATGCCAACTGCAGGGTCCGTGGATGATGTCGCGAGGGATAGAATAAATCCGGTCGAAAACCAGTCGGCGCCATTCCTGCAGCTTGGACCGATAACCGCTTCGTACATGGTGCCAGGAGATCACCAGCTTCGATGATGTACTCAGTCAAGCGGCCTTCGGTCCGGCCGAGGGTCCAGCCTGTTGGCAAGGGATCGGGTGTTTGCAATGGCCCAAGCCACACGGAGGTATGTTCCTTGGTGTGCCCCAGCCGATGTACCGGCACTGCATCTGGATCGAACCAGTCGGGATGGATGCGCCGAATCAGTGATTGATCGAGCACGCGTTGTCGATGAATGGGATCACTGGCAGTTTCTGGACCCAAGCCTGAAATGGCGCCAAGCTGGTTGACAGTCCGTGACTGCTCCTCGGCCGACAGGGTATCAAAGACGAGTCGCCGAAACGCCTGATGATCTGAGCTTCGGCCAGCGGCGTTGATGCCACCAAATCCGACAATGAGCGGTAATGCAGTCACAGTGGTTTCCGATATCAAAAGCACGTAATGTAACAAGATGAGCAGTACTTTGACCATGGATGATCACAGGATTTCTGACGCGCTGTGGGTGCCGAGTCCGCACTTTGATGCGCGTCCTCAGCGCGACATTTCCCTGATCGTCGTGCATGGCATTGCTTTGCCCCCGGAAATCCTAAATCCATTACCTGTACTGGCTTTTTTTCAAGGCCGTTTGGATTGCGCGATGGATCCCTATTTTGAGGCACTTCAAGATGTTCGCGTATCGTCTCATCTTGTGATTGGCCGTGAGGGAGATCTCTATCAGTGTGTTGCCTTTGATCAAAGAGCGTGGCACGCAGGCGTGTCGCAATGGCAGGGTCGCTCGGCATGTAATGACTTTAGTATCGGTATCGAGTTGATTGGCCCCGAAGAAGGGCCATTTACGGAGCACCAGTACACTAGGCTACAGCAGGTGTGTGCCGTTTTATGTCAATGCTACGCAATTCCCAAAGATCAGATCGTTGGGCACCGAGATATTGCGCCCGGGAGGAAGGTCGATCCGGGAGCGGATTTTGACTTCGAACGCATCCGCCGTGATTAAAACGGAGGCGCGAGCGCCAACGCAATCGGCATCCAAACAATTGCACCAATGTTACCGATGAGTACGATCGAGGCGACTCTTGTCGGCTCTTGGTTGTATCGTTCAGCTACCATGTAATTAAGCACTGCGGGTGGTAGCGCTGCGAACACCAAAAACACACTCCATTGTAACGGATCGAGTTGCAGAAACGGTTGCAATACGAATGCCAGAGCAAGACCTGTTACGGGACATAAAATGGCAGCGGCAAATCCAACTCCCAGATCATTTGTCGTGACATCTTGCATGCGGATTCCTAGAGCGAACAGCATCATGGGGATCACAATTTGTGCCAACATCTCCATTGGGATCATCACCAGACTCGGAATCGGTGTGTGCGTAAAGCCGACGGCGAGTCCTGCAAAGGTGGCGATGATTGTTGGTAACGACACCCGATTCAAGACTCGTGCATGCCGGTCCAAAATGTAAAACCCCAGGGTGAAGTGCAAAAACTGCGACACGATAAACACCACAATGATTGCAGCCATCGCAACCTCGCCGAATGCCAGAAGCACCAGTGGAAGTGCAAGGTTGCCGGTGTTGGTGAACATCATGGGTGGAATGAAGGTCTTAACTTCGATACCGGTGAGTCTACAGATAGGCCAAGTCAGAAGTCCTGAGCCCAGAATCACAGTGATGGTACCGATCACCAAAGGCCAGTATTCAGTGAGATCGACAGATTTCGATGCCAACACCGAGAAAATCAGCATGGGAACAAACAGCTCCATGTTGATTTGGTTGATTGTGGTGATATTGGGCTTCCGCCAGCGGCCATATCCGTAGCCGACAAGGACAATAATCAGAACAGGAATGACACTCCCGAGGATGCGTTCGAGTATTAAATCATGCGACACAAGAAGCGGGCGTCCTTACGCAAAACTATTTGATGGGTTGATTGAGCGACTGAGGTTCCCGCCGTTAGCGGCGATGGAACCCGTCAGGTACGATGAGCATACTCTCATCGACATCTGCAAGCGATGTTCGCCCGCACAGACCCATGGTGGTGTCGAGTTCTTTGTGGATGATCTGCAACGCCTGAGTCACCCCTGCTTCACCGGCTGCGCCGAGTCCGTAGGTGTAAGCGCGACCAATCATGGTTCCTTTTGCGCCAAGTGCAACGGCTTTTAGTACGTCCTGTCCAGACCGAATGCCGCTGTCAAACCAGACTTCAGTTTTATGCCCGACTGCATCGACGATGTGAGATAGCATGCGGATAGAACTGGATGCTCCATCCAACTGTCGGCCGCCATGATTGGAGACAACGATTGCATCTGCTCCCAATGCAGCTGCTTTCTTGGCATCTTCGACATCGAGGATGCCTTTTAAGATCACTTTGCCGTCCCACATTTTCATCAATTCGCCTATGCGTTTCCAGTCAAGCGACTGATCGAACGCTTCCGCGGTCCAACTACTCAGTGAAGATGCATCACTTACACCCTTGGCGTGTCCGACAATGTTGCCGAAGAAACGGCGCTTGGTACCGAGCATTTCGAGACCCCATGATACTTTCGTCATCATGTCGGCGATGGATTTTACAGTCAGCTTTGGTGGAGCAGACAAGCCGTTTTTCAGATCTTTGTGGCGTTGTCCTAACATTTGTAGATCGACGGTAATCACCAGCGCAGAGCAGTTTGCCGCTTTGGCTCGCTCCATCAGTCGGCGCATAAAGTCATCGTCTTTCAACGTGTAGACCTGAAACCAAAATGGATGATTTGTCTCCGATGCAACGTCTTCAATAGAGCAAATGGACATGGTTGACAATGTGAATGGCACACCAAACTTTGCTGCCGCACGAGCTGCTTTAATTTCACCGTCTGCGCATTGCATCCCTGTCAAGCCGACTGGTGCAAGTGCAACTGGCATTGCCACATCGTGACCAATCATCTGCGTGCGCGTTGAGCGGCCCTCCATGTTTACCGCAATTTTTTGACGGAATTTCAGCTCTTGGAAATCAAGGGTGTTCTCGCGGAAGGTCTGTTCTGTCCAACTACCAGTCTCTGCGTAGTCATAGAACATTTTCGGCGTTCGTCGCTTGTGGATGGCTTTGAGGTCTTCAATACATGTGATAACAGCCATAGTCAGCGGCCTCTGTCGTGTGCGGTCAATGTGATACTGAGTATGTGTTGCACTGCGCGCTATCCCTGAAGCCATTGTCAGGCTCTAGTTTAGCGCGGTGTCATTTAATCTTTGCGGATTGTCTCGTTCCACATGTCGTAGACCGCCATCGCACTCACGCCGATTACGATCAACAAGAACGGCAAACCGCCCATGAATCCAGCAAATCCGACTGAAATACTGTGTGATAGCCCGTAAACGAATGTGCCAAAGAGAATGATGGCAAGCCCAGCGACAAACATTTTTATTGATTTGGGGAGCATGTGTCCGTTCCTTCTGAAAATAATGTGGTCATTAGCCAATGTGCCGTTTGAAACAGTCTTCCATCGTCTGCTTTTTTGCCGACGATTTGAACCCCAATTGGCATCTGGTTTTCACCTTCGAGAATCGGAAGGCTAATGCAAGGCAACCCTGCCAGAGTCCAAATGGTGCAGAAAATAGGATCGCCAGTGATTCCTTCAGAAAACAACGGCGCTTCTCCGGCTGCTGAAGGTGTCAGTATGGCATTAAAATCTTCGAATACATTTGAGAAGAAACTTTCCACTGATGATTTAATCATGAGGGCATTTTCGTATTCATCTTTGGTGTATTTCTCACCCTCCAGGACGAGTGCACGCAACTGCTCCGAGAGCTCGGGTCGATTTGCGATATCAAGTGCTGTGAATGCTGCATGCATTTCACGTAAGTGAATGATACGGTGTGCTTGGATCACTTGATCCAGAACGGGCGGTACCTCCAACACTTCGACGCGGCCATCGAGAGTCTCAATTAACTCAGCGAAACCGGCAGTGCAGTCTGCTTTTTGTCGATTTTGGTAAGGCAGTTGAAATACCGCAAAGTTCGGTTCAATTGGCGCGGGGGTGGCCAAATCCTGCACACAGTGTGGCCGCGGATGGTTGATGCTATGTGGGTCACGGCTGTCGTGGACAGACAAGCAATCCCATACCGTCGCCAAGTCTTCCAGCGAGGTGGCAAAGAGGCCCATTTGATCCAAAGTAGGTGACTGCTCATACACCCCGACTCGTGGGATTATCCCAGCAGAGGGCTTCATCCCGAACACCCCGCAATATGACGCGGGCCTGATCACCGATCCGTTGGTCTGAGAACCGATCGCTAACGGCACGTCGCCGGCCGCAACAGCTGCCGCAGAACCGGCCGAAGATCCACCTGGCGAGTAATCAAGATTGAGGGGATTCCGAGTTCGAGCCGGTTGCATCGTTGCAAGCTCAGTCGTTTCTGTTTTGCCAATAACAACAGCACCATGAAACTCAAGTGCATCGACCAAGGCGGCATTTTGTGTCGACATTTGCCCCATCAAAGGTGTCCCGCAGCCATGGGGCATGCCAGCCACTTCGATAATGTCCTTCAGTCCAATAGGGCATCCGTGCAAGGCACCGATCGCTCGACCTGATTTCCTGATTTGATCCAATTGGTCAGCGCGCTCGAGACTGCGCTCAGAGTCGACATGACTCCAAGCGCCAACGTCTGCGTGCGCTTCAATTTGATTGAGACTGTTTTGGACCCACTCACGTGATGTGAGTGAGCCCTCTCGAATCAAATTAACCGTCGATGCAACTGTGGGTTTCATATCCATTTAGGGTACGTAGGCACCAAACAGATAATCAGGCAACCACAGAGCGATTCCCGGGAATTGATACAGCAGAATCATGCAGAAAAGCACAATGCCCAAATACGGCATCAATCCTCTGAAGATATCCATCAACTCAATTTGATCCTTCAAAACGCCCTTCAGGTAATACGCTGACATGGCCATCGGTGGTGTCAAGAATGATGTCTGCAAGTTCAACGCAACCAACATTGCGAAGAAGTATGGATTGACGCCAAAGTTATCCAACATGGGCAAAAAGATCGGCACAAAGATAATCAAAATCTCAGACCATTCAAGTGGCCAGCCCAAAACGAAAATGATTGTTTGAACCATGACGAGGAATTGCCATGGTGCCAAATCCATTCCGAGTACCCAATGCTCAATTACGTCATGTCCACCGAGATAGGAGAAGATTGACGCAAACGTCCAAGAACCAACGAACAGCCAGCAAACCATGGCAGTCGCTTTAGCACACAAGAAGACGCTCTCCTGGATTTTCTGCCAAGTCAGAGCACCGTAGAGTGCTGCTAAGATCAAACTACCTAACGCGCCCATCGCGGCAGCTTCAGCCGGTGTGGCCAATCCACCAAGAATCGAACCAAGCACAACAGTAATCAACACTGTTAATGGGACGAACGACACGATTAGATCTTTAAAAATCTCGACAGTGGGTGGGATGTCTTCTTTCGCCGGTTTCGGGGCGATGCCAGGATTTAGCGACACACGCACGATGACATAAACGATGTACAAGCCAGCCAGAAGCAAGCCAGGGAACATTGCCGCAGCATACAGACGAAGCGGTGAGAGTTGCGCAATCGCTGCGTAAACAATCAACATGATCGATGGAGGGATCAAGATACCCAACGTACCACCGGCGCAGATCACGCCTGACGCGAATTTCTTATCGTAATGTGCTTTCGCCATCGCTGGGAATGCAAGTAATCCCATTAAGGTTACGACAGCGCCTACGATACCCGAAGCAGTTGAGAACACCGTACATGTAATCAATGCTGCGATCGCCATCGATCCTGGGAGGTTGTGCGCTGCCATCTGCAGTGACCGGAACAAGCGGCCCACAATATCAGCACGTTCAACTACGTAACCCATGAACAAAAATAGAGGGATGGCAACGAGAATGTCGTTTTCCATCACTGAATACGTGTTTTGGTTTAAGAGATAGAAAATCTGGTTATTCAGAATGTCATCGAGCGTTGTTCCGCCGCTGTAGTAAGCATAGTAACCAAAGCCTACACCCATCGCGATGAGGGTGAATGCAATTGGAAAACCAAGCAACACCAGAACGATGAAGAGGCAGAGCATAAAAATTGCGACTTCAGGGTTGGTCATGCTTTGTGCTCCTTTGCAAGATCAGCGGATTGTTCCATCAGCAATTGTTCAGTTTCTTTCACGTCACTCAGACGCGGCATCCAGCGGCCCTCGTTCAGAGCTCTAACGCAGCGGGTGATTTCCGCTAAGCCTTGGAGAATCAGAAGGAAGCCGGCAATAGGTATCAATGTTTTGAAAAAGTAAATTTGGATTCTAGCGGGGCTGTTCCAACTCACTTCTTTGTACCGCCAGCTGTCGGATGCGATCTCGGCACCAAACCAAAACAGTGCCAACATTCCGGGGAAGAAGAACAACACATACAGAACCAAATCGATGGTCGCTTGTGTCTTGACCGGGAGGAGCCGGTAGACGAAATCACCCCTGACATGGGCGTCTTGTGCTAACGCGTAGGGTCCTGCCATCAAAAACAGAGCGCCATACATCTGAATCATGACGTCCATCGCCCAGACCGTTGGCGAATTCAACGCATACCGCACAAATACTTCATACGACACTGACAAAGTCAGGATCAGGATGCACCACCCGAAGGCACGACCCACCCAAACACTGAGCCCCTCGATACTGTAGACAAAGCGATCCACAAAATTTCTCCTCAAAAACCCAAGGCCCCGAGAAGTGGGGCCTTGGAGGTACTACTTCAGGCGTCTGAATTAGCCGAAGTAATGGTTGTATGCCAGGCGGTAGTCTGGCTGGTTCAGGTTCAGGTAACCCATAACCTTCTCTGCGTATGCACGCTGTGAGTCGATAACTTTCTTGAAGAACGGATCTTCCGCAGAAATGCGATCAACAACGATATCCCACGCTTTCAACTGTTCGCCCATAACTGAGTCAGGTGTACGGTACACGTTCACACCACTGTTTTTCTGCAGGCTGATTAGGTCGTCTGCGTAGCGGTTGGTGTTGTGCCAGTAGAAGTTTGAGTTCTCAGCTTCTGAGGCGTACTTCAGAATAGCCTGAAGCTCAGCTGGCAGTGCATCGTACTTCTTCTTGTTGAAACACACTTCGAAGAATTCCTGTGACTGGTGGAACGAACCCAGGTGATAGTGCTTAGATACGTCCTGCATACCGAAGTCTTTATCTGATGTTGGGTTGTTGAATTCAGCCGCGTCGATCAAGCCAGACTTCATTGCAGGCTGGATTTCACCACCTGGCAACTGAACAACTGACATACCCATTTCAAGGAGAACGTCGGCAGCCAGGCCCACAGTACGGTACTTCAGACCGTTCATCTGTGACGCATCTTTAATTTCTTCTTTGAACCATCCAAGTGGCTGAGCTGGCATTGGGCTGTTGAAGAATGAAACGATGTTGAGGCCAAGGCTCTGCATCAATTCATTGAACAGCTCCATACCACCACCGTAGTAGCACCAGCCAAGCACTTCCTGTGATGACCAGCCAAAGCATGGTCCTGTTCCGAACAAAGACGCTGTCTTTGACTTCGAATACCAATATGCTGGTACGTAGTGACATCCGTCGATTACGCCGCGGTGAACCGCGTCTTGCATTTGTGACGTTTTCACAACTGCGTCGACTGGAAGCAGATCAATTTTCAGATCCTTGCCAGCCATTGCGTGTACACGGTCGACGTACGATTGTGCGTTCTCAAGGAAAATTCCGCCGCCCCAAGCCGCTTGGACTTTTAATGTGGTTGGCCCGTGTCCTGCTGCATTGACAAGTGCTGGAAATCCGAGGCTTGAAGCTGCTGCTGCTGCCGTTGCGCCTTTAAGGAACGAACGGCGATCAAGTTGTTTGCTCATTGGAGGTACCTTTTTTATCAATTTTTTGTAGCGGACATCCTTTCACGTGGTCAGACCACGTGCCGCCTACGATCCATCCTTGGCCGATGAATATTGCTGACTTGATGCTTTTCTTGCAAGTTTTTCGCGAAAAAAATTCCCTTGCATGGGGTTGTCGAGCGATTAAGCTGACTGACTGATAAATAACAACAACCCTGAGAAGTCTATGTTTCAACTGTCTATTACTCGTAATCTCGTCGACCCTGTAATCCAGCGCGCCCAGAAGTCCTATGATTTGTGGCTCAACCGTGATGACCACATTATGTCGGGAGAGGAGTTGATCGCGCGGAGTTTTCAGTCAGATGCTCTGATGATCTGCCATTCCGAAATCCTCTCTGCGGAGGTTGTCGCGCAGTTTTCCGACCGTCTTAAAATCGTCGCCAATTACTCGGTTGGAGTCGATCACTGTGATTTGGATGCACTGAAAGCACGTGGGATCGTTGTGACTAACACCCCGGATGTTTTGTCTGATGCGACAGCAGAGATCGCTTTGTTGCTGTTGCTGGGGGCGAGTCGACGTGCTTTCGAGGGCGATCAGATGTTGCGCCTAGGCACCTGGACGCATTGGGCACCGGTTGAAATGAATGGCATTCAAGTCACAGGGAAGAAACTTGGGATTGTTGGAATGGGTCGAGTAGGTCAAGTGGTTGCGCAGCGCGCGCGAGGTTTTGACATGGAAATCCATTACAGCAATCGCTCCCGATTGCCGGCTGAGCTCGAAAAGGGTGCGATTTATCACGAAAGTGTTGAAAGTCTTTTTAACACGGTGGATATGATTTCTCTCAATTGCCCTGCAACTCCGGAAAGTGAAAATATGATCAATGCAGAATCCATTGGTTGGATGCGAGATGGCGTTGTGTTCGTCAATACGGCGCGAGGCAAGCTGGTGGACGAGGGAGCGCTGATCAAGGCGCTGCAGTCAGGCAAGATCGCGGCTGCAGGGCTTGATGTATTCCAAACCGAGCCAGGCGGCAATCCTGCGTTCGCGACACTGCCAAATGTCTTTATGTTGCCGCACTTGGGTTCGTCGACGCGAGAAACGCGGAAGGCGATGGGAGATCGGGCGCTCGACAATTTAGATGCATTTTTCGCTGGTGAAGCACCTCGGGATCGTTTGGTCTAACACTTGCCTTACGTGGTCAGACCAGTTAATTTATTGGTCTGACCACTTTGCTTGGACGGAGGGCTGATGTCAGGTTACTTGTCTGCACCTCGGGTGACTCGTGCCGCCGACGTAATCATGGACCAAATCGAGCGTTTGATTCTCGAAGGGAAAGTGCGCCCAAGCCAAAAGCTACCTTCCGAGAGGAGTTTGGCCGAGGAGTTCGATGTATCGCGACCGACAGTACGTGAGGCCATCCAGAAACTTGAGGCACGCGGTTTGGTGCAACGGCGCCACGGTGGCGGAACGTTTGTTGCCGAACATGTTGGGTCGACTTTCATTGATCCAATGATGGCCATGATCCAACGGTCGCCTGATGGCACCTTTGATATCTTAGAATTGCGGTTTGCATTAGAGAGTGTAGCGGCTTGGTTGGCCGCAGACCGTGCGACCGAGCGCGCACGGGGCAATGTGCAGCGTCGCTACCATGAGTTGCAGAGCGCAGTGCGATCCCATGATCTGCACCGCGAAGCGAAGGCTGATGCTGAGTTCCATTTGGCCATTGCTGAAGCGTCCCAGAATGGCATTATCCTGCACATCATGCGGTCGATTTTCGTTTTGCTCGAGGAATCGATTGTAAAAAATTTGGCTGAATTGAATCTTGACCGTCCGAAAAAACAGGACTTGGCTCTGCAGCATGAAGCCATCTATCGCGCGATCGTGATCGATCGCGACCCGGCAGCCGCAAGGAGCGCAGTCCGTCAGCATATGTTAACAGTCAGTGAGTCACTGGATCGTGACCGTCTGGCCGATACGAAACCGCGCCGGTTGAAGGAGTTGACACAATCGATTGATGTCGACCGGCGTATGTCACCAACCAACCCAATGAGGTGAACCCATGGCGAATACGCCCATTACGGTCGACCAGGATCCGACCGAGACTCAAGAGTGGCTTGAGGCCTACGAATCTGTTTTAAAGCAAGAGGGAGCCGAACGAGCTGCTTTCTTGCTGAATAAGTTGGTTGCCCGCGCCAGCCAGGAAGGAGCTCGCCTTCCGGTTGCCATGACCACACCGTACCGGAATACGATCCCGCTTCAATCGGAAGCGCGGATGCCGGGCGATTTGTTCATGGAGCGTCGCATCCGAAGTCTGATTCGTTGGAATGCGCTGGCCATGGTCATGCGTGCCAATAAGACTGGCGATGATTTGGGTGGACACATCGCCACCTATCAATCGGCAGCCACACTCTACGAGGTGGGGTTTAACTATTTCTGGAAAGGGCCGGATCATCCCGAGGGGCAAGACCTGCTATACGTGCAAGGGCACGCCAGCCCAGGTATCTACGCGCGCTCCTACTTAGAGGGCCGGTTTTCTGAAAAGCAATTGGATAACTTCCGCCGCGAGGTGGATGGCGAAGGTCTTTCATCGTATCCGCATCCGTGGTTGATGCCAGATTATTGGCAATTTCCGACGGTTTCGATGGGCTTGGGTCCGATTCAATCGATTTATCAGGCGCATGTCATGAAGTACCTGGTGAACCGTGGTTTGTCTGATCAGCCGAATCGGAAGGTTTGGGCATTCCTTGGAGATGGGGAAATGGATGAGCCCGAATCATTGGGTGCCATCAGCTTGGCTGGCCGTGAGCGACTCGACAATCTGGTCTTTGTTATCAACTGCAACTTGCAGCGACTCGATGGTCCTGTGCGTGGTAACGGCAAGATTGTGCAAGAGCTTGAAGGTGTCTTCCGCGGTGCCGGTTGGAACGTCATTAAGGTGTTGTGGGGTCGCCATTGGGATCCATTGTTCGCCCGTGATCGCGACGGTTTAATGCAAAAAGTCATGGACGAGGTCGTTGACGGTGAGTTGCAGAATTGTAAAGCCAAGGGTGGCGCATACACTCGCGAGCAGTTCTTCGGTCAGTACCCTGAGTTGAAGCAAATGGTTGCGGACATGACCGATGACGATATCGGCAAACTCAATCGTGGTGGCCATGACCCATTGAAGGTATATGCCGCCTACCATGCCGCGGTTAACCACACCGGGCAGCCGACCGTGATTTTGGCGCAGACCGTCAAAGGCTACGGTATGGGTTCGTCTGGTGAGTCAGCGAATCCATCGCATCAGGTGAAGAAGCTTGATGTAGAGAATCTCAAGAAATTCCGAGACCGGTTTGGGATTCCTGTGGCGGATGAGGCGATTGAAGAGTTGCCTTATTACCATCCGGGTCCAGACAGCCCAGAAATCAAATACATGCGAGAGCGACGCCAGTCATTGGGTGGATTCCTGCCAACTCGGCGCGTGTGGTCGGAACCCTTGGGTTGCCCCGCATTAGATGCTTTGAAGCAACAGCTCAAAGGGACTGGCGATCGGCAGATCTCGACCACGATGGCCTTTGTGCGCATTTTATCGACCTTGGTTAAGGACAAAACCATCGGGCACCGTGTCGTCCCAATCGTGCCGGATGAGGCACGAACTTTTGGCATGGAAGGCATGTTCAAGCAGTTGGGTATCTACACCACTGAGGGGCAGAAATACATACCGCACGATGTCGATCAAGTCCTGTCATACCATGAGGACAAAGCTGGACAGATCCTTGAAGAGGGAATTAACGAGTCCGGTGCGTTTTCTGCATGGATGGCCTGTGCGACTTCCTACGCAAACCACAACCAACCCCTGATTCCGTTTTACATTTACTACTCAATGTTCGGACACCAGCGTGTGGGTGATTTGGTTTGGGCCGCAGGTGATATTCAAGCTAAGGGATTCCTATTGGGCGCGACTTCTGGCCGAACCACGCTCAATGGCGAAGGCCTTCAGCACCAAGACGGACACAGTCATCTGATCGCGGGTACGGTACCGAATCAGCGTTCCTATGATCCAACTTACAGCTATGAGGTCGCAGTTATTGTCCAGCATGGTCTGAAGACGATGTACGACGAGAACCAGAACGTCTTTTATTACATCACGCTGATGAACGAAAACTACAGTCATCCAGACATGCCTGAGGGCTGCGAAGAACAGATCATCAAGGGAATGTATTGTCTGAAGCCGGGTACCGGTAAAGGCAAGCACCAGGTGCGGTTATTGGGCTCAGGTACGATCTTACGGGAAGTGGAGGCAGCTGCGGAGATGCTTGCTGACTTCGGTGTCGATGCATCGGTCTACAGCGCCACCAGCTTTAATGAGTTGCGTCGTGACGGTCAGTCGTGCGCGCGTTACAACATGTTGCATCCGACCACGAAAACGCCACGTGTGAGTCACGTGGAAGCTTTACTGGGTGGGTCAGATGCTCCCGTCGTGGCGGCAACTGATCACATGCAACTTTACTCCGAGCAGATTCGACCATTCCTCGGCAAGACCACTTATGTGACCTTGGGGACGGATGGGTTTGGTCGTTCGGACTCACGTAAAAAGTTGCGTGAGCATTTTGAGGTGGATCGTCGATTCGTCACCATTGCGGCACTTAGCGCATTGGCAAAAGACGGTAAGGTGACTGCTAAAGTGGTTGCTGATGCAATTAAAACGTTTGGCATCGATCCGGATCGTCTCGATCCTGTGGCGCTGTAAGGAGGTTCGACATGACAACGATTCGTGTACCAGACATTGGTGACGCCTCAAATGTCACCGTGATTGAAGTGGCTGTTTCGCCAGGAGACACCGTTGCTGAGGGCGATACATTAATTGTGTTGGAATCGGACAAAGCGTCGATGGAAATTCCAGCCGATGCATCGGGTGTGGTTGGCACACTACACGTAAAGGAGGGGTCCGAGGTTAACGAGGGCGACCCGATTTGCGATCTGGACGTGGCCGGTGGCTCTGCATCTGCACCAGTCGCTGCGGCTCCTGTCGAGGCGATGCCTGAGCAAGCAGCTCCAGCCCAAGCAAGTGCATCTGCTCCGGCGTCGACCGCTCAAGGCGGGACGGAGCGGGTCACAGTACCTGATACCGGCAATGCTGATGGTGTCACCGTGATTGAGGTCTCTGTCGCCGTTGGCGATACGGTGGCTGAAGGAGACACATTAATTGTGTTGGAATCAGACAAGGCGTCTATGGAAATCCCAGCGCCCGCAGCTGGTGTGATTCATGCCCTGTTAGTGCAAGAGGGTGCGCAGGTAGTTCAAGGCGATCCAATCTGTGATTTGACTACCGAATCGACCAACACCAACCCAGTTGCATCGATTGCCCCTAGCCCTGCGGCGGCGGCTCCAGCGCCAGCTATTGAGTCTGTTTCTGCCCCCACAGTTGGAGGTGTTGAATCTGTGGTCGTCCCGGATACGGGCAACGCAGATGGGGTGACGGTAATCGAAATCGCTGTCGCCGTCGGTGATACGGTGTCCGAAGGGGATACGTTGATCGTTCTCGAGTCGGACAAGGCTTCAATGGAAATCCCCTCACCAGTTTCAGGGAAGATCTTGTCTCTGGCTGTGAAAGAAGGCAGCTCGGTTGTACAGGGCGACCTGATTGGCACCGTTGAGGGTGCTAGCGTGCCCACTTCACAGACTGCACCTGCGGTGGCTCAGAGCGCTCCCGCGCCCGCCACACAGAGTGCTCCTGCCCAGGCAGCCAGTTCAGTTGCGTCTGTGGAACAACCATCCAGTGCGCCAGTCGCATCTGGAGGTCATGTTCATGCGGGTCCTGCAGTACGCGCTTTAGCGCGCGAACTGGGCGTGGATCTGTCGCTGATTGGTGGATCCGGTCCTCGTGGTCGCATCACCAAAGATGATTTGCATCTGTTCGTGAAATCGCAATTACAGAAAGCGCAGTCTGGCGTCTCAACTGGCGTGGTTGGCAGTGGTATTCCAGCCATTCCGGCAGTGGACTTCGCGGCCTTCGGTCCGATCGAACGGATGCCGATGAGCAAGATTCACAAGCTTACCGCCGATAATATGACGCGCTGCTTGTTGAATGTGCCTGCTGTGACTCAGTTTGACGAGGCAGACATCACTGAGCTCGAAGACTTCCGCAAGTCAATGAAGGCGGATGCAGAAAAGCGTGGCGTGAAACTGACGCCCCTGCCATTTTTGATCAAGGCATCTGCGTATGCTCTGTCGGCACTGCCGCAGGTCAATGCATCAATTGATCCAGATGCATCGGAAATTATCCGTAAGGGCTACATTCATATCGGTATCGCTGTGGATACCCCGGATGGATTGATGGTGCCTGTGATTCGTGATGCGGATCAGAAGGGCATTTGGGAAATCGCAGCCGAAGCGGCCGAGCTGGCTGATAAAGCCAAGAACAAAAAGCTGAAGCCTGCCGAGATGCAGGGCGCAACCTTTACGATTTCTTCGTTGGGGTCAATCGGTGGTACTGCGTTCACGCCCATTGTTCCAGCCCCTCAAGCGGCGATTTTAGGTGTGTCGAAGGCCTCGATGAAGCCCATCTGGGATGGCGCGCAGTTCCAACCCAGGCTCATGCTTCCGCTGTGCCTGTCCTACGATCACCGAGTGATCAACGGCGGCGACGGCGCGCGGTTCACGAGCATTCTCGGCAAGGTGCTCGGCGACATCCGTCAGCTGTTGTTCTAACGCGTCAGTTTGCGGTGCGAGGAGATCTCCAGTAGATCTCCTCGCCACCGTTTCGGCGTGCCAAGGTGCGAGCCATCACGAACAAAACGTCTGACAGCCGGTTGATGTACTGGCGTAATGGGTTATTCACCGCCTCCTCATCTGCCAAAGACACGATAATTCGCTCGGCACGTCGGGCCACAGCACGGGCCATATGACAGTATCCGGCTGCAGTGGATCCTCCGGGTAAAATGAACTCTTTAAGTGGCGGCACTTCGGCGTTCAAGTCGTCGCAGAGGGTTTCGAGTTCATTCACCATCGCATCTTGAATCAGCTGAAATCCGGGGACAGCAAGCTCTCCTCCCAGATCGAACAAGCGATGCTGAATCTCGGTCAGCGGGACGACCAATGGTTCATTTTCCGGAAGCTCGGCAAGGAGCAATCCTATCCAAGAGTTGAGTTCATCCACAGTGCCCACCGCCTCGATGCGATGACTGTCTTTGCGGGTTCGACTGCCGTCGCCGAGTCCAGTTGTGCCGTCGTCACCGGTTTTGGTGTACAGCTTTGTTAGTCGGTTACCCATGAGAATCCTCGTGTTTGAGTGCATCAATTCGCTGCCTGATTTGCAGCAGTAACAGTAATCCTGGAATCACCAAGATGGTGGTCAGAATAAAAAATAACACCCAACTGCCAGTCACATCGACGAACCAACCGCTGCCACTGGCCAGTGTCGTGCGCCCCAAGTTCCCGATCGAAGCCAAGAGCGCATACTGGGTGGCTGAGAAAGCGCGCCCGGTTAACGCGGTGAGGAAGCTGACAAAGGCCACGCTCGAGAACGCGGTGGTGAAGTTGTCGACTAAAATGGTGGCCGCGAAAAGCCACTCTTCTGGACCGGCAACAGCCATCCAAGCAAACATCAGATTGCTCAGCGCCATCGCCGAACCACCAATCAAAAGGCCTTTTACAACACCGAGCCGCACATTGATAAAGGACCCGAGCAGGGTAAAGCCGACCGTGGCCGCCCATCCCAACATCTTGGTGTAATCTGCAATTTGTGCGTTACTGAATCCAATTTCTTTATAAAAAACAATGGACATACGTCCAAGGAAGGCCTCGCCAATTTTGAAGAGGAAGACAAACAGCAAAATGTAGAGCGCGGTTTGCACTCCATTACGGCGTAAGAACTCCGCCATGGGTTCCCACACGGTGATCACCAACCAACGAATCAGTCGTTGGGTCCGAGTCCGTGACAATCCACGATACGATTGCTGGATTTCGTCTTGAAGGCGCTCTCGGTCCGATGTCGGCTCACCAACCCACAGCGTTGCCATCATCATCAGCGCAACAGTGCCAGCCAGAATCCAGTAGACCCCAGACCAGCCAATAGTGTCGGCATAGCGAAACGCGACATAGCCGGGAAGCGAGTACCCGGTCCACCATCCGATGACGGCCATTGCAGAGGCGGCGGGCAGGTAATGCTTGGGTCCAGTGCTGAAATGGTCAATACGAAATGCATCGACTGCAACATCTTGAGTGGCGGATGCGATTGCGACGCCGAGCGCCAACAGGGACGTTGTGACAAGTGAGACGGCTGGGTCGACGGTGGCTATGAGACAGGTCAATATCAGCATCATGCTTTGAGCCAGGAAAATCCAGCTCCGACGTTGGCCTAGCGCAGAGAGCACCGGAAGGCGGACGCGATCAAGTAATGGGGCCCACAAAAAATTAATGGCATAGACGATGAAAATCGAGCCAAAAAATCCGATCGCGGTACGAGAAAGGCCGGCATCTTTAAGCCAGCCAGACATCGCTGATCCGATCAGCACCCATGGAAAACCGCTGGCGCAGCCCATGAGGAAAACCCACAGCATGCGCCTGTCGAAGTAGATGCGAAGAGTGTCGGTCAGAGTCATGCGCTATCCAGGTCAAACGTCCATTGTCGGACGCCTGATCTGAAAGGCAAGGGTTGTTTAAATGCGAAGGCCGCCGTCGACTTCGATCACCCGCCCATTGATGTAGTCGTTGGCCAAAATGAATTCCACTGCATGAGCGATTTCATCAGGCGTACCAAGGCGTTTGGCGGGGATTCCCGAGGCAATTTTTTCGAGAGCTTCAGGCTTCATTGACAGCACCATTTCGGTACCGATGTAGCCCGGCGCAATCGCTGCACATCGAATCTTTTGTGCAGCCAGCTCTTTTGCCCAAGTAACGGACATTGCAGCCACTCCCGCTTTGGTTGCGGTGTAGTTGGTCTGACCCATATTGCCGTGGCGCGAGATTGAGGAAATGTTAATGATGCATCCGCCATTGCCCGCATTGACCATCTCGGTTGCGGCAGCACGTGCACACAAAAAGACGCCAGTCAGGTTGACGTCGATCACTTGTTGCCAGTGCGCGAGACTCATGCGCTTCTCAACCTGTCCTTCTTTGACTTTAAGAAACAATGCATCACGAGTGATTCCGGCATTGTTGACCACTCCATCGAGACGTCCAGTATCTTTCCGAATCGCTGCGAACGTGTCATCGACTTGCGACTCATCGCCCACGTTACAGATCCATGTAGATGCTGTGGCACCCAGGGCTTCACACATCGACTTGGTCTCATCAAGTGTCTCGGCATTCATATCAATCAGTGCCAGATGCGGCGCGTGTGTTGCGAGGCGTAGCGCCATTGCACGTCCGAGTCCTTGCCCTCCACCTGTGATTACAATGACCTTTCCATTCAGTTCCATGTCCATTCCTTATGTGTCGACGTAGTTGCCTGCAATATTAAAAATGTTGCGTTGCAATATCTCGGAGGCAGTTTAGTTGCACTGCAAAAAAATGCCACCCCTCTTTGGTACCCATTCGACAAATCGGTATGCTGTGACCCAGGAGGAGACCAATGCCTTTATTGCTGTTTGTTTTGATACCGGTTCTCGAGATGTGGATCTTGATCGAGGTTGGGTCACGGATCGGAGCATTGCCAACCATCGCGTTGGTGGTATTAACCGCAAGTATCGGACTGTCGTTATTGAAGCGTCAGGGTCTCGCTACGATTCTGAGCGCTCGCCAAAAGATGGAGCAGGGTGCAATCCCTGCCTCAGAGTTGGTCAATGGGGTGATGATTGCGGTCGGTGGTGCCCTGTTATTAACCCCCGGCTTTGTGACCGACACATTTGGCTTCTTGCTGCTCATCCCACAAACCCGTCAATGGGTGTTGTTCCGTTTGCTAGATCGCTACCGCGACAAAATCATTATCGAAGGCGAGTACCGTCAGGTCGACGAGAGAAAATTTTAGTTCGTCTGTTGAAAAAGATGATCGCGTCCTCATTAACCGCTCTGTCCTGGGGACAGGTAGTCCCTGGCGGTTAACCCCCCACAGGTGAGCTAAGGAAAGCGTTCCAACTCATTGGGTTGGGAGGGTCGAGGGAAGGCGTAAGCCTGAGTTCATTTAACTAATTCGGAGATGTCAGGAAATGAACATTCGTCCACTCCACGATCGCGTCGTAATTCGTCGCATGGAAGAGGAAACTAAAACGGCCGGCGGCATTGTCCTGCCGGGATCAGCAGCTGAGAAGCCTAATCGTGGCGAGATTGTTGCGGTAGGCACCGGTAAGCCACTCGATAACGGCGACGTCCGTGCGTTGTCAGTGAAGGTCGGTGATCAGGTGGTTTTTGGCCAGTATTCAGGATCAAACACCATCAAAGTCGACGGAGAAGAGCTTCTGATTATGAATGAATCAGAAATTCTCGGCGTGATCGAAAAGTAAGACCCCCAACGAAAGGATTTTCTCAACATGACAGCAAAAGACGTAAAATTTGGTGATGAAGCTCGCCAGCGGATGCTGGCCGGCGTGAACATTCTCGCTGATGCAGTAAAGACAACGCTCGGACCGAAAGGCCGTAACGTGGTCCTCGACAAATCATTCGGTGCGCCAACTGTGACCAAAGACGGTGTCTCAGTAGCGAAAGAAATCGAATTGTCGGATAAGTTTGAAAACATGGGCGCTCAGATGGTGAAGGAAGTGGCTTCACAGACATCAGACGTGGCCGGTGATGGCACAACCACTGCGACCGTATTGGCGCAGGCGATTGTGAATGAAGGATTGAAATCAGTTGCGGCTGGTATGAATCCAATGGATCTGAAGCGTGGTATCGACAAAGCCGTAAAGGCAGCGGTCGAAGCGATTGGCGGTATGGCCAAGCCATGCGCGGACTCAAAGAGTGTTGCGCAGGTTGGTACGATTTCAGCTAACTCTGACGCAGGTGTTGGCGCGATCATCGCCGATGCGATGGAAAAAGTAGGCAAAGACGGTGTCATTACAGTTGAAGAAGGCTCCGGATTCGACGACGAATTAGATGTGGTTGAAGGGATGCAGTTTGACCGTGGCTATTTGTCACCGTACTTCATTAACAACCAAGACAACATGTCAGCCGAGTTGGAAGATCCGTTCATACTGTTGGTTGATAAGAAAATCTCCAATATCCGTGATCTGATCCCAATTTTGGAAGGTGTTGCGAAGGCAGGTAAGCCATTGCTGCTGATTGCTGAAGATGTTGAAGGCGAAGCCCTTGCGACTTTGGTTGTCAACAACATGCGCGGTATCGTCAAGGTCGCTGCTGTTAAGGCGCCAGGCTTTGGTGATCGTCGCAAGGCGATGTTGCAAGATATTGCTATCTTGACCGGTGGTACTGTGATCTCCGAAGAAGTGGGCTTGTCTCTTGAAACAGCGTCTTTGGATGATTTGGGTACAGCGAAACGTATTCAGATCTCGAAAGAAAACACCACCATCATCGATGGAGCGGGTAAGAAAGAAGACATCCAAGGTCGGGTGAAGCAAATCGAAGCGCAAATCGAAGACACATCGTCTGATTATGACCGCGAGAAACTGCAAGAGCGTAAGGCCAAGTTGGCTGGCGGTGTTGCAGTGATCAAGGTAGGTGCTGGCTCTGAAGTGGAAATGAAAGAGAAGAAAGCACGTGTCGAAGATGCGTTGCACTCAACTCGTGCCGCAGTTGAGGAAGGTGTTGTTGCCGGTGGTGGCGTCACATTGATTCGTGCGTTGCAGGCCATCGCTGACTTGCAGGGTGATAACGAAGAGCAAAACGTGGGCATTCAGATCGCGAAGCGTGCGATGGAAGCGCCACTGCGCCAGATCGTGACAAACGCAGGCGGTGAAGCTTCTGTGGTGGTGGACAAGGTCAAGCAGTCGAAAGGCACCGCTGGCTTCAACGCAGCCACAGGTGAGTACGGTGACATGATCGAAATGGGTATCTTGGACCCAGCGAAAGTCACACGTTCTGCACTGCAAGCGGCGTCATCTGTTGCAGGTCTGATGATCACTACAGAGTGCATGATCACTGAAATCAAGGAAGATAAGCCTGCGATGCCAGCAATGGATCCAGGTATGGGCGGCATGATGTAAGCCGATCCATGTGATCGAGACCCCGGTTTACGTCAGTGAGCCGGGGTTTTTTTATGCCGATTGACAGTCTTTGCAGAGTCCTTTGAGTTCGATAACTTGGTCGGGAGTTGGTGTGAATCCTGGCTCTTTTGGCAGCGTAAGTGCCTGCGATACCGCACAGTTTTCTTCTACCTGTTGGCACTCGGTGCACAATTGAATGACATGCAAATGGTGATCATGGTCATCCTGGCAAAGTACATAGGTGTTGGACGAATCAATTTTATGTACGACGCCAAGTGCGACCCAAAAATCGAGAACGCGATAAATTGTGCTGATATTGAATGGCTGTGATTGTTGGATCAACTGCTCATGCAAGGAATAAGCGGAAATGGGTTGTCCATTGACCGGCAGCGCTTTGAGGATGCTCAGACGTTGCGGTGTGATGCTCTTCTGAGCGGCCTCACATCTCGCCATCAATCGCGCGTTATCGATCACCATCGGCTTCCGGTGCAATAGGAATTAAACTTTCATCAAGCTCCAAATCTTCAACCCGAATGTCAATCAGAGTGTACCCGCTGTCTGCCAATTCAAAGGTTTGCTCTCCCACCGACAAACGCCCAGACACCACAATTGGTTGGTAAAGATCTCGGAGTGCAGTGGGTTGGTTTGATGCATCGACCAACAAAGTTTGATTCATCGGTGGAGCTGGCACATGGATGCACTGTCCTGCCTCAGGCACCAACAGAAATTGGCTCACTGTTTGTCCTTGGGTCTCAATCGGGACCATGAATCCCGCCAGCTCAATACGTTGTCCTTCGAGGCTCGGATTAAGCACACGACCGGCTTCATCCAACTGTTTTTGGAAGGTTGGATCGAACATCAAATCAAAAGAAACATTCTCTGGAATGAAATCATAGGTTCCAGGCGGGATCAGACTGTCCCAGTTATCGGCCCATCGATTAAAGTCCTCTTCTGTGGGCTCTTTGGCAGACACTGTGAAAGAGAGTGCGATGATCAGCCCGATCGAGATGTTGACTAGATTTTTGCACATAACGCTACTGCAGAAGCCCCTGTTGTAGACTGCGACGAAATACCATCATGGCAGGCACGAGGCTTGAAGCCAAACCGCTTAGCAGGATCAGCGTAAGGATCATGAGCTCGTTTAAACTCAGCCAACTGATCGTGGGCGTGATCCCAAGCGATGTCGCCAAATAATCACTTGCTAGCCAAGTGGAAAGGGTGACCAAGCCAATGGAGATGACAATCGAGCCCATACCGATGAGAAAAGACTCCATCATTACAAGCGCACTGAGGTGCCATGGTGAGGCACCGGTTGCGCGTAGGATGGTCATCTCCCGCGTGCGGCTGTCAAGACTCGTGATGGTCATTGTGACCATGGCAATCAAGCTGATGGCGATGATCATCCAGCTTAAGAACTGGAACACCTTGTCGACCATGCCAACAATCGACCAGAGTTCTGCAAGCGCAAGTCCTGGGACAATTGCAGAAATGGGCTCTTCTGGGTACGCCTGTACATCCCGCATGAATTGGAAGAGACCGAGTTTTGATTTTAAGCCAACGTAGGCCGCCGTGATGGTTTTTGGGACCAGTTTGTCCTCAGGGATAGAGTCGAGGTCGATTCCCGATAAACGGAATGCTTGTGTGCCGCTCTGCCAGCCGAGATGGATCAGTTCGTAGCCTTTGAGATCGACAAATACTGCTCGGTCATTTGGAGTTCCCGTGGGTTCTAGAATTCCCGCCACGGTAAACGCAAAGTCATCGTGAACCTGGGCCATCGTGGCGCTCGCGCCGTGTGTGATGAAGAGTTTAGAGCCCACTGTGTAGCCAAGCTCCTGTGCGACGGCGCTCCCGATTACGACCCCATCGATGGCCGCGAAGGGTTGCCCTGACTGAAACTTGAGTACCCGGTTTCCTGCGTATTTGATGTGTTCGAAGTACTGGGGAGTTGTTGCGACCACACGAAATCCGCGGTGGTTGTCGCCGAGTGCGATAGGTACTAACCACTCGATTTCAGGTCGGTTGGCGATGTCATTGATGGTTTCTGTCGTGATGTTGTTGGTCGGACGACCCAAATGGAAGGTGGTGTACAGTACAAGCTCAATGCTTCCTGAGCGCGGGCCGATGATCAAATCCACGCCGCTGAGGGTTTGGTTAAATCCGTCCTGGGTCGCGTTCTGAACTCGTTCAATGCTGAGTAACAAAACCATCGCGGCCGCGAGTGCGATCGTCACTAGTCCCACTGGCAGGCGACGTGCGCGTAGTGAGGCGAGTGCCAGCCTAAACATCTTGCGGCCCTTTGAGTTTGATGACACGGTCAAAAAACGGCTGTAGTGCCGGATTGTGGCTCACCAAGATCATGCCCTGAGTGGATGGGTCGAACGAGCCGAGTAGCTCTTGAATAAAGCGTTCAGTGGATTTTGGATCCAGTGCCGAGGTGGGCTCATCCGCAAGAATTAGTTCTGGGCGGCCTAGTAATGCCCGAATCACGGCAATCCGTTGCTGTTGTCCAATACTTAATGCGCGGGCTTGGCTGTCCAGATGTTGCTGACTCAGCCCAAGTGCTCCTGCCAGACGATGGATTTCGTCGGATGGTTTCAGCACACGGCGTCGTCGTATCGCTGAAAACTGCAGTCCCAAGGCGGCGTTCTGGTAACCGGTTAGGTAGGGAATCAGGTTGAGCGTTTGAAAAATCACACCCAGATGATCCGCTCGCATCCGATCCAACGCCGTGCCACGGAGCATTCGATACGTTGTTCCGGTCAGTGTGATATCGCCACTTTGCAGAGGCAGTGCACCACTGATCAGGCTTAAAAGTGTCGACTTACCACAACCTGAGGGGCCCATGATCAGGATTTTTTCACCGGCCGCAATTGCCAAGTCGGGGAATCGAAATGATTCGCCCTGAGGATATTTAAAGTGGAGTGCTTGCGTCGTTAGGATCACAGAGCAACGGTTGCCTCACCTCGTCTGACACGCGTCGAAATTGCACGTCCATTAATTATAGCCTCGAAGTCGATGGCTTCTAGATCCTCGTAAGTCGTCAAGGATTCGAATTCAATTGAGGACAGTTGTTGCGGATTGGCACATGTGAACTCGTATTCCAGAGTGGCATCTTGGTGTCCTGGATGAGAGTCGTGCGCGTGTTTGTGTTCTTGAGTCTTTTCCACAACGTCGCTTAGGCGACTTTGGTATTTAGTTTGTGTGCACTGTGCTTTGTCTGCCAGATGAAACAGGCTGTGATGATTCTCAAGTGCTGCTAGCGCATTCAAGCGGATTTCTTTTGAGTCGTTTTCATGATCCTGGTGATGAGTTTTATGGTCATGCGTATCATGTTGGTGTGGTTTAGAGTTTTCAGTGTGTTTTAGTGATTTTTCCGCATCATGCGCGTGATGATGCGTGTCATCAGATTGTGCCAATTGTTCGCCCACCATTCGGTAGACGATTTGTAGCGTGTTGTTTTCGAGCACCATTTGCACTTGGTTCAATCCATGTATGTGCGCACCGGCGTGACGTGTTTCGCTAGCGACCGCGGTTTGCGACAGGCCGAAGACAACACCGAAGGTCACCGAGGCTATCAATGTGTGCATAAAAAACCCCCTACAGTCAGTTTATCTTTGAGACCGTTTGGCCTTCTCACATAATGCAATAATATTGCATCTAAGAGATAGGTTTGCAATAGACAAAAAAAAGCCCGCAGTTGCGGGCTCTTCGGTTGTTAGGCGTTGGCGAATTGTTCTGCCACGTAGTCCCAGTTGACCAATTCCCAGAACGCTTTCAGGTACGCTGGTCGCGCATTCCGGTAATCAATGTAATAGGCGTGTTCCCAAACATCGCAAGTCAACAACGGTGTCTTCCCGTCGGTCATTGGGTTACCCGCGCCGATGGTGGATGCCAACTCGAGCTCTCCAGCGGCGTTTTTCACAAGCCATCCCCAGCCTGATCCAAATGTGGTCACGGATGTTTTTGTGAACTCTTCTTTGAAGTTTTCAAATGAGCCAAATTTCGCATTGATGGCATCTGCCAATTCGCCGGTCGGCTCACCACCGCCGTTTGGCGCTAAGCAATGCCAATAAAACGTATGGTTCCAAACTTGTGCGGCATTGTTGAAGATACCGCCCGCGGAGGTCGTGATGATCTCTTCTAATGACCGACCTTCAAATTCAGTTCCCGGCACAAGATTGTTGAGATTATCGACATAGGTCTTGTGGTGTTTTCCGTAATGAAACTCGAGCGTTTCTTCTGAGATGTGGGGAGCCAACGCATTCTTTGCGTAGGGTAGTGTTGGCAGTTCAAAAGCCATGGGAACCTCCAGATTCATGTTGCGTGGTCAAATTGTGGGGTTTCAGTGTGACAAATCAATGTTTTATTCTCTGCGATACACCGTTTTTTTGTGGGATTGGGTACACTCCGCACAGCAGATGGAAGACGCATGACACGCAAAGAACCTCAATTTGGTGACGATACGGGCGCCGCAATCAATACGGCGCCAGTTGATGCCGCTACGAAGATACGGGCCCCTGATCCTGGCCCGAGACCTGCGGCGCCGACACCTCCTCCGCGCACCCCATGGCTACTGTGGATGCTTGTATTGATCAGTCTCGCTGCTTCATTTGGTATGGCATTTTTTGGTCTCGAAGAGGCTGGCCGTTACCAAGCGGCACTGTCGAAAGCTGAAGAGCAGGCTGCGGCGCTTGAAGAAACAATCGGTCGGTTGAATCAGACGCAGACGCAGGGTATCGGTGAGCTTGCGCAGTCCGACGCGCAGATGCGGAAAAGTCTGGCTGCTTTAGAGAAGCGTTTACAAGCTGAAGTCACCCAAGAGCTGACTGCATTTAAGAAAGCACAATCCACGGTGAATCAAACAGTGGCCAGTTTGCAGGAGTCGTTGCCAGTGCTCGAGCGTGCGGTGAAAGCTGGCTCTGCGGACACTGATGAGCAGCTCGCTTTATTAGCCGAACAGTTAAATGCCGAGCGAACACGTGTGGACGTTTTGACGGGCCAACGTGATCGTCTGAATACCCTGGCAGAGACTATGACAGCCCTTCAATCAGCGGTTCAGGCGCTAGACGCTACGGCCAGTCGCTCAGAGCAGTCAATTCAGGAATTGACGGGTCAGATTGCGAGTCTGGAGACGGGACTGATGGCTTTGCGCGCGGAAACTGAGGCATTGGCTTCCAGTAGTTCCAATGCGCTAGGAATTGAATTGTTGTCAGAGCAATTA
>Ga0209138_1000963_pt1 | contig 26035 bp, 44 predicted proteins | sample SaaInl3SG_22_DNA_FD_184645 | JGI IMG/M metagenome (GOLD analysis project Ga0209138, IMG submission 184645) | Marine microbial communities from expanding oxygen minimum zones in the Saanich Inlet - ESP_153SG_22_DNA (SPAdes) (version 2) | ecosystem: Environmental > Aquatic > Marine > Intertidal...
GCTTGTGTATTTTCGGTCATATTTTACTCCTTGTATAATTTATTTATAACCATTGTTTTAGTTGTACTTCAAATGTGGACAAGCCAGCATAAAAAAACTAAGTTCTTTTGAGCTTTCAAATCCAACAAAATGTTGTTGTACAAGATTCTTTTGTTCATCTAACTGTACAGAATTACCAAAAAAGTACCTTCCAGAAAGATTGCTAATAATCCAATCGCATATTGCTTGATCCAAGTTATATCTACGTGGAATACTTATTGTAGCAAAATGAGGAGGGCAAAAATCTACCCTCCTTATATCTAATACATCGAGTGGATTAGGGTCTTTTAGTTTCATGCAGCCTCGTCATAATGTGCTGTAACACCAAACGGTGCTTGTAAGTTCTTATCATGGTGTGAGTGAATAACAAATACTGTTTCGCAATAATCTTCATCACCCCAGCTATCCCAAGCATACCCGTCTGTGAACATAATAAACTTTTTAGGCTGAATATCATTTTCTTTCATGTAAGACCAGTTAACCATAAAGTCTGTGCCGCCGCCACCTAGTATTTCATAGTCACACAGGCTTTCTCCATTGTCTGCACTAAAGTCTTGTTCGTTGTAAACTTTAGTATCAAAACACCATAGCTTGATTTTATAGTCTTTAAACTCATCCATAATGCCTTGTATTTCGCCCAAGAAATCAGCGGCTTGCGAGTTACCAATACTACCTGACATGTCAATGCAGATACACAAGTCAATAGTATCTTGGAAATCCATACCTGGAAGAATAGCACCAGTATGCCAACCTTTGCGTGATGGCCGGCTAAATGTAAAGTCGCTTTTGATAGTACTCTGGATTTGTTGACGAATAAGCTCACGCCAGTTCATTTTAGGCTCTGTAAGCTCTTTGATAAGACGCTGTACACCTGCAGGTGTGTTACCAGCACCAGCAGTCTGAGCAGCATTAATCATAGCTTCTTTTACTTCGTCTCGGATCTGATCCAGTTCTGCTTTGCTGTATTTAGGACGACCTTTTCCATCTTTGCCGTCTTTACCTTCATCACCATCTTCACCTTCTAAGTCCAAATGTTCATCTAACATTTCGCCTAGTTGTTTGAGATATTCTTCGCCATTCTTTTTAGCTTCTTCAAACAGCTCGTCATAAACTTCTTCACTGCTCCAGCCTTCGTATTTAAAGTCCTGATAACAACTTACAATGCTAGGAATAGTACCAATGCGATCGCGTACTAGTAGATTGTTTACAATATAATCTGCGGCAATGTTATACAGCATTGGATTGCGTTCATCACGTCGACCCAAGTGATCAAACACGCAATGCAAAATCTCATGTGCAATAACAAACTCAATTTCTTTGTTATTCATAGCATTAAAGAATTGCGTATTAAAATATAGATTTCTGCCATCAACAGCGGCAGTACCTAGCCATTCATCTGCTGCCTGAATCCGCAAACGTGTAGCCATATTACCAAAGAACGGATGACGTAGTAGCAAACCTACTCGTGCAACAATAATGCGGTCGAGTACTTCTACACGCATTTCTTCAAGTTCTTCTGGAGTAATATCTGGATTTGGTTCCCAGTTTTTAAGTTTAGTTTGTGTATCTTTAGTAGCCATGTTCTCACCTTGTGTAAGCGTTATATACTTAATATAACATATTTACTATTAATGTCAACCTTTAAATAGAATAATGGGCAGCCGAAACTGCCCATTATGTACCAACTTAAACTTGTTGCGCTGCCTTAATATACTTACCAAAGCGATTGTGGAACTCATCAAAACATTCCACTTCGTCTGGATCGATAGGAAGTGCATATTGCGTAAGAGCAAGTTTAATACCCATAACAACCAATTCGGTGTCAAAGTTATCCATTGCAAAGCGCAGGAAGTTGTTGACTTTGTCATCAAACTTTTTGTCATTTTTATCAGATGATTCTTTAAGTTCGTAGCAAAGCGAAACAGTCAAGGAATACATGGCACTGATTTCTTTAGTTTTTAGCTCTTTTACTTTACCGGCTAGAATATCTGTTGGGTTTGGCATGCTTGAGGCAACCTTACGGTGTGCCATAAACTTGACAGCAAGACCTTCTCCTACTGTACCTGCAACTAGATCAGTAGTAGTACTTTCGTCAAGATCGTCTTCGATTAGTTCACTAACAAAAGACCAACTACGTGGCGTTGCAAATGAACGGCTTGCTGACTTTGGATCAAAATCATACAAGTCTTTTTTTGCAAACGTCAAATAACCAACAACGTCTTTGTGGATATTGTTGCTAACACTCCACTCGAACCAGTCATCAAAGTTAACAGCAAGTTCCAAGTGGATAAAACGGTTAGCCAACGGAGCAGGCATACGATATGTAACACCTTTATCGCTTTCACGGTTACCGGCTGCAACAATAATAACATTGTCGGGTAGTTTATAAGTACCTACACGACGATTGAGAATCAGCTGGTATGCTGCCGCTTGTACAGCAGGAGCCGCTGAGTTCATCTCGTCTAAGAAAAGTACAATATTGTCGTATTGTGCTGCCATTTCTTCATCTGGCAGTTCACTTGGAGCACCCCATGCCATTTTAACATTGTTGCTGTCAAAATATGGAATACCTTTGATATCGGTTGGATCCCAAAGACTCAGTCGAATATCAATAAGATGCGAGTTTGTAAAGCTATTACTAATCTGCCTTACAATATCGGATTTACCAATACCTGGAGGACCCCAAAGAAAAACAGGACGCTTCTTATTCATTGCATGACGAAGAGCGTTTTTTGCTTTACTTGGAGAAACTGTGCGAATTACGTCTGACATTTTATATTCCTTTTAGATTTGTGTTCAGTGCCTATACATTACAATAGCATTAACTGCTATTAGTGTCAACCTTTAAAGTAAAGTTTTGCGATATTTTTTCGATCGCTATAACCAATGCCTTGCAACCAAAGAAAGTAATCAAACTCTTGATTGTTTTCTTCGATGTTGCAGTCTTCAGCAACAGCTAGGTGCCGCAGTGCAGATTTCCAGTTGCAGTTAGCAACCTTCATAACGCCTGCTACGCTTTTGCGAAAACTAACAATAGCCTGCTCTTCAGCAGCCTTTTCGGCAATGTTGTTGCGCTCTAGTTCGTCGCACAACATATCCCAAATACGCTGTTTAGTATTAGCTGGAGATTGTGTCCATTCCTCCCAGAAGTATTCACGTGGACGGAACCCACGTGCGTCTTTGTGAAGATCGGAGATGATATCGTCGCTATAATCGTACATTGTATTGCCCTTTGTGTATTTGCCCTATACACTTAATATAACACAAGTACTACAGAAGTCAACCTCTTTTTTTCAACTTTATACTAAAACTTCCGGGATTTTTTGGATGCTGAGTGCATTCTCTTATGCGTGGATGATTGCTTGCCCACGTATGTATTTCGTGCATCATAGCACCTTGCCCTGTAATAACATGACATTTCTTATATCCTTCGAGATATGCTTCATCTATTTGTTGATTGAAATGCCGCCACCCGCTTTGGATATGCAATCCGTGTAGATCAATTCTCATCCTGCTTCTGCCTGTTCATTGCTTTGGTTAACCCATACTTGCGTAAGTCGCCACTAAACAATCCAAGTTCAATTGCTTTACGTTCATCTGTAACCGTTATACTTCGATTTGTAAGATAGTAAGGGCAAGTTATAAACTTATCAAGATGTATTATAATCTGTGTAGTTAGTGGAATATCTCTTGGATATGGAATATCGTATGTGGTAATACCAATTTGATTTATAACATCAAATCCTTCTTCTGTAAGTCTTAGACCGCCATTGCCTTTGGTTCGTGTATTTTGCCACCATAATGGCATGTATTCTTTTACATTAATATCATTATAACTTTTATTAAGTTCTTTTAAAAAAAGTTTAGTATAAGTAACCTTATCAGTCAAACAACTTCTCACCTTCGGATAGCATATAAACCGAAAAGTCATTACAGTTAAACATAGTGTTTAGTTTTTTAGCTAGATTGTGAGCATGACCTGGATTTGAAAAACTAGTTTTCTTATATTTAGGACCCGGGTAGTTGGTTAACGCATTTGAACTTTTTAAGTTAAATGGTTTATCTTGATAGAACACTGCCCAAATAGCTTCTGCATCTAGAATCTGTTCACATTTATAGGTAACTTTATTTGTATATTCAAGTCTGATAACTGGCTTTGGTCTACTCATAATGCGTGTCCTTTATTAACTACGCATATATTTATCTTTTTACCAACCCCCAGAGTCCATATTTACTTCAATGATTTGATCTTCATTGAGCTTTTCAAGTTTACTATCGATGATTTTTTCTAAATCTCCATGTAACCTTGCCATAACTTCGCCTAATGTAAGTGCTAATATTTTTGCTTGATTTATATCAAGTCTTATTTCTCTTGCTTTACTTTGTTCAGCAGCTTTCACCATTTGGATCAGCTGCTGTATTGGCATTGTATTAATTGGCTCTGTTGACATTGCTTAATGCTGCTTTCATTTCTAACTCAGTCTTGTATGGACCTAGATATTCATTACGTTCAATAGTAATTAGCTTTGGACAGTAACTTTTAAGCCAGTTAACATTAAACTTAACAAGATAATAACCAGCACAATATACACTTTTAGACTTTTCACTTTTAGTAAATAATGGTAGTTTATGTTTAATATCGTACATGCTGTTGTAAGGAGTTGTACGTGTTGAATATCCGTGTACTTCTCGTGTTGAAATTGTAGTTTCATTAATGATATTTGCAACTAAAAAGTTTTTACCAAATGTCTTTTTTAACTGATTTTCACTTCGATAAAATTTAACAGAACCTTTTTGACTAACAACAAATCCTTCATCGTTTTTTGAAAGAGTACCAACTCGTAATCCTTCCTCCTCAACAATCCAAAATTTATCTTTTAGTACAGGTTTAGCTTTCATAGTCATTGTGGGTATCTCGCTTGTAATGGATCTGCATAACTTGCTGCCTGGTCTGCAATACGTTGCATATCCCATTTAGCACAAAACTTCATAAGACGCATACCAACTTGTGTAATGTCTTTAGGTTTAACTTCTGCAATAGTGTTATCTATTTCTTGTCTAATATGTTCGGGCTGTGCAGTCAAATCGCATAGTGTAACATTGCGTGTATAATCATCAAGCACACGATGTTCTACGCCTTCATGATCAGTCCAGCGTTGCAACATCATATTATTCCAACTAAAGCCTTTAGTGCTTTTGTCTTCAAATGCTTCGATCAGTCCAACTTTGTTCTTTGTGCCTTTCTTTCTAACACCTGGATAGGCGCTAAACACATTGTCACTAGTGTCGCCACGCATACACTTTTCAAACAACATGTATTCAGGGTGTGGAGCAGGCTTAGGTTCTCCTGTCTTCTTATCGCACACGGGCTTGCCTTTGTCATCAAAATATCCTTCTACAGTAATAGTAGTATTACTTACCCCATTGTATTGACGTACATTAGGTGCAATCAACTGTGCAAAATCGCCGTCTGTACTAATAATAACATGATTGTCATTAGGGTGTGATTGTACCCATCCTGCAATCAAATCATCTGCTTCTAGTACAGGATTTTGTATTACAGTACAATTAGTTTTATTGCCAATAAAGTCTTTAAACTCGTCAAAGATCTCCCAAAACAAAGTGTCTTCTTCTTGCTGTTGTGCAGTCATAGCATCACGATGCTCTTTACGGTTGCGTTTGTAAGGCTCATAATAGTCCTTGCGCCAACTGCGTCCTTCTAAACAGAACACAACATGATCTGCATTAAAGTCTAACCATGCTTTCTTTACACTATTGAGTGTAATATGTAGTGCCATGCCAAGTTTAGTATCAACATCACCACGTACTACATGTCTTGCACGAAAGAAAGTGTTTGCTGTATCAACTAATATATAAGTGCTCATTTAGATGCCTCTGTTATTTGTTTAATGTTACTACTGATTGTAGCATTAAATTCTTCATCTGTCAAGTCATAACGTAATCCTTCTGACAACGCTCTACTGAAACTAGCAGTAACATCGTCATTAAGTCCAAGTCTATTACACGCTTCGTTTGTGCTGTATCCTCCACTCAAAAACACAACACGTTCTACATTAGGAAACACTGTGAGATTGTGATACAAGTTGGGTACTTCTGGCGGTGTTAGTTTGAGAATACATTTACCTGGAAACTCGTCTAAGAACTCTTGTAAATGAAACATAAGAGCTGATTCAACTTTAGCTTTAATAGGATTGTCGATAGGTACTTCGGGCTCAATGATTGGCACAAGCCCATGCTCCCAAATAGTACGAGCAAGTGTAAACTGTTGTTTGAGTACAGGATGTACCATGCTTACACCTTTAACAATGCTACGCATCTTTGTACCATAAATCTTAGGACCAATACCGTTTGTAGCCCACTCTAACATTTGTTTTACTGGAAACTGTTTAAGCATACCACTTTCTTCACAGCCACTGTCAATCTTTAGAAACGAGTCAATACCTTTTTCATCCAAGATGTTAACCATGCCACGTGTAACTGTGTCTTGGTAGAGGATTGCTGCCCAGATGTTTTTGTCGTTGAAGTCAGGACTTCCGACCATTCGTAAACGCATAGCATGAACTTTCTCCATCTTGTCTGCTTCGGTGTACGCTTGTCCGTAGCGTTCTAGTACGCCGCCTGTTGAACCACCACTGTGATCCATTGCTGCAATAAATCTACTCATTCCATATTCTCCAAAACTAAACATTGATTGTATTCAACTACGTATCCACAAGCACGAAGGAAGTTTTGAAACTCTTCGAGAACAGCATCCATAGACGCATGTTCTGCCATTTCTATTTCAATCTTTGTGCCGTCACTGTGTTGGTGTGTAAACTTCATTCTTTATCTTCCATCGTGCTTTTTAATGTAGCCAAGACGTTTTCAAGTTTGATCAACATATCAGTACGTACACAAACTATTTGAACTGGTCGGTGTACTCTACCTTCGTCAGTTTCCTCAGTAGCGTCAAGAAGACTAAACAACTCTCTAACACTATCTTTCAAGCCAGTCAACTTCTTCTCACCAGATAAGGCTCTTTCAGCCCATTCTTCTTTAGAGGCGGCTTCGATCTTATAGCTCATTTAATAATCCAATCCATGTTCATCCAGTCTGTATCTTCTGGCATCATCTCAACTTTGTCGCCGTGAATTTGTTGAAGCTGATCCCAAATACCAGCATTGTTCATTCTCAGTGTGTACGACGATTTTGTAAAGTTGCAACACCGATATCGAGACCCACTAGAACCAGAGAAGTAGTAGAATGCTTCGTCCTCTTCTACCTTTGTAATGCCACTGTTCATACGCCAACTGTCACCATCTAAGTAACCGCCTGATGTTCCAACAAGAAGACGATAGTGAGGATCATCGCCTTTCATCTTGATAACTACCCAGTTGTCACATGTGTAATCACTCATAAGTCTCTCCTGTTTCACGGAAGAAGTTTTCACTCCAAAATGCTTTGTCGTCAATCCATACATCGTAGTTTTCTTTTTTGCCTACACTAAGTTCATGATACTTTGCTCCCCAGCCATCTAATTGATTTTTGGTTAAGTTGTAATAGTCAACGCCACTAACACAACCTCTTGCTGTCATGTATTTGATTGTGTGTCCTGCATCGTACAATGTGTTTACTCGTGCAATGCGTTCCGGCATTGGTATATGATTAGCATAGTCTTTTTTGCCGCCGCTGTCTGGAATGATAACTTCCTTGCAGATAGTTCCGTCAATATCTATAACATACTTCATGATACTTCGCTCTTTCCTTTATCAATAGGAACAACATTAATATATCCTGCGCCACGACTTGTGTCTTGGCCTTCTTCTTGAAGCATATTGTAAACAATATCTTTGAACCAGCGATCGACAACTTCTTCTTCTGGATCAGATTCTTCGCCATATCCATTTTGTATTAGTTCTTTGATAAAGTATTCGTTCCAGTCTAGTTCAAAAAATCCATTACGAATATTTTCTTCATTAACTTTCATATCAAGTACATTTACCCAAGCCTCTTTTTTCTTAGTAGCATAAGTCTTTGGATCTGCTTGCAACAAAATTTTATCGTTTTCTTCGTCAATTTTTAGTTGTTGCTCTGCAAGTTCTTTTTCTTTTGCTTCTATACCACTAATACGTTTTAACCAGTTTTTCATTACCAGCCTGCCTTTCTTATCTTATCTTGATCAATAGGTGCCTTCATAGCTTTTTCATGCTGTTTGTTTTTATAATGCCTAAGTTCCCCACGCATTTCCGAAGAGTGAAATGTGAAGTCTCGGGGTGAATCGCCATCCTTCCGCCATACACGCTTCCGCCACGTCTTTAACGTTGAGGGAGTATTCTTCACTGCGACCGCCCATTGGCATAAGATATACTGGACATTGTACCCCGGCGTCTCTGTAAGCCTCCACAGCTTTTTTAACTTCGTCAAAGTCGTCATTATTAGCCACAACAAACTTAAGATAAAGTTCGCTATCACTAACACGCTGATAGTCACTAGCAACTTCAGGCTTAATAGCAGTTTCCCAAGGTTCTCCTGAGACACTAAGTTTTGGGGAACAACTCCAAGTGACTGTAATTCTGTCGCTGTTGTTGAGATATTCGTAGAGATCGTCGTGTAAAGGTTGTGTAGTGTTTGTTTCAAATGTGACATTCCTTAAATCCTGCATACGTGGATGTTCAAATAGTTCTACGTACAGTCGTTGCCACGCCAACAACGGTTCACCACCTGTCATGATCAAGTGTACGTCTTGACCGTTTTCCTGTACCCACTTACCGTTGGGAGTAAGTGATAGCAAATGTTCGACTACTTCGTCAACTGTTGCTTGTCGATTAAAGTGTTTAAACTCTGGATAGATACTTGCATATGTATCACACCCTGTGTGTATAATAGGCAAGTCGTTAAACTCTTTTGTAGTTTCGTGTACGCCAGCGTCAAGTAATCCTTGTACTTCAGCATTATGAATAATGCCTGCTTTTTGTTTTACATCACGCATTGGTTCATTTTTTAAGCCAAAGTTCATACAACGGAAGTTACAACCGAAGGTGCGTAGGAATACACTAGGTACTCCTACAAACTTGCCTTCGCCTTGTACACTATAAAATGCTTCTGAGTATCTTAGTTTCATAGATGATTTCCTATTAACTGCTTCATAAGAAGGATAACCTTTTTCATATACTGGTGCTATCATCTTGGAGCAAACTCCTGTTGTAGTTTAATATTATCAAAGAACTCTTTCTTTGTGCTAGGATCAGTTTTAAATGCACCTTTGAGTACACTTGTTTGTGTAAGACTACTATGTGCCATAATGCCTCTATTCTCACAACAACCGTGTGTTGCTTGAATATAAACGCCTACGTCTTTGGCATTAGTAGCATCCATGATCTCTTTAGCAATATCATTGCATAGTTCTTCTTGCAATGTACCACGTCTAGCACACCATTGCGCAATACGTGTATACTTCGAAAGTCCAATAAGTTTGTCGGCAGCAATAATACCAATGTATGCAACACCACTCACTGGTTGGTGATGATGTGAACAAACACTTTTAAGTTCACTGCGCACTACTAGCATACCTTCATACTTGTCTTCTGCTGTATTAGGAAATGCTGTTGCATTAGGTGCTTTAAAATAACGACCTTGCATAAGCTCATGTATATACATTTTAGCAAGGCGCTTTGCAGTACCTTCACTGTTAGGATCGTTATCAGTGTCGATAATCAATGTTTCAAGTACATCTTGAAACTTATAAGCAAGTTCGTTTTGTATTTCTTGTAGTTCAAACTCGCTAATGTGTTCACTAATATTATCATTAGCAAAAAAGCGAACGCCGTTTTTACGCAAGCGCTCGCGCACGACTTCACTTACTTTAACTGTAGCTACAGTATCGGTATCAAGTCCAGTATTGTTTTCTATCATTTATTTCTCCGAGTTATAGACGTGGATGTCTATATAGTTTATAGTAACATTATTTAGGCAATTTGTCAACTAAAATGTACGTTTAACATTTCAATACGATCAGTTGCTGCTGCCATTTTATCAAGTTCTTCTTGAATAGCTTCTACAATATCACTGTGTTCGCCAATACCTACACTATGATTCATATAAACCAAAATATTTGTTTTAGCACGTTCTAGCTCACCTTCGGCATGCATCCGTGCTGCCTTTACTAATTGATCACGCATCTTTTTTCTCCTTGAATGCTTGTCTTTTATTGTATTCTTCTAGTTTAACACGATATTCATCTTCTGTCAAACTATGCCAACCAACACAACGGCCTGTTGGGCTTCTTCCGCAACCACAACTCATATTATTTCCTTAATCATATTCCCACGGATATACTAGCCAGACGTTTTCTTCTGACTTGTTTACTTCATGCCACCAATAGTTTACATCAGGAAACTCACTGCTGAAGTTTTCTGTCATAGTAGCAAATCTTACATTTTGTCCCCATATAGTATCCCAGTTAGGACTGTTGGGCATACAACTGCTTTGCCAATCTTGTTTGATCCACTTGAACGTAGCACCAGTATCGTTGATGTCGTCTACAATCAGAATGTTCTTTTTTGCAGAGTTATCGCTTGTAGTTTTACTCCAAGTGTCGCTTCTATCTTTTATTTCTACATACCCAAACGCATCATCTGCCATCCAGCAGTTGCTTTCACATTCTTCACCTGGTTTGCCGTCTCGTAGTTTAACTTTAAGTGTTTCCATTCTACAGTCTAGCAGGTTACTAATACGCAATGCTAATGGCAGGCCGCCTCTTGTAATACCTACAACATAGTCTGGACGCCAGTTGTCTTTGTACATTTTGAGTACAATACTTGTAGCCGCTTCGTGTACGTCATTATATGTGTAGTGGTGTTTTTTAGTTACCATTAGTAGTCTACCCTTTGCTCAATGTGGTCTAAGGTAAAAGGACCAATTTTAGTAGATCTATTTAATGAAAAGGTTGTTCCACTACTTGCTAAAATAGCATTAAGTCTATTTAGACGCTCAACGGTAGCTTTAAGCTCTTCTACTATTTTTTCTATTCTTGGTTCTTTCATTACCATCCAATCCTTTCCCACGGTACATCTTTGTCACCAAAGTGTCCGTATACGCAGTTATCACTATAGTTAGTATAGTTGAACAAATCAAATCTGTCAATGATTCCTTTTGGTGTTAAATCAATTTCGTTACGTATAAAGCGTTCAATGCTACGATTGTGTCCGTTTGAATCGACGTAAATGCTTGTGGGTTCTTTAACACCAATAGCGTAGCTCAACTGAATATTACACCAATCTGCCATTTCATCTGCTACTACATTCTTGGCGAGCCATCGTGCCATGTAGGCGGCACTTCTGTCGACTTTTGTTGGATCTTTGCCACTAAACGCACCGCCACCATGAGGAGCAAAACCCCCATAAGTATCAACAATAATTTTCCGCCCAGTAACACCTGCATCACCGTCAGGACCGCCAATAACGAAATTTCCAGTAGGGTTAAGATGCCATGTAGTTCTTTCATCGACTAAGTCTCCTAATTCTTCCATTGCAGCAAGTTTACAAAGATGTCTTGCTTCTTCTACGTTGCCTTCTGTGTGTTGTGTACTTATCACAACTTGATCAATACGTTTAATCACACCATCACGTCTAGCACCGTAATATTCTACACTTACTTGTGACTTTGCATCTGGGCCTAGTATTTTACCACGTTTGGTCTTTAAGTTTTTTAAGATCTTATGACTATAATGAATAGGTGCAGGCATCATACTATCGGTATGATTACAAGCATAGCCAAACATTAGTCCTTGATCGCCTGCACCAAAGTCGTCTGTGCCTAGTGCAATGTCTCCACTTTGTGAGTGAATTTCATTATAGATACGTAAGTTATCCCAATGAAATCCATCTTGTTCATATCCAATCTCTTTGACTTTGTCACGGATAATCTGCTTTACATTGTCTACATTAAAGTTTTTTACTTCGCCTGCTACTGTAACCATGTTGGTAGTTACAAGTGTTTCAATGGCTACACGAGTTGTTTCGTCGCCATTAGCAAGCCCTGCATCCACTAGTGCATCACTAATTTGATCTGCTACTTTATCTGGGTGTCCGTCACTAACACTTTCGCTTGTAAAGATATAGTTGTTCATTTTTTCCATTCATCCATTTCTGTTTTTATTTCATCGCCTTGTGTATCGTTTGCAATACCTCTAGCAATAGCTTGAATATCGTCAATAAGGTTTTGACATGCTGCCTTATCATATTCTTTATAACTAATCTCAGCAAACTCGTTGCGAACTCGGTGTAATAGTATTGCTTTATCTTTCATTAGATTAATACGATGTATTAAGTCCTCAATAGTATGTAGCATTAAAAGTAATCCTCCAGTGTTCCTTTACGCTTTGTATCTAGTGTAGCACAGTGGAAGCCGCCGCTCATACTACGTGCTTGACGCATAGGCAATCCAATAGTATCAATACCATGCTTGCCCAAGATACGTCTTAATGACTCTTGTTTTTCGTCTACAATAACCAGTTCTTCGTTAACACTTAGGAAGTTAAGTCCGATATAAGGTGAACAAGGAGCAACACCTGTGTTTGCTGCCGGAACGTGCAAGTCTTCTTCGCCTACCCAAATCTTATCCCAGTCTTTGAAAATAGGTGGATACCAATCCTCACTTAGTCTGCCTGCGTTTAATAGTACCAATCCTGGGCGCAGAGGCAGTACTGTGCTATCAAAGTGTGCAAAACTGTAGTAACGTTCGGCAACGTGTAGTCGATACCCCTTGGGCTCTAAGATAGTCTTAAGCCACTGAAACCCTAGTTGGTTGCCACTGTTGCTTACTTGACACAGCAAGTCTCTGCCTAGTCGCACAATGTTAGGTGCATCAAAAATAATCTCTTTGTTTACTAGTGTAGCATCACGCCTGTCTTCTAGTTGATAGTTGTCATCTGTTAAAATAGGCTTAGGAGCATTGATCCATTGTGTGCCTTCTTGCATCCAGCGATACAAATGTTCGTAGTATGCTCTAGTTTCAAAATACCTTGCTCGCATAGGCGAAGGGCATTCGATAATCATATTGTCTAACGGTAGTAGTAAATCACGTGGACAGAAAGTATACCAACCAGTTGTTTCCCACTCCGGTGTACTAAACTTTTTGTTGTGATCTATTGGTTCAGGACGTAGTGTTTTAACACCTAGTCCTTGCAAACATTTTTCCAATCCTTCTAGATCTTCGTTTGCTTCATCTACAATCCATTGTTCAATAGGTTGACCGTCAAACTGTTTGATATCTTCCAACTGTTCGCCACCGTAAATAAAACTATGTGTACTAATATTCATAGTAGGATGCACACAGTTATCAGCAGTGCCAATGATGATTTCTTCTAGTGGATCCCAATCGTTGTTACTCTGTACTGGCAATGTCTAGTCCTTTAATATATTGCTTGTGGAAACTTAGTCGATTACTAGTTCCGCCTCGGTTGTATTGAGGGTATTTATTATTGTTGTCAATACCAAATAACACTGTCTTACTCGGTAACACATTAGTATTATTACAGAAATCTGTTTGTTTGTCAATATATTTGTTTGGAATATAATCAGGAGAAAAGTTATTAAAATAATCTAATCCTAGTAATGCACCTATTTTGTTGTTATAGTTTATTTTATGATAAACAAACATTGTATCATCATCGTCTGTTTTTGTATAACGCATGCCAATACGTGCATATGCAACTGGAAATGTTTTGCTTAACGAGAATGTAACATCAGTAATACATGAGTATGCCAAATCAATGTGTATATGTCTACAAGACCCGTAGTATGCACAATCAACCAACACAGGCACACCCAGCTTGCTGCATTCACGCATCAAGTCGTGGTATTGGTTGTGTTTGTCTCCTGTATCTGCAAAGGGTAAACTAATGATAACCGCATCATTTTTATGCAGTGGAGCATCTTCTAACCATGCCCAATCAAACTTGTCTCTCCATGCAAGTTTATGATACATATATTCGCCTTTAAAACAACGGAATCGACGCTTGGCGTTTTTTAAATAAAACTTATCAAATGCTTCTGTAGTACCATTACTATAACATTTGTATTTAAAGTCTTCTAATCCTGTAATCACATTTAGTGTGCCGCTTTTAATCCAGCTATCATACTTGTAAAGGAATTCATCAATAATACTATCACTGTTTAAATCAGTAAAGTCGCGACTTGTTCTCAACAGTTGCATTGTTTCTGGATCTTGAATAGCAAATGCACTGCCAAAATCCATACTTCGTTTGTCATTGGGAATATTTGTCATCTTCGTCCAAGAATGTTATTTGTGATACAATAATGTCACTAGGACCAAAGTTGCTCATACCGTGCCATGTATCACCCTTCCACGTGTATGTATCGCCAGCAGTCCAGTGTGTGTATACTTCGTCGCCGACTTGTAGTACTTGGCCTCTGTCCCAATCATCCATCATTACAACAGTTCTACAGACATTGTGCGCTTGATCTTCATCAATCTCGTTGTATTTTACAAATGTAGCATATGTGTCAAAGTGCCACATCAAACTACAACCTGGTGTAAGTTTTAAGAAGTTGTAGTTGAACTTCATATGTGCATATGGTTGAATAAGTCCAGCCAATCGTTTTGTTAGCGGCGGACGGATACTCATATAATGTAGGCTACCTTCTTTGGGTACTCCCCATTTAGCATACATGGCTTCTAGTGCTTTTTTATTTTTTGTAGCAAACGTATCCCAACTACTGTCTTCAGGAATTTCGTCCGTCATGTATGTTGCTTCCCAGGGTAATGTAAGCAAGTCGTTATTATTCCAAGTGACTTCATCTACACTGCTTTCACTAGCACTGTGTGCTATCCAGTCTTCATAACTTCGCATATCCATTATGCGTCTCCTTTTAAGTGTGCCTTAATATATTGCCTGTTTGGTATATCATGTGTATCCAATATTTTTATAAGGTGTTGTTTATCACACTGCTCTAAGTTTATTATATCATAGTTTTGTGGAAATGTCAAGACATTAGTTGTCCATTTTTTATATTTTTTAGTAAAATCTTTCAGATCCGGCAATCCGTGCCAGTTGTTTTTGTGTACAGTTGTGTGTATTGTATAATCAAATATATCAGCAATCTCGTCTAATGTTTTTACAACTGTGTTCCAGATACTACCACTACGCACCTTTTCATTTAATTTATTAAATCCGTCTATGCTAACAGTAATATGCACACGTTTGCATTGCTGTAAAAGTTCTATGTCTCTGTCTTGAAGTTTGTGCATACCATTAGTAAAGTATTCAACTTCCAAATGTTCTAGTGTGTCAAATGACTCCAAAAACTTTCTGTGTCTATTGGTCATCAAAGGTTCGCCACCTAAGAATACAACTTTCTCAATGGTTTCTGGTATGTTTCTAAATTCTGTAGTACTGGTAATACCCTGTTTAGGAGGTAAGTCTGGATTTTTCTTTACCCACCAACTGCTGCTCCATTCTTCCCAACAGCCGTCACATGTAAGATCGCATATATTATCAAATCCTACTTCAAGATAACGTAACTTTATTTCGTCTACACTATAGTTTTTATTAAACCATTGCCGCAGACTTTCCTTTCCTAGTTCTTCTTCGTGTTTGCATTTAGCACATTCAGGAACCCATCCTGTCATCATATCGTGTCGTAGTTTGTTATAACTATAACTATTTAAAACTTTGTTTACATCGCCATCAAATGTTTGTAAGGGTTGTTTATAACGGCAGCAAGGGTAGACACGATTGCCTCCCCTAATGTTTGTATGATTATATAACGCTGCACATTTCATACGTTAGGTTTCTTAAACTTATGAAAGTTTTCAAATAATGTTGGTATCATATTAGCATATATTTCCTGACAGTCACGTATGCTCCAGCTATCTATTTCATTTATTAGTTCAAATATTTTTTCTAAGCGTTTGGTATGATCCAACTCGTCGTCATACGATTCATCCCAAAAGTCACCAAATGTTTTAAATCCGTCTTTGCGCATAAGTGCCAAACTTCCTGGAGGGCCACATAATATAAATGGACGTACATTAAATATTGCATTTAATGGTTTTTCATCATAGCAAGGAAACGGTTCTGCAAATGTACTGAGATTTACAATTGAACAAAATGTGTTTTTAAATAGTTCACTACTAGCATATTGATTGGTATCATACGGTCCAGCTGGTATTTCCTGTAGTCGTTTGGATTCATCGAGTATATTACCATCAATATCCATCGATGTAGTTGGTATATCTATACTTCTATTATTTTTATTTAAATAGTTTAATCTATCAACCAGTTGGTCTTTAAATTTAAAATTTTCTAAGTCCATCCATGTGTTTTCTAAAACTTTGAGATCGTTGTCTATAAATCCCCAGCTATACTCTGTATCAAGTGTACTAGTAAATGCTGTAATAAGTTGTCTATGAGAACTGTATCTCCAGTTTCCACACCAAAACTTTTTGTCTATATCAATGGGTCTAATATGTTCTACTTCATCAAATGATTTATACAAGTTGGTTAGTGCATCCAAACAAGCATCATTTCGATACAGGTTAAAACTATATCTGTTTTTGTAAACATCGGTGATATCATCAAAACTCACACAAACTGAAACATTGGTTAGATTATTATTTTTTACAAATATTTCAATACTGTCAAGTTCCGGTGACCAAATAGTGTTTGTAGTATTGTAGGGAATGCCAGTTGATAAGTTCTTTTCAGTATCATTTGTTCCTAGTAATATTCTGCAATGATCATTGTCGGTATGCAATATTTGTTCGGTGAGAAAAATAGTTAGTTTATTTTTGTTTAGTTCGTTAATATCTATAGAGCTTAGATTTAAATTTTCCAAGTATGGAATATGTCCCATGTCGTGTACTTGTATAAAGTTTCCATCATACTGATTTAAAAAACTTAGTTTATACATTTGATCACACCCAATGTAATCGTTGAGATCATCTAGTATATTGTATTGTTCATCTACAAATCGAGTTTGTCCTTTTATTTGTATAACCAAGCAGTTATCTAAAAAAACATCACTACGTTTGTATTCCGGTGATTTGTATTGCATATCTATCCTTTAAACTCATATTATAAAATGTATGCAGTTCGTCCCCGACCCAACCAAATACTTCACCTGCAACCCACGTATGATGTACTACATCTTTGATGTGTAACATTTGTCCAGGAACACTATCTTCTAGCATAACAACATATCGATAGATAGATTTTATGCCTCTATCTTTTAAAATATCTTTAGCAACACTTTGATATTTTCTATAGTTATCTCTGTGCAATGGTAAGTAGTTTCCAGGTTCAAACACATTAATTGCCGCAGTAACATTAACTAAATCATTAAAAAAAGTTTTAACATATTCAACGCCATTTGGCATAGGATTAGGCTCAAAATAATTAAGCATTGTCATTTGCCCAGGCTTATGTCCTACTCGAAAGTATTCCTGTACTGTAGTTTGTCCTTTTACAGTATCACGTTTGAAACTCAACGATTTGTAATCATCAATATTCCAATCCGGAGTTATATTAAAATGGAAGCCCGTCATCCTGTCGGCCCTTCCAATCTTGGTGCACCATTTTGTAAATCATTTTGAAGTTTTCGTATGCTTTTTCCAATGCCGGATAGTCGTTGCACATGTCTTCGATTTTAGCAACAGTAGGCATTTTATCTTCAAACTCTATTTGTTCCCAAGTAATACCGTCAGCCCAATGGGTATCGTCGAGCGTGATGGTACCAATAGTGCTAGTGGTAATATTACTAATATTACTAATATTACTAATGTCAATGGTATCTACAGTGTAGTCTGCTAAGTCAAGAGTATTATTGCTGTTGCTATTTGCAGTAATAGTGTCTGAGTATTCAGAGACTCCGTAGTATGTTTCTTTATCCATTATTCAATAAACTTTCTAATATTTTCCATATTTTCCATTACACCGGCCCAGTCTTCGTCATCAATTAGTTTAACTTGATGTAGCCACGTTTTACCCATTTCAGAGTCTTGATCCAAGGTTGGTATAATATCTCTTATTTCTGCTTCAAACAAACTATAGCATCCCATAAGGTCTCCATTGTCCAGCATTTCAACTACCTGTTTTGTAAGTTTATTAAGTTCTTCCATTTTTTCCAATCTCCAGTTTATACTGATCTAAGCACATATCTTCTATGCTTTTAGTTAGCGTAACAAGACTACTTAGATTGTCTACCACACTGCTAACAGCATCGCCTGCTCTGCGGGGTGCTTCAGTGATATTTAACTTTTTACCAGTTACAGTTTCCATAGTATTGATTACTTCACGTACACTGTATCCTACGTTGCTACCGAGACATTCATAGTCTGTGTTAGCAGGACCTCGTTCAACGGCACTGACAATGGCACTAACCAAATCAGCAACATGAATATAATCACGAATACAAGTGCCGTCTCTAGTATCGTAGTCCGTTCCGTATATTTCTACTTTATCTCGTCGTCCTGATGCAGCTTCAGCAGCAATACGAATAAGATGGGTAGGATCACCAAGTTGACGATTAACCCCATCAGTGCCGCTGACGTTAAAGAATCTAAAAATAGTATATCCATCTGCTTTTTCCTTTATTACATCTTCTGCTGCTACTTTGCTTCGTGCATAAGGGCTTGCCATTTCCCAAGCACTGCTAGTACTTGCAAATAGTATATGATTTGTATCTACTCTATCTAGTAGATTTGCAGTACCCATTACGTTTACACGATAATACTCTGTGGGTTCTTTTAAACTTTGTGGTACAACACTGCGTCCTGCTAAATGGACTACAGCATCGTAGATGCCACTAACATATTGGCCAGTGACATCTACATTGTCATAATAGTCACAGTATGCAGCAACATCATTTGTTTCGCCGTGGATTTCTGTATCCCAACCAACAACTGTGTGTCCATGTTCTTTTAATAACTTGCAAACATGGCTACCAATGTAACCTGTTGCACCTGTAACTAATACTTTCATTTTATTGCTCCCGCAACTTTCCAGATAGTGCTTTTAATAACAACCCGTATGCTGGTAAGAAGATAATCAATCCTACTGCAATCTTTAGCACGGTTTGTGATCCTGCAATCTCCATCCAGTTTGCTGCCATATACTCGTCTGCCGAGTTGTTAAATGCAACAAAGAAGAATGTGTAACTATCAATTACGTTTGCAACAATAGTTGACAACGCCGGCGCTAACCACCATGCACGATAACGTTCACGCAAGTATTGGAACACATACACATCTAACATTGTGCCAACTGCATATGCTGTAGCACTTGCAAATCCAATACGTAGTGCAACACTCTGCGGTGCACCTTCTAGCAACACTACTGCAATACTACCAATGATAGCAAGCGGATATGCTGCTGCAATAGTTGCTCGTGCAATGTTCTTACCTAGCATACGCACAGTAAGATCGGTTGCAAGAACAACAATTGGGAATGTAAATGCAGCCCAAGTTAGTTTTACTCCAAACAATTCAACTGGAATACTAACCAAAGCATTACTTACTACAATGACTGCAACATGCAATAGTGCAAGTTTAATCATCATCTTTTTATCAATATCTTTAAACAATTTATTTTCCTTTTTCGTCTAATAGTTCTGTTTTGCGCTTTTCAACAGCCGCCGCTTTTTGTGCTTCAGCTTCAATCGCTTCCGATTCTTTCTTAGCCTTAGCATCACCATCTCTGCCCATAACCAACAAAATGATTGCTGTAATGAGTGGAGAAATGAGAACAGCGACAAAAAACCAAAGCCATCCGTTGCGTCCCCAATTGCTTGCCCAGTATCCAATCAATGCTGAAAAGATAATGAGAAAAATAATAATATCCATGTTAATACTTTCTAGTTGCTACATGATCTCTGTAGCGGTTATCATCACGCCGCCATTGTTCACCGTCACCAGACATAATGTCAATGTAACGATCAATGGTAGCACTAGTCCAGTTGCTGATCTTGCCCACGTCTTTGTGTGGAACCAACAATAACTTTTGTAGTTTGTTCATTGCATCGTCGATGCTCCATGGAATATACATGCGTTCATGACAGTTGGCAAAGATTTCTGGAAAACTACGATATGCTGGAAACAGCACATTACAACCTAATGCATCTGCTTCACTAACAGTGTTGCTTGTCCAGTCTTGCAATGCACAGTTGAACAATATTTTACTGTTGTTTACAATATTGTAGTATTCATCTTTTTTAAGATTTTCATAAATCTTCAACTGTCCACGTTGTTCCATTTTACGAGCACGTTCGATGTATTTTGGATTATTTGAACGTAGTGGTCCGCCTTGTAGTATAGCAAACTCTACTTCGGGTGTGCCAGGTGTAGCATACCACTCTTCAATCATATCCATATAGAAGTCAGGTTGTTTTTCTTGGTCAAATCTTGCTGTAAACACAACACGATTTTCACGTTGATCCCAACTGTTAAGAACATCATTAACACGTTCTTGAACTTCTTGTTTGTCAAAGGCAAGTCCACTAATGTTGTAGATAGGAGCCTTCCAGTTTGCAATCTTCATGTGTGCAACCATTTCTTCGTTACTTGCTAATACGCCTGTAACAAACTCGTTGCACATTTCTTCATACAAACTCATCCATTTACTCATACCCCAAACGTGTACAAAGTCATCTGGATCTACAGCTTGTGCAAGACAACGGATCCAAACTTGCGGCTGTTGTTCTGCTGGAATCTGATCCATAATATACGGAAGCGATTCCATACCAGGCTGGAACATGTCTTCAAAGAAAACAACATCTTCGCCTGTTACTTCACCATTACGCATCATTTGAACTAGATTCATCATTTGCGACATTGAAAAGTAGCTACGACCATGTGCATCCAACACCTGACCTACTTGAATTGCTTTTGTATTGTCGATAGTTGTGCCTGGCACAACAACATAATCAATGCCGCGGCGCTTGAATGCACGTTCACTCCAGTCTTGCAACTGGAGTGTGTAACGTCCTTCATATGGCTCTAAGCCCATATAAAATAGTTTACGCATGACGTGGCTTTCTTTCTCCACCACGTGCCTTTGCACGTAACCAGTTTTTGTATTTTTGAAAAGCCTGCCACGGTCGACGATCATTACGATACAAATCCTCTTTGTTAAAAGGATGTCCTTCTGTACGACAAAAGTCGTGGAACTCTTCAAGATCGTTAAAGATCTTGTTTACTACTGGGTTTTTAATAGTCATTTACCTGTATCCTTTATGCTGGGTAAACAATTTGACAGCCATTTTCGTTGTCTTCAGCTACGCTGATCTCTACAAAGCGGCCGGGGTACTTTTCAGAGATTTCTTTGTACAAGTCATCTGCAATCATTTCGCAGCTCTTGTGATCTAGTTGTAGTACTGCTGTAGAACTATCTACTTCAGCATACAACCTTTCCATCCAGCGTTTAAACTGAATGAACTCAATATCGCGATCGTTGTGGAATACTTCGATGCGAACTTTAAAGTGGAAAATATGACGATGTGGAATACCAAGGAAACTTACGTCATCCCAATCGCCAGTTGCTAGTTTAGGATCAGTATCTGCGCCTGGGTACATATGTACACCTTCTTTATTGAATGTAACCCAAATACTGCGTTTAGCATTGTCTAATCTATGTGTAATACTCATTTTAGCGTCTTCCTCTCTTATACGCCGTTTCATATATGTATAATAACGTTCTTGTGTCATGTTGTCAAGAAATAATTGTGTCTGTGGTGTATTTAGACCAGTCTGTAAACACTGATTTATTTTTTAAATCATGCACACGATGCACCCATACACCCGGATTGCTTGCATCAAAGTCCTTGTCATCGATCTTCAAACACGCATTGTATCCAAGTTGCTCGATATACGGAAGTTTAACACTAACCATAGGAATGAAGCGATTGTATTCGGTTAGTCCACTTTCTAGCAATCCTTCTACTTGACTGCTGTCAACATCTAATGTAACCCAATATCCGTCTTTCAGCAATGGAAATATCATAGCTTCCCAAGGGTTCCATTCGCTTTCTGTATTGCTAGTGATATTGAAACTCATATTAGCACCGCAGTAGATATGTTTACATCCTTGCAGTTCGGCCATGGACATCACTTCTTCGGCATCTTTAACACCTACAACAAACAATGTTTTTTTACCGTATTGCGGTGTATGTTCTACCTCTGTGCCTACAAAGTATTGTATGCCTTCGATATTGTCGCCTTGATCGTAGATTCTTTTCATGATTTTTTCACCTGATGTATTTCGTTCCAAACATTCCAACGTTTTTTTACGTATTCATTTAACTCTTCTTTACTATAGTTGTTCTTTTTCATATTGTCAATGATTTTATCAAGATCTTCTAGTGCAAGTTCTAAGTTAGTAAGTTGGATCTGTTTACTATCCATGTCCATTGGTTCCCTTGAGCTGTTTTTGTATACGATGTATTTCATCCTTCAGCCAAAGTTTTTGTGTTTTTAACTGTCGTAGTTCTGCACTAACATGATGTTTTGATATTTCATCAATCTCGTTATCCAGTGCTCTATGTTTTTTAACTAGTTTGTCAAGATGTGCTTCGAGACTATCGTAGTTCATTTAAACCTCCTCAAAAAGTTTACCAAAGTTTGTTAGTGCATTTTTAGTTTTCTTACCAATATTTAGGCGTGTTCCGATTACATGCATCCAGTAACGATCATATTTTTCAATCAAGTCTAGACTCTTCTGTCTATCTTTAAGACTAAAGATCTCGTCTACTACTTCTTTAAACTTAACTACTCCCCAACCTGGAAAGTCTTTATCGTTTATAAGCATATACGGAGAAATGCCTGCATCATATTCTCTGTTAGCACGTTGTGTACTTTCAATGTGCATCCAAACGTTATGGCCCATTTGTAGTGCATAGCTGAAGCTATCCCAACTGGTACTGTCCTTGGATCTAATAATCTGATTACCATCTTCATCCAACACAGGAACACCTGCTTTGTCAAGTTCAGGATCACCCGCTTTTACTTTGATAGTACCGATTTTGTTCTTATCACCTTCGGCATAAAAGCATATATCATTCATTTTAAGAGTGTTGCTGATTGGCGAGTCTTCAAACGCTGCTAAGATGTTATCAGTAACTACTGCATCCTTGAACTTGCGAGTATCAGTGGCATACTTTAGTGCATCAGCACCAGGTGACATCATGTAACTCCACTTGCCACGATCTTCAATACGAATACTGTGATAAATCTGTCCGTTTGCAGTAGCAAGGAAAGGCGATGCACAATCATATGTAATCATAAAGTTTGGATTATGATACTTGCGAACAGCACGTTGAATGTCTGTAAGCAATACAGCCCATTCTAGTTTACTAGTACCAAGGAAGTGCATAACATCATGCAATCCTTCTTCTAGCAATCCATCGTGTATCATGTGTACAATGCGTCTTAGAATCAAGTGTACGTCACACATATTCTGTCCGCCCATTGCCCACCCTCTAAAGTGTGTGTCAGGATACTTTGCAGGGTCACAATAGTCTTTAAACTCATCGTACCAACTATCTGCATCAGCATGATTGCTGCCTTGCAACACGTTTAGTACTTTGAAGTTGCCACGCATATTTGCCATGTAGTATTTTGCATTAATGTGTGTAGCATCCACAGCATCTTGATAACTATGAATGTTTGCCGCTTTTGCTGCTTTAGGACTTTGGAATGTCCAAGTTGGAATATCCAACATCATTCCGTAGTCCATATATTCTTCCATCCAGTTGACTACCAGCTCACGTTTTTTAGCAGCCAATGGGCAGTTAGGATCAGTCCAATCACCTGGCCAAAGACCTTTAGCAATCTGGAAACCACCTGAGTCGCCCAGCAACCATGAATTGTCTCTATCACGGTTGCGTAGCATATCTTCTTTTTCGCTGAACTTGTTAACATCAAGCTCTGCGTGTCCTGCAGAATAGAGCGCCCACTTGTAGTGGAACGCTCCTTTGGATGGATTTAAAAAGTTGAGACCTTCTACTTCGCCAATACCTGCTGGAACACGCTTTGGATCAACATACTCGCCATAGCGTTGCTTGCCTATAAATGTAGCATAAAAGCCACTGATACTAGGCAAGAAGTGTGCATAATCATTTTGTGCTTCAGTAAGGTTTGTATTCATTATTTTTGTTGCGCTGGCAGAATGTAGTCGTATGTTGCCATACCACTGTCTACTGAGATCTTCATAGCACCTTGATCTGTAATGCTCATAGTTTTATCACCATCCAAGTTCAAGATAGCAATAGTTTGTGCAACTGGCCATGCCCAAGTGTGCGCTAATGTGCCTTCAACTGCACGTTCAAATGTAAATGAACCTGCGTGTGTTGCTTCGTCACCAAAGTAAAAGTTCAAGTCGCCATCTTCTGTTTTAACTTGGAATACACTTTCTTCACTGTGTGCGCCTGACATAAGTTTCATACGTGCAATACTTGCCATAGTTGGATGAAACTCAACATTCCAGCTGTTGCCTTTGAACTTAACACTTTTAAGTTTTTCTTCAATGACTGCTTTGTTCATAAAGCGGTAGTCATTTTCAAAGTCTCCACTTGCATTTTCAAAGTGAATATGTGTCGGAATAGTTTCACCGTTGCGTTCTGCTTGTACAACTTCAATACTAGCATTTTCTTTGTACTCTGGATTCTTCAAGTGATATGACAGCTTTCCTAAGTCTGGCATGCCAAATGTTCCTACAAATTCACCAACAGGCGTGTTTGTAGTTGCAGTCATAATAACACTACGATCATCTGCCATGCTTTCGATCTGTGTTTCTGTTTCTGCTGTGACTTTTAGTGTAGTAATAAAGCCCAACGAATGTGTATGGCTTACAATATCTTGTAGAATGTCTTGCATTTTTATCTCCTATATGTTTCATTATAATGTTAAACTTGACTAAAGTCAAGTATTATTTTTTATTTCATTGTTGTATTTTACTGCTGCATCAAGTATATTTAGATTAATATTTTTATTTGCTGCCATTTTTCTTAGTGCGGTTGTGTCTTTTGGAAAACACATTCCACCAAACCCACGTATGCTTTGCTCTGGAGAAACAAACGTATGGCTGTGACCTATTCTCTCATCTGTTGCAACACCGCCTCGTACTTGATCAAAGTCTAGATCATATGCACTACAAAAGTCATACATTTCATTGAAGAAACTTACTTTGGTTGCAAGGTATGCATTACGGAAATATTTGATAGCAATGGCTTCTTCTGGGCTTACAATGTATTGTTTTACATCTGACCAGTTGTAACTGTATTGATCACGCCAGTAATCTGTGTCTCCACTTAGTATAACATCTTTCATTGTTTGGATGTCATTCATCCACTGTGATGCTCTCAAAAACTCTGGGCTAAAACACAAACGATGGTCGGGAAATGTTTCTTTTAAATATTGCCAACCTTGCAAACTAATAGTGCTTTTGATTAATATTGGTGTGTCTTTGCTGCACTGCGATACTACATCATACACAGCACTAATATCACAAGCACCTGATTCTAGTTGCGGAGTAGGCACACATACCACTACAGCACTGGTATTGCCAAAGTCTGCTACCTTGCCTTTGGGAGGATCGTGTATAACTATTTCTCTACGATAGTCTTTGAATAGTATTTCGTGTGCTTTGCCTACAAAGCCGTGTCCTGCAATAATCATGCTGCTACTTTTGCCTCTTGAAAATATTGTAATCTTTCATATGTGTCCTGCCAGTTTTTGACATTGAATGATGCACCTCTAAATCCACGATCTTTTAATGCCTTTGCTAATGGATAATCGTTGCCACCTGGTTCGTTTTTGTCACCAAAGAAATATGTAGGAATGTTTTTGTCAAAGTCATCTAGTATTTGACTTTTGTCGCAGCCTGTACGATAAATGTCAATACCAGTTTCGCCACCTACTGTAGCAGTAATATTTGGAAACTCGCTGTTGATTTGATGTGCAATACTTTCACGTTCTCTGTTAT
>Ga0209138_1000964_pt1 | contig 26026 bp, 25 predicted proteins | sample SaaInl3SG_22_DNA_FD_184645 | JGI IMG/M metagenome (GOLD analysis project Ga0209138, IMG submission 184645) | Marine microbial communities from expanding oxygen minimum zones in the Saanich Inlet - ESP_153SG_22_DNA (SPAdes) (version 2) | ecosystem: Environmental > Aquatic > Marine > Intertidal...
CAAATTATCAATTTGATGCAATCTGATAAGAAAAATAGTCATGGGCAAGTAAAATTTGTATTACTAACGTCCATTGGAAAATGTCAAATTGATGTCGAAGTCGATAACGCACTAATTCACGAAGCGTTTAGCTTTTATAGTAAATAACCTATTGAAGCTCGTTGAAAATTGAATGCATCAAACGCTTTTTGTCATTGATACTTTCTTCAAGTGAAATCATGGTTTCTGTTCTGTAAATACCATCAATATCATCAACTTTAAATATAATCTCTTTAGCATGTGTTGTGCTTTTTGCACGAATTTTACAGAAAATATTAAATTTGCCAGTCGTGATGTGCGCCACTGTTACGTGTGGAATTTCTTTAATGCGCTCAAGAACAAATTTGGTCTGAGAAGTGTTTTGAAGAAAAATTCCAACATAGGCAATGAAGGTATACCCCAGTTTTTGATAATCCAGAGTCAACGACGAACCTTTAATGATTTTTGCATCTTCCATTTTCTTTACTCTAACATGAACTGTTCCAGCAGATATTAATAGTTTTTTTGCAATATCCGTAAATGGAATACGAGTATTTTCGATTAGCATATTAAGAATTTGGTGGTCGATTTCGTCTAGTTTGAACTTAGCCATAAATTAATTTTTGTAAAGAATTTTAATTAAAAAGATAAAATTAATAAAATATAATCAACAAAATAGAATTTAAGATAAATTATTGTTAGGAAAAAGTGAAATTTTATTATTTCCAATAACAATATTGCAAAAATCAGCATTTGGCTCTATTGGCACGCCGCTAACTTCTTGAACTAATTTTTTATTCGCATTGATAGTTTTATGGCCAAAATAAGATGATAAATTTCCAATAGATTTAATTTTTGGAACAAACAACACCTCCTGATCGTTCAAAACTTCCTCATAAATAATTCCAATATCATTTATACTCTCTTTATTATCATTACTAATTAATGTGTTTTTGATCAATATATCAAAAAACAAAGTGTTATTTTCAGGAATTTGAAGGTAATTTTGATGATCGCTTTCATTTGTTGTCTTAGTACTTAGACACAACAAGGCTTGTAATGTAGCAAATGCTATAAATTTTCTAGATTTTTCTCTGTTATAGTCATTTTGATAATGACCTGCTTCAAATAATATTGTGGAAGTGCCTTGGGCTTGAAAATAATCTCCAACACAATTAATATTGAATGCATCATCAAAACGCCCTACTTGCCCTGGAATATGTTTTTGTAATATTGTATTCATTTGATGGATGACAGACATAGAACGCAAGCGATTTGGTGTTAAAGTTAACGCCTCATCTTGAGCAGGAGACAAAAAACTTACTGTAGCTGGCGCATTGTTTTCTCCAACATTAAAAAGCGTACGCTGATCGTGCATGTTAAAACCATAATCAGGCTTGAAAGCATCAAATACATCACGTAAAACCTTGCTTTCAGCTTGTGATAAATCAACAGCATCCCTGTTAATATCGACTTGATTTGAATTGTATCGGGTGTAAGCCTCAGCGCCATCAGGGTTTAAAATGGGTATAATAAATAATGAACATTCCCGTAAAATAATGTCAAATGAAATTGTATTTAAAGCATTAAATATATCAAAAAGAGCTTTTGTACAGGTAGATTCATTGCCATGCATTTGAGACCATATCAAAATTTTTGTTTTTCCAGTACCAATTTTAACGCTATATATAGGTCGATTTTGCTCCGAACGACCAATGACATCAAAACTAAACGCACTTGGCAGAGTTTTTAACAATGGTAGAATGGTATTATTTGTAATATATCTACCCGACAAAGCTTTTGCTTTATTATGGTCATAATTTGAAACAAAATCGTTTATCAATTTCATAAGTGTTTTTTGAATGATACAAAAGTAAACAATATGTTATTTACATCTGTAAATTATTTTTATTGTTTAAATGTTTACAATTGTATATGGTTCTTAAGGTTTTCAAAATAAGAATTAATAATAACACTAAATATATATGTAAAATATTGTAAATCAGTATATTATTTATTAGTTTTTAAAGTATAAATTTAATTATTTAAATCGCTATATGTCATTATTTTTTATCATTTTACATTTGTAAATAATTATTTTATATACATTTGTAACCTATGTTGGATATAAATACATTTAGCGAGCAACTGAACAAAATAATGGATTATTATGGGTTATCGGCTTCCGCTTTTGCAGAACTAATTCAAGTGCAAAGATCTAGTATTTCGCACATTTTGAGTGGGCGAAATAAGCCTAGTTTAGATTTTATTTTAAAGCTCAATGTTGCTTTTCCAGACATCAACTTGTATTGGTTGCTAAACGAAACTGGGGATATGATAGACAGCTCCTCCTCCTCTACCGCAACAAAAGACACTATATCTCGAAAAGAAGTTTTACAATCAACCCCTGTAAATCACAAATCCAATTCAAAAAAAATAGAGCGTATCGTTATCTTTTATAAAGATGGTACTTTTGAAGGCTATCACCCCAATGGAGCTGAATAACATTATCTTTTTGTATTTTTACAACATGAATTACTACTGTTTTATAATTTTTCTTTGTTTGTCTTCTTGCTATCATGTAGAAAGAAATTGTCAAAACTTTAAAACTGGTACGTTTGAGAGTACTATCAGTATCGATGGAACGAGATACTCTTCAGAGTTTACACGAACTGAAACATTGCAAATTGAACGTTTTAACTCGAAAACCGACAGTGCATCTGTACGATGGATTAATGATTGTGAAATGATTTTTAAAACGATTAATCCAAAGAATAGAGCAGAGCAAAAGGACGTACACCTCAAAATTCTCACAACAACAAAAGATTCTTATACATTTGAATATGGCTATGTTGGAAGCTCTATCAAGCAAAAAGGCGAAGCTAAGCGTATCAATTAAAATAAGGTAATCTGGCCCTCTGGATCTTCTTTTGAGTCTTCTTTATTTTCTGTAGGAACTGATGTTTCAGAAAGTTCTGAGACACTTTTTGAGGTTGAAATTTCATCTGTCGCATCAATAACAGTATCTGTAACAACCTCTTCATCTACAACTTCAAGCTCATCAGCATGTATTTCTTCGGGTGCCAGAAATGGTAGCGGATCTGATAGGTCTATCTGATTCACTTTCAATCGTGACAATTGATTTCCTTGTGCAGAAATCCCTTTAACATCTATAAACTGCTCAATATCAATCATTTGATTTGGTCTACGCTCTTTACCTCTTTCTTTGGCAAATGTGATTTCAACCACTGGCCGCCAGTCGGTACTAACGATTTCTAGTGTGCTTGAGGCATGAGAAGAAATAAAAACTTCTTCTTTATTTTCGTTTTCAATAAGAAAACGTTTTACGAAGTATTTTTCTTTTGCACCATCAAAATAAACAGCAGAAATCGGTTTGTTTGGGGTCCATTTTTCCAATACGATCATGTCATCACTAAAATGCGTTGTAATGTCTGGAACAATAGTTTTTACAATCCCTGATTGTGTAATCACCAAAATACGGTCTTCTCCTCTAAATTCTCCAATAAGTTCTCCACGTTCGTCTACATTAAGACGTTGTACTGTTTCATCAAACCAAATTTTTCTAGGTTTGAGTGTACTCACCCCTTTTTCTTTCAATTCAATACGCTTAATAGCATATTTGGTGACCAAATTCCCCTTGGATGTTCGACCTTTAATTAGAATATCTGCAAAGTTGAGATCCCATTTTAATTTTTTGATACTTCCTACTTGACGAAGCAAAACGGTAACCACTTCTGCCTCACCATTTGGATTTGCAGAGAAATACCATACATTAGTTCCTGCATTATCTTTTCCAAGATCATATTCTTTGTCTCTAGTGATTGAAGTTACAGCAAATCGTTTGATATAGGAAGGACCTCCTTTTCCATCGCGATAAATCATATTGTAAATGGTTCTTTTATCTTTCTTCTTAAATACTGCAACATGAATAATATTTTTCCCCACAAAAGTTTTTGTACCCACTTTGGTCACCATCATTTTACCATTTTTGGTAAATACAATAATGTCATCAATATCACTACAATCACAAACATACTCGTCCCGCTTGAGTCCTGTTCCAACAAAACCTTCCTCTCTATTGACAAATAGCTTTGTGTTTCTGATGACTACTTTTGCAACATCTACATCATCAAAGACTTTGATTTCGGTTTTACGCTTTTTACCTTCACCATATTCAGTTTTTAAACGTTTGAAATATGCTATGGTATAGTCAATTATTGTAGCCAAGTAAGCTTTAGTTTCTTCAATTTGAGCCTCTAAAGCTTCAATTTTTTGCTGGGCTTTGTCAATATCAAATTTTGAAATTCTTTTAATACGAATTTCAGTCAATCGTGTAATATCTTCTGTTGTTATTGAACGTTTAAGGTGACCGATATGAGGTTTAAGCCCTCGATCTATTGCAGAAATAACACCATCCCAAGTTTCTTCTTCTTCAATATCACGATATATTCTATTTTCAATAAAAATACGCTCGAGTGATGCAAAATGCCACTGCTCCTCTAGCTCTCTAAGTTTGATTTCGAGTTCTAGTTTCAACAATTCAACCGTGTGATCTGTGGAGTGCCTAAGCATTTCTGATACACCTACAAACAAAGGTTTATTGTCTTCAATGACACAACCTAAAGGAGAAATTGAGGTTTCACAATTTGTAAAAGCAAAAAGCGCATCAATGGTTTTATCGGGTGAAATTCCAGAGGGTAAATGCACTAAAATTTCAACATCTGCTGCTGTGTTGTCTTCAATTTTCTTAACTCGAATTTTACCTTTGTCATTGGCTTTAAGAATAGAGTCAATCAAAGATGAAGTTGTTGTTCCAAAAGGAACCTCTGTAATAACAAGCGTGTTTTTATTTAATTGTGAAATACGTGCTCGACAACGTACCTTACCACCTCTAAGACCATCATTATAATTACTAAAATCTGCAATACCACCTGTTGCAAAATCAGGAACAATAGTAAAACGTTTACCTTGAAGATGTTTTATAGACGCGTCAATAAGTTCTATAAAATTGTGTGGCAAGACCTTTGTTGATAATCCAACTGCAATACCTTCTGCTCCTTGAGCAAGTAGTAATGGAAATTTCACAGGTAGATTTACAGGTTCTTTTCTTCGACCATCATATGAGGCCTGCCATTCAGTTGTTTTGGGATTAAAAACAACGTCTAATGCAAATTTAGACAAACGTGCTTCAATATATCTTGAAGCCGCCGCACGATCGCCTGTAAGCACATTTCCCCAGTTCCCTTGAGTATCAATTAATAAATCTTTTTGACCAATTTGAACCATAGCATCTGCAATACTCGCATCTCCGTGAGGGTGGTATTGCATGGTATGCCCAACAATATTTGCAACTTTATTGTAGCGCCCATCGTCTAAATCTTTCATAGAATGAAGAATACGGCGCTGAACGGGTTTAAAACCATCTTCAATAGCAGGTACAGCACGCTCTAAAATTACGTAGGAAGCATAGTCCAAAAACCAATCTTTGTACATTCCTGTGACTCTTGTGATGGTCTCTTGACTTTCTATGGATTCTGAATGTAAATCGTCTGGCTCTTCAATCATAAACTACTTCTTTTCTGAATCAATAAGATCTAATTCTACTTTGAGGTTGTCAATTATAAATTTTTGACGCTGTGGGGTATTCTTCCCCATGTAAAATGACAACAACTCTTCTGTTGTCATTTCGGAGTCTAACATCACAGGGTCCAAACGAATATCGTCTCCAATAAAGTGTTTAAATTCGTTTGGAGAAATTTCTCCCAACCCCTTAAAACGTGTAATTTCAGGCTTTGGCTTCAATTTTTCAATCGCATTAATGCGCTCTTCTTCTGTGTAACAATAAATAGTTTCTTTTTTGTTTCGAACTCGAAATAAAGGCGTTTGCAATATGTACAAATGTCCTTCTTTGATAAGTTCTGGGAAAAATTGCAGAAAAAAGGTAATTAATAACAAACGAATGTGCATTCCATCGACATCGGCATCCGTTGCAATCACAATATTATTGTAGCGCAAATCTTCTATGGATTCTTCAATATTTAGTGCAGCTTGTAAAAGGTTAAATTCCTCATTTTCATATACAATTTTCTTTGTAAGCCCATAGCAATTCAGTGGTTTTCCTTTTAGACTAAATACCGCTTGAGTATTTACATCACGTGATTTTGTGATACTTCCTGATGCAGAATCTCCTTCTGTAATAAAAAGTGTTGTTTCGAGATTGCGGTTATTTTTTGCATCGCCAAAATGTACTCGGCAATCTCTTAGTTTTTTGTTATGCAAACTTGCTTTTTTAGCACGTTCTTTTGCTATTTTTCGAATACCAGAAAGCTCTTTTCTTTCGCGCTCTGCTTGAAGGATTTTACGTTGAATTGCTTCGGCAGTATCTGGATTTTTATGTAAATAATTATCAAAATGTGTTTTAACAAAGTCATTGATAAAAGTACGTACCGTTGGCAATTCACCACCCATATCGGTAGATCCTAATTTTGTTTTAGTTTGACTTTCAAAAACTGGCTCCATCACTTTGATTGCGATAGCCGAAATGATAGACTTTCTTACATCAGATGCATCATAATTTTTACCAAAAAAATCGCGAATGGTTTTTACAAACGCCTCCCTAAAAGCTGCTAAATGCGTCCCGCCTTGTGTGGTGTTTTGGCCATTTACAAAAGAGTGGTATTCTTCGCTGTATTGTGTTTTACTGTGTGTTAGCGCTACTTCAATGTCGTCTGCTTTAAGATGGATTGTAGGGTATAGTCTATCCTCTGCTTTTGAATTGTCTTCTAATAAATCCTTAAGTCCGTTTTCACTAAAAAACTTCTCGCCATTAAATGTTATTGTTAGTCCTGGATTTAAATAAACATAATTTTTGAGCATTCGAGAAACATACTCGTTTCTAAATTTATAATTTTTAAAGATAGACTCATCTGGTGTAAATGAAACTTTTGTCCCTTTTCTTCGTGTGGTGTCATCTAAAAGTTCTTGATTGATGAGTACGCCTGTTTCGAATTCTGCGGAAGCAGATTTACCGTCTCTTGTGGACTCTACTCTAAAATAAGTTGATAATGCATTAACAGCTTTTGTACCAACTCCATTGAGCCCTACCGATTTTTTAAAGGCTCTAGAATCGTATTTTCCTCCAGTATTCATTTTTGAAACAACGTCAACAACCTTTCCTAAGGGAATCCCTCGACCATAATCGCGAACAATCACTTTATTGCCTTGAATAGAAATATCGATAGATTTTCCAGCACCCATGACATATTCATCAATGGAGTTATCTAAAACTTCTTTAACTAAGATGTAAATACCATCGTCTGCAGAAGAACCATCGCCAAGTTTTCCTATGTACATTCCAGGGCGCATACGGATATGCTCCTTCCAGTCTAAGGATCTGATATTATCTTCTGTATAATTTGTGTTTTGGGCCATAGGGTTTTCCTGACAAGATGCTAATATAGTACTTCGACCGAAAAAAAGAAACCTTTAAAACACAAATTAATTAACAAAAATTAACAGCCAATGTTGAGAACATTTTTAGTCAACAAAAAGAAATTAAAATCCTTTATACATTAAAGAGAAAATGGACTATATCACCATCTTTGACAGTGTAGTTTTTTCCTTCAATACGCATTTTTCCAGCTTCTTTGACTTTGGACTCACTGCCGTAGTTTACATAATCGTCATAAGCAATGACTTCGGCACGGATAAAACCTTTTTCAAAGTCGGTATGAATTACGCCTGCTGCTTGTGGTGCTAGACTTCCAATTTTTATGGTCCAAGCACGAACTTCTTTTTCACCTGCTGTAAAATAAGTTTGAAGATCAAGCAGTTTGTAGGCTGCACGAATCAATTTTGCAGAACCTGGTTCGTCCAAGCCAATATCTTCCAAAAATAACTGTCGCTCTTCAAAATCATCCAATTCGTTAATATCGGCTTCGGTACCTACGGCTAAAACCAAAACTTCAGCATTTTCCCTAGCTACAGTTGTTTTTACCAAGTCTACATAGGCATTGCCGTTCACTGCAGAGTTTTCATCCACATTACAAACATATAGTACTGGTTTAGCTGTTATAAATTGTAAGGGTTTGACATAATCCGCAAAATCATCTACTGAAACCTCCAAACTTCTTACTGATGCTCCAGACTCTAAATGAGTTTTGATTTGCCCTAAAACTTCCGCTTCTTTTTGAGCTTCTTTATTACCTGTTTTGGCTGTTCGCTTTACTTTTTCGAGCTTTTTTTCTACGGTTTCTAAGTCCTTTAACTGAAGTTCTATGTCTATAGTTTCCTTATCACGAATAGGATCTACACTTCCATCGACATGAACAATATTATCATTGTCAAAACAACGCAACACATGCAAAATCGCATCAGTTTCTCTGATGTTTCCTAAAAATTGATTGCCTAACCCCTCGCCTTTACTTGCACCTTTGACCAAACCTGCAATGTCTACTATTTCTACAGTTGCTGGAATCACTTTTTCTGGGCTTACTAAGGATTCTAATTTAGAAAGTCTAGGATCTGGCACATTGACCACGCCAATATTTGGCTCTATTGTACAAAATGGAAAATTAGCACTTTGTGCCTTTGCGTTAGACAAACAATTGAATAATGTTGATTTTCCTACATTGGGTAACCCGACAATTCCTGCTTTCATAGAATTATATTTTGGCTACAAAAGTACATAAATGAAAGTGTATTTTAATTAAAAAAAATAAAGAAAAGTGTAGTTATTAAAAATTAAAAAATTTGATAAAGAAATATGATTTTTATGTAAAAGTACAAGCAAGACGCTTTCTTTAGCAATAGTTATTGGTCACGAAAAAGAGAAATAATAAATATTTAAAATCAATATAAACAATTGAAAATCATCAATATATTGGCATATATAATTAATGTCTTACAATAAAAATGTTATTATTATCAATATATTGAAATAATTTTATACTTTTACATTAGTATTTACCCAAATCTACTATTATGAAAAAACTAACACCCTATGCGCTCTGCATATATTTTAGCTTAAACATTTTACATGCCCAAAATACTGTTTCAGGAATCGTCACTGATGAAGATGGTATTCCCGTATCGGGAGCCAATATTGTGGAGAAAGGAACTTCGAACGGAACTCTTTCAGACTTTGATGGAGTTTATGAAATTGAAGTAAATTCAGATGCCACTCTAGTATTCAGCTATGTTGGTTATCAAACTTTTGAAACCACAGTAGGAAATCAAACAAAAATAAATGTTACACTTAAAGAAGGTAATTCATTAAGCGAGGTTGTTCTTGTTGGATCTCGAACTGCTCCAAGAAGTAATGTAGACACTCCATTACCAGTTGATGTTGTTGGCGCCACCGAACTCACTACAACTGGACAAATTACGTTTGATAAAGCACTGCAATACAGAATCCCTTCCTTTAATACAGTACAAACCCCAGTAAATGATGCGACTTCACTGTTGGACCCTTATGAGATTAGAAATATGGGGCCAAGTAGAACTTTGATCCTTATTAATGGAAAACGAAAAAATTTGAGCGCATTATTGTACACTCAAACCTCACCTGGACGTGGAGAAACAGGCGCTGATATTTCTGCTATTCCAACAGATGCTATCAAGCGTGTTAAAGTTCTTAGGGACGGTGCTTCTGCACAATATGGTTCTGATGCAATTGCTGGAGTTATGAATATTACATTAAAGAATTCAGCCTACTCAGGTTCAGGAACACTGCGTGCAGGAATAACTTCCGAAGGAGATGGAGAAATGTTTGGAATTAGTGTTAATAATGGAACCGTTGTTGGAGATGATAAAGGATTTTTAAACTACACGATTGACCTATCCAAGGTCAATTTGGCCAACCGTCCGGGAAAAGTAAATGCTGAAGGAGAAGCTTCAGATTTCGAAGCAGACATTGCAACAGTTCGAGAGTTTTTAAAACGCCGTCCAGATGCGGGCAATATCAATGGATCACCAGAAACAGCTGCTTCAAAATTTTTAATCAACAGCGGGTTTGATCTAAGTGAACAAACACAGCTGTATTTCAATACCGCATTTGTTTATAAAAAGGTAAATAGTTATGCTAACTATAGAACTCCCTACTGGAGGTCTTTAGCAGACTACCCCTACCTATCAGATTTCTTTCCTGGCAATAACCCGAATAACACAAGAGGTTATGATGGCTATCTGCCAACCTTTGAAGGAATGCTTTCAGATTACAATGGTACCGTGGGTGTGAAAACAAAAATTAACGATTGGAACATCGACTTAAGTTACACCACAGGGGGAAACACACAAGCATATAAAGTAAACAACACACACAATGGAAACATAGTTTATTCTCCATCGACCTGGACAGATGCAAACAACAACAATACGATTGATCCTGGAGAAATCACCCAAGGCTCCGAGTTATATCGCTCTAACAGTAAACAATCCTTTGATCCAGGAGGAACACGTTTTTCTCACAACGTAGGAAATATTGATATCAACAGATTGCTGTCGGACAAGGTTAGTGTTGGTTTTGGTGCAGAGTTTAGAAATGAAGTTTTTGAAGTGATTGAAGGAGAACTGGCGTCCTACGACGGTGGAGGATCTGATTCATTTTCAGGGAATAGTCCAGAAAACTCTGGAAAGTTTAACAGATAAAATTTTGGAGGGTATTTATCTGTTGATTTTGATGTTAGTGATGTATTTTTATTAAGCGGAACCGTCCGAACTGAAAACTATTCGGATTTTGGAAATACTTTTGTTTATAAACTGAGTTCACGTTTGAAACTTTCTGATAAACTAACAACTAGAGCATCAATATCTACTGGTTTTAGAGCACCAACATTACATCAAATTTATACACAAAAAGCACAATATAGCTTCACACCTGGAAAAGGAATTCAGGTTGGTGGACTCGTCAATAACGTTTCTACACAAGCTAAACTTTTAGGAATCCCAAGACTAAATGCTGAAAAATCAATGAACTTTACTGCTGGATTAGGTGGGCGTCTTACCAATAATCTGTCATTTACTTTAGATTATTACAATATTATGGTAAAAGACAGAATCGTTCTCGGATCAGAAATTAAAGGTACTAAATTTGATGACAATGGTAATAATATTGGAACAACACCTTTGGATGATGTGTTAAGAGATAATAATCTTGGTGATATTAGCTTTTTCTCTAATGCTATTGATACCAAAACCTCAGGAATTGATGTTGTTTTAAGTTACAAAAACATTGGTATCGGCAAAGGAGATTTAGACCTTAATCTTTCTGGAAATTATACAATTGAAAATAAGCGAGATGGTAACGTTAAAGATATTCCACTCGTCGCAAATGCAAATCAATCTGTCGTTAATCCAACACAAGAGGCTTTGTTCTTTACCTCAAGACCAAAAACCAAATGGATTTTGGGTGCTAATTATGACATAGGACGTTGGGGAATTTCAGTTAATAACACCTATTTTGGAAAAACCACTTTCAAGCAACAGGGAATGGATGAAAACCTTAGAACTGAATTTATACCGAAAATTGTTACAGATCTAGGTATTAACTTTAACGCCAATAAAAAATTGACCATTGCTCTGAACGTCAACAACCTTTTGAATGTTCTACCAGAATGGAACTTTAAAGCGGAAAACGAAGCTGGTAAAGCACTTTTAAGCAATACATCAAACGTACAAAATCAATCAAACTTAATTACTTTTAACCAACGCTATTCTAGAATGTCCTATGATGGGTATCACTTTAGCCAATTAGGAACATTGTTTAATTTATCTTTAAATTACAAGTTTTAATTTAAAGATGATTCCATGAAAAAGCCACGTAAATGCGTGGCTTTTTTTTTATAAATTTATACTTATTTTGTTAATCCTCAGGATGCATAAAACGTTGTTTACCTAATAGCACCTCTTCTGTTTCAACATTATTTTCGTCGGGCACACAACAATCTACAGGACATACCGCCGCACATTGGGGTTCTTCATGGAAGCCCTTGCACTCGGTACATTTATCGGGAACTATAAAATAATACTCATCACTAACTGGAATTTGAGCCTCTTCCGCATCCACTTGTTTGCCATTTGGTAAAACAATTTCTCCCTCCAAACTCGTACCATCCTTATAGCGCCAATCGTCTGCACCTTCATAAATTGCAGTATTGGGACATTCGGGCTCGCAAGCGCCACAATTGATACATTCATCAGTGATAATAATCGCCATAATCGTTTTTCGCTATTTTATTAACTAAATTTGCCACAAAATTAAATCCAAAATTACGGTTTCACAAATTATGAATCATAAAAAAAATATAATAAATACGCTTGTTGAGTTAGGGCGATTTCTTGAACAATTTACATCAGAAATTCCAAAAAAAAACAAAACTGTTTTAGGAAATGATATTTTTTTTGACGGCTTCAAGCATCAACTTAAATTAGCTCAAGAGTACAATGGGTGGTTCACAAAAGAAAATTTATGTTTCGCCTTAAAGCAATGGAGTCTTTTGCTCCAAGAAGAAGTACTGGATCAATGGCTTTCTTCCTATTCTATTCCTGTAAAAAACCCAAAGAACATCGCCATTATTATGGCCGGAAATATTCCTCTAGTTGGCTTTCATGATTATTTATCAGCTCTAGTCTGTGGGCATAATATCTGTGTCAAGCAATCATCCAACGACAAACAGTTGTTGCCTTTTTTGTCGGCATATCTGACCCATATAGACCCCACCTTAAAAGGAACAATCACGTTCAGACAAGAGCAACTCAAAGATTTTGATGCTGTAATCGCAACTGGCAGCGATAATACAGCGCGTTATTTTGAATATTATTTTAAAAATAAACCATCAATCATCCGAAAAAATAGAAATTCTGTGGCGGTACTCACAGCAAAAGAAACAGCTGCAAACTTAAAAGGGTTAGCAGAAGATATTTTCCGTTACTATGGGTTAGGTTGTCGCAGTGTATCAAAACTTTTTGTACCAAAAGGATATAATTTTGATGCGTTTTTCAATGCTATTTATAACTGGCATCCTATTATGAATAGTGCCAAATATGCCAATAATTACGATTACAACAAAGCGGTATATTTGATGAGTGAATTTGATTTGTTGGAAAATGGCTTTTTAATGCTCAAAAAAGATGAGCATTATGCCTCGCCTATTGCGACTTTATTTTATGAGTTTTATGAAGATATTGAACAACTTAAGTTAAAAATTCAAAACGATAGCGAGCAAATTCAATGTGTAGTTTCTAAAGATTTTTTGCATAATGAAGTAAATTTTGGAACAACACAACTTCCAAACTTAGGCGATTATGCCGATCAAAAAGACACTGTTGATTTCTTGTTAAAAATATAACAGAATATTATCATATTTTTTATTCAATATCGATAATTAATTTGCACCTTTGTAGCTTAATTTTTTTTAAAGTTTAAAATCCACCAACATGAAAAGACATAATTTTAGCGCCGGTCCATGCGTTTTACCACAAGAGGTTATGGAAAAATCTGCAAAAGCAGTTTTGGATTTCGATAATGGCCTTTCGCTTATAGAAATTTCTCACCGTAGCAAAGCATTTGTTGATATCATGGAAAATGCGCGCGCGCTAGTTCTAGAACTTTTAGGTCTTGAAGGGATGGGATACAAAGTTTTATTCTTACAAGGTGGTGCAAGTACTCAGTTTTTGGCTGTTGCACTCAATTTACTGGAAAAACGTGCGGCTTATCTTAACACAGGTACCTGGAGTGATAAAGCAATTAAGGAAGCTCGTATTTTTGATGATGTTACTGAAGTTGCATCGTCCAAAGATGCCAATTACAACTATATCCCAAAAGGATATGACATTCCAACAGATCATGATTATTTTCATTGTACTTCCAATAATACCATCTTTGGAACACAAATCAAAGCCTTTCCAGACTGCGATATCCCATTGGTTTGTGATATGAGTAGTGATATTTTTTCAAGAACATTAGACTTTTCTAAGTTTGGATTAATCTACGCTGGCGCACAAAAAAATATGGGACCAGCAGGAACAACATTGGTTGTTGTAAGAGAAGATATTTTAGGAAAAGTATCACGTAAAATTCCATCAATGATGGATTATAAAGTGCAAATTGGAAAAGGAAGTATGTTCAATACACCACCTGTGTTTCCAGTATATGCTTCTATGCTAAATTTGGAATGGTTAAAAAATTTAGGTGGAATTTCAGCTATTGAAAAAGAAAATGAAAAGAAGGCTCAACTCATGTACTCAGAAATAGATTTAAATCCATTATTTAAAGGTTTTGCAGCAAAAGCAGATCGTTCTACAATGAATGCGACATTTACACTGACCAATGAAGATTTGAAAGAATCGTTTGATGTCATGTGGCAAGAAGCTGGTATCAATGGATTGAACGGTCATAGAAGTGTAGGCGGCTATAGAGCTTCTATGTACAATGCACTAACACTAGAAAGTGTTCAGGTATTGGTTGAAATTATGAGTGAATTAGAACGTAAAGCATAAAAAACATGAAAATATTAGCAAATGACGGTATTTCTCCAAATGGTGTTGAGGAATTAGAAGCCGCTGGGTTTGAGGTTAGTACTACGACAGTTGCCCAAGAACAACTTGAAAATTATATCAATAGCGAAAACATTGTGGTCCTTTTGGTACGAAGCGCTACAAAAGTTCGTAAAGATTTGATTGACGCTTGTCCAAGTCTAAAAATTATTGGACGTGGTGGTGTTGGAATGGATAACATCGATGTAGATTATGCAAGAGAAAAAGGTCTACATGTTATAAACACCCCTGCAGCTTCTTCTGAGTCTGTAGCAGAGCTAGTTTTTGCACACTTATTTTCTGGAGTTCGATTTTTGTATGATTCCAACAGAAATATGCCTTTAGAAGGCGAATCGAAATTTAAAGCACTAAAAAAAGCATATGCCAAAGGTACAGAGTTAAGAGGCAAAACTTTAGGAGTTATTGGTTTTGGAAGAATAGGTCAAGCCACTGCCAAAATTGGTTTAGGACTTGGAATGAAGGTCGTTGCTTTTGACCCATTTATGGAAAAAGCAGCTGTTACTGTTCCATTCTTTGACGGACAATCTGTTACGTTTAATATTACTATTGACAGCAAAGAAGATGTATTAAAACAAGCTGACTTTTTGACCCTTCATGTTCCAGCACAAAAAGAATTTGTTATAGGAAAAGCTGAACTTGAGCTTATGAAAGATGGTGCAGGATTGATCAATGCTGCTCGTGGTGGTGTGGTTGATGAAGTGGCTATGGTAGAAGCTTTAAAATCTGGAAAACTTGCTTTTGCGGGAGTAGACACCTTTGAAAATGAGCCCACTCCTGCTATTCAAGTGCTAATGAACCAAAAAGTATCACTGACACCACATATTGGCGCAGCTACAACACAAGCACAAGAACGTATTGGATCGGAATTGGCAACACAGATTATTTCTATTTTAAAATAAGCTTATAAAAAAGTGTAATCTACTAATTGAAATATATTTCAACTTCTTAAATTTTTAAAAATCCTAGCTAAATAGTTGGGATTTTTTTATACATTGCATTTGCCTAAAAAAAACAAATCTATGTCAGGAATTATCAACTTGCTCGGTGGGGATTTAGGAAAATCACTTATTGAGGGCTTGTCTAGCCAAACAGGACAATCAAAATCAAATACAAGTAATTTATTAAACATGGCCATGCCTGTGCTCATGCAAGCCATGCAACGCAATGCGGCAACACCAAAAGGAGCTTCTGGCCTTTTGGGAGCATTAGGTGGAAAACATGATGGTAGTATTTTGGATAATTTAGGAGCTGTTTTTTCAGGTTCCAATTCAAGTGCTATTGAGCAAGACGGAGGCAAAATTCTAGGACACGTTTTTGGAAATCGACAACAAAATGTTCAAAATGCGCTCAGTAAACAATCAGGTATCGATGTGACGTCAGTAGGAAAAATCCTTAAAATGGCCGCTCCAGTTGTTATGGGACTATTAGGCAAACAACAACGCCAATCGTCTATAAATGATGCCAATGGTCTAACAAATATGCTTGGAGGACTTATTGGTGGAAATTTTCGTAACGAAAAACAAAGCTTTATTGAATCTATTTTAGATGCCGATAATGATGGCTCTATCGTAGACGATGTGGCAGGCGCTGTGCTTGGAAAAAGAAACAGTGGTATTGGAGGAATACTTGGAAAGCTGTTTAACAAAAAATAAACACAAAAACCTTCATAAAGTATTATATTTGCGGGCATGAAAAATCGCATGAATACTTTTAAATTAAATTGGGAAATTAGTAAGAATTGGCAACTGCTCTACCCTTTTTTAGGAATGATAATTTCCTTTTTTTTAGGGTATAGGTTTGCAATTAAAATTTTTAAAGATACTTTTTGGTTGCAACTCCTATTGACTGTTTTGTTGGGGTTTTCAATTCTTCAACTGTGTGTGTTTTTTATAAAAAAATTACAGCAAAAATGGGTGGTCAATGCACGTTGGGAGCTCATTCGTATTTTTATTGTTTTTGCCATCACAGGGTCATCATCGGTTTTTGTAGGACGTCCTGTAATTAAATTATTAGGGGTTTCCACAGAGAATCTTGGACCCGTTTTGTATTGGATTGTTTTTTGTATGGTCAGTTTGATATTTTACCAAATCTTATTAGTGTTTTGGGGATGGGTTCTAGGACAATTTGAATTCTTCTGGAACTTTGAAAAGAAAATGCTTCGAAGGTTTGGCCTTAGTCGATTTCTAGATAAATAAACTTATCCTGGAGAATTTTTATATATTTGATTCCAATAGGTATAGACCCACATCATAGTAAAAGTAGGTATGACATCAATGAAAGGAAGGGCTTCTTCAATAAAAACGAGTATCCCAGCGATTTTACCCTTTTTTCCCTTATAAAGTTTGGTCATTAGATAGCCCGAAAGTGGTGCCCAAACAAAATCAAATGCTGGTATCACAAAAGAAAGATACCCCAATAGATCAAAAATTAATCCTAATATAAGTTTTTGCTGTTTTTTTAATTTAGACCATTTCATTACATAAATTTCAACTTGCTTTTAAAACGTTGGTTTAGAGTTTTTATTTTTGGTAAAATCACAAATTGACAATAGGAATGATCTGTATTTTGATCATAATAATCATGATGCTCCTTCTCTGCCTTATAAAAAACATCTAAAGGTTCAAGGGTTGTTACAATCGGGTTTTCAAACACTTTAGAAGAATCTAAAAAATCTATATATTTTTGGACAGATTCTTTTTGGACTGCATCAGTATAAAAAATTGCTGAACGGTATTGTGTGCCAACATCATAACCCTGACGATTCAACGTCGTTGGATCATGTGTAGCAAAAAACACTTCTAAAAGAGTTTGATATTCAATTTTTGAGTTGTCATACTCAATGATAATTCCTTCCGCATGACCTGTTCGACCTTCGCAAACCTCACGATATGCGGGATTCTTAATAAAACCTCCTGTATATCCAGATTCTACACTAGAAACGCCTTTTAAACGCTTAAAAACTGCCTCAGTACACCAAAAACACCCACCACAAAACACTGCTATTTTCATTTTTTTAAATTTAATAAATCAAAGTTAATGAAAAGTTAGTTTTAAAAAATCAAAAAACGATTGCACATCAGCTTTGTATCCATTAAATTTACAATTATGATTCAAGCCAAGAACTTACATAAATTTTACGATGACCTTCATGTACTAAAAGGAATTGATTTAAATGTAAAAAAAAGTGAAGTTATATCTATTGTTGGTGCTTCTGGTGCTGGAAAAACAACATTGCTACAAATTTTAGGAACACTCGATCATGAATCTAAAGCAAAAAAATCTTCTTTGTCTATAAATGATATAAATATTGGAGAATTGAATGAAAAAGAATTGGCAAAATTTAGAAATGAAAATTTAGGGTTTATTTTTCAATTTCATCAACTCCTTCCAGAATTTACCGCTTTAGAAAATGTATGTATTCCAGCATTTATCAAGGGGACTTCTAAAAAAAAAGCTGCAGAAAAAGCAAAGAAATTATTAGATTTTCTTGATCTGAGTCATCGTTTAAGTCATAAACCCAATGAACTTTCGGGAGGCGAACAACAACGTGTCGCTGTTGCCCGCGCTCTAGTTAACGATCCTCTTGTAGTTTTAGCCGACGAGCCTTCTGGAAATTTGGATAGTACTTCTGCTAAACAATTACATCAACTATTTTTTAAGTTAAGAGATACCTTTGGATTTACGTTTGTCTTAGTAACACACAATACAGAATTGGCCAATATGGCCGATAGAAAAATTACCATGATCGATGGAAAAGTATCCACCTAAACGCTATAATGGTTTAAGTTTTGATGAACTGAAACAGTTTTTGGATACAAAAGTACAGCAGTATAACACCTCAAAATTTATTGATAGTGATCCCATTCAAATTCCACACTCTTTTTCAAAAAAACAAGACATTGAAGTTGCCGCATTTTTGACTGCCACTATTGCTTGGGGAAACCGAAAAAGTATTATCAACAATGCTAAGCGTCTAATGGAACTCATGGATAATGCGCCCTACGAGTTTATAATGACACATCAAGCTCATGATTTACAGGTGTTTGAAGGGTTTGTACACCGTACATTTAATGCCACTGATGCTGTACAATTCATTAAAAGCTTACGTCATATTTACAATAATTATGAAGGTATGGAAGCACTATTTAATAAGTATGTAAAAGCTGATTCTTTACAATTTTCTATTCACAAATTTAAAACTCATTTTTTTGAAATTGAACACACCAAAAGATCTCAAAAACACATTAGTGATCCTCTAAAAAATTCGGCAGCTAAACGTCTAAATATGTTTTTGAGGTGGATGGTACGACCCAATGATGCTGGCGTTGATTTTGGATTATGGTCTAAACTACCCACTGCAATACTCTCCTGCCCACTTGATGTTCATTCTGGTAATGTTGCACGAAAACTAGGCTTACTTAATCGAATGCAAAACGATGCAAAAGCCGTAACAGAATTGGATAAAAACCTACGGCTACTCGATGCAAAAGATCCTGTAAAGTATGATTTTGCTCTTTTTGGTTTAGGCGTTTTTGAAAATTTTTAATTTTTTTTTGTAATTTTGAATTTCTGCTTGCCCCAGAAATTAATTTTATTAGAAAAAATATTTTTTTAAACAAGTTTGTTTTTGTTATAGTTGTGACAGTCTAACAGTTTTAGCACATTTTGATGATAAATAACAAAATAAAAGTGATATCAATTCTAATTTAAAACACAACTGTTATTTAGATATTTTATCAGTTTAGTAGTTAAAAATCAGATAAAAAATGTTAGTTTTAAATTTTAGTCCTGATAGAAATTAATTTATTAAGCAGACGACTTTTTAGTTATTTATAATTAAAATAAAACATATGGAATGCCTCAAAACCTACACAACACATCGCCCGTGGGCAATGCCCAAACATCGCTGGTCTTATTATCAAGAATGGAATGATGTGGTATTTTTACACTACAAAGTTAATGAAAAATTGCTGAGAACTTTTGTTCCAGATCAACTCGAACTAGATAGGTTTAACAACGAATGTTGGGTGTCTATTGTGGCTTTTGATATGGAACAAATTCACCCAAGAGTATTGCCATCTGTACATTCTCTATCAAATTTTAAAGAACTTAATCTCAGAACATATGTAAAGTCAAACGGAAAGCCTGGTGTCTATTTTTTAAGCATAGAGGCGAGCAATTTGTTGTCGTGCATATTAGCAAAAACTATTTCTAAATTACCATATAAATTTGCTAAAATAAAACGAGAATTTAATTGGTTTATTTCTAAAAATAAAACCAATAAAAATTTCTTTTCAATTTATTATTCTATTGATAATGAACTTATAAAGAAAACAAATTAGAACACTGGCTAACAGAACGTTACGCATTGTTTAACGATTACAAAAAAAACATCTATAGGTTTGAAGTTCATCATAAATCTTGGAAGCTTTTTACAGTAAAAATAAATCGTCTTGTTGTTGATTACCCAAAATTCAATATGCTTTTTTTGAACCCTCCTCAAGCCGTACATTTCGCAAAAGGAGTTTCGGTTCTATCATGGAAAAAATCAAAAGAAGAACACCTTAAATCGTAATTATTTTACCGTCTTGTGCTATATCTACGTTATCGAAAACAGTTTGAGCTTCGGTTTTAAAGTCTTCTAAGTTTCGATATCTAGATGAATAATGTCCTAGAATTAGAGTGCCAACAGTCGCTTTCTTAGCAATATGTGCAGCTTGTTTTGCTGTAGAATGTTTTGTTTTGGCGCATAAGGATGCATGTGCATCCAAAAATGTAGATTCATGATATAAAACATCAACATTTTTTATAATGGGGATTATGGCTTCGCAATAGGCGGTATCACTACAAAATGCATAACTCTTTGAAAGAACTCCCTCTGTAGTTACATCTGAATTAGAGATTAATTCGCCGTAAGAATTAAGAACATCTGCACCTTGTTTGAGTTTACGATAATAAGCTACATCTATATGATTTTCTTCTACTTTATCAACGAGTAATTTGCGGTCAAAAGCTTTTTCTTTAAACAAAAAACCATTAGTATATACTCTATGATCCAAAGGAATTGTATAGACTTTAATTTTATCATCTTCAAAAATAAGTTCAGACTCTAGAGAATCTAATTCGTGGAAAATTAACCTAAAGTCTATCCACGATTTGGATAGCTTGATTTGAAGCATAATAAATTCCTTAATCCCTTTTGGGCCATAGACATATAAATCAGCTTCACGATTGAGTAAACGAAATGTGGAAATCAACCCTATTAAACCAAAACAATGATCGCCATGGAGATGGGAAATAAAAATATGTTTAATTTGATTAAATTTAATATTGTGTTTTCTCAGTTCCATTTGTGTTCCTTCTCCACAATCTATAAGAAAGGAATGTCCTCTAGTTTCTAAAACTTGAGAAGTGGTGTGTGCAGAAATCCTTGGTGTGGCACTGTAGCAGCCTAGTATAGTTAGTTTCACATTTTGACTTTAAAATCCTAAATCACGTTGCATTTCGTCCATTTCAATAAGGTCATTAGCTTCTTGCAATGTAGGTACACATACAATGTCTTCTGGAATATCACCTTGTGACCATTGAGGAGCTACTACAACAAATGATTTCTTATTGTCTTGATGAGATTTAGTGAATTCTAAAACTGCAGATAGAAAATCAGTTTCAGGGGTTTGAGTCTCATCAATAAAAAGAATAATATTGTTGGCCTTAAATTTAGGATATTTCAAATTAAACAAATTGAATAATTCGGATAAGCCTTTTTTATTTTGGTACACAAGAACATTATTATTTTGGACTTCAAATTTCATCAGGATTTAATTTTTGAAGCTAACAAATAGGTTACTGCCATTCGAACTGCTACACCATTTTCGACTTGATCCAAAATAATTGCCTGATCGGAATCGGCAACATCACTTGTAATTTCTACTCCTCTATTAATGGGGCCTGGATGCATAATTACAATTGGTTGATTTAATTCATCGAGCAATGTTTTTGTTACACCATATTGTTGAGTATATTCTCGTGTCGATGGAAAATAACTGACTTCCATACGTTCATTTTGCACACGCAACATATTGGCAACATCGCACCATTGAAGAGCTTTTTTTAGATTCGTTTCAACTTCAACACCTAATTCCTCAATGTACTTTGGGATCAAAGATTTTGGTCCACAAACTTTAACTTTTGCGCCAAGCAACTGTAGTGCAAAAATATTAGAAAGGGCAACTCTACTATGGAGAATATCTCCAACTATAACCACTTTTTTATCTTCTACACGACCTAGTTTTTCACGTATGGAATACGTATCCAAAAGTGCTTGTGTTGGGTGTTCGTGTGCACCATCACCAGCATTGATAATTTTTGCGTCAACATGTCGCATGAGAAACTCTGCTGCACCCGGTTTTGGGTGGCGCATAACCACCATATCGACTTTCATCGATAGAATATTATTTACTGTATCAATTAGTGTTTCTCCTTTTTTTAATGACGATTGACCTGCGGAAAAATTAATAACATCTGCCGAAAGACGTTTTTGTGCAATTTCAAAAGAGAGTTTTGTTCTTGTTGAATTTTCAAAAAACAAGTTGGCAATAGTGATATCTCTAAGCGATGGGACTTTTTTGATTGGACGATTTATAACTTGTTTAAAATGATCTGCAGTTTCAAAAATTAAATAGATATCTTCTTTAGTGAGATGTTTAATTCCTAATAAATGCTCTACACTTAATGTGCTCATAATTTATTGTTTTATCAGATACACAGTGTCTTCTCCTTGTGTTTCTTTCCAATTTACAATTACTTTTTCATCGTCAATGGCATCAACTTGTCGCCCTCGGTAATCGGGTTGAATAGGCAAATGTCTGCTAAACCTTCGATCAATCAATATTAGTAATTCTATACTTTTTGGACGACCATATGATTGAATGGCAGTTAGTGCAGCACGGATACTTCTTCCGGTATACAAAACATCATCTATTAAAACTACATTTTTCGCTTCTACAATAAAATCCATTTGAGTGGTATTTGCCTCAAGGACTTTGTTTGTTCTCCTAAAATCGTCTCTATAAAAGGTTATATCCAAATAGCCAAGCTGTGTGTTAGAAATATTATAATCGGTTTCTAAGAGTTTTAGAAGCCTATTGGCTAGGTGTTTCCCTCTTGGTTGTAACCCAACCAAAATGGTTTTTGAAAAGTCGTTGTGTTTTTCAATTAATTGACAAGCCAACCTATGGAGAATGATGTTTACTTCTTTTTCTTTCAGTAAAACTTTTTGACTCATAATGTTTTCAACATATTCGTACGCAAAGGTAATAGAAAAAATTGATATTTAAATTTTATATCACATTTCACTTAAAAAAATAAAATACAAATAAAACATATGTATTTTAGAGCAAATAATCTGTACTAATGAAGTTTGATTGCTTTTCGTCTAACATTTCTTTCAAAATCTCACTATTGTAAGGATTATCTTTTGCTGCAACGAATGTACGAATAGAAAATGATCGTAATGCATCTCTAACACTCAAAGTACTAAATGCGGAGTCTTTTCTTCCTGTAAACGGAAATACATCTGGCCCACGTTGACAAGAACTATTCAAATTTACACGGCAGACCAAATTGACTAGAATATCGATAAGTGGTGCAAGAGTTTTGGTGTCTTTTCCAAATACACTCACCTGTTGACCATAATTTGATTCTGCCATATCATTCAAAGGTTGTTGAATATCTGTAAATGTCATCATTGGAATTACAGGACCAAATTGCTCTTCGTGATACACATCCATTGTTTTATCTACTGGATAAAGTACAGAAGGGAAAATATAATTTTCTGTGCGCTCCCCTCCCCTTTTATTTAATATTTTTGCGCCTTTTGTTTTGGCATCATCAATTAAATCCTGAATATAATCAGGCTTGTTTACTTCAGGTAACGGAGTAAGCAACGCGGTATCTTCCCATGGATTTCCAAATTTTAGAGCATCGACTTGTGCACAGAATTTCTCTTTAAAAGTTTCAAAAATTGTTTCATGTACATACAATATTTTGAGTGCTGTACAACGTTGACCATTAAAGGAAAGTGTTCCAGCTATACATTCTTGAACAGCCAAATCTAAATTGGCATCTGGCAGTACAATTGCAGGGTTTTTAGCTTCTAAACCAAGAACACACCTCAATCTATTTTTCTTTGGATGTGAATTTTGTAGCGCATTAGCGGAATTACTATGACCAATAAGCGCCAAAACATCAATTTTTCCAGTTTCCATGAGCGGAGTGGCTAAAGTGCGTCCTCTACCAAAAAGAATATTAACAACGCCTTTTGGAAAGCTATTTTGAAAAGCTTCCATGAGAGGTGTTAGCAATAAAACTCCTAATTTTGCAGGCTTAAAAATAGTGGTGTTTCCCATAATTAGCGCTGGAATGAGCAACGCGAAAGTTTCATTAAGTGGATAATTATATGGTCCTAAACAAAGTACAACTCCTAACGGTCCTCTTCTTATGTGGGCATAAACTCCAGAATGTTTGTGGAATTTTGCAGCATTACGATCGAGCTGTTTGTAATCATCAATAGTATCATAAATATAATCTACAGTCCTATCAAATTCTTTTTCCGAATCTTTAAGGTTTTTTCCAATTTCCCACATCAAATATTTGATGACTTGCTCTCGCTTGGTTTTCATTTGCTCAACAAATTTTTCCATACAAGCAATTCGATCGGCTACTTTCATTGTAGGCCACAGCCCTTGGCCATTATTATAGGCCTGAGATGCAGCTTCTAGAGCTTCCATGGCTTGTTCCTTCTCCAATAGTGGAATAGACCCTAATAAAGTTGGCGCATACTCTTCTGTAGAAGAAATTGTTGAATACACTTTGGAAAATGCACCGTTCCAAGTTTTTAATTCACCTCCAATCAAATATGATTTTTGATGAATTAAATTGTTTATTTGAAATTTTTCGGGGATGAGATGAAAGCCCATGACTAATTGTTTTTTGATTTTTACGAAATTAATCATAAGGAATTTTAATAATTTAAAAAAAAAGTTAATTCTTTTAAATGTTAATAATCAATTAATTAAAAATAAAAAAACCCTTCCAATTGGAAGGGTTTTTATTGAAAATATTAATGTTGGTTTATTTGCCGTCCATTTTATCTTTCAATGCTTGGAGTGCTTCGTTTGCATCACCAAGAGTAGTTTTAGCTTCCGATGCTGCTTTAGCGGCTTTTTTAACGGCAGCTTTAACATTGCGAACTTCTTCGGCCTTGAAGACCGCTGTATGCGATGCAACAACTCTTTTGAATTCTTTGCTGAATTCTATGATTACAAATTCTGCTTCTTCGCCTTTACTTAGCTTAGATCCATCTTCTTTCTCCAAGTGTCGAGAAGGAATGAAAGCAACAATGTCATCGTTAAACTTTACTGTAGCCCCTTTATCAACAATTTCAAATACAGAAGCAGTGTGTTTTGTGTTTAATCCAAATTCTGATTCATATTTGTCCCATGGATTTTCCATAGTTTGCTTATGACCAAGACTCAGTTTTCTTCCTTCTACGTCTAATTCAAGAACAACAACCTCAAGCTTGTCACCTACAGCGCAAAATTCGCTAGGGTGTTTGATTTTCTTTGTCCAAGACAAATCAGAAATATAGATTAAACCATCAATTCCTTCTTCCATTTCGACAAAAACACCGAAATTTGTAAAGTTTCTTACAATTCCTGTATGCTTGAATCCAACTGGAAACTTAGAGGTAATGTCTGTCCATGGATCTGGCGTCAATTGCTTGATTCCTAATGACATTTTACGATCTTCTCTGTCTAAAGTTAGGATTTTTGCTTTTACAACATCCCCCACACTTACAAAGTCTTGAGCAGATCTCAGATGAGTTGACCATGACATTTCTGATACGTGTATAAGTCCTTCAACACCTTCAGCAACTTCGATAAATGCACCGTAATCTGCAATGACTACAACTTTTCCTTCTACTTCGTCACCAACTTTTACATCGTCTGCAAGGGCATCCCATGGGTGTTTGCTCAATTGTTTAAGACCCAACTGGATTCTTGATTTATTTTCATCAAAATCAAGGATTACAACATTTAATTTTTCATCAAGTTCAACAATTTCGCTTGGATGATTTATTCTAGACCAAGAAAGATCTGTTATATGGACAAGACCATCAACACCTCCAAGATCCATAAATACGCCGTAAGAAGTGATATTTTTTACAACACCCTCAAGTACTTGGCCTTTTTCAAGTTGACTAATGATTTCTTTCTTTTGAATTTCAATATCGGCTTCGATAAGTGCTTTATGAGAAACAACAACGTTTTTGAATTCGTGGTTGATTTTAACAACTTTGAATTCCATTGTTTTATTCACATACTGGTCGTAATCTCGAATTGGTTTTACATCAATTTGAGATCCTGGCAAGAAA
>Ga0209138_1000970_pt1 | contig 25926 bp, 24 predicted proteins | sample SaaInl3SG_22_DNA_FD_184645 | JGI IMG/M metagenome (GOLD analysis project Ga0209138, IMG submission 184645) | Marine microbial communities from expanding oxygen minimum zones in the Saanich Inlet - ESP_153SG_22_DNA (SPAdes) (version 2) | ecosystem: Environmental > Aquatic > Marine > Intertidal...
GGATCCGCAATCAGTTTGTTGATCGGTTATACTGTTCCGCTATGGGAACCTGGAGAATATGACGCAACGGTCAGTGACATTTGGAACCCCCCTATTGAAGAGCAGAACCAGGAAATAGATTACTATACGAGCAGTTGGGAAAGACAAATGTTGATCAGGGCACCTCAGGCCTTTGATATGCAAACCACTGTTTTCATTTTTCAGAATTTCTGGCGAATTGCTGGTTGCATGCTCATTGGCATGGCCTTGTACAAAAGAAGGGTTTTTAAATTGAAACAATCCAAGAGGTATTATCTTAAAATGGTGGCCTATGGTTTAGGCATCGGCTTACCCCTTGTTATAGTCGGAACAATGCTCGACTTCCAATATGACTGGGATTTTCGTTTAAGCTTTTTCTACTTTTCGCAGTTCAATTACTGGGGAAGTGTCCTAATGGCCATTGGCTACATTGGGATCGTGATGCTTTTCTGCAAATCAAGTACACGAACCTTCCTCGCCAAAAGAATGGCCGATGTTGGCAGAATGGCACTTTCCAATTACTTGATGCAATCCATCATTTGTACATATATTTTCTACGGACATGGCTTCGCTTTATTCGGAGACATTGATCGTTCAGTACAAGCGTTGATCGTTCTAGGCATCTGGATTGTACAAATCGCCTTTTCAAGCCTTTGGTTAAGCTATTTCAAGTTCGGCCCTTTTGAATGGGTATGGCGTTCTCTTACCTATGGCAAGTCACAAGCCTTGCTGAAAACCAATTGATTAGGCTTGGTAATAACCCGCATCGATCAATTCCTCTTGGTCACTTGATTTCACTGCGAAATTAAAGCCCTTATGAATTCCAAAGGCACCATATTCCCCATTTTTACTCAGGGCCAAAAAGCCGACCTGCAGGTTTTTGTAGTTATCAGGATATTTTTTCACGATTCGATTCACTGCTTGCTCACAGGCTTCTTGAGGAGAATAACCCTGCCGCATCAATTCAACGATCATATGAGATCCACAGATCTTAATGACAAACTCACCTAATCCTGTGGCGGTAGCGGCTCCTATTTCATTATCCACATACAGCCCTGCGCCAATGATCGGTGAATCTCCTACTCGGCCATTCATCTTCCAAGCGGCTCCACTGGTTGTACACGCTCCCGAAAGATCTCCATTTTCATCCAAGGCCACCATGCCAATGGTGTCATGGTTCTCAACATTGATCTCCGGCTGATAATCTTGATTCTTGAGCCAATTTTTCCACGCTTTCTCAGCATTTGGTGTCAATAAGTTTTCCTCTTTGAATCCCTGAGCAAGGGCAAATTTCTTTGCGCCTTCTCCCACTAACATCACATGTGGCGTATCATCCATGACCTTCCGCGCAACAGCAATTGGGTTTTTTATGTCTTGCAAGAAGGCGACAGAACCACAGTTCTCATTTTCATCCATAATGCAGGCATCAAGGGTTACATTACCGTCTCGGTCGGGAAAACCTCCTATACCAACCGTTGCATTATTCGGATCATTCTCGGTGACCATCACCCCTTTTTCTACTGCATCAATGGCTTTGCCGCCAACAGAAAGCGTTTGCCATGCCTCTGCATTGGCCTCCATTCCATGATTCCAGGTGGAAATGACAATGGGTTTCTTCACCGTCTTTTGCGGTGCACAGGCTAAAGACGAAAGGCTGGCACTAGTGACGGCAAGCCCGCTAAAGATGGATGACTTGATGAATTTTCTTCGGTTGCTCATGATCGTAATTTTCTAAAATTTAAGGAAAAAATCTTCTATTGAAGTGCCTTTGATAAAAGGGTTTCTTTTTCGAGCCTAATCCGATAAATTGAACCATGCGTAACTTTTTCATTCTCATCTCAGCTGTCTTTATTATCGGCTGTAAAACCATGTCACCAGATATTGTCGAACCTCAAATTGTTCCAGAGCCCTTGACAATGACCTACGATCTAGAAAAGTATTACCCATTACATGAAAAGCCTACCCTATCGGTGAATGACGACCTTGCCAATGAAAGCGCATCGTTTCTAAACGACTACCTCAATGAAATGGGTTGGAAAAGTGAGGTACACAAGCCGTCAGAGTTGACCGATATACACTTTCAAAAAGTAGAAGAATTAGACGATGAGGCCTATGCGTTATCTGTTGACTACCGCGGCGTGTTCATCAAAGCCTCGCATCAAAAAGGCTTTTTCTATGGTGTACAGTCATTTATTCAATTGCTTACCCCGGGGAAACACATTGCCAGCTTGCCTTATTTAGAAATATCCGATAGCCCCCGTTTTGCATGGAGAGGTTTGCACCTTGATGTAGGAAGGCATTTCTTTTCGACCGATTTTATCAAAAAATACATCGATGTCATGGCGATGTATAAGTTCAACACGTTTCACTGGCACCTTACCGAAGACCAAGGTTGGCGCATCGAGATCAAACAATATCCAAAGCTGACCGAGATTGGAGGTCAGCGGAAAGAAACTGTCGTAGAAAAGAAGTTCAACCCATACATTGGCGATGGTCAACCTTATGGTGGATACTATACGCAAGAAGAAATTAAGGAAGTGGTAGCTTATGCAGCCCAACGACAAGTAACCATTGTTCCAGAAATAGAAATGCCCGGCCACTCCTTAGCAGCTCTGGCAGCCTATCCTGAATTAGGTTGTGCACCAGGCCCATATGAGGTCGGAACACGTTGGGGCGTATATGACGACATCTATTGCCCTAAAGAGGAGACCTTTACATTCTTAGAGAATGTCTTGACAGAAGTAATGGCTCTTTTTCCAAGCAAATACATTCACATCGGAGGAGACGAAGCGCCAAAAACCGCTTGGAAAAAAAGTAAGATCGCACAAGACGTGATCCGAAGAGAGGGACTAAAAGACGAGTTTGAATTACAAAGTTATTTCATCAAGCGCATCGAGAAGTTCTTGAATGCCAATGGACGTCAGCTCATTGGTTGGGATGAAATACTTGAGGGTGGTTTAGCCCCTGGGGCAGCTGTCATGTCATGGCGAGGTGAAAGCGGTGGCATTGAAGCAGCAGAGGCTCGCCACAACGTAGTAATGACGCCCAACGGCAACATGTATTTCGACCACTACCAAGCCGACCCCAAAACAGAACCCCTTGCGATTGGTGGCTTTACCGATTTAAAGAGCGTCTATGACTATGAACCCATCCCCGCAGCGCTAGATGAAGAATATCATCCCTATGTGATGGGAGCACAAGCCAATGTCTGGACAGAATATATGAAACCCTCCGACTACGTTGAATATATGGTGTATCCAAGAGCGGTGGCATTAGCCGAAACGGTCTGGTCTTCCAGAGAAAACAGAAACTGGACTCGTTTTCAGGAGAAACTACCCCATCAGTATCAACTTCTTGATAGTAAAAAAATCAACTACCATGTTCGCCAACCTGAAGGACTTTCGAATGCCTTGACCTTAACGGATGAGATCAGCATAAGTCTATCGACCCCTTATGAGGCCAGCAACATCTATTACACCACAGATGGCACGGAACCAACAAGGGCATCCCTTCTTTACGAAAACCCCATTACGCTTGACATCAATGAACCCGTCACAGTAAAAGCAATTACATTATTAGCTGGAGGAGGTAAAAGCACGGTAGCCAGTGCTACATACCAAAAAGCGCAACTCATTAATGCCATTCAACCCTTAAAAGCAGACAAAGGATTAGAAGCATTTATGCTCACGGGATCTTTTAAATCTGTTAGTGAACTTAGCGCCAAAGGAGAGGCCTCAATTGTGAGTGACATTGCATTACCCGATCAGCAACCCGCACAATTTGGGATGCTTTTTCGCGGCATGATCAATATTCCAAAAGATGGTATCTATACCTTTTACACCAGGTCAGATGATGGCAGCACCTTGTCCATCGCTGATCAGCTAGTGGTGGATAATGACGGCTTGCATGGTCCGCAAGAAGCCTACGGACAAATTGCTTTAAAAGCTGGTTACCACACCTTTTTAGTCAAGTACTTCGAAGGTGGCGGCGGAGAAGTATTAGAGGTAGAAATGGAAGGGCCGGGAATCGCTCGCAGCGAGGTAAATACCAACTTCTTTTATCATTAGTCGTTAACCTTTCTAATAGGCAATATGAGATTACTTGGCAACATCATATGGATCGTATTTGGAGGTTGGATGATCGCCTTGGAATACATTTGTGGGGGCATCGCGCTTTGTTTGACCATCGTGGGTATTCCGTGGGGGCTTCAATGTTTTAAACTGGCCATTTTGGGTTTTGCCCCTTTTGGGCAGGATGTAAAACCCGGAACAGCCACTGGTGGCTGCCTGTTCTTACCCTTGAACATTGTCTGGATTATTTTTGGGGGCTTTTGGCTTTTCTTAACCCATCTTTTTTGGGGCTTACTCTTCACCATTACCATTATCGGCATTCCTTTCGGAAGACAGCACTTTAAACTAGCTGGTCTGGCTTTTGCTCCGTTTGGGAGGTCTATTTAGACGCTAGATTTTAGACTTTAGCTTGGCAAAGGAATCATCAGTTCCGTCATTCTGAGGTTTGAGGCACGAAAACCGAAAGAATCTGTCTGAGTAACCGCAAAACCGCTATAGATTCTTTCAGTCATAACCTTCACCGCTGTCATGGTTACTCCTTCAGAATGACGTAGTACATGAAAAGAGCCAAGTTTCTCTTTCGAGAAACTTGGCTCAAATAATTTTCAGTTACCAGTAGTAGTTTTTGTAACTACTATTAAAGATTTTATTCTCCTTTTTAAAATTTCAAGAGTTAAATAATCCTCCAGCCAGTTTTTCTTGAAGAATAACGACTAATAATATGATCGAAAAGATGAGACCTGTCAATGTTATTCGTAATAACATTCTTCTTTCTACTGATTTCTTTGTCAACGCTTTTCGAATGAAAAGATATTGATAAACTATCGAAGACGTAATCATAAGAAAGAGTACAATAGTTAAAACTTCTTGCATATTAATAAATCTACTATCTAGTCATACACCACATTACATCAGCTAAAATTAAAGCAAAGCCTAAGCCACCGAGACCAATTCTCGTACCAACCTTGCCTAAAGCTTTCACGAGAGCCTTTCGAACAGCGTATCTTGACATAGCCCTTCCATACCATGCGTCAATAATCAGCTCGGCCCCGAGAGCCTCAAAAGCACAATAAGCCAAACGACTTGTATCTATTGGGTCTGAGTACCAAGCCGATCTGACGCTAGAGACATCATTCTTGTACAAAAGAGGATTGCCTTCCACTTCCTTTGAGAATATTAGTAGCGCAGCTAATATTACTGCTTCTTTATTGTCCTCAAGGTTTTTCGAGCCGAACATTTCAATTAATTCTTGGTCTTCAAATCCATAATGTGAAACTAATTTCAAAGCGGATTCACTTAAATCTGCCTTTAATACCTTGGCAAGCTCCATTTTTTGAACTTCAGAATTTTCTTGATTGACATTAGCCTGGTAAAGATTACGCTTAATAAGGTAATTGTTTTCCAAACTATGAGACAAATCCGTTCCAAAATCAATTATCGATTCCTCAATAATTGAACTCCCAGTCGGATCGACATCATCACTACATGATATGTGTGAAAATAACAAAAACACAAGTAAGCCGAATTTTAGATAATTTTTCATTGTGTGTGATTTAATGTGGTTTAATGTGATTTAATGTGTTTAATATATTAAAGTTATATTAAAATCAAAAAGCCAACCTTCTCAAAAGAGGAGGTTGGCTTTAAGCATTTCTAATAATTTAGGAGATTCCCGCTTGCGCGGGAATGACGTCCTAATATTAATTACCCAAAATAGTATGGGAATTTTCCTTCCTTGATCATGGTGTCAGCGACTTGTCTTCTTAAAGACTTCACATCGACCAGATCGATCTTGGTGAAACGCTTCAGACCCATCAGCATCACTTTTTGTTCGTCGCCTTTCGTGAAAGAAGCGATGGCCTCTTTAGCTGCTGCGTTAATGATGTTGATCGCACGCTGCATGTAGATCTTGGTCATGGCCACGTAGTCGGCACAAGCTTCTTCATCCCTCAAGCTGATCAGCTTTTCCGTTCTCAACATGGCAGATTCAACTGCATAGGTCTCGATCAAGATGTCCGCAAGGTTCATCATTACCTCTTGCTCATCTTCGATCTTATCCTGAAGTGCCATGGCTGCTTTACCTCCTACCATCAAGAATACTTTTTTCAAGTTCTTGATCACTTCTTTCTCTTCAGCAAAAAGCACAGACTTATCAATTGAAGAGAAGGTTGGTACTGAAGTCAATTCTTTCGACACATCCATTGCTGGAGCATAGATATCGAGCTCACCTTTCATGGCCCGCTTCAATAACATACCCACCATTAACATGCGGTTGATCTCGTTAGTACCTTCATATATCCTAGCAATGCGGGAATCTCTGTAAGCTCGCTCCATAGGGGCATCTTGAGAAAAGCCCATGCCACCATATACCTGAACGCCTTCATCCACCACATAATCCAAAACTTCCGAACTATGGATCTTAGAGATGGCGCACTCGATGGCAAATTGTTCAACACCCTTCAATTTGGCTTGGGCATCATCCATACCGTCAGCAATCAGGTCATTGATCTTGTCTTCTATGTTCTGACCTGCACGGTAGTCCAAGGATTCGGTAACAAAAATGCGTGTCGCCATTTCGGCAAGCTTCCCTTTTATGGCACCGAAGTTTGCAATGGCTGTTCCAAATTGCTTGCGCTCGTTAGCATATTGAATGGCTTGCGATGTTACCGTGCGGCAACCACCCAAAACACCTGCTCCTAATTTCACACGTCCGATGTTCAAAATGTTCACTGCGATCTTGAAGCCATTCTGACGATCGGAAAGCATGTTCTCAACCGGAACTTCACAATCGTTGAAGAACACCTGCCGTGTAGAAGACCCTTTGATCCCTAATTTCTTTTCCTCTTCGCCCATGCTGATTCCACCAAATGATTTCTCAACAATGAAGGCGGTCAGGTTTTTGTCATCTTCAATTTTGGCGAAAACAATGAACAGGTCTGCAAAGCCAGCGTTTGAGATCCACATCTTTTGACCCGTGATCTTGTAATGGCTACCATCTTTCGAAAGCACCGCTTTGGTTTTTCCTGAATTGGCATCAGATCCGGCATCCGGCTCCGTCAAGCAGTAACATGCGGCCCACTGTCCCGTTGCCAGTTTAGGCAAGTATTTTTCTTTTTGCTCTTCCGTTCCATAATAGAGGATCGGTAATGTTCCAATTCCGGTATGTGCACCATAGGTGGTAGAGAATGAACCTGCCGCACCGATGATGTCAGCAATGAGCATCGAAGTATTGAAACTCATGCCCATGCCGCCATACTGCTCAGGAACTGAAATTCCCAAAAGCCCAAGTTCACCAGCTTTTTTAAAGATGCTCGGTACAAGGTCCGGCTCTTTCATGCTGTCAATGCGCTCTACATTTGGATGGATCTCTGTATCAATAAAATCCTGACATGCTTGCGCCATCATTTTTTGCTCTTCAGAAAATTCTTCTGGAATGAAGACTTCCTGATACTCTGTTTCTCTGACGATGAATTCACCGCCTTTGATGCTTTTCTTTTCTGCTACTGTAGACATTTTCGTACTTAGTATTGCGAAGTGCGTATTGCGACTAATCAAGTCTAAATTTCAACTTATAGATCATTTTTTGAATGTGATCTATTTTGTCGAATAGCCCTTCTAGTTTTTCTTTTTCTTTCACAAAATCTAGTTTCTGAGCGATGATCAACTGTGTCTCTAATTCACTTAAAGATCCATTTGCTATACCCAAAAACTGCTTGAATTCACCTATTGAATTCCTACCCGACCCTTCGCTTATATTCGAAGGAACAGATACCGCTGCTCTCCTGATTTGACTTGTAAGCCCAAACCGTTCTTCTGAAGGAAAACTAGTAGAAACTTTATACATCGACTGGGTCAATTCAATAGCTTCTTGCCAGACCTTCAACTCTTTATAATTGTGCATGTATATTGTGTTTATAGTTTCGAATTACGTACATCGCTGTACGCACTACGTCCTATTTAAGGAACTCATAAATCCCTGCAACGCCTTGTCCACCACCAACACAGGCGGTCACCATGCCATATTTGGCATTGCCCATACGTCGCATTTCATTGAAGAGCTGAACAGAAAGCTTCGCACCAGAGCATCCAAGTGGATGGCCTAAGGCGATGGCACCACCATTCACGTTCAGTATGCTGCGGTCAAAGTCCAATTCTTTGATCACGGCTAATGACTGAGCGGCAAAGGCTTCATTCAACTCAACCAGATCAAGGTCTGATTGCTTAAGGCCTGCTTGCTTCAATGCTTTTGGAACTGCTTCAACTGGTCCGATCCCCATTATGCGTGGATGAACACCCACTGCTGTGTAGGTCACCATTCTTGCGATGGGTTCCAGATTCAACTCTTTCACCATTTTCTCAGACATGACCATCACAAATGAGGCCCCATCTGAAACTGGTGACGAGTTACCAGCAGTTACCTGACCACCTTGAGCAAATACCGGTCTAAGCCCTGTCAGTACATCGATGGAGGTGTCCGCTCTTGGTCCTTCATCTTTATCTACCGTATAACTCGATTCTTTCATTTTACCATCGGCACCAACCGACTTGTTCAGCACTTTGATCGGTACGATCTCATCATCAAATTTTCCGGCTTCTTGAGCAGCAACTGCTTTTTGATGAGATTCAAAAGCAAACTGATCTGCTTCATCACGGGTAATGTTAAATTCTTGCGCCACCTGCTCTGCCGTCAGGCCCATGCTGAGGTAGTAGTCCTTATGGGCTGTAGCAAGCTTGTAGTTCAACGCCGTCTTGTACCCCATCACTGGAACCATGCTCATCGATTCCGTGCCACCAGCTATGATGCAATCGGCTGTACCGGCATGTACACGAGCTGATGCCAGCGCAATGGCTTCTAGACCCGAACCGCAATATCGGTTAACCGTTACGCCTGGCACTTCGATCGGCAACGACAACAATGAGATCATTCTCGCCATTTGCATGCCTTGCTCCGCTTCGGGAACTGCATTTCCGACAATTAGATCATCTACTCTTGTTGGATCAAAGTTTGGCACCTTTGATACCAAATGTTTGATCACATCTGCAGCCATGTCGTCTGGGCGTACTGTTTTTAAAACACTGCGCTTTCCGCGACCAACTGCTGTTCTATATCCTGCAACTATATAAGCGTCCATTTTCTTTCTAGATTTTAGAGGTTAGACATTAGATGTCAGACTAATTCTTACCTCTGAGTTTTTTAATCAATCCTGAAATCATTTTTTGTAATTCCCAGAGGTTCTCTAGGAAACTATCCAATACTTCTTGAGCTATATATCCCAAGTCAAAAGACACAAATAATTGAGTTTCCAATTCATGTGAAGACCCCATACTCATGTCCAAGAATCTGGCAAAATCGGAATTACTTCCTCTACCAGAACCTTCTGCAATTGTAGATGGCACAGAGACAGCTGCGCGCTGCATTTGAGAGCACAAATTGAATTTTTCCAATTGCGGGTAATCAGCTGTGATCTGATAAATCTCTTTAACCAACTCTCTACTCTTTTGCCATACTTTTAACTCTCTAAAATTGTGCATGTCTAACGTCTATTTTCTAGTGTCTATCGTCTAGTTACGTAAAGGTTTCCCCTTGAATAAAATGGAGTGAATACGCTCAAGCGTTTTCGGTTCTGTTGTCAGCTCGACAAACATTTGTCGCTCCAGGTCTAGCAGATATTGCTCCGACACTTCTTGCGGTTGTGTGAGGTCTCCTCCACACATGATCCAACCGAGCTTACGAGCGATCTTTGCATCGTGCTCAGAAATGTAATTACCCAAAAGCATTCCATTAATTCCCGCTTCAAACAAAGCCAAGCCAACGCGGCCCTGCACTTTGATGTCCTTTCTCTCCACCGGTTGAGTGTAGCCTGCCTCATGCAGTTCAAGCACTTTGGCTTTAGCATCTGTCAATAACCTTTTTCTATTCAAGGTCACGCCATCTTGAGGCCGTAGAATACTCATAGCTCTTGCCTCCGCGGCCGAAGTCGCCACTTTTGCCGTCGCGATGTTCATAAAGGCCTCTTGGAGTCTATTCAATTCTGGGTCTCCAGAAGCTACTGAGTCTGCGACACGTAAGGTCAACTCTTTGGTTCCTCCTCCACCCGGGATCAAGCCAACACCTACTTCCACCAAGCCAATGTAGGTTTCAGCATGTGCCTGAATCGCATCGCAATGCAATGACAATTCACAGCCACCACCGAGTGTTAAACCTGCAGGGGCCGCCACTACTGGGACAGTGGAGAACTTCGCTCTTTTCATGGTGTTCTGGAATTGGGCCACCATGAGGTTGACCTCATCAAACTCCTGATCTCCAGCGAACATAAAGAGCATGGCCAAATTGGCCCCGGCAGAGAAATTCTCTCCTTCGTTACCGATCACCAAGCCTTTGTAGTCTTTTTCGGCCATGGAAATGGCTGTTTCAATGCCTTCAATGACTTCCTGACCAATCGCATTCATTTTGGTATGGAATTCTAAGCAAAGGACACCATCTCCAATATCGAAAATGGAAGCACCTGCGTTACCCCAAACCTTGTGGGTTTCTCGGATATTCTCCAAAATGACCAATTCCTCCATTCCAGGAATCACCTTGTATGACTTCGAAGGAATGTCATAGTATTTTTTAATGCCGTTCTCAATGATATAAAAGGAATCATTTCCAGCGTCGAGCATTTCATACACCCAAGCAGCAGGTTTCAACTCCATGCCTTCCATCTGCTCAACCACTTTTCTTACACCGAGTAGATCCCATGTGTCGAAAGGACCCATTTGCCAAGCAAAGCCCGCACAGACGGCTTGATCAATTCGGTAAAGCTCATCTGAGATTTCTGGAATACGATAGGTCACATATCTGAACGTGTCATAAAATGTCTTTCTGTAGAATTCCCCCGCTTTATCGTCAAAATTGACAAGCGTTTTCACTCGTTCCTTTAGGTTTTCTTCGTCCTTAACTGCTTCCAGTGCTTTGAAATTTGCTCGGGTTCTCTCAACATATTCGAAGGTCTTTAAGTCGAGTTCAAGAATGGTGCGTTTACCGTTTTCATCTTTTGTTTTCTTGAAATAGCCTTGACCTGACTTGTCGCCAAACCAACCTCTTTCATGTACTTCTTTCACGATACCCGGTAGCACAAACTTTTCCTTGGATTCATCATTCGGCAAACCAGCGTGCAGGTTATTCGCCACGTTAACAGTCGTATCTAAACCAACGACATCCATTGTTCTAAAAGTGGCTGATTTCGCCCTTCCAATGATGGGGCCTGTTAATCGGTCGACTTCACCAACTGTCATTTCCATTTCTTCGATGGTGTGCATTGCCGACATGATGGCGTAAATACCGATGCGGTTTGCAATGAAGGCAGGCGTGTCTTTACAAAGAACGGTTTCCTTACCTAAGTAAAGATCGCCGTAATGCATCAAGTATTCGATGATTTCTGGGTCAGTTTTTGGACCTGGGATGATCTCTAATAACCTTAAATATCGTGGAGGATTAAAGAAATGAGTTCCACAGAAATGTCGTTGGAAATCTTCGCTTCTACCCTCAGACATCATGTGCATTGGAATACCTGACGTATTGGAGGTAATGAGCGTTCCCGGTTTACGGTATTTTTCGACCTGTTCAAAAACGACCTTCTTGATATCCAATCGCTCTACAACCACTTCAATGATCCAGTCAACATCAGCTATCTTTGACATGTCGTCTTCGAAATTTCCTGTGCTGATCAGTTGAGCAAATTCTTTCTCATAAATGGGAGAAGGTTTAGATTTCAAAGCAAAGGCGAGTGCATCGTTTACGATTTTGTTTCTCGCATTCGGATCCTTCTGCTGCTCTTCGCTCAGGTCTCTTGGAACGATATCAAGCAAAAGAACTTCAACTCCAATATTAGCGAAGTGGCAGGCAATTCTTGAGCCCATCACTCCTGATCCTAATACCGCTACTTTTTTGATCTTTCGATTCATGTTAAAAGATGGATTTTGAGTCTATAATTTGATTTATCTTATTTATCACTTCGAAAAAAGTGTCTAATTTTTCGGTTGCAATCGATTGCCGAACAGCGTCATTAAATTTGATCACGGTTTCTCTTGAAATACGCCTTTTTTTCTGTCCCAGCGCTGTTAAACAGATCCGAACCGAACGGCCATCATTGGGGTCTTGCTTTTTATAAATCACTCCCATCTCTTCCATGCTTTTCAACATACGCGTAAGACTTCGTGATTCTAGGCCCATCATTGGCGCAATCTTCGTTGCTGGCGTTCCCTCTTTTGGGTCAATGTTCAAGACCACATAGGCTTGAGAAGTTGTGCTGTCGTGCTTGGCAGCTTCTTGGTTATACATTCTGTGAATGCCATGCCAACAGCTTTTTATTTGGTGATCTATGGTCTCTTCTCTCTTCATAAGCTACATAAGGGTTACGAATGTAAATAATATTTGTTATGCATGCATACTATTTTTAAAATTTATTATGCATGCCGAGTAAATTTACCGCAACTGAAGAAGAGTGAACTAGAGTTCAGAGACATCAAAATCTTCTCCCATTCCATAGCGAACGAGATCTTGAAGCTCATAATTTTCTAGGGTATGAATATCTTTGAGTTTGCAGTTGCCATCTGCTAAGATTTCTAAGATCTGAAACTCTGAGGTTTCACCGTAATTGACCAAACGAAAAGTCTTACCCACCCGAAGGTTATTAAAGGATTTTGCCACGTGTTAATTATTAAAATCACCTCTTAATTCGCGAAAGCGTTGACGAGATTCAGCTACATAAATACTACCTGGGAATTTGATCAATAACTCATCATAGCGTTTCATGGCTTCTTCCGTAAGATTGAGATCGCAATCCAATACTTGCGCAGCCATAAAAAAGGCATCATCGCCCAAAATATCATAATAGTACTTTGTGTTGATTTGCTCTAGCGCAGCAAGGGCTTCTTCGAAATTCCCTAATTCTCGATCTGTTTGGGCTTTCAAAAACAAAAGTTCGTCACTCAATGAATGGCCATCAAATTCGACTAACATACTATCGATTGCTTGTAAAGCTTCTCTTTTTTGGTTTTGAAACAACATCAACTCAATGGACGCATAGCGCTTCATAGCCACATCTGTTGAATCAAAGACTGTATTATTTTTGATGAGGATACTTAAATCCAAGGCATCGTTCGCAATCTCTCGTGAGGTAGCGAGTTTCAAAATATCCAAATGACCTTGGGCTAATTCAAATTCGCCTTTAAAGTAAGACAGCTTCGCACTTTTTAACTTCGCAGTATATCCTAAAGGCTCATCTTTAAATTCACGTTCCACCTGACCATACAAGAGGATACTCTCCCAGGGTTGTTCATCGAGTAAAAAAATATCCGCAAGATCCATTTTAGCTTCGGCAATGATGCGTTGCTTCCCCACAGGTTGTCGAATCAGTTCATTCAAGGTGACAATTGCTGAATCTATTTGATTCAGTTGAAAGGCATACAAAAGAGCCACTCGCCTTTGAGCTTCCATTGCAGACACTATATCTCGGGAGCTTTTTCGGTACGATTCATAATCAACTATCAAGTCTTTAATGGCTACTGTATCTACAGGATATGTTGCTTTTAATACTTCTTCTCTTGCCAATAATGCATACCTCGAAGCCAAGCGTACGTTTGGACTTTCGGGAAATTCATCGATGATGTAGCCAAAGGCTTTATCTGCTGTTCTGTAGTCTCCATTTCGATAAGAGATCATTCCAACGTTGATGATGTTTCTTCCCTCATTTTGCACTCTTCGGTCAAGGGCTCGCGCCTGCCTGAGTGCGGCGCTAAAATTCTTTTGTTGTAAATGTGTCCAAACTAAGATATCATTATATATGGGATTTCCTGCCTCAGTTTGGATATAATCATAGAGCGTAATTTCGAGCGTATTTAAATCGACAGATTCGATCAATAAACGCTGAAAACTATTTTTTACATAATTGAGATTCCCTGGCTGGGCTTTAGCAAAATTCAAGTACTCCTTGATCATGTTTTGCTTCTCATTCAATACGCGGTACACATTTGCCAACTCCAAGGAATAAAGATCAGGCCTTCCTAAACGCGCCCTGCCCTGTACATATGTCTCCATAGCATAGGGTCTTAAATTTTTAGCATAAAAATGCTGAGCCAAAATTCTTATTTTATTCGCGTTGCTTTCGTTAGCTGACTCCTCAGCTACTCTGTTAATGACCTCCTCGAAACGTTCTTTAGCCGATTCCTCTTCGCCCTTGGCTATCAAAACAACACCTAGATCAACTTCATAAGTAAAATTATTAGGAAAGGCTTGAATCGCCTTTTTTACGTGTTTTTCGGCTAGATCAAATTGCTTTTCCCTAATCAATAGGTTTAAGTAATTATCGTGGACCATCGGAATATTCCGTTTATTCCGAAGTAACTTTTCATATTCCTCTTGTGCCTTTTCATAGTCACCTTGAAAATAGTACTCATTCGCTAAGGCAACAGGATCTGCATTTTGTGAAAACGCTACGCCGCTCATGAAAAGTAATAAGAAGACGATTAGGGTTCTTTTCCACATAATCCTTCAATCTATATTATATTATTTAAGATTATTAGATATTATCATTATTTACTAAAGCTGTGGATTTGTTGATAAGTAATTTATGCACACTAGATAGGTTTTTCCTATCTTATATGTGGGGTTAAATTTTATTATTATCCACAAGTAGTTACTCTACAAAATATTGGTAATGAGTATCTTATGATATTTTGTTCATAACTAATCGATATAGTGGATAAGTTTCGAGTCATCTATCCACGGTCTATAACAATAGGACAGTTTGTGAAGAAATATGTTTGTTTCTTAAGTCGATTAAACAGTATAATTTTTCAAAAATAAATGGAAAAGCTGTGCACAACGAGTGAAAATTATACACAGCTTATCGGATACTTATCAACGGAGTGTGATGATCAAATCTGTAACAGCCCAGTTCTTCCTTACTTCGATAAGTTGTGAATTGGAGTTGCGATCTACATAGAACTGTGCAGGTTCTGGGGACTCATTGAGTAAGATATTTCCAGTGTCCCATTTGCCATTTCCATTGATGTCTTGTATCACACGGATCATGTATGATCCTGCGTCTAGGTATGAAAATTGAAAAGAGGAGGTGTTAACTTCCTGGATGACATCTAGCGTTCGCGTATTGAGTAATTGTACAATGACATTCTGTGCACTCGATATAATGCGCCCTGAGATCAAGGCAGTCTCACTTTCCTGAGCAGCTTGATACGTTTTTTTAACGAAGGCACTGGTATCTCCATCTATTGAAATGAAGCTCCCTTTCTTCATCTGCAATGTGAGCTTTTGGTCAGGACGAGGTGCATAATCACGAATTTTAATTGGGAAACTTAATACGCTGTTGTATTGGTCACTACGAGCATTTTCTTGAGGGAATGGAAATACATTCAAACTATCGAGTGATAAGCTGAGGCTATCGAACTGCTGAAGGGAAATGGGTTTGTTAAATTGTATCGTAATGGTATCATTAGGACGCAAGAGAGATCCTTGCGGTGTAATCGATATTTTGAGTGGGTCTGGTTCTATTTCTGATTCAACGAAATAGAAAGAGGCCGTATCGACTAGCACATTACCGACAGAGTCCTGTGCTTCAAAAATGAGTTGTGTCGTGTCATTGTACAGTTGGTTGTTACGATAAAACCTTACGGTTTCTTCATTTTTTTGAAGATAGGTATAGTTATCTCCATCAATTGGTCGAAAATCAGTAATAGACTTATTGAAGGTTAATTCATAGTATTTACCAAAATGTCGCCCTGAGCTACGCCTTAGAGCTTTTGTACTGAGCTGCTGTACGGTAAAGTCGATCTCAGAGATATTTTCACTTAAGCGCAGGGTATCTGGATAGAAACCGTATAGTTCGCCTTCAGCGTCGGCTTTGTTGTTGTTATTTTCATCTTGAAAGGCATAGACGCGATAATCACCCGGTGGTAGGTTTTGAAAACGATAACGTCCTGCGGTATCTGTTTTTGCATAATACTGTGCACTTCCTGTTAGTACGTTAAGACTGTCCGTTGCGCTGAAAAGAGAAACTAAGGTAGCTTCCATAGGCAATTGGTCGTATAAGTTTAGTATTTGCCCACCTATGGTTAGAGAATCTAAGTAGTCTCCGGTAGAAAAGCTGAGTGTTAGGTCTTCGGCTGGATTTCTTGCCGTCACATCTTGAATGGTATTAGCAAAACTGAACGCATAGGTTGTGCTATCCTTAAAGGGTTCTGTGAAGATGAGTTCGACAGTGTTGCGGGCTGCGCGTGTTCTAAAGAAACCTTCTGGTTGGGGCGTAATAATTAACCCTGTTTCTATTTGATTCGTTTGAATGATCTCATCAAAAACAAGTACGATGGATTGCCCTTTATAGTTAAGCTGACCACTTTCAGGAACGGAGCGGACCAGTTGAGGAGGGTTTTCATCTTCAGGTCCACCTGTAGGGGAACTGACTCGAGCACAGGTACTGAGGAGGATGAGAACGATAAAGTAATATGGTAGTTTACTGTTCAACTTTTTGTAATACATAAATAAGGCTGCTGTATTCACCTGTTCTTTTTGCTAACTGATTAGAGCGATATCCGTGCCACATGGCTTTGACTGGCGCAAAGTTAGATTTTTTGTATTGTTCCGATAGCAGACTGACATAATAACTGTCGAGTTTCATGGGTTTGATTCCTGTAAGTTCTAATCCAAATCGCTGAGCAAGGTGTTTGATACTTTGTTGAGTAAAATGGTAAAGGTGTCTTGGTACATCATATCCTGCCCAATAGTCCTGGTAATGCTGCGCATCGTAAGCGTTGAGATTGGGTAAAGCGAGGTACAAGGTCCCTCCAATTCGTAATCGATTCTTGATGGCGTTCAGTGTTCTTTCTAGTTGATGCACATGCTCTAGAACGTGGAATGCGGTGATGACGTCAAATTTGTTGGCTTCGATGGATTCAATGTCTGCACTGACCGCTATTTGCGGCGTGACCTGCTGTTTTGCCTCTTGATCTGGCTCTACTCCTTGCACTTGATAGTTTCTATTATGCATATACTCTAGAAATGAGCCAGAACCACAACCATAGTCTAGAAGTTGTCGACCACTGCTTGTGGTTTGTATAAGCTTTAACTTGTTCTTAAGGTTAACCTGCTGAAGTAGTTTATAGATGGAATCGAATATTATGCCTTTAGATGCACCATGAGAAACATAACTATTTGATTTATAGTATGTTACAATGTTTTTTTCCTCTGGGCGAGGGTTTGTCAGTACAGTTGTGCATTCGTTACATACCTGTAGGGTGAATGACTCTTGTTGACCAAAATAATCAATAACATCCTGGAATGGCCTTAGATCAGGTGATTGACAAATAGGACAAGCAATTAAGGTTTCCATTAGCGACCCATGAATACCATTAAGACGGATATATCAGCTGGTGTAATTCCACTGATGCGTGAGGCATGGCCAATTGTTTTTGGCCTTTGCTTCTTAAGCTTTTCTCTTCCCTCTGCTGACAATGCTTTGATCTGATCAAAATCCATATCGTCTCGGATACTCAGCCCTTCGAGGTCTAACATCTTTTGTGCTAGCTTTTCCTCTTTATCGATGTAGTCTTCGTATTTGATGTGAATATCGACTTGTTCTAGAATGTCCTGTGTGTATTGTGAAAAGTACTTGGCTGTATCTTCGCTGATTCGCTGAAGATCAGAAACACTGACTTGTGGCCGTTTCACTAATTTGTTAAGGGTGGTACGGTGCTGAATCGTAGCAGTCTCTTGATCCTCGAGGAATGGGTTGGCAAGTTGAGGATCTACCTTCTTTTGGAGTAAGTCATTTTTAAGCTGCTCGATTGTGCGTCTTTTCTCTTTCATTCGATCGAGCATCGCTTGACTAGCAAGACCGATGTCGAAGCCTCTTTGGGTTAGGCGTAGATCGGCATTATCCTGGCGTAGGAGGATTCGATGCTCCGCCCTTGAGGTAAACATACGATATGGCTCATCTGTGCCTTTATTGATGAGGTCGTCGATCAAAACACCGATGTAGGCATCTGACCGTTTGAGTGTAAACTCTGGTTGGTTGTTTATTTTAAGGTGTGCATTGATGCCTGCGACCAATCCTTGTGAGGCAGCTTCTTCATAACCAGTGGTTCCATTGATTTGGCCGGCGAAGAATAAGTTTTCAATCAGTTTAGTTTCTAATGTATGCTGTAATTGGGTTGGGGGGAAATAGTCATACTCAATGGCATAACCAGGCCTAAACATTTTGGCGTTTTCGAAGCCTTTGATCTTTCGCATGGCTTTGTACTGTATATCCTCTGGTAAGGAGGTAGAAAAGCCATTGACATAAATTTCTACGGTATGCCATCCTTCTGGTTCTACAAAGATCTGGTGGCGGTTGCGTTCTGCGAATCGATTGATCTTGTCTTCAATGGATGGACAATATCGTGGACCTATGCCTTGAATGGACCCGTTGAACATGGGTGACTTATCGAAGCCTGTCGCAAGAATGTCGTGTACCTCTTGGTTTGTGTAGGTGATGTAGCAGCTTCGTTGTTCCTGAAGTGGTTGTGTTGAGGGGCTGTAAGAGAACTTACCCGATTGTTCATCACCGGCTTGTTCTTCCATCTTACTGTAATCTAGGCTTCTTCCATCTACCCGTGGTGGTGTTCCTGTTTTCATGCGGCCAGCCTCGAATCCGAAGGTTTCAAGTTGCTCAGTGATACCAGTAGAGGCGCGTTCGCCTGTGCGACCACCACCGAATTGTTTTTCGCCGATATGTATGATTCCGTTAAGGAAGGTACCTGAGGTAACAATGACAGATTGGGCTTTAAATTCTAAACCCATCCCGGTAGTAACGCCGACAACCTTGTTTTCTTTGATCAGAAACCCGGTGACCATTTCTTGCCAAAAATCAACCTTAGGGTTAGCTTCTAACGTTAGCCTCCATTCTTCAGCAAAACGCATACGGTCATTCTGCGTACGGGGGCTCCACATAGCGGGGCCCTTGGAACGATTCAGCATTCTGAACTGAATCATTGATTTGTCGGAGACAATACCAGACATCCCGCCGAGGGCATCTATTTCCCGCACAATCTGACCTTTTGCAACACCGCCCATAGCCGGGTTGCAACTCATTTGTGCGATTGTGTTCATGTTCATGGTAATGAGTAGTACACTCGACCCCATGGTGGCTGCAGCATGTGCTGCTTCGCAGCCTGCGTGTCCAGCCCCTACTACAATAACATCATACGTTGGATACATAGGCAATGTGTTTCACGTGAAACATTAAAAAAGATCGAGTGGTTCATGTTCCACGTGGAACAACACTCAATCTTGCAGCAAAGATAAGCAAGCATCTTCTGTTTTTCGCATCTCCTGTTTTTGCACATCGGTCTTATCATCGAAGCCGCATAGGTGAAGTAAGCCGTGTGCCATGACTCGGTGAAACTCGTGTTGCCATGGCGTGTTTTGTTGCGCCGCGTTGTCTTTGACACGGTCAATGGAAATGAAGATATCTCCTTCAATGCGTGTTGCTGTGTCTTCGCGTTGGTCAAACGTGATAATGTCGGTGAAGTAATCGTGCTCGAGGTAGGTTTTGTTAATATCAAGCAAATAGTTGTCTGAACAATAGATGAAGTTTAATTGCGCTATTTCTTGTTGATGGGTAGAGGCGATGACCTCTAACCAGCGCCTCAATTTCTTTTTTTGCTTCAGTTCAAAGTTGATGTCCTCAACAAAAAATTGAATGGTTTTCATTTAATCGAGGTAGAAGGTAAGAGAGACTTTTCGGCCTTCTTCTGCAAAAATGACTTCATCTGCTAAGTGTCGCATTAAAAATATGCCGCGACCTCCTGGGTTGGTGACATTTTCTGGTGCGGTTGGGTCTGGCAAATGGTTTTGATCGAACCCTTGACCTTGGTCCTCAATAGTAAAGGTGACCTCTTCTTCTTTCAGTACGGCGGAGAGGGTGACGAGTTTTTCTTTGTTTGCACCATTGCCGTGCAATATGGCATTGTTAACAGACTCTACTACGGCGATCATGATGTTGCCATAGAGGTCGTCATTGAGCTGATACTTGTCCTTTGCATTGTCAACGAAGCTTTCGACGATGCGAATGTTTTCTGCTATGGAGGGTATTTCAATGCTAATGCTGTTCATGGAGCCTTTACTTGTTATTCTTGATCTTGTTGAAATACTTATTGGTTTCCTTTTTATAATAAGGATTGAGTTTTGTTGGTATGGTTTTCAGTAGTTCTACTTCCTTCTCTTTTTGTTTGAGGTATTCTAGCATGCTTTCAGGTACAGAGAGTTCATACTCATAGGCAGTTTGCGCCTCTCTTTTGTCATCTTCTCCCCTTTGCTCCATTGCATTCTCGGCGTCCAACATCCGTGTCAAGATCTCTCTTTGTCTTTCGATAGTCTCTTCGGAAACATTCTTGTTGAGTAGATCCATTTCATTGAGTTCCATTTGCTCAACGAGCTTGTCTATTTTTTCTCCCAATTTATTTCCATCCAACCCTGTTTCAAAGTTTTCTAATGCATTTCTCAAACGCTCTTGTTGGGCTGCAAGCTTGGCCAATTCTTCAGAAAGGGCTCTACCCGACTTTCCGCTTTGCTTCACCTCTTTGATCTGTTCGCTCAACTGTTTTTGTAATTCAGACAAACTACTCATGGGCATGTTCTTTTGACCTTTTTTCTTACTGGATCCACCCATTTGAGAGGCCATTTGCTCTTGCATATTTTGAAGAATATCGTCAAGAAGCAAAGCGAGGTTATTGATAGAAGTCATCGTAAACTGTTGTCTACCAACGGCTTGGCTCACATTTTTTTCTTTTAGCGCAGCGACTGTTCCATCCATTTGGGTATTCATGTCGTTAAGCTCTTTCATAACGAAAGAACTGATTTGGAATACGCGCTGACTCAGTGAGATCAAACTGTCTTGAATGATTTCAGAGTCATTTTGAATCTTCAGTTGTTCTTGAGACAAGGTCACGAAACGCGGGTCACTTTGTCGTATGTCTGTGAATTCATTCATCAACGCTTCTTGACTAAATGAAAGCGTAACCAAATTGTCGACCAGATCCCTTAGGTTATCTAAGTTTTCTTGCTGCTGTTCCATTTCCATACCACTTTGCATGGATTCGAGGCTTTGCTGCATTTCTTTCATCTTCTGAGCCGCTTTTTTCTGAGCTTTGCTTGCCTTTTGGCGCTGACCGGACTTTTGCTGACCTTCTTTTTGTTCTTGTTCGTTTGCTTGCTCTTCCTGGCTTTCCTCCTCCTCCTCTGTCAAGGCTTCTTGTGCTTCTTCTTGTTCTTTTTTGATATCCTCAAACTCTTCGTTCAAGTCTTTTGGTAAGGCCTCAGGGTTCTTCCTTTCTTGATTCAGCTTGTTCAGTTTGTTGAGTTCTTCTTGGAGTTTCTCCAGGTCTTCGGTTTCTTTTTCCTGTTCCTTGGCAAGTTCTTCGTTCGATTTCTCGCCGTTTTCTGTTTCTTCCTGAAGCTTTTCTTGGTCTTTTATTTCCTCTTCTAATTGCTCAATGCTTTCCTCTAACTTCATATCAAATTGAAGCTTCTTGAATAGTTCTAAGGTGCGTTCTAAATCTTCTTCCAAGTTTTGGCTATCATTTTTCATTTCCTCCACCTGATCTCTAAACTCCTCTATATCAGCCTGTTCTTCCAATAGTTTTCTTAATTCGTCGTAGAGTTGTCGCGTCTCTTCGTCGAGTACATTCTCCATGATCTCTTGGAGTTGATTCATTTTTTCCCTTATCTCATCGCTTTTGGGTTCGAATTGATTTTGCTTCTCGTTATTCTGTTGATTTTCTTTTTTGAGTTGCTCTAGCTTTTGACTCAACTCCTCTTTTTGTTTGAGGATGTCGTTCATGAGTTTTTCGTCCTGCCAGTCAAGTTCCTTTTTGGTTTTAAGTCTTTCGTCCAGTTCGTCGATGCTTTGTTGAAGCTCCTCGGCATCTTTCAACGTTTTATTGATTTCTTGAGCCACTTGCTGATTGCCTTGCTCAATTTCGTCTGAGATTTCTTCTTTGGAAGGAATTTTGAATGAATAGGTGCCTGTTTTGCTTCGTTTATAACCATTGACTCGGTCATTGTCGACTACTTCCAAGTAATACTTTAATTCTCCACCAGCACTAATATTTGCGCTGTCTAGTCGAAAGACGTAGTAATAGGTCTGGTCTTTGATCGATGGGTCAATGGAGATGTCTGCAGAAGTGAAGCTTTCTTCTCCGTCATAGGCATATCGAAGGCGTAGCCCTTGAAACCCATAATCGTCTCGAATTTGTCCCGCAAAAACGATGTCTCTGTAAAGCAAGGTGTCTTGATATTGTTCCAGTTGAATTTTAGGATACTGGTCTTTGATGACATCGATACCAAAATTTAAAGAGTCTCTATTGCTTGAGTATTCATTTTCTAGACTTAGTCTATAGGGAGTGGAGCTCTTGAAGGTGCTGTCAAAAGTGTAACCGCCATTGGCTTCTTTGAAGGAAAATTGCTCATTTGCTAATTCAATTTGTGCGCTTTCTGTTGCACTTGCCTTCAGTTTCCATTCAACCTGCGTTCCTTCTGGTATCTGCAGATTACCTGAATTTTGAACAATTTCTTTGTTTAATCTGGTGTGTTGTGGAAAGTTTAGTTCGATTTCAAAGGATTCTAAAATTGGTCTTTCGACGACCTTGAGCTGATAGGTTGTAGAAAGTATTCCTGCTCCTTCAAGCCTGAAGCTAAGGTCAGCACTCAAGCGATCAAAGACATAGCTAAAGCTTCCATTTCCTTCATTTTTTGCTTTAACCTTCCTGCCATTGAGGTCAACAAAGGCATTTTCAGGAATGGTTTGACCTATGGCTTGAAAACGAAGCGTATAGGGTTCAGCTCGAAAACCAATGAGTTCATTGTTGTCTAATTGAAAGGAAAAAGGCGCTTCAGGGACATAAGCGGTATTGAAATTGATAATACGTTCTGTGCTACTGGTAATTAACTGTGGTAAAAAGATCAAAGAAATTAGAATGGCCAAAGCAGGAGGTATTACATAACGAAGGTATTGTTTGTTACTTCCTAAATCGATGGCTTGAGCAAAAGGAATTTGCTCTATCTCATCTGCTTTCTGTTTGATACTGGCAGCGATCAATAGGTTATCGGCATGTGACAGCTTTTCTAATTGAAGCAAGTTTAACAACTTGTCTGAAACCTCAGGAAAGAATTTGCCAACTTGTTGCGCCGCTTCTTCATTGGAAATCTGGCTTTTACTTTTATTTATCAACAATAAGTACTTGATAATCAATAAGTAAGAACTAATCAAGGTGGCGATAAGAAAAGAGAAGAACAGAATGGCTCTACCAGCCTCGTTGAACCTAGCACTGAACTCTAGGGTGTTGATCAAGAAGAAAGCAGCAGCAACACCTGCTATCCACAATAATGAACCCCTAAGCGCTTTGTTTAGGTAGTACTTTTTCTTGTAGGCTTGCAGTTGTGCTTTTATACCCATAATTGTTCCATATGCGGGTTCAATGCTCATTGATACAGAGGAAACGTATTAATGAGCCTTACCGTTTAGATTTAAGGAGGAATATACAAGGATTCAATCAATTTCTAATGAAATGGGGCAATGGTCTGAATGCTTTACAGCTTGTAATATGCTTGCATTGGTTAATCTACTGCGCATTTCTTCGGTAGCCATTAAGTAATCTATTCTCCAACCCTTATTGTTCGCCCTAGCGTTGGCGCGATAACTCCACCAAGAATATTCATGTGGTTGATCATTGAACTTCCTGAAGGTATCGATGAAACCATTTTCGATAAACTTGCTAAGCCAAGCCCGTTCTTCGGGTAAGAATCCAGAGGAGTTTTTATTTGATACTGGGTTATGAATATCCATGGCCGTATGTGCGATATTGTAATCTCCGCAGATGACTAAGTTGGTATGCGAAGCCTTGAGTTCATTCGCATAATCATAAAAAAAGTCAAGCCATTCGTATTTGAATGCTTGGCGAATGTCTCCAGAGGTGCCGCTTGGCATGTAAACACACATGACAGAGAAATCGGAGAAATCGGCTCGAATGACCCTTCCTTCCTGATCATAGCGCTCGTTACCGCATCCATTCACAACGGCTTTTGGTTTGGTTTTAGATAGAATAGCCACACCGCTGTAGCCTTTTTTTTGAGCCGTCTCCCAATACATTTGGTAGCCCAAGTCAGAATAAAAGTCTGGAACTTGTTCAGGAAGTGCTTTTAATTCCTGAAGACATAAAATATCTGGGTTTTCCTCCTCGAGCCATTCTCTAAAGCCTTTATTGAGTGCTGCTCGTATACCGTTTACGTTGTAAGAAATGATTTTCATGCGTCAAATATCAAATTATACTCTTGTTCGAAATAATCGAGAATGCTCAGTTTGAGCAGCTTTTCTTGATCTAGTAGGTCGAAATGAGGTAATTTTTTTAGAGGTTTCCAGTGGGGCCAACCCTCTTCGTCTTTACCAGCAAGTTCATAATAGCCAGATAGGCTCAACGCTTTGCAAATGGCAATGTGCATGAGGTCTTGTTTTTCTTCCTTGCTGAAGTTTTTTCTTCCTGAACCGAGTTCCTGAACACCAATCAGAAACAATACGGCATTAAGGTCTTTAGGTCGTTTGCCGATTTGCTCACCTAAATGTTTGAGCAATTTGACCCACCTAATTTGTAAGGAAAGGTCTTTTTTATACATTAATCTACTTTTTGGAGTTCATCCCAGTATTCTGCGGCTCTTCTCAGGTGAGGAATAACGATCGTGCCCCCAATGAGGTTGGCGATCGCAAAGGCCTCATACACCTGCTCCTGTGTCCAGCCCACTTCATTACACTTTCCTAGGTGGTACTTAACACAATCATCACATCGCAACACCATTGAACCGACCAAACCTAACAATTCTTTGGTCTTGACATCTAGTGCGCCTTCATTAAAGGCGTTGGTGTCGAGGTTGAATATTCGTTTGATGACAAGGTTATTCTTTTCCAAGATCTTGTCATTCATTTCTTCCCGATATTCATTAAATTCTTGAACAATACTCATCGATAGCTGAATTTTAATGACATGCACATCAGAGAGATTTTTTCGGATTTTGTCTCTTTATTCTATCCCGCGCTTTGTGTGGGTTGCTCTGAACCACTTCCACGAGGGGTTGCGCATATCTGTGTCAAATGTCGTTATGATTTGCCAAAAACTAGCAATCACATCCTGCAAATTGAAACCTTGAATGAAAAGTTTAGGAATATCGTAGACGTCAAGTACCTGCTGGTGTATTGCTATTTTTATAAAGGAAGTGTTTTTCAACAGATCATACATCACTTAAAGTACGAGCATCAACCGGAAATTGCTCGAATGCTTGCCAGGTGGTATGCGGAAGAGTTAAGGAGTTCGGATACAGAAATGACCTTTGATTATGCAGTTCCTGTGCCTTTGCACAGAAGTAAACGTGTAAAAAGAGGGTATAACCAGGCGGAAATGATTTGTGAGGGCCTTTCTACTTCTTTGGAAGCGGAAATAATCCCTGATGCATTATTTAGGATTAAGCCGAATCAATCGCTAACGGGGCTTAACAAGGTAGAACGGATGACGACGCTTAACGAGACCTATCTATTGAATGATGCGTATCGTAAAGCACTAAAGGGTAAAGACATCTTGCTAGTCGACGACATAATGACAACCGGCTCTACCCTAATCGCCTGCTACGAAGCGCTAAAAAAGACTCAGCCAGCATCGATCAGCTTTTTGGTGCTTGGTGCTGCACAATAAAAAAGGGAGCCTAAGCTCCCTCCTCAAAGGAATGTTTTTATGAATTATCTACCTCCAAATAAACCAT
>Ga0209138_1000972_pt1 | contig 25889 bp, 21 predicted proteins | sample SaaInl3SG_22_DNA_FD_184645 | JGI IMG/M metagenome (GOLD analysis project Ga0209138, IMG submission 184645) | Marine microbial communities from expanding oxygen minimum zones in the Saanich Inlet - ESP_153SG_22_DNA (SPAdes) (version 2) | ecosystem: Environmental > Aquatic > Marine > Intertidal...
CTTCGCCGTAAAAACGATCTTCTATTTAGCCGTTAGCGTTGGCTTATTTCTGGAAAAATCGATCTTGGCTAACGCTAACGCTAACGCTAACGCTAACGCTAACGCTAACGCTAACGCTAACGCTAATGCTAAAGCTTGAAATCCCCCGCCATGCGCCCGTCCCGAGAGTAAAACGAATCGGGAACTACCACTGCTACCACTGCTACCACAACTACCACAACTAGCACATCTAACACAATTCCCGCACATGCTGCCCGTTCCGTGCAATGCGGAAGGATAAGTAACATCTTTGGCATTCCTTTTGTATATTCATCAAGCATGAAACGATTGATTGCCCTTTTACTCATCCTGCCGTTAGGCAGTTATTTGCGGAATGCTCCGGAAGAACCAAGCATGGGTCCGCGGATTATATCAACTGCCGATTCGGACGGAATGCGGGTGGTTGAGAACAAAGCTTTTGAAGTAGGAGAAGTACTTAAATACAAACTTCATTACGGACTCGTAAATGCTGGTGTGGCAAAACTCAAGGTTCATGAAGTCACAAATAAAGAAGGCAGAACGGCCTACCACATCGTTGGTACAGGCGGATCCGTGGGGATGTTCAACCTTTTTTACAAAGTAGATGACCGTTACGAAACGTACATTGATACCTCTGCGCTAGTTCCTTTGCGTTTTATTCGCGACGTAAATGAAGGAGGTTATGAAATTAATCGCGACATCCGTTTTAATCATCAAGTCGACACTGCATTTAGCGATGGAAAAGCTTATAGAGTTCCCGATAACATTCAGGATTTGCTCTCGGCGTTTTATTACAGTCGAACCTTCGACGTTACGGGTATTCAAATAGGCGATGAATTTGAAATCACCACATTCTTGGATCATGAAGTATTTCCGTTGCGATTGCGCTATTTGGGTGACGAAACGGTGAAAACGAAATTTGGCGAAATCGAATGCATGAAGTTTATGCCGATTGTTCAGGTAGGTAGAGTATTTGAGGATACCGACGGCATGTGGTTATGGGTGAGTAAAGATCAAAACCATGTTCCTGTGCGTATGCAAAGCGATTTGCTGATTGGCTCTATCCGGATGGATTTGATCGACTACAAAGGAACCAAGACGCCACTGGTGTTTAAGTGATCATTTTCAGCGATTTAGCTGCTCCTCGACGTTATTAACCTGTATTCGTGTACAAATTCACGGTTTGATATACGCAGGGCATTGAAATCACGTTATTTTTGCCCTATGATCCGTATACTCCTACCGCGCGTGCTCCTTTTTGGCGCTTTATTTTTACTCGTTTTTTCCTGTTCTTCGCCTAGCGGCGAGACCAAAAATAGCGGGTCCGTTGATTCCGCTGCAATTGAGGTTCGAACAGAGTTCGGCTTGGCAATAGACGATTATCACGTGGTGGAAGACCGCATTGAGAACGGACAAAACCTCAGTGAACTTTTGCTCCCATACGGGGTCGATTATGTGACTATTGAACGCATTGCGCAAACCCCGCGCGATATATTCGACATTCGCCGCATTCAAGCCGGAAAACCCTACAAAGTGTACTGCTCCAAAGACAGCATTCCCAAGGCTCAGTGTTTTGTGTATCAACCTACACCGGCCGACTATGTGATGGTCGACTTACGCGACACCTTTGCCGTCTATCGGGGTCAAAAAGAAATTGAAGTTCGCGAAAAGAAATCCGCCGGGGTAATTGAAAGCTCTTTGTGGAACGCTATGGTCGACAATGATATGAGTCCCGCCTTGGTTATGGAACTCAGCACTATTTATGCTTGGACCATTGACTTCTTCCGAATTAAAAAGGGCGATAAGTTTAAAGTGATTTACGAAGAGAAATACGTCGATGGCGAGTTTCTCGGCGTGGGTCGCGTGAAGGCCATTGAATTCATCCATATGGGTGATGCGTACCCGGCCTTTTACTTCGAGGAAGAGGAAATGTACGGTGACTTTTTCGACGATAAAGGCGACAATTTGCGGAGGGTGTTTTTGATGGCCCCGGTAGAGTACAGTCGCATTAGTAGTCGTTATAGCAAGCGTCGTTTTCACCCGGTTCAGAAGAGGTGGAAAGCTCATTTAGGTACCGATTATGCCGCTCCCAGGGGCACTCCCATTTTCAGCACAGCCGATGGTCAAGTCATTAAAAAAGGATACACGAGCGGAAACGGGAATTACGTGAAGATACGCCACAACAGCACTTATACGACACAGTATTTACATATGAGCAAATTCGCATCGGGCATTGCCGTTGGAAAACGCGTTCGTCAGGGTGAGGTTATTGGGTATGTTGGTTCTACCGGTCTAGCGACCGGACCCCATGTGTGTTATCGATTCTGGAAAAACGATGTTCAAGTAGATCCATTTAGTCAGGACTTACCGCCGTCGGAGCCGGTAAAGGAGGAGAATAGAACACGGTTCGATTCAATACGCCTGATAAGAGAAAAGCAGCTCCAAGAAATAAATTATCCTGGAACTGCTTCTGAATCTTCGGAGATTGCTCGCGCCTCTGTTATTGAATAATAAGCGGTAGAGTTGTTTGACCGCCTTCTCCTTGAATTTGAAGGAGGTAGGTTCCGGCCGCTAGGCCGTTCAAATTGAGCTCCCAAGTATTATTGCCCGTACTTCCTTCAAAAGTATTAGACCAAACTTGTTGGCCGGTAATAGAGACGACTCGGGCCATATAGGTCTCGCTGTCTTGCGCGGACCAAGCGAGAGCTACATTACCAGCGCTTGGTTGAGGGAATAGGTTCAAGCTCGAAAGCTGAATCGACTCCCAAGAAATACCCTCTACCAAAAAGGGCGCGGAAATTCCCAAGCAGTTATTAGCAGTGGTTACTTCAACGGTGTATGTACCGTTTTGAGTTACGGTAAGTGATTGGCTTGTGGCACCGCCAATGGGAGACCCACTTAAAAACCACTGATAGCCAATTCCGCTAATGGTCGTAAGGGTTAGTCCAGATTGGGTTACCGTTGGGACTACTGGGTTCGGATTTGACAGTGTTTCCGTGATGATTACATCGCAACCATCACTGGTTACGGTACATGTATAGGTTCCGCCACCTAATCCGGTAACGGATGAAGTCGTATCCCCGGTATTCCAGCTAAATGAGTACGATCCAGATCCGCCGGTTCCCGAAAGAGTGATGGAGCCATCTTGAGCGTCAAAACAACTCGGATTTGTGGTGGTGCTTTGGGCGCCCAATCCGGTGCATGCGCCTAGGCAGAAGGGTTCCGTCGCTTGAGTTGTAAACTGTCCATTATTGCTGGCTATAACCGTTCCACCCATATCTAAAATATTCACAAAACCATTTCCGAATTGGCAGCAAATACCGTCTCCGTAGGAATCGAATATGGTAAAGTCGTAGCAGCCATCGCCCAAACAAACGACCTCTTGATTGTTCGAATTCGCATTCGAATATGGCCCTCCTGTGTAGACTACGACGCCGTTTGAATCGGCAATTTCCCAAGTGGTTTCGCCCGGGTATAGATCCGTTTGAATTTCAATAGTCACCATTTGACCATTTGGAAAGGCCGTGAAGTTAGTAATCAAGGTGTCGTTCAACGGATTTCCATCGGGTCCCCCATTCGGGGCAGAAACCGCAATGGTAAATGTGTTACTGCCTGAAACGGCTGTTTGCATGGGCAATACAATGGTATCGGAATCGTAGGTTGCTAAGGAACCGGTCCAAGGTTGCGAAATCCATGCACTGCTATTTAATTGGTAGCTAATGGTAGCTGTGGTAATGGTATCGATTCCGTAATTGTTAATGACCGCCTCCGGCGTGAAAGTGCCGCTACATATGACGCTTGAAACTCCAATAAGGTTACTGGTTCCGCAGTCGATGGCCAAGGTGGCTATATTTGGATCAAATCCATCCAGCGTATCTGGAGCGTTGTTGTTTGGATCGAGCCAATCGCGCAGACGATTAGACGCGCTCGTGCCATCCCAACTGACGTCGAAGCGTCCGTAGTAGTCGTCGATGTTGTTAAAGCAGCTTGCTGTTCCTCCGTACAATTGACCAATAATTCGATGGTTTTGATCGAACAAAGGCGAACCCGACGAGCCGGGCTCCGTTGTTCCGTCTTCCCAAGTAAATATTCTCCAACATTGTGCACCTCCCCAAAGAGCGGTGCCAGCTGCGTCATTGTCAAAACTTATTTTCTTAATGTCCCCACTTGGGTGATGAATAGCAACTTGCGAAGAGGGCGTATTTCCGCTTTTATCCCATCCTGCAAAATATACCCCATAGCTCTGAGGGGGAGTAGCGCTTAATTCTAAAAGGGCAAAATCGGATCCACCATTACTTGCTCTCAAGGTGCTTCCAGACACGGATTGATTTAAAGTTGTATTGAAGTTAGTACACCCTGGCGATTCCCAATTAAAACGAAAGACCCAGTTGGCCACGCTTCCACCTAAGCAGTGGTCCGCGGTTAAAAAGTAGGGCGTTCCGTCGTTTAGTGTATTGTTAACCAAGGCTCCAGTACAAGCTCCCGATCCGCCAACTACAATAATGGCTACCGATCTTTTTTGTTGATCCCAAGGAAGGCCTACAGGGCAATTCACATTGTTATTGCAAGCCCCCGAATCTCCATATCCGCGGAATTGGTCTAAGCTTCTATATCCAAAGGTTATTCTTCCGACACGAAGATTGTTAACCCCGCTCGCGCTGTTAGGAACGAAGAATTCGATAATTAATGAGTCGCCCTCAACGACGTCTGTTGCGAGTTGATAGTTGTCTTTGTTGTTTTCTTCTGTAAAAGAACCCCGAATGATGCTGTGATCGGGGGTGTAAAGGAACACATGCGCTCCGTCGGATAGATTGAATTCGGAGAACAACAGGTTGATTGAATTCGCCGTAGGAGCATAGATGCCCAGTCGCCAAATGGTGCCATTAGCCGTTTGCGTGATGGTACCGCTGTTGTCGGGTGCGTAGTTCACATCGTAATTGACTCCAAATCGGAAAGGTTGGTCTTTAAATTGATCGTTTAATGCGTCCTCGGCAGCTAGAGCAACTCTATTGGGTATGGGCGTTTGAACGTAGCTTGGGGCGCCCCATTTCGCGCCTAGCGAAAGTGGATGGCCTCCCTGAGCAATTTGAGCGAATCCTGTAGAGCTAACTAGACAGGTGATTAATAGGGTGAGAATAGAATTTTTCATGATGTCTCCTTTTTGTTTTTTACCAATCGAGTAATTCGTCCATAGTGCCTCGTGCTACCGAATGATAATTGGGTCGCGCCTTTGCATAAATGGCTCGCGCTTTTTCCTTTGAAGGATCTGCTTCTACAAGCGCTACATAAGTAGGCGTTAAAAATTTACGGCGACCTACCTCAATTAAAAATGACTCCACTCGGGCGTCTGCTGTGGCGTAATTGTTCGGAATGGTTTTCTGAAACCAAGCCGCCAGTATTTCACAATTTCCCGAATTTGTAAACCCAAAGGCCTGATCTAAATCGTTCAGTTGTGTCTCTGTTAGCTCCGAAGGCAGTCCGCGAATAAAGCGCAACCATTCATGTGTTGTCCAATCGGTGGTAGCGAGTTCATCAGCTCCGGATCCCGCACCAAAAGCTTCGATCTGGTTATCCACCGCTGCAAAGCGCGCAGAGGTGATTTCGGGGCAGTTATCGGGCAATCCTGGACCGTAAATCCATTCGTCTAAACGGACTTCGCTGCGCAATTCTTCGGTAGTTAAAAGTTCGCTATTTACTTCTTCAACGAAGGTTTCTGTATCCATCACTTGGAATTTGTGACGCTCGAAATAGTTCTTCAGCCAATTGTCAAAGGCTTCACGACCAACAGCCGCTTCAATGGTTTTCAAGAGGAAGTTTCCTTTCTCGTAGGCGATATCGCTCATTCCGTCATCTGGGTCGCGACCTTCAAGGTCGAGCTTGAGGTGGGAGTCTTTACTTGTTCCCATTTCGTCCGTCGTATGACGCAGATCTTGCTGGCCAAGTGCAATGAGCATTTCGGCGTAATCGCGTCCGCGTACCGCTTCCATGATGCGTTGTTCAAAGTATACAGTAAAGCCTTCATTGAGCCAGAAGTCGTTCCAAGTGGCGTTGGTAACGAGGTTTCCCGACCAGCTATGGGCTAATTCGTGAGCAATGAGTGCGGTTAAGCTGCGATCTCCGGCCAAAATGGTTGGGGTAGCGAAGGTGAGTCGTGGGTTTTCCATCCCGCCGAAGGGAAACGAAGGCGGAAGAACAATAACATCGTAACGCTCCCAGGCATAAGGACCGTAGAGCTCTTCGGCAGCAACCAGCATTTCGTCCATACGGCCAAATTCCCAAGCTGAGGTATCGACCAAACTAGGCTCTGCATAAACACCGGTGCGCGGGCCAACGGGTTTGAAAACAATATCTCCAACCGACAAAGCCATAAGGTAGGCGGGAATTGGTTGCTTCATCTCAAAGGAGTACGTACCGGATTCATTTTTTTCGGTTGGATTGGTAGCACTCATCAATGCCAACATATTGTTTGGTACCGTTACTTCAGCGGAATAGGTGAAGCGAATTCCAGGGCTGTCTTGAATCGGGATCCAAGTACGGGCTAGAATGGCCTGACTCTGAGTGAATAGGAATGGAAGCTCTTTTCCGGCCGTTTGCTCAGCATCGAGCCATTGTAAGGCCTTTGCTCCTGGTTGGGTCGAATAAACCACGGCAATTTGATGGGTTTCACCGCCCAATCCAATGCGCAACGCTTTTCCGAGGTGGCTATCCATTTCACCGATCGTAAAGGCCAATTCATTTCCCGCTTCATCCACAACGGATTCGATATTGAGTCCGTAGGTATCGAGTATAATTTCGTCTGCTGCCGCCGCTTTATCGATATCGTAGCGAGCCGTCGCGTTGATGATTTTATTGGTGAAGTCAATTTCTGCGATCCAGTGTAGGTGGGTGATACGGGCAAAATTAGGACGGGCATAACTGTGCACATCCAATGGTAATTCGGTCATTTGATGATCCGTTTCGTTGGCGTTATCGTTTGATGTTGAAGGCGATGAGCAAGAGATGAGCCATCCGCCCGTGAGGGCGATAAGTAGAGTGCGTAGCATATTGTAAAATGAAATAAGCGATTGAGTTAACGCCCTAAAAATACTAAATTGGCGGCATATCTTATTGCTATGAATTTTATTGTACGCCTTGTTATTTCAGCGGTTGCTGTAGTTTTAACTAGCTATTTGCTTTCACCCCACGTGAGGGTCGATAGTTTTTTCAGCGCGCTCGTAGTGGCGGCATTCATCGGTCTAATGAATGTGACCATCAAACCGCTATTAATAATCCTTACGATTCCTATTACTGTGCTTACGTTTGGCCTCTTTTTGTTGGTCATAAACGCGCTGGTAATTGGCTGGGTGGGCTCTATTGTTTCTGGATTCGCTGTAAACGGATTTTGGTGGGCTTTGCTCTTTAGCTTAATTCTTTCGGCGGTAACCAGTATTTTGGAGGGATTGTCGGGTTACAATGGCAAGGAACCCACCAACCGCAACTATTAAATTCCGCGTTCTTTTTTAATGGCTTCATACGCCTTTTGAACCGACTGAAATTTTTCTTTCGCTCCTTCTCGGAGCGATTCATCTAGGTGTTGTAGTTTGTCTGGATGGTACTTCATAGCCATTTTGCGATAGGCTTTTTTGACTTCTTCATTCGTAGCCTTCGGCTCGATTTCTAATATAGTGTAGTACTTATCGGCCTGCTCGTAAAACATGGCCTTGATCGAGTTTAAGTCGCGCAGATTGATGTTTAAGTAATGCCCGATTTTCTCAATTTCGCGGACTTCACTTTCCGCCACATGTCCGTCTGCTTTGGCTATGCCGTATAAAAAATGGATCAATTGTAGTCTAGAGGGGTGATCCATATGGTGTTGGATCTGCAGACATACTTGCCGGGTACTTAAATCACCTTTATCTATGACTCCTTTAAACAGCCGGAAGCTTTGATTGGCGCGTTCCGTTCCAAACATGCGCACAAAATGCTGACGCACGAAATCTAATTCTTTCTGATCGACCCGACCATCCGCTTTAATCACGATAGCGGAAAGCACCAATAAACTCACTTCAAAATCTCCTGATTGAGTGCCTGTGGCGCCCGACGATACTCTCGACCGGTAGAATTCTTCGGCCTGTCCTTTATTGTCGAAAAAGTTGCCAATGGCAAAGCCCAAAATAGCGCCAATAGGTCCGCCCAAGGCCCATCCTAATCCGCCCCCAATCCACTTACTGAAATTCCCCATTTTCTATATTATGTTTTTGCGAAAGCCTTTAGATTACAATTTCTACGCCAAGCAATGAATTCGAACCGCTAAATTCGACGATAAAGATCAACTACTTTGAAGTGATCGCCCTCAGGATTTTCACAAGAAGCTACTATTTACAGGTGTTTCCTATTTATTCCCATAGAATTCAACGATAATGAATTTACCTGTTAGACGTTAGATACGGCGACTCGTTTTGCTGCCATGTTGGCATTTAATAGGCGGATAGGCCCCGGATATTATGCTTGTTTTCTGGTAAAAACGGGGTTCATAGGTGCGCTCAACGATTCATTGAATGAGTATCCATCTTCATTAAACTCCAGAAGTCCTTCCATCGTGTCAATTCGTTGCGTGGTGATATAGCGAGCCATTGTACCCCGCGCTTTCTTGGCGAAAAAGCTAATCATTTTGAACTGACCATTTTTCCAATCTTTGAATTCTGGTGTAATAACCTCCGCATTCAAAACTTTTTTATCTACCGCTTTCCAGTATTCTTGACTGGCGAGGTTGACGACAGTTTTAGAACTTTGCTTTTCTAAATCTCGATTGAGCGATTCTGCAATTTTTGATCCCCAAAACTGATAGAGGTTGTTAGGGCGTCCTACTTTCAAAGCCGTTCCCATTTCGAGTCGATAGGGCATCATGTTATCTAAAGGTCGAAGAATTCCGTACAGCCCACTAAGAATGCGCAGATGCTCTTGAGCGTATTGGAGGTCTTCATTTTCGAGTTGATTGTGAACATCGAAACCGAGATACACATCGCCTTTAAATGCGAATATGGCTGGTCGGGTTTCTTCTGGTATAAAGGGAACTTGCCATTGTTGATTGCGCTCTACATTCAACGCTGCAAGGTCCTTGCTTAGATTCATTAGCTTGGCAAGTTGCCCAACGGACTTCTTTTTGAGTCGGGCCGCTATCTTTTCGGATTCCACTAAAAATTGAGGTTCGGTAGCTTCTGAATACCAAATGGGTGTATCGTAATCGAGCGTCTTGGCCGGAGAAAGAAGGAGTAGCATAAGGTTACTTTTTTAATAGAACACCGAAAAGAGCCGATGGTTTATTCGTCAGAGAATTGAACGAGTAATCGACGGTAAGCGGAGAAAAGCTTCGATTTAGAAATGAATCCGACATAAATTCCGTCGCGGAGCACGGGAAGGTTCCAGGCGCCAGAAGTTTTGAACTTTTCCATGATCGTTCCCATGGGGTCGTTGAAGTCGATCCGCGCGGGCGGATTGTGCATGAGTTCGGCCACGGTAATTTCATCATACATATCTCGATCGAACATAATATGTCTGATATTGTCGAGCAAGAGTACTCCTTCGAGTTCTTCTTTCTCGTTGAGTACAGGAAAAATATTTCTCTGACTTTTAGCGACCACTTTAACCAATTCGCCGAGGGTGTTATCGGCATTTAGCGAAATAAAATTTGTTTCGAGCACTTTGGTTATTTGCAGTCGGCTTAAAACGACTTGATCTTTGTTATGGGTAAGGAGTTCGCCCCGCTTCGCTAATTGTTGGGTATAGATTGAATGAGGCATATAAGCTTTTGTTAACGTAAAGCTCAAGGTTGAAACAATCATCAGCGGAACAAAAAGCTGATAGCCACCGGTAAGTTCGGCAATTAAGAAGATTGCCGTTAGGGGTGCGTGCAAAACTCCGGCCATAAGGCCGGCCATACCTACAAGGGTAAAATGAACCATTGAAATTTCAGCATCGAACATGCGTGCAATGCGCGCAAATAAATAGCCCATGGTACTTCCCATAAAAAGTGTGGGAGAGAATATTCCACCTACGCCGCCGGCATTCCAAGTGACGGAGGTGGCGACAATTTTGAGCATCATGATTAAGAAAAGCATGATGATGATGGCATCGGACTCTTCTACAAACCAGTAAAAGAGGGAATCGCGAAAAAGGATCGATTCGTTTCCGACCAGGAGTCCGTTAATTACGTCAAATCCTTCACCATATAGGCTGGGAAAAAAGAAAACTAAAACGCCTAGGATGAATCCGCCCACGGCGACTCGGGTCCACATTGATTTTACATTCTCGAACCTCGCTTGGGTCCAAAAGAATACTTTTTCGACATAAATAGAAACGCCCGCACTAATGATGGCCAGTACAATGTAATACGGGATATGGCTGAACTCAAAGCTGTCGGTTACACGGGTTGGAATAATGTAATCGGCTCCGGTAAAAAAGTAAGACGTAAGAACGGCCATTACCGAAGCAATGAGCAAGGGAACAAGCGAGCTAAAGGTGAGATCGAGCATGAAAACCTCAATGGCAAAAATGACGGCGGCAATAGGTGCTTTGAAAATAGCGGCCATGGTTCCGGCGGCGGCACAGCCAATGAGGAGAATACGCTGGCGGTAGTTGAGGTGCATCAACTGGGCGAAATTTGAACCCAGAGCGGCTCCGGTCGAAACGGTCGGACCCTCGAGTCCGGCCGAACCTCCGAAACCTACGGTGATCGAACTGGCCACCAAAGACGCGAACATCTGATAGCGCCGCATGATGCCATTCCGTTTTGAGATCGTCTGCAGTACCGTGGGGATCCCGTGGCTAACCGGTTGTTTTACGATGTATTTTATGAAAAAGAACGAAAGGAATAGCCCTAATGCGGGAAAGACAAAATAAGCGGCCACGTAATAGTCGCTTATGATTCCTTTCGTGATTACGGATTCGATAAGGTGAACCGAATTCTTGATGGTAACCGCCGCGAGTCCGGATAGGATACCCACTATAGCGCTGGCTATTAAAATGAACTGGCGTTGAGGAATATGACGAACGCGCCAAAGGATAAACCGGCCCAGAAGGCTTGTGCGCGTTGGCGACATTTACTTGAGCGCTAGTTTCAAATGAAGTTCACTTAATTGATCCTCATCGAGTGTTGCCGGTGCGTCAATCATAATGTCTCGACCCGAGTTGTTTTTCGGGAAAGCGATGTAGTCGCGAATGCTTTCAGATCCGCCGAAAAGGGCTACCAGTCTGTCGAACCCGAAGGCGATTCCCCCGTGCGGTGGAGCGCCATATTCAAAGGCGTTCATCAAGAATCCAAATTGCTTTTGAGCTTCTTCGTCGCTAAATCCGAGCAGGTCGAACATGCGTTTTTGAAGGTTGCGATCGTGAATACGAATCGATCCACCGCCTATTTCGTTACCGTTTAGGGTAAGATCGTATGCATTGGCGCGTACGGCACCCGGATCGGTATCGATTTTATCCATGTCCTCGGGCTTTGGGCTGGTAAATGGATGGTGCATGGCGTGGTAACGATTCGTTTCTTCGTCCCATTCGAGGAGCGGAAAATCGGTTACCCACAAAGGTTGAAAATGATCGGGCTTGCGAAGACCGAGTTGTTCGGCCATTTCGAGGCGCAGTTCATTTAATGCCTTGCGCGTTTTATTTGCGTCGCCGGCCAATACGAGTACGAGGTCGCCCTCACGGGCCGATGTGCGCTCTGCCCAGGCGGCGAGATCTTCTTGACTGAAGAACTTGTCAACGCTTGATTTGTAGCTGCCGTCTGTATTGCACTTGACATAGACCATTCCGTTCATTCCGATTTGTGGTCGTTTGACCCACTCGGTCAGAGCGTCAATTTGCTTTCTCGAGTACTCTGCACAACCGGGAACTGCGATTCCCACGATGAGTTCTTGGCTGTTGAAAACGCCAAAACCTTTGTTTTGAGCTAAGTCGTTTAATTCGCCAAATTCCATTCCAAAACGGATATCCGGTTTGTCGGATCCGAAGCGTTTCATGGCTTCGTCGTAGCTCATTCTGGGTACGCTATCGATTTCGATATCGAGCACTACTTTGAAGAGGTGGCGTACCAGCCCTTCGAAAGTGTTGAGAATATCTTCTTGCTCAACGAAGGCCATTTCGCAATCGATTTGGGTGAATTCGGGCTGTCTATCGGCCCGGAGATCTTCGTCGCGGAAACACTTTACAATTTGGTAGTAGCGATCCATTCCGGCCACCATCAAAAGTTGTTTGAAGGTTTGTGGCGATTGTGGAAGAGCGTAAAATTCACCTTCATTCATACGTGAGGGCACGACGAAGTCGCGCGCCCCTTCCGGGGTCGATTTAATGAGGTAGGGAGTTTCGACTTCAACAAAAAGTTGGCTGTCGAGGTATTTGCGGGTTTCCATGGCAACGCGATGGCGTAGAAGTAGGTTTTCGCGAACGGGGGCGCGGCGAATATCGAGATAGCGATATTTCATGCGGAGCTCGTCGCCGCCATCGGTTTCTTTTTCAATGGTAAAGGGAGGAGTTTTCGCCCCGTTTAAAATAGTGAGTTCGGTGACTTCAATTTCTATTTCACCCGTGTCCATATTGGCGTTCTTCGAGCTTCGCTCGATCACGTTACCTTTCACTTGAATGACATATTCGCGCTGTAGTTGGCGCGCTTGTGCAAGCAGATCGGCATTGGTTTCTTCGTTGAAGGCCAACTGGGTTAAGCCGTAGCGATCGCGAAGATCGATGAAGGTCATTCCACCGAGTTCGCGTGATTTTTGTACCCATCCACTTAAAACGACTGATTCGCCGATATTATCCGCCCGAAGGGCGCCACAAGTATGCGTTCTGAACATGTTTTGCCTAAATTTAAGGCCGCAAAATTACAAAACGACAAGGGTATACCCTACTATAGCCCGCGGAAACTCAAACTAAGAAGAGCCTTATGCTGACCCCATTTTCTGATGAGCACTTTATGAAGGAAGCCTTAAAAGAAGCCCAACGAGCTTTTGAGCGCGATGAGGTTCCGGTAGGAGCGGTGGTAGTAGTGAATCAGCGGGTTATTGCTCGAGCGCATAATTTAACGGAAACCTTGAATGATGTTACGGCCCATGCCGAGATGCAGGCCATTACTTCAGCAGCCGATTATTTGGGAGGTAAGTATCTCAACGAATGCACCTTGTATGTGACCTTGGAGCCCTGTGTTATGTGTGCTGGGGCATTGTTTTGGTCTCAAGTGAAGCGCGTAGTTTTCGGGGCTTACGATAAAAAGAGAGGCTATCAATCAGAGGGCGCCCGCCTTCACCCTAAAACGGAATTAGTGGGCGGAATTATGGCCGATGAATGCGGTTCGTTGATGACCGAGTTTTTTCAATCCAAAAGGATTTAGGTTCCACCGGTTTCAAGTGTTACAAGTGTGTCACCAGTTACAAGTGTGTCACCAGTTTCAAGTGTTACAAGTGTGTCGCTAGTTTCAAGTGTTTCACGAATCTGTCAATATTCAGCAGTTCGGGTCAAACTCTGAACTCTGAACTCTGAACTCTGAACTCTGAACTCTGAACTCTGAACTCTGAACTCTGAACTCTGAACTCTGAACTCATTAGTAAACCTTTTCCCCTTATCTTTGTACTCTTATTTTTCAAACACGACTTAAAAGAATAATATATGTATCCAGAAGATTTAATTGCGCCCATGCGGCACGACCTCTCAGGAAACGGATTTACTGAATTAAAATCTGCTGAAGAAGTAGACTCTGTTGTGAAGCAAGAAGGAACCACTTTAGTGGTTATTAATTCGGTTTGTGGCTGTGCTGCCGCAAATGCTCGCCCAGCCGCAAAAATGGCCGCGGGTTATGCAAAACGCCCAGATCGATTAACAACAGCCTTTGCCGGCAACGATGTGGAAGCGGTTAATCGCGCTCGTGCGTTAATGGCCCCTTACCCACCGAGTTCACCAAGTATCGCCCTGTTCAAAGATGGAAACTTAGTGCATATGGTAGAGCGTCATCATATCGAAGGCCGCCCTGCTGAAATGATTGCTGAGAACCTGACCATGGCTTTCGACGAATATTGTTAAAACAGACTTTACCGTTTTCAAAGTCCTGTTCGCATAGCGTGCAGGGCTTTTTTTTGTTAATTAGCGCCCTATGAAAAGACTAGTATTCCTTTTTTCGATCCTTATTAACTCATTGGCCTTCGGCCAGATGTCCGATTCCCTCTTCCTCAGTTCTATTTACCAAGAAGCACTAGTAGAAGGAGAAGCGTATGAAAACCTACGTTCTCTTTGTAAAGATGTAGGGGCTCGACTTACGGGTTCTGCCGAAGCTGAGATGGCCGTGTATTGGGGAGAGCGCGTTTTAAATACCTACGGTCTCGACAGCGTATATCTTCAGCGGATTGAAGTACCCCATTGGGAACGGGGGACGAAAGAAGCTGGATGGATTGTCGACGATTCCGGTGCTATTTATCCCATTCACCTTTCCGCATTGGGAGGTTCAGTGGGTACGGACGGACTCCTAAGCGGAGAATTAGTGATTGCTCGCGATATGGATCATTTAAAGTCGATGAGCAAAGCCGACGTTGAGGGTAAAACGGTTTTTGTAAACCAAGCCTTCAATCAGGGTTTACTGAATACCTTTTCAGCCTATAGCGGCTGTTGGTCGATGCGTGGATATGGAGCGGTTGAAGCCGCTAAATTAGGAGCAAAAGCGATTATTATTCGCTCTTTGGCAAGTCATATTGATCCATTCCCGCATACGGGATCCATGTACTACGTCGATTCTGTACAACGAATTCCAGCTGCTGCTATTTCTACGGAGGATGCGGAGCATATAGTGGCCTTAGCCGAGAATGGTTCATTGAGCCTACGGCTCGAAATGGACTGCCGGTTTTATGGAAATGTACCTTCATACAATGTGATTGGCGAACTACACGGACGGCAAAAAAGTAAAGTCGTCACTTTTGGTGGACATCTAGATTCGTGGGATTTAGGAGAAGGCGCTCATGACGACGGCGCTGGAATTGCCCATTCGATGGAAGCGATCCGAATATTAAAAGAGTTGGAATACGAGCCTGAATACACCCTTCGAGTCGTTCTTTTCATGAACGAAGAGAACGGAAACATGGGCGGAAAAACTTATGCGTCTTGGGTTAACGAAAGAGGTGAGGAGCATATCGCTGCATTGGAAAGCGACGCGGGTGGTGGTATTCCGATGGGTTTTGGAATTGTAGGCGATAAAAAACAAGTGAAATTTGTGCGCCAGTTCAGAGACCTCTATTACCCTTTTGGAATTTATACCCTCGACCCAGGTTACGGCGGGGTCGATATTGGCCCACTTAAAGATTATTTCCCCGGAATGCTTCAATTGGGATTACGGCCGAATTCACAAGAGTATTTTAAGTATCATCACAGCGATAACGACGTGTTTGAGAACGTCGATAAGCGAGAACTTGAAATGGGTTGCGCAGCCTTTTGCAGTATGATTTACTTAGTGGATAAGCACTATCGTCCTTGATAGGATAAGTGTGGATTTATATCCCGAGGACCACCTGGTTCCCAATTGAATACTCTTTTTCAAATTCAGTTGCCGGCTCAGTTTGCGGCGGGCAAAGCGAGTACCATGTCGCGACCGAGTGTGAGTCCGTCTACGTGACCTGAGAGTTCGCCATTGCTTGTTCGCACGTGCAAGTGCATATTCGTGGTGTGGTGAGTAAAAATGGCGTGATGATGTCTTGAGTAAAAGCCGAGTATTTCGACTTCTTGCGTACTTATCTGGCCGTTGAGGCCAGAATGAATATGCTTTTCATGCGAATGAACGGAGTCGCCTTCTGGCCAGTTGATCACGTGCCAGTCGAAGGATTCGGCCACGCCAGTGAGCAAAAATGGAAAAGGTTCTTCTACGTTTATGCCTTGCGATATTGCCGCAGTTTCAATGTAGGCTTCCAGTTCGGAATAACTAGAAATGGAATCGGGGATATCCTGGGAATCCCATTTTTCCACAGCAGCTGACACAAGCAAGGTGGCATTTCGATCGAACGTGGCCTTTATTTCCAGCGCTTCATTGTTAACAGAGGAGATATATGGTTCGCTGTTCAGAATTAGAATTTCACCTTTTAAGTTTTCTAGTGCGCCCAATGCATAGAAGTTTTCAGTGTCCTTAAAAAGGTTCAAGTCCGCCTTTGCAGAAAGGTCTCCCTTATGCATCATATTTCTTAGTGCCCCTGCGTGTTCTACCTTAAAGCTATAATTAGGGTCGCTTTGTATGCAAGCGCTCAGGCATAAAAGAGAAATAATAAGGACTACAGATTTCATTTTTTGGAAATTTTATTACTTGATTCTTCTCAAGTGCACCTGGCGAATTTGTTAGGAGTTACTTTGTTTCACCTTCTTTTATGACGCCGTGAGTAGATGTTTGTCTGGAATATCAACTGCCTTCAATCTTGTTCAGTTACCCTCAACTAAAAACTCTGAACTAAAAACTCTGAACTAAACAGTCACTTCTTTCCACGCTTCAAGACCTTCGGTACTTTGATGTAGTCTGTGTCTTTTTGCGGGGCGTTTTTTAGCGCTTGTTCTTGCGTGTATGGGTCTTGAACTTCATCTTTTCGAAGTACGTTGGTGTCTTCGTTCACATACTTCAACGGTTTCACGTCACTCACATCGAGTTCGCTCAACTTATCGACAAAGGACAAAATTTTATCCATGTCGTCGGTCATTTTCTCCACGGCTGAATCGTTTAGTTCGAGTCGCGACAAATGCGCCAAATGAAGTACTTCTTCTTTACTTATTCTCTTCTTTTCCATCGACATTGTATTCGCGTAAGGTTTGAGCCATTATTTGATATGCATCCCGCTGCAAGCGGTCGATATCTTTTTCGCTATTCACATACATCGGCGGATGAACCACACATCGCAAAGTTCCCGGGCGACCCGCCGACCATTCTTCCGGGAATTTTTCTTTGTTATCTACAAAGGTAATGGGAATGATTGGATATCCCGACTCTGCCGCGATTCGGAATGCTCCCGGTTTAAAGGAAACTAAACGCCACGACGGATCGGGAATACCGCCTTCCGGGTAAATACAGATCCCAAAGCCTTCATCCATTTTTTTCTTTGCTCGCAAATACACCTCGCGGCGCGATCGAGGGCTCGATCGATCGACGAGAATATTCGTTCGTTTATAGAAGTAACCGAACAACGGGAATTTCGCCAATTCTTTTTTCCCAATAAACAACCAAGTTCCTTTGGCAATAGCCAAAGTGGTCATGATATCTATTTCAGAAGCGTGATTTGCAATGATGATCGACGGCTGCTTCCAGTTAATTTGATCTAGATATTTAACTTTTAAGCGAAAACCCATCAGCACCAAAACCATTTTGCCCCAAAAACGAGCAAAATAAAAGAAGGGCTTGTGCCACTCCTCACGGAGCGATAACACCAGTATAAACGGGAATAGAACCAGTATGGCCAATGCAATTACCACGTAATACCAAACCCGCCAAATGATCCTTAAAATTTTCACGCGGCTAAATTAGGGCGAATTTATGAAGCAGTGCTCCATTTCCCTTTTGGCTTTACTATTTTTACGGCCACAAACAAATGATATGGCGCGCATTTTAACAGGAGTTCAAGCAACAGGAATTCCGCACCTTGGAAATATTTTAGGAGCTATTGAGCCTGCGGTTACACTTTCAAAAGACGAAAAGAACGACACGTTTCTTTTTATTGCGAATATGCATTCACTTACGGCCATTCGCGATGCCACGCTTGTGCGTGAAAACACCTACAGTGTTGCGGCGGCTTATTTGGCTTTTGGTTACGATACTAATCGCAATACCTTTTATCGTCAAAGCGACGTTCCCGAAGTAACCGAATTGATGTGGTATTTGAACTGTTGGACTCCTTTTCCGATGTTGCAGAATGCACATTCGTTTAAGGACAAATCGGCCCGATTGAACCAGGTAAATGCCGGACTTTTCACCTATCCCGTTTTAATGGCCGCAGACATTTTGCTCTATGACGCCCATTACGTGCCCGTGGGAAAGGATCAGCAACAACACCTCGAAATGACCCGCGATATGGCGGGTAGCTTCAATCATGAATACGGCGAAATACTCGTCTTGCCGGAGGCAAAAATTAGCGAGGAAGTAATGGTAGTGCCCGGTACGGATGGCCAGAAAATGAGCAAGTCCTACAACAACTACATCAACCTATTTCAAGCGGATAAGCCACTCCGTAAACAAGTGATGGGCATTGTTACGGATAGTTTGGCGCTCGAAGAGCCTAAAGATCCCGACACGTGTAATGTTGTCGCCTTGTACAGACTCGTTGCCACCCCAGCGCAGGTTTCTGAAATGGAATCCAATTATCGTGCGGGCGGATTCGGCTATGGTCACGCCAAGCAAGCCTTATTCGAAGTTTTGGTCGAAAAGTACAAAGAGCCAAGAGCCGTATATACGGAGCTAATGAACAACAAAGAGGAACTCGACCGCCAATTAGCCGTGGGTGCCGAAAAAGCGAGGGCGGTTGCCCAAGCCACCTTAAGTCGTGTGCGCGAAGCCGTGGGGATGGATTAAAACCGTGCGCCGACTCCCAAACGAATTTGTAAAACACCAGCATTTAAACTTCGCTCGGTCTCATTATCGAATTCGGTTTGCGGAAGAGGAACTGGTAATTCACTGTCTTCAACATTTACGGTAAAAGACTCGGTATAATCCAAATTAGTCAAGAGGTAACTCGTTTCAGCCCTAAAGGTGATAAACTCATTCAAGGTGAATACAAGTGCCAAGTTTCCGCCATAAGTAAAGGCCGTGGTCGAAACAGGATCATTTACGGCTGTATAGGGTAAAGAATAGGGGAAATCAATAGGTAGGGGCGATAAGTCAACCGTTCCGTTAATTGCGCCGCTTCCATCAAGACTAGGTTCGGTAATCTGAAGCATCCCGCCTTGAATTCCAAGGTGGATATCCATAAAATCAAGAGGGAGACGAGCGGTTGGTCCTACGACGAAATAAAAGGCATTAAAGGACGAAGGGTCCGACATGAAGGTTATTTCTTCAAGACCCGGAATGTCTTCTAATTCGTCAAAACTGAACCCTTGGAAACGTTGATCGAAATCCGCGCTCAAAAAATTAACTCCAACCCGCGCGTCAATTCCCCAGTTTGGATGAGGGTAAAAACCGTACATAAGTTCGCCATTATAACCGTTGCTCGCCTGAGTGCCTTCAGACTCATTCTTATTGCTCAAATCAGACTGCGCAAATCCCAATCCCGTGCCCAGCGTAATGAAATGCTGTGCCTTAAAACTCTTTTTCTTTGGAGACTTTGAGCGGGTCGATTTAGTGCTTTCAACTTTCTGCTTTTGGAAGTATTCAATTCGACCGTCTTCGTATTCAATGCGCAAGATTTGATCTTTTGCCAATCGCACCTTAGGCCCGTCGGGCTGTGTTTGACGGAAAAAGACTACTTCATCAGAAGTGATTTCAAGCACCTCGCCGAATATTTTTTCGTCGTTGTTTAAGAGAATTAAATCCTGCGCAGATAGGCTCATTCCGACAAGAATTAGACAAAGAGCAAATACATTTTTCATAGGTTCAGTTTTACGCTTACGGTTTTTTATTTTTTTCAACTAACGCTACTTCCAGGCTTCACTTGGCCCTCCGGGCCGATGGCTACTAGTGCCCCATTGGCATCTTCGGCCATCAATATCATTCCTTGAGATTCCACACCTCGGATTTTACGAGGAGCCAAATTCAAGACAACCACCACTTGTTTGCCAATTAAAGCCGCCGGCTCAAAAAATTCGGCAATACCGGATACCACCGTTCGCTGATCCACTCCCGTATCCACTTTTATCTTGAGCAATTTCGAGGTCTTCGGCACTTTTTCCGCTTCCAAAACCGTGGCAACACGCAAATCAAGCTTCGTGAAATCGTCAAACTCAATATTCTCTTTTGCCGGAATAGCCTCTGCTGATTCGAGGGCATTGGCTTCCTTGGTAGCTGCTAATTTGTCCATCTGCGCTTGAATAACGTCGTCTTCAATTTTGTCGAATAGCAATTCGGCTTTTCCAATTTGGTGTCCTTTAGGAAGCATTGGTGCTGCTTTCACGTCGGCCCATTTGATTTCGCCCATGTTCAACATCTTCCGCAATTTGGCTGCGGTAAAGGGTAAAAAAGGTTCCGCTACTACTGCTAGAGCTCCGGCCACTTGAAGGGCCACATGCATCACTACTTCGGTTCTTTTTGCGTCTGTTTTGATTAATTTCCACGGCTCTTGATCGGCCAAGTATTTGTTTCCAGCGCGCGCCAAGCCCATCATTTCATTAAGCGCATCGCGGAATTTGAACTTGTCTAAGGAGGCGCCAATTACTTCGGGGCGCTCCATTAAAAAGCGAACCATATCATTATCTTCATCGGTTAAATCACTCAATTCGCACGGGGGCAAGTTGCCGTCATAGTACTTGTTCGTCAATACCACTACTCGGTTAATGAAGTTTCCGAAAATGGCAACGAGCTCTGAATTATTGCGTGTTTGAAAATCTTTCCAGGTAAAATCATTGTCCTTTGCTTCCGGTGCGTTGGCTGCCAAAGCGTAGCGCAATACATCTTGTTTATCAGGAAATTCTTCTAAATATTCGTGCAGCCACACTGCCCAATTCCGCGATGTTGAAATTTTGTTTCCTTCCAAGTTCAAGAATTCATTGGAGGGAACGTGCGTCGGCAAAATGTAATCACCGTGCGCTTTTAAAATGGCGGGGAAAATGATGCAGTGAAAGACAATATTGTCTTTGCCTATGAAATGAATGAGCTCCGATTCTTCGTCTTGCCAGTAGCTTTTCCAACCGTCTGGGTTCCCTTTTTTCTCAAAATACTCTTTGGTTGCCGAAACATAGCCAATGGGCGCGTCGAACCAAACGTAAAGCACCTTTCCTTCTCCGCCTGCGGCGGGAACGGGAATTCCCCAATCTAAATCTCTCGTGATGGCACGTGGCGCTAAACCTTGATCGAGCCAGCTTTTGCACTGTCCAAAAACATTTGGGCGCCAGATGCCTTTTTTGGTCTCAATCCATTGATTCAAAAAAGTCTCTTGGTATTTGTCGAGTGGCAAGTACCAGTGCTTCGTTTCCTTTTTGATTGGTGCATTTCCCGAGAGTCGCGACTTTGGATTCTTGAGGTCTTCTGGACTTAAACTGGTTCCGCAGTTCTCGCATTGATCGCCATATGCTTCTTCGAAGCTACAGTTTGGGCAAGTGCCCATAATGTAGCGATCCGCTAAAAATTGCTGCTCCTGCTCGTCGAAATACTGCTCCGAACTTTGAACTACAAACTCACCCTTCTTGTCCATGTCTTGAAAAAACGACTGGGCGGTTTCTCGATGAACATCCGAACTCGTTCGTGAGTAATGGTCAAAAGAGATTCCGAATTTTTCGAACGAGTCTTTAATTAGTTCGTGGTAACGATTTACCACCTCTTGGGGGCTTACGCCATCTTTTTTAGCCCTGAGAGTAATAGCTACTCCGTGCTCGTCTGAGCCGCAAATATGAAGCACCTCTTCGTCCTGGAGTCGCTTGTACCGAGTATATATATCAGCTGGGATGTAAACACCGGCCAAATGGCCAATATGAACGGGCCCATTTGCATAGGGTAGGGCAGAAGTAACTGTATAGCGCTTGCTCATGAAGGTCTTTTGTTAAGCCACAAAAATAAGTTTTTCAAATCTCTTGGGGTCCACCTCGCCAGGCATCTTCAATATGCTTGATTCGATAGTTTTGAGCGTTACCAACCACCAGTAATAAATCGCAGCGTAATTCTGCTTCCATTTCCTTTTGCTCCATCCAAATTTCCGCGGCATCCAAAAGTCGATGCGCTTGCGCATCACGCATAAATTCATCACCATCAACGGGTTCCGCTCTGGTTTTTACCTCCACAACAACAAGTTCTTCACCGTGTTGTGCTAAAATATCGATTTCACCTTCTCCACCGCGCCAATTTCGCTCGTGAATACGATAGCCTAATTGGGCTAAATAGTTTGCGGCTTTATCTTCACCCCAGCGGCCAAATTCGTGTGCTTTGCTCATATCGGAAAGGTTAATAGAGTTTGGTCTTCTCGGACTTTCAGCTCAACCCGCACCCCAAAGCGTAGCGGTCGATTGTCGTCAACGTGCCCCGCGGGAAATCCAAAGGCTACCGGGTAGTCCTTGCCTTCGGTGAATTCCTTTATTATTTCAATGGCTTGCTTGCCAAACGGGACTTTATTGTCATTCATGTCGGTCATTCCACCCACAATGAGTCCGGCAATTTCGTCGAGCCACCCTCCTCGCTGCAAGTTCATCATCATTCGATCGATGTGATACAAGTATTCATCGAGGTCCTCAATGAAGAGTATTTTTCCTTTTACATCAATGTCGGCTGGTGTTCCTCGGAGCGAATAAAGAACGCTGAGGTTTCCGCCCGTTAGGGCGCCTTGAGTATCGCCTAAATGATTAAATGGATGGCGGTCGCACTGAATTTCGCTGAGTTCACCAAAGAGCGTTTTGCGCACGTCTTCCAAACATTCGGCGCTGTTCTCGGGGAATCCGAGGGGCATAGGGGCATGAATCGATTCCATATTCAAATGGGTGTGAATATGATTGTGAAGAGCGGTTACATCGCTGTATCCAAGCACCCATTTCGGTTTATTCTTGAGGAAATTCCAATCAATATGATCAATGACCCGAACACTCCCGTATCCGCCACGAGCGCAATAAATCGCCTTTACATGCGGATCTTCCATCATCCATTGTAAATCGGTGGCGCGCTCCTGATCTGTTCCACTGAATTGGTGATATTCCTTGTGCAAATGAGGCCCTATTTTAATTTTCAGGCCCCATTGTTCAAAGAGCTCCAATGCCGGCTGCAACTCGGTAGGAGTCAGTTTCCGGGCGGTAGAAACAATTCCCAGGGTGTCGCCAGGTTTTAAAAACGGAGGTGTCAAGAATTTTGAAGACACAAGTGCGCGGGTTTATTCGGTTGTTCTTTAAAACCTCAAGGTCGGAAGAATCTTTGACACTTGGTTGTTCTTCCCCCTCGGTCAAAAGCTAGCTCAAGAGGTAGCGCAGAATTTTCGGGGTGCTTTGCGGTCAGACTCCTATCTTAGGCATCTTAAATTGGAAAAATGAAAAAATTCACCGCTCTTTTATTTTTAATTTTTGGCCTTGTATATTTCGTAGATGGCCAAACGAAGCGACCGCTTAATGCCGACGATTATGGGACTTGGGAGCGCGTAAGCTCTCGGTCACTTTCTCCCGACGGGCGTTGGGCCTATTTTGTTGTGGGTGTGCCTAAAGGCGATTCGCGAATCGAACTTCACGAACTGGATGGCACCGGAAAACATATTGTTCCGAGAGGAACAGATGCCGAATTTTCGTTTGATGGCAACTACTTTTTGTGTCTCATTGAACCTCAATACGACACCATTAGAGCTCTTGAACTCGATGAGGTTGATGAAGAGGAACACCCAAAAGACAGCCTCTTAATTATCAACCTTCAGGACGGTTCCATGGAGAAAATAGCACGAGTAAAGAGCTATCAAATGCCGGAGGAAGCGGCCAATGTTTTGACGATCCAACTTGAAAAACCCGAGCCGCTAGAACCCGATACGACGGAAGAGGTAGGCGAAAAACTTGAAGAAGATTCCGCCGCCGTTGAGGTAGCCGAGGAATTGCCCGACCCGTCGGAGCGCCCGGGTTATGAACTTGTTGTGCGATCCTTTGATGGTTCTACTACCGATACGCTCCTTCAGACCACCGATTATACTTTGGTCGATTTTGGAGCTTTTGTTTACTATCAAACGGAAACGGAAGATACGCTTCATGACGATGGATTGTACGTTTTTGACGTTTCTAAACGCGCGGCAACCATCATTGATACTACCCGCGAAGACTATGTGTTTTTCGAGCCCAACAGAACTGGAAACCAAATGATGTACGTGGCCACGGACGATAGTTCGGAAGCAGATATTCAATACTATTCGGCCTATTTGTACGAAAAAGGAAAAACAAAATTGGTAGCTGATACGGCTACTCCCGGCCTCCCGGCCGGATGGGGCGTTAGTGAAAATGAACGGCCCGCTTTTATGGACGACGACCGATTCATGTTCATTGGCGTAGCCCCTTTGCCAAAAGTATACGAAGAGGATTCCACGAAACTAAAAAGCGAAAAGGTGAATGTCGATATCTGGTCATGGAACGACCCAGACATACAGCCGTTCCAGTTGAATAATGCTTCGTCTGATAAAAAGAAAAGTTACACCGCACGAGTACTTCCAAAGGGTGACGGACTTTTATTGCTGGAGAATGAAAAAATTCCCTCGTTCCGACTCGACCCCGAAGCAGAACACAATGTTGTTTTAGCCTCCTCTGAAGAGCCCTATCGCAAAATGCACAGTTTTGCCTACCCTTGGATTGAAGATTATTATGCCATTGATTTGAAATCCGGAGATACACGACTTGTGGCTGAAGGAGTTGGTTTTGGCGCTGAACTTTCCACCACAGGAAACTATGTAGCCTATTTCTCCCAACGCGATAGCTGCTGGCACGTGTACGACCGAATTGCAAGCCGCGATTTAAATGTAACTCAAGAAATCGACGCGGCTTTTTACGATGAGGAAGATGATCATCCGGCCGCTCCGTACCCATATGGATCCGTCGGCTGGAGCGAAAAGGATAAGCGCTTTTATATTTACGACCGCTACGATATCTGGGCGGTGGATCCGACGGGGAAAGAAGATCCTGTGAATATAACTGCTGGAATCGGAAGAGCAAATAATGTTCGCTACCGTTACTATTCAATGAACCCGGAAGAAACCTTCTGCCCGAAGGGCGAATGGCTGCTTACAACCTTTAACAACGAAACAAAACAAGAGGGCTATGCACGATTAAATAATCTTGGTGAAGAGCCTACAATGCTCGTTCAAGATGATAAGTACTTCGGTTGGGCACGATCTACAGAAAAGAGCAACCGAGCTCTTGTAACGGTAGAAGATTTTCAGAATCCGGCCGATATGTACTGGACAGAAGGAGATTTTAATGACCTCAAAAAACTGAGTTCTATTAATCCGCAACAAAGCGAAATCAAATGGGGAACTTCGGAATTGACTTCTTGGACCTCCAATCACGGAGAGGAGTTACAAGGGATTATTTACAAGCCGGAAGACTTTGATCCTGCGAAAAAGTATCCCATGATCGTATATTTCTACGAGCGCTATAGCGATGATGTAAACCGCTACTATACGCCTGGGCCTAGCCGTTCCATTGTGAATTTTAGCTACCTGGTCAGTAACGACTACGTTGTTTTTGTTCCGGATATCGTCTACCGCGACGGATACCCTGGGCCAAGCAGTTACGATTGTGTCATTCCCGGTGTGCAGCACATGATCAATCAAGGTTATGTCGATGCAAAGCGAATCGGAATTCAAGGCCAAAGTTGGGGTGGTTACCAAACGGCTTATTTAGTGACGCAAACGGATTTATTCGCAGCGGGTTTTGCCGGAGCACCAGTAAGTAACATGACTTCCGCCTACGGCGGGATTCGCTGGGGAAGTGGTTTGAGCCGACAGTTTCAATACGAACGTACCCAGAGTCGAATTGGAGGAACCCTTTGGGATTATCCAGAGCGCTACATTGAAAACTCGCCCGTGTTTTTTGCGGACCGAATCAACACGCCCATGCTCATTATGCACAACGATGAAGACGGGGCGGTGCCTTGGTATCAGGGAATTGAGTATTTCATGGCCTTGCGCCGATTAAATAAGCCGGCGTGGATGCTCGTTTATAACGGTGAAGCGCACAACTTGCGCAAATGGCATAACCGAATGGATTTAGATCAAAGGATGTATCAATTCTTCGATCACTACCTACAAGAT
>Ga0209138_1000974_pt1 | contig 25863 bp, 46 predicted proteins | sample SaaInl3SG_22_DNA_FD_184645 | JGI IMG/M metagenome (GOLD analysis project Ga0209138, IMG submission 184645) | Marine microbial communities from expanding oxygen minimum zones in the Saanich Inlet - ESP_153SG_22_DNA (SPAdes) (version 2) | ecosystem: Environmental > Aquatic > Marine > Intertidal...
CATCCTACCTACGATCAAACAAGTCCTTTCTATCCTCCAAGCCTCTGTGATATCGTTTGGCTTCTCCCACTTGCCAGCCTCATCAAGGTATAGCATATGAAGCTTCTCACCGTCGTATGCGTTGGTGGTGGTGTTCTTCCAGTTTACAACTGTATTGAGAGCCTCCCCTACGTTAGATGTCTTATTCTTCTTTGTGATCCTCTTAGAAGGCTCCCTAAAGGCAAGCTCCATACGAGGGTTTGTTGTACCATCCTGAATAGGCTTGAAGAAGAATGGGTAGTTCCTGAATATAGGGACCACCTTTTTCATGAATATATTCTCTTGAGCGTCCTTACCAGTCTTTGACTGTATGCCTAGGAGCTTTTCCTTAACCTGCGTAGACTCGTCGTTAAGTACAGAAGCGCATATATTGGTGTAACCAGAACGGCGGCACTTAGTATATAGCTGACCAATACAACGTGGGTCAAGCTCGCACGCAGCCATGTGAAGAAAGAGGTCTCTTTGAAAATTAAGGAACGAGGGGTAACCGATATCAATCTTACTCCATTGTAAGAACATGTAGTGTCGGCCAGTAATATATGTAGGTTCGCCGCAATTGTAAAACCAAACACCGTTGCGCCTACGATCAAATTCCTTTTTGATATAGTTGCTGTACTTGTCGCGGAACTCTCTGGGTCTCTCCAGCCAGTCATCCATACCTGTAATCTTTTGCAGCTCCTCTGGCACAGGAAGTCTTCCCCACATTTGCAGCTCCTCTGGTTTTTCATGGAAGAGAATCTCCTGTCTTTCTGGGACTTTCGGAAGAGCAATGAGAACCCCATAATGCTCGATGATTTCTCCGACTGATCCGTTTGGGTCAATAACGACAGCTTTATCATTGTATCCTTTTACTTCGATTAAATTCTGATTCATTGATACAAAGATAGCTAGAAGTCAAACCTCAGCTTCCACATCAGAAAGTAACAGGACAAGTGCCACTGTCCATCATAACCAAAACCTCTTGGCTCTCTAGCCAAACAAATAGATGGGATCAAGTACCATCTGTGTGTGCGTGCTTCAATATAGAATGACATATCGTTCATTATGTACCCAAAAGGGGGTTAATGAATCATTATTCATTCATTTATACCCTCTAAGGTGTTTTTATTAATACGTTAGTACTCGAAGCGGGACTTGAACCCGCACGGCCCATTCGGGCCAACAGATTTTAAGTCTGTCGTGTCTACCAATTCCACCATTCGAGCATTGTACTCCCGACAGGGTTCGAACCTGTGACCGTCTGCTTAGAAGGCAGATGCTCTATCCAACTGAGCTACGAGAGCATTGTGCGCCTGCTAGGACTTGAACCTAGGACCTGTCGATTATGAGTCGAATGCTCTAACCAGCTGAGCTACAGGCGCATATAGGTTAGTCTTCGTATTCGTCGTTCCACATAGCTATTACTTTTTACTGAATTGTTCTGCAAAACCACTAGAATAGTCTTTCTCCCCCTCTATAGACCCTGTATCCTTAAGCTCTTTTATCATCTGCTCTAGTCTCTGCCTCTCTACGATAAGCTCTTTGCAGTCCACTGCTGTTTGCTTAACGGCTTGTAGCTCTGCTTTTCTAGCTGACCCGCCAGCTTCTGGATCTACAGGCTTCTTTACCTCTTCGATCATATTGTCTATAGCAATCTCCATGCTGCTCATCAGTCTTTCTGAGGCAGAGATCGTAGTAAACTTAGGCTTGCGCATACAGGAAGTCTTCTGGTCTCATACGAAGATACTCAACACCGTCGATATTCATGGTATATCCGATCTTATGATTGAAAAAAACTTTGTCTCCTATGCTCACCCCGATGCTTTCTATATCATCTGGAGCGTACATAAGTACACCGTGATCGACAGGCTTCTTCTCAAAGGAGACTTTTATCACTCCTGAGTCTGTTGTTTCTTCCTCTGGGGATTTCTCTTCTTTTTTCAGCAGCAAAGCCCATCCAGAAAGTACATTCAGCTCGTTTGTTTCTTTGCTCTTGTAAGCTACTGACTCGCTCATGAGTGGTGTGTCCTTGTCGTAGGAGACCATGTAGTAGTTCTCAAGCGAAGAGATAGGCTTCTTGTCCATGATCACCCTATGGTGGAAATACAACGTATCTCCTACAGCGGCTCCCGTGTCGTGTTTCTCTGGCACTGACACTATCTCTGCGGAACATACTCTGTGCTCAAACTCGTTGAACTTAGGATCTAAGTATATCTTCTGCCCTCCTACCTCTATCTCGTCTTTGAATTTGTTGTCGATCCTGACAATGAATTGATTTATAGATCTCATATTAAAATTTTAGGTCAAACTCAAGCATACATGGCATGTCGTCTACAGCTTTCCACAGAACTGTACCGTCTTCATCTTCTATATACACTAAGTATCGTTTCTTACCGTAGTCGTGGAGGTGCTTCATATCTTCTATGATTGCTGAAACCTTTCCCTTCCCTGCTGGCATACCTACGTAGTAAGCCATACCGTTCTTAGGGTCTTTCCCTATAACGATCTTTCTTATCAACCCGTCCATCAGTTCAAGCTTATACCAGTTCCGTTAAGAAGATCATCCAACCCATCTTCGCTTTTGTATACCTCATCCATCATCTCTGCTACTTGCTTTAGCTCCTCTTTGTCTCTAAGGTTAAAGCTGTAGAGCGATCTTACGTTGAAGAACTCTTCACCGCTATCTCCATCCTCTTCTGTATCTTCTATCACACCTACCATTATAGCAGACATTATGACGGGTCTCATCTCAAACTTGTCTATAAGATTCTCTATCTGTATGACACGATCTTGGACTTCCATCAAAAACTCAAATACTTTATCGTCCATATTCTTAAATTTGTAAACAAAGATACAGAATTAAAAAGATGCCTAGATCCATTATAAAGAAGATAAAGAAGTTTAGGGAGTTCTCTAGGCTAGACAAGCGATACGTAAAAAGGAACTACCTGAAGCACTTGAGAAAAGCTAGATCTATTATGGTGGATAGTGGTATCCCCAACAGGTATCTGGACTTTATGCTGTGGTGTTACGATCTAGAGTTCTTCACTATAGACTTCGCTGCTGAAACCTTTGAATACAGGAAGAGTAAGTTAGCTGACAGGGTTATATACCCTATGGTCAACGAGGGTTTGCTATACAAGCACTTTGACAAGCTCACCCCAAGCGGTAGTGAATCCGACTATCTCTTTAGAGACGAGACGAAGTTCAACTATCGCGTGAGGTATGCTTTAACTCAAAAAGGCAGGTTACACGTCCAGAGGTTCTACAGGTTATGCGAAGGGCTTATAGAAAGTTAAGTTCCTTTCCTTGACAGCCCTCAGCACTTCCATCCTGTTCTCAGAATCCTTTTTATAAGAGACGTGAACCCATGCAGGATTGTTGTCATCACCAAACTCCCATATGAGCTGATCAAACTCCAGATTGTCTTTGATATAGTCAAAAATTTGTCTATTGCTGACTTTACCATAGATATCAGCGTCGATATCGAGCGCTTGACCAGTAATATGTTGCGAGCGTCTTGAACCGCCAATCGCATCGTTGAGTTCGTCTGATCTATATCCAGAGGATATTCCGATCGGTACACGAAAGAAGTCTCGTAAGGGCTGAAATACATATCTAGCTATACTCTGCAAGTTATCAATTACCTCGATAGAAGGTTCATTATCTATCCCCTTTCTTATCGCTGTTACTGACTTTGTAGCCTCCCTTAAACTGAGATTTTTGCTTAGAAGCATCTATTCTGTTCTTCTTCTGTGTTTCCGCTATCCACTGAGGAGATATCCTCTTTACTCTTGGGTTGTGGTATTTCTTGTTCAAGAAAAAACCTTATCGGTTTCTCATCTTGCCTAAGAGCATCTGAAGACGACGGCTAGAGTCCATATTACCACCAGCACCGTATCTCTTTACATTACCACCACCATAGTACTTCTGTGGGTCACCGCTCATGTCTGGACGCTTATACTGATCCATACCCTCACCGAGCTCAAAAGCTCTCTCGTCAAGAACGTAATCACCCTCTTCGTTCATGTAGATAGGGTAGTCATCATCAGCAATCATGTCACGACCTTGCTCATCACGAGAAGCAGAATACTCATTCCAGTTGCCGTATACCTTGATCGTGTCTTGACCGTTAGGGTGCTCATACAACACATACTCACGACCAGTGGGTTCGTCTTGCTGTACAGGAGAAGTGTACTGACCAGTCATAAGCATTGGTCTTTCCTTCTTAGTCTGTTCTTTCTCTCCTTGCTCGCCACCTTGCTTTTTCATCATGGCTTGCTTGAGCATGGCCTCTAAACCACCACCCTCGTTAAACTTCATATAGTTCATGACTTCTTCTTTTTTCTAGCTCTGATTTTGTCTTGCTTCTTTTCCTGCTTGTCTTCTTGCTTGGTAGCACCCTGATAGTCGTACTTACCCTTAGCCTCTTTCTTATCCTTCTTCTTGGCTCTAATGCCTTTACCGATATCAAGCTTTCTCATCATTCTCTTCCTTAACAGGTTCTACAGACTTCTTGGCTTTCTTCTTTGGCTGCTTCTTCAAAACAGCTACGAACTTCCCGTTGACATAACTGATCTCGTAGTCCTTGGCAGACTCCCCCAGCTTGTTCAAAAGGAATTCTTTGGTATTTGCTATAATCTTGTTCATTTTAAGCACTTGTGCAATGCAAATATAAAAGATTATCCACTCACTCAAACAAGACCAGTAGAACAGATTCAGTATGTACAGTCTTTGTGCCTATACAAATCCTACCGTCACAGCTTAATTGCTTTAAGTACACCCAAAACCCCTTTCTAAACTGCTACCCCCTTTGATTTGCTGGCAAAGTTACAAATAAATTCTGACATATGCAAGCTTTTCACGAATAAAGTTTAAAAAAGAACAGAGTTACTGTGTAACAGTTAGTTACGAGAGTCGGTTAAAGTAAATTCTAAGCGCGAAAGAGATCTATGGGCTGAAAAATCGGTTGAGAAATGTGTGATGTGGGGATTCAACGTAACATAACACACACGCGAGCGTACACCCAAACGCATTCCCATACGTACCCCTTGCTGCTTTAGCAGCTGCCTCGAAAAAACTTTAAGCATTTAGGTCAACCCCACTGGAATTCAGCAAGTTAGAGGAGTTGAGTTAGAGGATAGAGTGAAGTAACAGACGCTAAGTGACTGATACTCAAGCACTTGACAACCCATCCCCAAACCTATGCTTCACCTCCAAGCAACCCCGCACGGGGGCACACATACGGGGCACGGCCTGCACCCTGCGCCTTCGCGCTGCACGCTGCACATGTGTACACATACGCGCTGCACACGCTGCACATGTACACACGGTCTGATGGGGTTTCTTACTATACGTAGTATAGTAACTTTTTTATCAGAAAAAAAGATTTGGAATTTCGGAATTCGTTTCCGTATCTTTGCAGAGCCGATGGCAACGTCGCCACGGCATCAAACCTCTCACTCATGGCAAACGCCACCTACACTCCCACTCACTGCCCAACCACAGGGCGCAAGTTCAGCAAAGCTGAACGTAAGGCTGCAAACAAGGCCAAGTACGCAGCACTTCGTGCTGAACAACCCAAGACAGCGAAGCCGAAGGCTTCCAAGCCTGCCAAGCCGAAGGCTACTCAGCCGAAGGCTGCTCCTCAGCCGAAGCCTACACCGAAGGTGACCAAGGCTGGACTCATGCGGCTCACGAAGGCCGAACTCGTGGCTCTCATCCTCAAAGAGGATGTGAAGCCTGCTGAGGTTGCCAAGCCGACTGCAAAGGCGAAGCCTTCAGCCCCCAAGCGCACCAAGCCCTCTAGGGCTTCGAAGCCAACCCCAGACCAACGCCTTGAGGCTCGAATGCAGCGTGAGTCTCTTGCAAAGCAAGAGGGAAAGCGAATCAAGGAGGCTGACAAGGCACGTAAGGTGGTCAGCAAAGCTGACGGCAAGGAGGCTCAGCCGTTCGAGGAGCGTGTGGAGGTGACCGTCCCTGCGAAGGAGCACAGAGCCAAGCGTGAGGCAGTCACTGAACTGCTTGGTTTGCAGGGCCTTAGCGTCGAGGATGCAGCACGCCGTGACCGCATGATTGCGGAGCGTGAGGCACTTGAGGCCGCGTTGCTCGCTGACTTCGGAGGCTTCGAAGATGCCCCATTCTGATTGATTATCAACAACTTAACTCTCACACATATGAGCACATTCAAGCAAGAGCGCGTGGTGGAATTCTACGTTCACACCACTGACAATGAGGACGTTATCTGGTTTCGTCGCTCATGCAAGTCACCCAACCGCACGAACGAGTACAAGCGCATCATGTCTGCGCTCTCACACCCAAGCGTGAAGCACGTAGGCTGGCGTTTGCTGCGCCACGCATCGCATGATGCTCAGTTGTACAAGCAAGTGGACATGACCACCTGTGACGGCCTACCATTCTGACTCTCAGTGAGTTAGAAAATAAATTTGGAATTGTCAATCTGTTTGCCGTATCTTTGCGGTATCAAAAATCTCTCACTCATGACGAACAATCGCATCGTATGGATGGACACAGACAATGTGTTCGTAGTCCGCAAGGGCACAACCACCAACGCCAAGATTGCCCCGAAGGGGGCCAAGGTAGTTCAAACCTACACCTTCAGCCGTGCACAAGTGGAGCACGTTCGTGACTGCGACCGAGACGGCATCAAAGTAACTCTAAAGAGTTTCTTCGCTCTCGATGCATCGAACTGCCTCGACTGCCCGCTGTCAGGCAACTCAGGCTCAGGCAAGTGCTACACACACAAGTACATGCAGTTCAGCGGCTTCCTCTCCATGATACGTAGTATCATCAAGGAACCTATCCCTACACGGCTTGACGCAGAGATGCGGGGCGCGATCACGAAGATGTGCGAAGGTGTGTATGTTCGCTTCGGCACATACGGGGAACCATCCCTCCTCCCTATCGATTTGGTCGGTGACATGGTACTCGGTGCATCCTCATGGACAGGCTACACACACCAAGCCCTCAAGCCTTGGGCACAGCCTTTCAAGGCCTACTACATGGCATCGGCTCACTCAGACCGAGAGGCTGTCTCACTCACGGGGTGGCGGTCGTTCGTAGCCCGTGACAAGTCAGAGACTTCAGAGGCTGTTGTTTGCCCTGCATCCAAAGAGTCCGACTACGCTAGCAACTGCGCTAAGTGTGGGCTGTGCTCAGGTATGGCAGGCAAGGGACGGAAGAACGTTCAAATCCAAATCCACTAATCATGCGACACACGATACTCACTCACGCACTTGTGGCAGCTACATACGCCACGTACACCTTGCTCACTTCGAGCGGCATCGTGTTCCACACGACAGCCCTCCTGCTGTGCTTCACCATCGCTGCCTTGACAGAAGGCGAAGAGGGCTCGCGATTCATGAGCGAAGTCAGCCTCAGCTTTGCTGTCAACGCACTGGTCTGGATATTCATCCACATGGCAAACCTGCTAAGTCACTGAGTATGATGCACTTCCAAGTATGCTATCGCACAGACGACACGCTCAATCACCCGCCCATCTGGGTGCGTGATGCAGAGGAGGCACTCGCAGTCATGAGGGCGCGAGCAACCGCAGGTGAGCACTCATACGTCTATGCTTACCCTTGGAAGCGTGCATGGTTCCCACAACACACCTTCAACACGGAAGCTGAACTTGAGTCATACATCGCTGAAAATCAGTCAGTTGAAAAATAAATTTGGAAGTTAGCTTCTGTTTGCCTTATCTTTGCACCATCAATTTCAAATCTCTCACCGATGAATTACCCATCACATCTCGTAGCACCACGCTACTGCTCATTCACTCACCAACCCATGTTCGAAGGATGGTGTGTCCAAGACGGAGAAGCGTACATCAAGTACGAGTCTGACGCTCTCAAGTGCGCCAAGGACGCAGGCTATGATGACCTCGAAGAAGCCTACGAAGACGACTTCATCTACTACACAGACTGGGTGGACATACCCGAAGACGAGTGGCACGAAGTGCCCGCTGAGGCTGTCATCAATTCCCTTGTGGATGACGCTGAAATCCTGCTCTTCTACATCGAAGATGAGAAGGTCAAGAACAGATACCAAGCAATCGTAAACAAGTACAAGCAATGAAAGACGAAATCCTCCTGAGGCTCAAGTACGTCGAGGAGACGTATGCAGGCGAAGCCGAGACGTGGCTCGATCCCGTGACAGGCACACACTACCTCATCCCCATCAGCATCATCCGAGACTTGGACAATGCAAAACCCATCAACCAATGAACGACAGCTTCAACACCCTCGCTCGCGTAGTCATCGGCGCGTGCATCATCAGCGTAGTCACTTGCGCTCTCACCTCATGCTCAACCACACGTCACCACAGGGAGTCATGTCCACAAGCATACGGATACAAGAACCACACATACAGCAAGCCTTTCATAAACCACTGATTGTCAGTCGTTTGGAAAATAAATTTGGAAATTAGATTCTTTTTCCCTTATCTTTGCATCGTCAATTCGACACAACATCAAAACATTCTCACATCATGAGCATCACAACAAACAAGCGTCGGCACTCAGGCGTTACTCGCCGCATCTCCAGCACTCAATCCCTCAGCAAGAGCGGTAAGTACACCATCGAAATCAACCATGCGTTCGAAGGCGAAGGCTTGACAGAAGTAGGTGCAGGTACACTCGAAGAGTGTGAGATGCAGTTCAATCATACACAGGTGGAGGTGTACATTTGGGAGCACACCACAGACTACGAGGGTTACCCGAAGAAGGAAATCATCAACAGCAGACGAACTCTGTTCAGAGGGGAGTTCAATGGTGAGGTTCTTGGGGTGGTAAGCGGCTACAATCAGAAGGCTGAACGAGACTACTTCAAGCACAGCCTCTCACCTGCCGAGGCACACATCGCAGTCATGAACTTCGCCAACAAGTGGCTCAAGCAGTAATCGACTGCACACAACCGAGCGTATGCTGAGGTCATCGAGGTATGCGGGAACAGGGTACACCCTGTGGTGGTTCGATTCCACCTTCGGTTCTATTTTCTAATCATCAAAATTCTCTCACATGGACTACAAGTTCAACACCAACGCCCCTTTCTTTCAGCTTTTCGAGAGCGGCATGAACACAAGCGTCGGGACTACACAGGGCACAGCCCCTATCAACACAGCTATGGTTAAGCTGACCTTCACCATCTCCGCCATGCGACCATACGTCAAGTGCGGAATCGCCCCTTACCGAGGCTTCCGCCTGAAGGATGTCAAGGAATTCTACGGCATCAAGGGGAACAAGCAACACATCCTCGATGCGCTCTTGCACTTGCGAGAGACCATGAAGAACTACGAAGTACTCAAGTCAGAAGTTGAACAATGATATTCAAATCAATCATGAACGGACACGCAAACTACGAGACATGGCTCACCCATGTATGGGAAATCCCCACAGCTATCGCTGACTCATTCGAAGAAGACTACCGACCCGATGCTAAGTACTGCCACGAGTGGGTGCAAGAGTACCTGCGCATTCAAGACATGGAGGCAAGCTACTTGTCTGACCTCATCAACAGCGCACTCGACAACGTGAAGTGGTACGAGATAGCTGATTCCGTAAACGAAATCCTTGACGAACGCAAAGAAGACGCGGCATGACACAACATCCATTCAACATCGGTGTGCACTACATCCCCTCCCTCGTGAACGGAGACCCACCTGTGGATCCAAGTGACGAGTTCCATCTCGAATCCTTCATGGAGGAGATTGACCCCATCATCGAAGACGCCAACCACTGGCATTGGGATGTCATCACAGACAGCGAAATCATCTGCAAGTGTGAAGTATCAGGCTTGCTCAGCAATTGTTACGAAGTAACCTTAAATGTTTATCACAAATGACACAGATTAAAAACAGCTCCCTCGTATGGAGCACGGAAGACGTATACGTCAACATGACGGAAGAGATGCGCAACAGCAAGGAGTGGACGGAGGAGGAGTTGCATGATTTAGGTGAGCAGTTCTTCGAGACTCACGCCGATTGGTTAGGCGAGCGCATCAACGATGCTATGAGCGAGTTCCTGCACTTCGAGGTCAAACAATAAAACACAGTGATATGAATATTTACGCAAAAGCGGCTGCGCAAATGCGCAAGGCAGGTATTGATGCATTTGTCGGTACAAGCTTGGGGGGAGGTCTGTTTATCAACGCAGGCAACAGCAGGAGAGATGTCGTTGAGTTACACCTCCGTGAGGTACAGAAATGGGCTAAGTTGTATGGCAATGATGAGGTCGAGGAAATCAGGAACGAAGACCCTCGCTACTTACTTGGCGAGATTGCCAAAATCTTCCACACTCATGGGTGGGTACTACATGACGCAGGCATCGAGCCTGAAGTGACGGAAGCGAACGAGAAATTTTTGGAATTGATTTACAAGGCATTCAAGCCACAAAGAAACTGACATGACAACTTACACATTGACAGAACAGCAAATCAGAAGCCTTTTGAATCAGGCGTTTGACATGGGGTATATGTACACCATGGATATGGTGCACAAGACAGAGCGCAATGCATGGAACAGGGATATGCTCGACCATGAGAATGGCGCACTGAATGACATCTGCGAAGATGTCCTGTCTGAGACACCTGAAGCCCGCAAATCACTACGAATCTTCACGCCATGACTGAAGCAACACGAATCAAATACCAAGCGAACACAGTCACCCTCATGGGTGAAGTGGAGAAGCTGTTGTCTATCGCTGACAGCAAGCCCGTAAGGTTCAAGAACCTCAAGGGTTACAAACGTGAGTACGCTCTCATGCTACTCGAACGAGTGGTGTGGTACAAGCTTATCGGTGGCTCAGGCGGGGCAAACCTAATCGCTGACCTGTACGGGATGTGCAAGAAGAGCGTGTACAAACTTCAGAAGAAAGCTGAAGACCTTGAGAAAGAAGATGTTATCTTTCGCCGACACATCCGAACCATATGCAACAACTGCTCACTCCCGTTCCTTGTGGAGGGGTACACCAAGAAAGACAGCCAAAGGCTCAGATACATTGAAGACCAATTGGTTATGCTCCAAAGACGTAAAGAAGAAATCCTAGAAAAATCAGCATTCCCATGAGTAAGTACAAGATTCGTTTCAACCTAGGCAGAGGGGAGAACTTCATGAAGTGGCAGGTCACCTACCCCGAAGGCAATGTCGAGTACTTCGATCCCGCCCAGTTCACACTCGTCATGCGTGACTGCAAGCTGCGCAACCAACCATCCACCGCACAGAAGATTCACGATGGTGCGAACAAGACTGTCTGCGCATGGATTGATGCAGAGGATGTGGAAGTGATGGAGGATTACGACATTGACATCAATTGGTACAACGACAAGCGCATCAACTTCAACCCTCGCAAGCAACCCAACTGGGTGTATGAGAATGATATTGAGAACATTGACAATAAAGAGTTCTCGTTGTTGACTACGTCAGGACGCAGTGTGTATGTACTGAAGGGATGGTGTTATGAGTGAGCAAGAGAAACGCACGTATATGCACACGATATGGAGTGCTGTGTGCCGATGCATTGACAGCGAGCAGTACACTTACGCTGACGCACATATGCGCAATTACGAATCAAAGGTTAGGCTTGATTGGCCTGACGTAAGAACTGAACTATAAACCAAACATCATGAATGTATCAGTAGACATGAACGAACTTCTTGAGTTTGTCAAGAAGAACGCCGCGATGCGGGGATACCTGAAGAGTATCATCAAGACAGCACCTATCAACGAACCCCTGAAGAAAGACCTTCAGGTCGTGCTAGACGAAACAGATTTTGAATTCAAAAACATCAGCAATGAAAGAGATTGAAGAGTTTGTGTGGGAGTACACGTACAATGGATCTAGGTACGTGACCCCTTCGGGCAGTTGGGCAGATTATCGAGGGACAGATGTCAAGTGCGTACACTACACCAAAGAGATTGTAAATGACTAACGAACTGGCGATTAAGATTTTAAACGAAAGTTTTTCCACAGAATCCTTTCTTCCTGAGAAAACAGCCCTTATATTTGCATCGGAAAACATCGTAAACGACGACATCGAGACGTTCCTTTCTAGGAGTCCGAGTGACCTTATCAGAGAGATGAAGGCATTCATGCTTGAAGGTATGGTGCAATACTCAGAGGAAGTTGACAGCGAGTTTCAAGAACAGGCTGACGACATACTCTCAAAAGCAAGCATGACCTTTGACTGCTTCGAGTCGTATCTAAAGATGCATGAAAAGTTAACGGAGGAGAGTAAGTCAGAACGCTGACACTCATGTCCAGTGCGTATGGTGTACAGGGAGAACCTGTAACATAGTATGTGAGAGTACTAGATGAAACAAAGCACGGACACCTCTACTGAAAGCAATTTTTTTTAATTCATATCATATGAACATTAACAAACAACTCCGCGAATTGCAAGCGGAACTTAAGGCCCCCAAGGGGCAACGCAACAGCTTCGGCAAGTACAACTACCGCTCTGCCGAGGACATCCTTGAGGCTTTGAAGCCATTGGCCGTCAAGCATGGACTAACATTTGTCCTTTCGGATAACATCATCGATGTAGGCGATCGAGTCTACGTGCAGGTTACAGCGTCTGTGACTAACGACGAAGGTCAGCTTGCAGAGTCAACAGCTTATGCTCGTGAAGAAGAGAGCAAGAAAGGCATGGATGGTAGTCAGGTGACAGGCGCGGCATCGTCTTATGCTCGCAAGTATGCCCTCAACGGATTGCTCTTGATTGACGACACGAAGGATGCTGATGCCACCAACACACACGGCAACAACTCTCAGCCTACACAGCAAGCGTCGGAAAAGCGTCGGGAAAGTGTCGGTAAAGCAGAGGAGAACATCATGGACAAGGCTGTTGCTTACATCAAGTCACAGACGAACAAGTCAGCAGCTTACGATGCGATCATCTCTAAGTACGGGGATCAGCTTTCTGACAAGCAGAAAGAAGGACTCAAGAAGTTTGTACGATGAAGATGGGATTAGAGAAGGTGGTGAGCGTACTATTTGTAGTAGCAGTCATGGGGTTGTTTGCACTCCCCTTGGCTGTGCTCCCCAACGTATTCGGATACAGAGTCTGTTACTATGCTCTGGCCGTGTTGACACTATTGCAAGTGCTTCGCTTCCTTGTCGCGGTAGTCAAGAGGGCAATAAATGAATTGTAGACAATGAATAATTTGAAAGACCAATTGATGGAGAGATACGGGAAGAGTTACCTCTCGTACTCTTCTATCAAGCAAGCCTTGGGCGACATGGCTTCGTTTGATATGTACATGAAGGGTGAACTGAAGTTCAAGTCAGATGCGCTTGACTTCGGTACTCTTTACGATATGATTCTCTTTGAGAAAGACAAGGCTCTAGATACGTACCAAGTACTGAACGAGCAGAACGTTGTTGACAGCTTATCAGACAAAGCTAGAGCGTCAAAGAAGCCCAAGCTGACAAGTGAGTACAAGGCTGCTATTGCCAAGCTGAACACTGAGGCTATTGAGAACAACAAGGTGATCGTCTCGAAAGAGGATTGGACAAAGGCGAATGACATGATCGACCGATTGATTGACTGCGGCCTAAGTGAATCTCACCTCACTGGCAAGTACCAAGTGGAGTTCAACGAGGAGTTGAACGGAGTTCCTGTAAGGGGATTCTTGGACTGCCTAGGTGACGGGTTTATCAGCGACAGCAAGTCGACTCAGTCTGTTAACAAGTTCAGGTACAGCGTTCGTGACTTCAGCTATGACATCCAAGCTTACATCTATACTCAGGTGTTTGGCGTGGAGGACTTCTATTGGGTGGTTCAGGAAAAGACATATCCATATACTCCCGCCCTTGTCAAGTGCACAGAGAACACTATCTTTACTGGTGAGATGAAGTTTCATCAAGCTATCGACAAGATCAGAGAGTTTTTAAACAAGGGAGATGAGTACTCCCCAATGTCAGAATACGTTGAATTCGAAGTATGACGATAAGCAAAGGATGATGTTGTTTGGACTCATGTCCATAGGCATCTACCTTACATTTCAAGCAATTATTCAAATCTTTTTAAATTTTATTTTATCATGAGCGAGCAAAAGTATGACTCAGACTTGATCGGGTGGGCAGAGGAACCACGCCGTAACGACAACAACGAAGTAGTGTCTTGGACATTGCGACTGAAGGATCACGAGATGAAGGACATCCTTGATAACTACGTGACATCAAAGAACGACAAGGGCCACGGAGGTAATGTGTACCTGACGTTGTTTATGAGCAAGGCAGGAAAGCCATGTGCACGTGTCTACAATCCTAACAGCGAAGCTGCAAAGGAGAAGCGTGCAGAAAAGAAGGTGACACAAGAAAGCACTAGTGACCTCCCCTTCTAAGCTGATTGCATTATACGGTTCTCTGGAATGGGGGTTGAGGGATATTGAATTCCTTGGCCCCCATTCTTTCCGTTGCAATCATGGTAAATTTCTATGCAGGGCACGCAATCATGAAGATGCGAAGATATTTGTTGAGTGGTTGGATGATGATAGTGATGACTTGTATGTGGTGTATATCATAATGAACAAAGCTGGAGATAACTGCGTGCTGTTTAAGGCGGCAGATATAGCTGAGATGTCAAACAAATGGATATCATTCGAATGGATAGCAAAGAAGTACAAGAAGAAGTGGCGGGTGGACTACCACCCATCTACTTCTGCAACGTAAGCATCACGTATAAGAAAGGCAAGAAGAAGCTGTCCACTCACAACAAGAAGGTGGATCTAGTGAGCAGGTACAACACGCCTGCATCTATGCAGAAGGACAAGATTACTATGGATAGGATTGCTGACGATGTGTACGGGTCGGCATACAAAGGTCAGAAGCATATGATGATCAGGAGTGTTAATAGTTACAGAGTAATAGGGTATGTAAACTCAAGCGCAATATGAAGAAACAAATTGGTGGCGACCACTACGCAAAGATGGCGATACAGCCATGGGAGTATGCTGAGCAGAACGACCTCTCCTTCTTACAAGGGAGTGTCATTAAGTACGTCAGCAGGTACAGAGACAAGGGAGGGATTCAAGACCTCAGGAAAGCTATTCACTGCATTGAGTTGATGATTAGCATATTCCCTCAAGAGACTATCGATCGTGTCAACTACAACTTGAAAGACAAATAACCTTTTCGCTGATAGAGACGAAAACACTGACTATCGGCTATTGAGACGAAACCTTTAACACCAAAGAGAAATGAAAACATTTGAAGAACTGCAAGAAGCAGTATTAGAGTGGGCTGACGAGCGTGACTTGCTCGAAGCTAACCCAAACAGACAGTTCCTTAAAGTCGTAGAAGAGCTGGGTGAACTGGCTTCTGCTATGGCTAAGAACCAACGAGAAAACGAGATTGATGCTATGGGAGATTTATTTGTAACTCTCATCATCCTTTCTCGACAGATCAACCTTAACCCAGTCAAATGTCTTGAAGTAGCATACAACATGATTGCTGACAGGAAAGGTAAAACAGTAGACGGAGTATTTATCAAAGACGAATGAACGTACAACTAATCAACATCACCCCTAGTGCTGAACAGCACATCGTAGAGGTGGCAAGGGTCTCTTCTAAGAGGCAAGACAAGAAGCAAGACTACGCAGGTCTTATCAGGTACTTGATCAAGCACAAGCATTGGTCTCCTTTTGAACACGCTTACGCTACGTTTGAGATCCATACAAGCAAAGCTATTGGGATACAGCTTATCAGGCATCGAAGTTTCACTTTTCAAGAGTTCAGTCAACGATACCAAGACGTAAGTCTTATCAACGACGACATCTTCGAACCGATCGAGTTGCGCAAGCAAGCAACAAACAACAGGCAGTCGTCAACAGACTTGTTCGTAGACAAAGTCAAAGTTGAGGGTGGGTACATGAACATCAATGACATGGTGGAGAGTCACTTGGCTAACGCAAAGAGGTTGTATCGTTTGATGCTATCAGAAGGTGTAGCACGAGAGACAGCCCGCATGGTGCTACCTTTGGCTACCAAGACCAAGATCCACATGACAGGATCTATTCGTAGTTGGATTCACTTCTTGGAACTCAGAGACGACGAGCACGCTCAGAAAGAAATCAGACAGATAGCCAAAGAGATTCGTTGCTATCTCAACGAAGCCCTCCCAATCATAACAAAAGCACTTAGCAATGACAGTAACGATATTTCAGAACGTCTTTCAGAAAGACCAGCCCCATCACATACAACTAGCGACAGCCCTCAAGAGGATTCAGGAGGGGAGTTCTGCAACCACGATTGAGAATGTAAGATCAGGAAACAAAGAAGCCAAAAAGGAGCTCCCCGTTGTACTATTCAGCGGGGAGTTTTCATCTCGTAGTGATGAGGCTCTGTTCGAGCACAGCGGATTCATCGTTCTCGACTTTGACCACATTGATGTAGAAAAGTCCAAGTCTGTTCTTTCTACCGACCCGTATGTTTATAGCTGCTGGATATCACCAAGTGGGGACGGCTTGAAAGCACTGGTAAGGATTACAAATCCAGAAAGGCACAGAGACCACTTCAGGTCTTTGGTTACGTACTTTCGGAAGTCTTATGACCTAGAGGTCGATGAGTCTGGAGTTAATGAATCTAGAGCTTGTTTCGAGTCATACGATCCAAACATAATCATCAAGTCAGACTCCCAGCGGTTTGGCGCTTTCGCTTCAGAGAAGTCTGAATCTGTTCAGGAGGCTAGGAAGGGAGTAGTCACTGACTATATGAAGCTGAACCTTGCATGCCGCATTGTCCGTCAAGCGGATGATGGGGAGAAGCACTCGGCTTTACTCAAGGCTTCTAGACTCGTTGGTGGATTTGTAGCTGCTGGCAGGTTAGAGGAAGAAGAAGCGGCAAGAGTCCTGTTCAGGGAGATTTGCAAAAGAGACATAGACTCAGAGGATCACGCCAAGAAGACGATCAGGGAAGGCATTGAGAAGGGCAAGCAAGATCCTATTAGAGATGTTATCGACAACGAGAAGGAGGCAACAAGAGATTTGCTCATCAACGATGGTGATATGTCTTTTATATCCTCTGACGACGAGGACTTCAAGTGGATCAATGACTACGCCAATGGGAACATCAAGGTTGGTTTGGACACTGGAGACGACAACCTCGACAAGTACTTCCGATACAAGAAGGAGTTTGTGATTATCAATGGTCACTCAAACGTAGGTAAGACAACCATGGCTTTGTACATGATGGTCAACTCTGCCGTTAGACACAACTGGAAGTGGGTGGTGTACTCCTCGGAGAACAGAACAGCTTCCCTGAAGATGTCTCTCATGCAATTCTCTGTCAACAGACCAATCGGCTCCATGACATACGACCAAAGAAAGGCAGCATATCGGTGGGTCAATGAGCACTTTACTGTGATCAGCAACCAACAGGTGTACAGCTACTCTGACATCATCGTATTCCTAGAGAAGATTATCAGGCAGCAGGATGTGGATGCTGTCTTTGTTGATCCATACAACAGCCTTAAGCTGGACATGAAGAATTCAAACATAGGAACACATGACTACCACTATGAAGCCGCATCAGAGTTCTTGACATTCTCTACAGCTAATGACGTTGCTGTGTGGTTAAACATGCACGCAGTCACAGAAGCTCAGAGACGTAAAGGAGAGGACGGACTCCCAGTAGCTCCATTTGCAGAAGACACCGAAGGAGGCGGCAAGTTTGTAAACAGAGCAGACTGTTTCGTCACTATACACAGGAAGGTTCAACACCCAGATCACAATCAAAAGAAAACAACAGAATGGCATGTTAGAAAAGTAAGAGACACAGAGACTGGCGGAGAGCCAACACCCTTTGACGAACCTGTTTTATTCACCATGAATACATCAAAAACAGCCTTTAGGGTTAATTCAACTTCAAGTGAACTATTCCAATCTATTGAGAATGAGTTTGATAACTACAGACAATTTAAACTGTCCCCCAATATGAGTTTTCTCAGCGATTAGGTGTAACTTGCAAGTGTGAAGCAACAGCGGAAAGGTACTCAACCAAGAAGAAGCGCTAGAAAAAGGAATTTAGGTAGGTATAAGAGCGGTCTAGAAAAGCAATGCGCAGATCTGTTAGCTGAGAACGGCGTGAAGTTTGACTATGAGGAGCGTGAATACATACTTGTAGATTCCTTCAGATACGAGGGCAAGTACCTCAAGATGACCACTAAGAAAAAAGAACTTAGTGACAGGACTGGTAAGGTAGTACTCCCGATAAAGTACACCCCAGATTTCGTTGACAGAGAAGAGAGGTGGGTTATAGAGACCAAAGGGTACACACCATCACATCACGACTTTCCAATGCGTTGGAAGCTGTTTCTTCGGTATTTAATGACTAACTTTGAGAACCCGCCGATGGTTTTCATCGTAAGGAATAAACAACAGATTGAAGAAGCAATTAAAGTGATAAAGGATGGACTCCAAGGATAGCCTATACAGGTCTTTCTTCGTTGCGTGTGACAGAATACATAGTCTGGTTTCGGATATGTATGAGAAGCTACACGATGTTGACGTAGAAGACAACCAATCCAGCACAGAAGAAGTGTCTGAGATAATTTCAGAGTTCAGGAACGGACTGAACATTGAGATTGACATGATCAGAGAACTTGTAAAGCAGCACAATGAATCGTAAGATAGCTGCTTCTTCCATGCGCATTGGTAAGACTACCGAGATCAGGTTCAAACGCGCTGCTGAGAACATGGGATTCGGGGTCAAAAAGTCTTCATATAAGGAAGACCGATACGATCATGTTGACTTTTGGTTGTCATTCATGGGAGATGGTTCTTGGGGTGTAGATGTAAAAGGAAGTAACCTGCCAGAGTACATATGGTGTGAGTTCAAAAACGTTGCTGGAGAGTCAGGTTGGATGTACGGGAAGTCAAGCATCATAGCATTTGAAATGCCAGAGGTGGGAGGCTTCGTTATTGTAGGTACAGAAGATCTGAAAGGTTACTGCGAAAAAGAAACATCTGAAGAGGTAGTTTCTTCTAAGATCAATGCATACAAAAAGCGTTACACAAGGAAGGACAGACAGGATGTCATCACCTACGTAACACTGCATGATCTTCAAACTCTAAGCACCTATAGGGTGTGGGAGTATGACTGCAAGTATTGATATATTTGCAGCCCTTTCTTTAAAACTTATTTATTCATGAAAAAAGAAATTCCTTGGGGGGAAGTAGGATACCCCGTCTTCAAAAGAACCTACTCACGGCCAATGCAGAACGGTCAAACAGAAGAGTGGGCTGACACTATTGAGCGCGTCATTGACGCATGTAGGGATCAGCTGAATTGTGGTTTCACAACCTTCGAAGAGGGTCAGGTGAGGGACATGATGATGGATCTCAAGGGTACTGTAGCTGGTCGCTTTCTGTGGCAGCTGGGTACTGAGACTGTTGATCGCCTCGGTCTGCCTTCGCTTCAGAACTGCGCCTTCACTGTAGTCGATGACCCTATCCGTCCATTCACATGGGCATTTGAGATGCTCATGCTTGGTAGCGGTGTAGGCTTTAACATTCAAAGAGAGCACGTCTACCAGCTCCCAAAGGTCAAGGCTCGTGTTAAGGTTGAGAGAAGCGACGTTAATGACGCTGACTTCATCGTGCCTGATTCTCGCGAAGGATGGGTAGAGCTTCTTAAGCGAGTATTGGAGGCATCTTTCGTCACTGGTGAGGACTTCACCTTCGGCACTCATTTGATTCGCTCTAAGGGTTCTCCTATCAAAGGTTTTGGAGGAACAGCTTCTGGCCCTGAAGACTTGGTATGGGGCATGATTGAGATCAACAAGGTGTTGAATAAGAAGAGCGGTCGTAGGCTGTCACCAGTAGACTGCTTGGACATCATGAATATCATCGGTCGTATTGTGGTGGCTGGTAATGTGCGTCGTTCAGCTCAGATTGCACTTGGTGATAGTGATGACATTGAGTACTTGCGTGCTAAGCGTTGGGATCTGGGCAACATCCCCAACTGGAGGGCTATGTCCAACAACAGCGTAATCTGTTCTGATATCACTACTTTGCCTGACGAGTTCTGGGAGGGGTACAATGGTAATGGAGAGCCTTACGGATTGATCAATCTTGAAGCGTCTCGCAAGCAAGGACGTACGTTTGAGAATCAATATCCTGATCTTGATGTAATGGGCTTCAACCCATGTGCAGAGCAATCCTTGGCTAACTTTGAGACTTGCTGCTTGGCTGAGATTTACCTACCAAACATCGACAACTACGAAGAACTGCTTCGTGTGTCTAGGCTGTTGTATCGCATCAACAAGCACAGCTTGGCTATCCCTTGTGCCATCAAGGAGACAGAAGATATCGTACACAAGAACATGCGTATGGGTATTGGCGTGACAGGCTATCTTCAGGCTACTGAAGAGCAGCGGTCATGGTTGTCTGATTGCTATGAACAACTAAGAATTTATGACGATGAGTATTCACGACTGGCTGGGTTTCCAAGTTCTATTAAACTCACAACAGTTAAGCCATCAGGAACACTTAGCCTTCTCGCTGGCGTTACATCAGGAGCACATCCAGCCTATGCTCAGCACTACATCCGTAGAATTAGAATGGCATCAGATAGCGCTCTTGTTGGGACAGCTAGAGGGAATGGATACCCCGTGGAGTACGTAAGAAACTTCGACGGTACAGAAGATAAGAGCACGTCAGTAGTGTCCTTTCCTTGCTCCTTCCCCGAAGGAACAGCCTTGGCTGAGGATATGTCGGCTGTGGATCAGCTTGAGGTTATCAAGAGATTGCAAGCAGAGTGGTCAGACAACGCTGTCTCTGTGACTATCTACTACCGCAAAGAAGAACTTGAGCCGATAAAAGAGTGGTTGCGGCTCAACTACAAGAACGTAAAATCTGTTTCATTCCTTTTGCATAACGACCATGGATTCGACCAAGCCCCACTGGAAGCCATCACTAAAGAAGAGTTCGATAAGATGTCAGCGCTTGTTACGCCTATTACATCTCTTACGGCCATCAGCATGGACGATGTTGACATCCAAGATTGTGACACAGGAGCATGCCCAGTACGATGAGACCAGAAGATGACGCTTTGATGAAGATCCTAGAAGAAGAGGGGTGTCATGTATACCCAGCTTTTTCTGCGGCACTCGTTGGCTACTCAAACGGAGCCAAGCTTGTCGGTGTGTATGACTATGCGCTGTGCGTTCATATTCTTATGGAGGATACCATGACATATGAGCAAGCAGTGGAGTGGATGGAGTACAATGTAGTCAGCTCTGTCGGTGATCAATATCCGATCTTCGTAAGCTTTTGCTGATGAAAAGGATTGATCAATGCTGGGTGATGCAGATGTATTATCTTAGCAACGTTACACGGACTAAGTGCTGAGTGACGTTACCTTAAAATGTGAGGGGAGGCCCATTGTAGGCTTCCCCTCTTTGTTTTTAATCGTAAGCGCTGTCTATTATAGACTGTAAGCTGTCTAGCGATACTGTAGGCTCTAGCATTATATTGCCTCCAAACATGGCTAAGGTTTCCTTTCCTTTGTAAACAAGTATTACAGGGACGTTTGGGAGTTTTCTCTGAACCGAAAACGGTTGATCTTCCAGATAAGCATTTTGCTTTTCACATCTCTGTAGCGGAGTTAAGTCAACCGAGCTAGACCTATTCCACCTGCTGTTTATCTGTATAACCTTTACTTCATAGTTATCACTGTTCACAACAGCCGTGGCCGCCATAGCAGTAAGCAAGAAAGCCAATAATATTTTTACACTGCTCATTGCGTCTGATCATAAATTCTTTGCTCAAGTACCTTTAACGTCTCTTTTATTTCTGATATATCCCCTTCCATTGTCATAATGGCGGATCTAATCATCTCATCTTTGTAACGGAACTCTTCTTGACTTACTGTTGGTATTGGTAAGCTTTTGGCTTCTTCTATGTCACTCTGCAACGTGAAGTACAAGCCTATAACCGTAGACATACCAATAGTATATGCTATCAAATCCTTAGCTGTTATGGTAAGGCTTGTGTTATCCAAAAAACTCATAAAACAAAGATAGTAAATATAAAAAGCGTTTTATTTGGAAGCTTTTTTCTTCAGCCTCGACTTCTCCCTCCTACCCCTGTTCTTGGATTCGCTTTCGAACCCAGAGATAGATCCGTTCTTATGAGAGGCATCTAAACCATCACCGTTTCCATAAGTACCTTTCTTCCTGTTGTACTTATTGAGCTTGACTCTGTAAGCAATCTTCTCTGGAGAAGACTGAAACTTCTTGTACTCTTTCTTGTAGTTTCTTTTCTTGGCCTTCATTCTCTCCATATGTTAATCCTGTCCCTGAAGTCTCTCCATGGCTGATCCGTCCTAACTCTTCTGTTTGGGTTTTCGATAGGGGGCGCTTCCTGCCTCTCTCCGTTCATATCGTAGTCATACAATGGACCAGCACATTCCAACCCATAAGCTGTATTAAAGAGCAATACATCTGTAGACCCAATCTGACCGTCGAAGTTTAAGTCACAAGCTTCACAATCCCCAACAGGCTCTTCCTCCCAACAAGCTAGTATGCTGAGTAAGTCGTTCATCCCTACAACATAGTCTCCGTTCACGTCACCAAGACAGGTAGGATCGTTGTCGTCAATGATACTCGTTCTGATGTGATGCATATGATTGTGCATGTACAAGAACTGGTCATTGGTGAAAGCTGTTCTGCAACTGTCTATGTAGTAGTCCATGTGGTTGTTGTGCACATACCCTTCCCAAGGCTTTCCTTCCCAAAACGTCTCGTCAGAACACGTAGGGTCTTCACAACTCCAGTTAACCCCCATAGGTGGAGTGTCGCATATATTGTCTTGTATAGCTGAGCAATCTCCGTTCACGTTTTGGTTGCATATCTCTGTGCCATTGAATGGGTGGTGCAAGCCCAAGTAGTGCCCCACTTCGTGAACAAATGTCTTGTTCTCTTTACGAAGGTTAAGCAAGTAGTCCCCATCCAGTCCGAACACGTTTGTCTTCACCCATACCCCATCCATCCAGTTGTAGAATGCTGGGTTGCGGAAAGCAAAGCCAAGTATGCTGCTGCACATATCAGGGAGCAGGTGCACATTCATAAACTCGTTGGTGTCCCACACCTTGTTGCCTATGTACCCTACAAGCGCAGTCTGACCGTATGGGGCACAAGTAGCCCCTGTAGCCAAGTTGTACCCATCTGATCCACCATCCTCAATCATATCGTGGTACTTGATCTGGATGGTCTCGAAGCTGAACATGTACTCAGCGAACTGCTCGTTCAGGTCAGCCATAGCTTCTTCTACGTGCCACTGTGGGATGTTGGCCCACTCGTCATAGATAGAATAGTGAACGTGAACAACAACCTTGATCTCTTTCCAGTATACATTGGCTGGATTGGTCATGTCCAAATCCTCTCTACCCTCAACAATAAAGTCCTCACCGAGGATAGCGCACGGGGATGTAGTATCTGCTCTCTGTACTGTTTGAGCATCGGTCAGGTTGTAGCCTGACATAAGCATAGCAATCGTCAGGACAATGCCTGACAAGTTAAGTGGGTTTTTCATTATTTTTTATTGGTTGTTTTTTCAATAGTTCTGCCAGCAAAGTAAGCTCCAAAAACAGTGAGCATCAATACTTGCAGCAAATCTATGAAAGAATCTCTTGGCATAAACTGCTCATTTAGAGCATCCCACAGAGTTACAACCATGAAAAATAACAATAGGGCTATCATTATACTTGGCCTGATAATTTTAGCAATTTTTACATCGCTAGACATGTCAGCTTCCCACCTCCTAGTAACATTTTCTTGTCTTGCTATCTCAATCTGTGATTTCAAGTTCTCGAATTCCATCTTGTCCTGAGCAGGTATTTCTGGGTCACTATCTACCAGTCGTTTTATAACACCCAGTACACCAGCGTCTGGCAAAAGGTCACCAGCAATGTCCAGTATTTTAGGTGATTTACTTGACAGCCACTCACCTATCTTAGTGTCCTTTATTGGCTTATTCATCTGCGATAGTTTTTAGGTATTGTTTTTCTATGAAATCCAGAGCCTGTATTGTGTGAGGCTTGAAGCTGTTCCCATCGTATTCCTTCAAGGAGTTGTAGCTGTCATGTATCTCGTTCATAGCCTCAATCCTTTCTTTATCAGTCATCTTGAGATACTGCCTAGAGTTAATCAACGCCTCAAGATCTTTGTACCTCTGCTTCCCAGATATCTCCATGAGCTTGTTTATCTGATCTGTAGTGAGCGCAACACTACCGTTAGAGAACTCTTCATCCTCCATGAACTTATACTTCTTGCCAAGCTTCTTGAAGGCCACCTTTTCTTTGTTTGTTCTCAGGCTCATTGAAGGGACACTGATCTTTCTCTTCTGGGCGTAGTAAGGAGTGCCAACAGCTTTGGTCAGATCTTCTGTTCTCTCGTACAGATTCCATATCTCATTGGACACGGCATCCGCTTCTCCCTGCCTAGACTTAGTTATGTCAAAGATCTGATACGCATACGGGTTTGTACCTCTGGGCGTTTGCTGTATAGGCTCACCCTTCCAGTTTACCCTCACTGGTATACCATCTGTATTAAGGACTCTGTCCTTGATAGTATACTCCATCTTCTTCAGTATTCTTTCTTCCCAAGGCATGTCAGATGTTATCCTCATGTCTGGCATATAATCCCTGTCCATTCTGTTAATGGCAGACAGGGTGTTTGGAAGAACGGTTGCGGAAACAGCTTGGAACATAGACCCCATCCATCTCTCTGATGTTTTCTCAAGGTCATCTACGTCTGATGAAGACAGCACATTAACCAAGTTTGTCATCCCTTGCAAGAAGCTCTGATCCATCATGTGAGCAATTGAAGAGAATGCGTTGATACCGAAAGCATCTCTAAGGATCTTGTTTGCAGAGAAGGGATCAATCTCAGCATCGCTCATGTCTCTTTGAGTAGACTTAGCCATTGCTCCGAAGATTGCACCCAACACTCCAAGCTTGTTATAACCAATAAAGAAATCATCTCTTTCTTTTTCAGGAGATCCTCCGTTGATCCATCTCTTCAGTCCAGATACATTGATACTGTTCGGAGGGAACTGGTCGTAAGCGATGTTCTTTTCTTCTTCCTCATCCCACTCAATAGCCCCAGAGAGTAGACCCTCCTTTACAAGCATAGCTGCTGTTTGAGCAGCCGCTGTACCGATAAGAAGCTTAGCAAGAGTCTGAGAAGCTCCTCTTGTGTCGTTGTTGTTCAACTCAGAAAGCATCCTAGGTATAGCTATGTACGGGGTCACAAATGTGAGCGTATCGTACAGGATGTTTGCTGGAGTCCTGACGTAAGGAACATTTGCTCTGACGAAGAACTTACCAAACGCTTTACCATCAACGTAAGGCATCCAATCAAACCCTCTAGAGAACAGCTTCTCAGCAAACGCTACAGCATCCTCAGCCATTCTGGAAGCAACAGTCTCCTCTTGGAACGTCAGTTTTCTTCCTTCGACAGCTGCTCTTTCCATCTGCTGCCTTGTTGGATACTTGAGGAACGACTTAAGTGCTTCACCTTCCAGTCCCATAGCTAAACCTGCCTGATAAAGCTCGTGTCCTTCTACCATCCTTCTGAATGGCGTATCACCAAGTGACAAGAACCTGAACATAACCTCTGCTGGCACGCCAAGAGTACCCTGAACGAACAGCTTTGCCCTTTGAGAAGCAGATGCCTTTCCGTCTGGACCAAGCGGCAGCATGTCACCACCTTTGTATGCAGCGACTATAGATCTGAACGGAGCAAAACCTCTATTCATTCTCCACTCAGTAACTCCTGACTCCTGACCAGTTACGATCTGATCGAGAGCTTCTACGAATCCAGT
>Ga0209138_1000975_pt1 | contig 25841 bp, 53 predicted proteins | sample SaaInl3SG_22_DNA_FD_184645 | JGI IMG/M metagenome (GOLD analysis project Ga0209138, IMG submission 184645) | Marine microbial communities from expanding oxygen minimum zones in the Saanich Inlet - ESP_153SG_22_DNA (SPAdes) (version 2) | ecosystem: Environmental > Aquatic > Marine > Intertidal...
CTTGTTGTTCTTCTGTGAGTTGCATTGTGGTTTCCTTAAAAATTTTTACCGCGGGTCGCTGTCGCTTGCTTTCTTCAGCAGGCGCTCTGCTTGCTTTTTGGCTCTTGCTCTGTTGGGACTGTCAGGCTCTAGTGTTTCTTGTGTGACCACAGTCTTTTTCAGTCGAGGATCCCATACGGCTCTAACCCTGCCATTGGCTTCTGCTCGGCTTGGTTCTGGCACTAGATCACCTAGTGTAGGCACGGGTTGATCAACACCATGTCTGAGGTCATATGCGGCTTGCTTCTGTGCCCGTCCCTGCTCATTCCATTCACCATCTCTCTGCATACGTTCTTCATCCCACCATGAACTCTCCTGTGGAAAGCCGTTGGGTGTTTGAATCCATACCAATCGCTGTCGTTGGTTCTTTGAAAGACTCCATGCAAATTCATAACAGTCTGCACGGTTGTGAAACACGGCTCCTTCTACTCTAAAGGGCCAATCATGATAGCATGAGTAGTCACTTTCTGTGTAGTGGGCTAGATATACTTCATCACCCTCGGGTTCTCTGCCCAACCATGCTTCAGGGTAGTGTGGAGGGACTTCACCCCATGTAACGAGTTCTTCGGGGCTAGGTCCGGCACCTGATCGAACATAACTGGTGCTCTTGGGATTGGCTTTGTCTGACATATGGGTTCTCCTTGTTATAGGAATATTTATGAAGGCTTGGTGATCTCTCTGATGATCTTGGCAGCATCTGGATATTCCCTCATCGCATCTACCCAACCATCGATCATTTCAATCTTAGCCATTTGCTCTTGAACCGAGAGTGGCTGTTCATAGAATGGATTGTAAGACGTGGGCAGATATGGTTGCGTCCACGAGGTGCCGTAGCCCTCAAAAGGTTTACCAGCCATTATGCCATCTCCTCATCTTCGTCTTTCCACATTTCGTAATTCTCAACCAGTGCATACTCTTCGTCCAGTCGATTGAACAGGTCCGAACGTTCGTCCTCTGCTAGTTCACACTGCTCGGTGAGGTCCTCACAGTATTCGTCTCCGTTCTCTGAACTCCAAAAGCCTGCGAAGTCCATGCCAGGCTCGTGGTAACTTGCTTCAATTGAACAGCCGTCCATGTCATCACAGAACTGCTCGTATGCACCAATAGGTGGAGCCCATGCTGAGTCGAACCAACCTGTTATCTCGGCTGTGCCGTCACCATTGTCCACGAACTCCAAGCCTTCGTCTGAGACATCCCACTTGGTGCCCCAGTTAGAGACACGCCATGAATACCAGTCCTGTCCATCTTCGCTAGGAGCAGTCGTGCCATCTAGTTCTTGAGGCATAGGCGCCATTGCATTGAGTAGACCAAAGTCGTCGCCTACATGAGCATCGTCCCACAGTTGCTTGATTGTGTCTGTTGAACCTGAGATTGTGATTGAATTATTGCACCAATTTGGCATATTGCCCTCCATTTGATTGTTTAGTGTTAGCCCTTATTGTCTTTACAGTATAGCCTCACTAGACTATAAAGTCAACCTCTTATCTACCAATTTACTTCATAAAAGTGTGATTGCCTATGACACCGATGTAGTGTTTACGGTCTGCCCAAGTAGGATAAACTAGGTGATGAGCATAATAAAACACGGCTCCGTAGGTGTTATCAGATATATCAATTGCGGTATAACCTGAGACCCAAAGTGCCGCTTGGATTGAATCAGTCCATGCTCGTGCGTTCATCTTAATCAATTGGTCTGTGCCTTCTTTGTTAGCCCAGATCACATCACGAACGCCGTCACAATACCAACTGAACTGACAACGATGCTTGACAGGATAAAATACTGCATCGTCAGGATCGGCTGTCTGTCGAGTCTTCCATGACTCGCGAACAGGGCCTTGCCCGACTACTTCGCAATAGGTATTGGGCCATCGCTTGTCGTTCACACGGTTGCGGGTGACATTGCCTACTGCGGCCTTGCCATTCATGCTCTCTGCTCGTGCTTCAAAATAGATATTCGATGCTAGGCACAAGAGTTCGTCTTTTTGCTCCAGACCGTGAATGTTTTCATCTGCTGTCATGCTGTGAAAGATAACCGAGGCTTGACTGCTCAACTCAACACCCAAAGAACCTTCTGCGGCAGGTGCTGAATCAGCATATGATCCTAGCATTGCGAACACAACCGCTCCAACTGCGAATGGTTTAATCATTTGACAATCCTTTGTCTGAAATTTTGATATAAGCCGGTTTGTTTGGATCTTCCCAAAGGTCTCGATTTAATACTACCTGAGCACCTTCAACTGGCGCATTGTCACGTTCAAACTGAGTTACCTTAGCAACCAATTGAGCAATACGAACATCAAAGTCATATTCTCTAAGGTCGCCTGTGACGTAAAGATGCTTGAGATCTTTAAGTTCGTCTATTTGATCTAAAATGTCAATCATTGCCTTTTCTCCTTTGCCTCATTGTTTATACAGTATAGCCTCACTCGACAGTGAAGTCAACCTTTTATTAACCAAAAGTGTATTCAGGGACCACACCGTTTACTGCCTGTTTGATCTGATCGTTTACAGATTGGGTGTGTTTGCATTTACCGCGAAAGGTAAATCCAGGACAATCACAAGCGAAACCTTTGGGCTCTAGTGTGATCGAATACTCGCCTGTTCCTTTTGAATTCGCTCTCGTCCAAGTGATGCCTTCGAACAAGTCACGAGCAAACTCAAAGTCCGGCTTCATGTATTTCTGTGTGAACTTAGGCACCGTCGTCCATCTCCAGTTCGTTGTGGATTAGTGCTGAAAGAGTGTCTTCAGGTAGGTATGCTTCTAAGATTCCTGTGTGAACATCAGCGAACATTTCGTGGATGGCTGTGGTGTCTTTGTTTTGTAGATCATTGCTGATCTGTTGTGCTACCAATTCAACCAAGTCTTCTTTGTAGGTATTGCTCATTTTGGGTCCTCTCCGTTCCAAGCAATTAGCATCGCAATAGGCAATGCCAACATGATAATCGTTATGATCAAGCCGAACATAATGCTCCATAGGTCCGATGCTTTTTGATCTGCCACTTCTCAATCACAGGCAATCCAAACTCGTCTTCGTCAACGCAGATGTATGCCACAGTCTTCTTGACGTTCGCATAGCGCCAGCCAGTCATACCGCATATGCCGCGTCCACCTACCCACACCTTGTGTGGAAAGTCTTCGCCCATATTCATTGGATCGTCGTTAGTGGAGAACTCAAAATAATTGTTGGTGTCTCGCTCTACGAACGCTCCGATTGGATCTTTGGTGTAAGTGTAATATGCCATGTCTTGCCCTCATTGCCTAACTGTTATATACAGTATAGCCTCAACAGCCTGTGATGTCAACCTTTATTTTACCAATTTGTTAGATTTTTCCAACATTCAAACGAGGCAGGATTCCTGTTTCATTTTGGATGCGTGTGAGGTAGGCCTTTTCTATCTGCTTGTGATAAGTGGTAAACGTCTCAAATGGCTCGCCGTAGAGTTTGGATTTGATACCGATCATGTCACATCGTTTTGCCCAGATACTGACTTTGCCAACGGCTTGACAGGCCTCTTCGTGTAGGGCCGAACGGATTCGAACGTCGGTATCTCGTTGCCAACTGTCTTGGAAGGTCTTGCCAAAGCCTCGCAAGCGTCCTAGTCGACAGGTAGTGCTGATAATCGGTTGCGAAAGATCGCCTCGTTTGGATTGGATACCTAGTGGTAATCCGGTCTCTCCAATCTTAACAATTTCTTCACCGACAACGATTGCATAGACCCAACTGTTATGATCCTCATACAGGCTTGGTCGTTGTTCTACCAAGCGCCATGTGCCATCATATGGATCTGCTTCAACATCTGCTACAATTTTGAAGCCGTCCTGTTCATATGTTTTGATGTTCAATAATTCTAAGACTGCCATCTGCTTTTTGATCTCCGTAATTTTAAAGGTCGAAAACCGTTGGTTGACTTCTTCAAATAGGCTATCGAATGTGGTGTTGATATTAGTCATGAGAAAGAACTCCTTCAATCAGTTTTCTCTGTGCGTCTGCTTTGATTTGTTTATAGTTTAGTTGGACAGTCTCCTGAACGGAAACGTCAGTGGGTTTGAACATAAAGGTCAGTTCCTCGAAAGGAATATGCGCCTCAATGCCGTCAGCCACTCCAACTAGGAACGGCTCAACTTCTTTGAATGATATGATTGCGATTGCATCCTGTTGGCCTATCATGTAATAGTCTGCAGGGTCTGAAATCGTTGTGCCTTTGTTGGCACCTAGGCTGTTCTTAAGTTTGACCTTGACTACCTTCTTTGGAGTCTTGCCTTTCTTTGTGAACAATCCGTCAGCCACGTATTTGAATTCTAAATCGTAGCCTGTTTCTGTGTCGTGGTGATCACGCCCAATGTCGTCAACCCACTTAAGGCGTCCGTTGGTATATACCTCTAGGCTCTGTTCGATTATGTCGCTCTTGTCAAATCGATCCTTGCGATCGTTGAGCGTAGTGCCGAGACTTTCGATCAGTGTGGCGTAGGCTGTTTTATTGAGTGCTTCATTTAAGGTAGAAGCATAAACCTGAGTGTTGGTAGTCATTGCAGACTCCTATTTACTATTTCAACTTATATATACAGTATAGTCTCGAAACAGGAGGCTGTCAACCTCTTTTTTACCAAACCTTACGAATATGCTCGGAACGAACGGATAGGTGAACGATCGCGAACTGCGCCTTCCTTAACCTCTACGGTGATGTTCTTCAACTTAGCCGCTTTGATGAACTTGGGCATATCGCAATCTTCTTCAAGGTATGCTGTCTTGCCTTTGATGTATGAGAATGAGGAAATGTCTGCTTCAATGCCCAACATCTTTAGATCATCCAACTTCACCGCCAACCAGCCGTGACTGGGATCTGAGTGATATACTTTTTTCATTACTGCCATTTTTTTCTCCTTATACTTCCATTGAAGCAAGATTATCTTGTTGCATTCCTTGCTCGGTAAAATCCAAGCCCATGATATTAGTGTAGTTGGCTGCCGCCTCACTGAACGCAGAGTCAGTATAGACATCCCAGGTGCTGTCGTGTTCAACAGCCACATGGCCAATCACTGCACCTTCGTCACCTTCGTCGCAATCTTCATAGGTGTCAGCGTTCATATATTGAACTGTGAAGCCGGTGAGTGTAACCTCACGTCCTGCTTCTGCACCCCAGTAGCCGTCGCCAGCAAGTTTGATTGAAAGTGTCTGTGTCATGCTATTCTCCTATTTCCTAACTGTTATATACAGTATAGTCTCACTTGATTGTGAAGTCAACCTCTTTTTTGCCAAAAAGTTAATGAATGGTGTCAACACCTTGTTGAGGACCATCATGCTCGATGATGCTCATAATGTTCGCTGGCTTTACCTCAGGACATTCTTCTTCCAGGGTTAGACAAGCGTCTGCGAAACTCATAGCAACGACTTCATAGATCTCATTGCTGTCTAATTCAAAATGAAATAATTTAGGCATCTTTCTTTCCTTCCGGATTCTTTTTAGGACGACCGCGACCATATTTGAATTTGTAGGTCACTTCTTCGCTAGTGGTGCATGGTGGACAGATTTCTATTTTTCCGCCCTTGGCTTTGAATTCCTCTATCTGTTTATTGAGAGTGTTTCTTGCCTTATCTTTATCTTCACGATAATGTTCATCTTTATTATGAGTCATCTTTCTCCTATCAGTTATTGGTTAAATTTTTAATCTTATCAAACGCATCAGGTTCGGTCTGTTCTTTTACCCATGCCGCTCCGTTGTTGATGCCCTGCTTCATACGTGCGCCAGCATCCTCAAGCGTCTGTGGAGTAAGAACTCCGTAGCCTACAAGAGCCACAACGATAGCCGCTCCTAAAATCATCTTAAACATCTCTACCTCCTAAAAAGTCAATCTGCATTTTTCTAAAAAAGGGCGAATTGTAAATTTCAATCACTCTGCGATTGTATTCGTCCTCGGTAAGCGCCAGCCCAACCAACTTTCGGCTCCACATTCCGCGGACTTCTTCTGACAGTGATTTGTCATCAATCATTCGCTGGATGGCTTGGGCTCGTTGCCACTGTTTTTGTTCTGAGAATGGCCCCATGTTAGGCATCCTCTCCGATGCCTAGTTTGGTTAGCATAGTTCCTGGAACTCTCCATTGGGTGCCGGTAGCACTCTCGTTCACAATGATGTATTTCTTGTTCACCTTGCGGACTTGGCCTGTGACTTGCACACCGTTTTTCTTAACGAAGCCTACAATGTCTCCTACAAGGAAACTTCTCACAGCCTGTTTGGCTAGGTATGTTCGTTTGAGTTTGATTGCTTCAATCAAATCGTTCAGTTGATTATTGTCCATTTGGTAGACAAGTTCTGTTGCCTTGGTTACTAGATTGTTCATGTGCCTATTCTCCTATTGCCTAATTGTTATATACAGTATAGCCTCAGTTGATTTAGAAGTCAACCTCTTATTGTCCAAAATCCTAATATTCTTCATCATGCTTCATTATGTCAGGATTGGACTTGGGTCCTTTCCATTTGAGGTAGCCTTGGTCAATAAGACTATCAATAGTATCAACGATCCCACTCTTTCGACCTCGTTCAATTCCCCAATAGAAACCAAAACCTGTGCCTGCTATGTAGGCAAATAAAATAAAAAGTTCTAACATCATATCTCCTATGCCGCTTGTTTATTATTAAGTTCTAAATACCGCTTCAACATATTGATATGATCGTTGACAGCGTCAGCCAACAACGGCTTCATATCTGCAATGTCTTTCGCAGGATTTGTGTCAGTGGTATAGAACCATTCATATTTGGGCTTGTCAGCGGTTCCGATATCTTTTAAGACATAAAGGAATTCCTCACCACAGTTGAATGCCTCATCCAATAAGCAGACTCCGTTCATATGCGTCTTAGGACCAGTGTCTTTCTCACCACGGTCTCTACCATAATAACAGTTCTGAACATCGTGACGTGGATCTTTTCTATCGTCAAAGTCAATTTGCTCACCAACCATGAATCTCCATGATGAAGCATCTCCTAGTTGGATTCCTGATTCAACTTTGGAATAGTCTGTCCAATGATCAATTAAAGTGTAACCAAGTCCGCCTGGGTATCCGTCCCAGTGTTGGTATGATGAAATGTATGAACCATCTGTAAGTTCTAACGCAATTCTTGCTCGTGTTGCCATAATTTTGTGCCTTTCTGTTTGCCTAACTGTTATATACAGTATAAGGTCAACATCCTAAGATGTCAACCTTTATTTTACCAATTTACATTGACCAATATGATTCTCTGCTTGGATCCATGTAGGCCGGAGTGTTCACACTCTGTCTAATGCTAGGACCATCTGGGTTCATCATTGACTTTACATATTCGAACTTTTCAATCTTCTCGTGATAGTGTCCTGCTTCAGCAATACCATTTTGGTATAATGGATATTCTGGATTTGTTGGAAGCATACCGCTTGCCTTGCAGATGCGAGTCAATGCCGCCTTTGCCGCCGCCATTGTTTTATACTCAGCCTTCAAATAATGTTTACCCTTTGTTGGGTTTGAAATGATTGCTGATGTTGCCTTGTTGTAAATGTAAAACATATTTTTGCCCTCTGTTTCCTAACTGTTATATATAGTATAGCCTCACTGAGGTCAGAAGTCAACCTCTTTTTTGCCAAAAGATGAAAAAAGATTTTGGTTGACCTACAGAAGAATTGGGTGTATTCTATCCAAAATGTTCACAAAATGGTAAAAACTTGATGAGATGAACTCAGTAGACGACTGTGGAACTCCAGTTGGTTCCGTCGTATCCTTGTTCGCGCCTGCTTTGGTGTTGGGCGGCGAACGGTTCGTTGGGGATGAAGATCCAATCCTCTCCACAGATGATGCACGGCTCTGCCAAAGTTTCTGACGCGGCAGGCTGACCTCTGAGCCATTCATTGCTATGAGTGGTTTTGTGTAGTGAGCACCCTGTAGTGAGGAACCCTATTGATAGTAATAATATAGTGAGCCTAGTTTTCATAGTGAGTATCCTATACAAGTTCTTCAAAGATGCCTAATAATTCGGCAATGATTAGTAATACAGCCGTACTCATTACAAGTAGGTTACCTGGTAGGGCAAGATAAAGGCATACGCCTGCCCCAATGCGTAGGACACTTTTTACGAGTGATACGTAGAAATGCCCCTTACCTGGATCTTTTAAGTTCATAGTACATACTATACACTAGTACGTACAGGCTGTCAATGGCCTCGGTTTACCAATTTGTCTTTTGCGTGACGTTTGTTTAACTTTTGACAAACCGTAGTGGCTAACTTCACCGCACGGACTTTGAAAACAATCATGTCTTGGAAACTGTCAACAACAATATGATTACCGATGTCGTCTTGAAAGATTTGATATCTCATACAAATATTTAGCAGAACCGCACAGCGGGGCCTAGCGTTTGAAGACAGATCAGAAACCGCACAGCGGGGCCTTTCACTAAATAATATTACAGCCAAAAGGAGAACCCTGATGCATGTAAAGACTTTACAACTAAACCTCAAAGTAGGACAAAAAATCAAAGTAGGTAAAGGAGATGCAGTTGCTGAGATTACTAAGATTGAATACTTCCCCAAGAGCGGCGACATTGAAATTAACACAACTCGAGGACCTCGCAAGGCATTAACTTTTAAACTACTAGATGTTGATGATGACGATTACGAATGTACAGCGGATAAATATAGATAGTATGCGAATAGAAGATATAGATGAATCAGTATTAGACGAAGCGAAGGCTAGTGCAAAGTTATGCAAGAGTTCCCGCTCAAACGACTCATTGGGAGCGAGCGCATTGGCATCATGTAAGAGCCAAGGCTATCGCCGACGTGAAGGTAAAAAGTCACACAAGGTAGGCAAGTCTAGAAAGACTATGGGTGGCAAGAAAATCCGCGGCAAGAAGTACGGCGGACCTATTCCGGATTGGAGTTAGCATGACTTATCCTGTATACACAGGCAAATTACTCGTTGCAACGCCTACAATAGATGACGACCCTACATTTAAAGAATCAATTGTTTACATCACCGAAGAGAAGGACTCTACTGTTTACGGCTTTATTCTTAACAAGCCTACCACAATGAAAATATCTGATGTTGTTTCGGCTGTTGGCGGTACTGAAACATTTATTAACGAGCAAAAAGTCCACATGGGCGGACCAGTTGGTCAAGAAGCATTGTTTCTTTTACACTCTGATGAATGGTACGCCAAGACAACTAAACAGTGCCAAAATGGTATAGCAGTTTCGAGCGACTATGTAATGCTTGAAAAGATCACAACAGGCAACTTACCATTTGATTATAAATTAATGGCAGGTATTAGCACATGGCATCCAAGACAACTAGCAATGGAAATTCACAAAGGTGGTTGGTTAGTAGTTGACGAGCCCAAACTAGAAGCAATGTTTTCACACACTGGCAAGAATGCTTGGACGAAAGCAATTGAACAAGCCGGTTTACAAACCATTAATACTTTCTTTTAAGTAAATACTATTATGAACAAGATGAACCAATGGTTGCTTGTCATTGGACTCTTGTTTACTTCTTCAGTCACACTAGCCCAAGAACAACAACCTAACACAAATGATTTTGCAACAGTACTTCCAGTAGGAGTATTATGCGGATCACGCGAAATGATAATCAATCCGATTATTCGATCTGGTGAAGTGTTAGTAGCAAAAAACCTGACGCAGTTTCGAACAGTAGACGGCGAACCACTTGCGTCAATTGGCGAAATATGGATCAATCCTGAAACTAAAAGTTTTTCGTATGTGTTATCATTTCCTGATTCTCCTAATGCGTGTTACATGTTTGGCGGACAAGAGTTTACCGCCGCAGGAACCCCCGGCCAACCTACCTAGTCAGACTAGGTATGCAAAAATCGTATAACGGCAATGCAAAAAAAGCACTCGACTTTAGTTGAAGATTAGTCTATATTAATATAAATATAGGGGAAGATGGTACAGCCGTACTATTTTACAACTCCTTAAGCGACTTCGGCTTGTAAAAAAAGAAGGGCATGTCCTATGCCATAAAAAGGTGACGCTGGAAGAGACCAGGGTACGTGACGAACCTTAGAAATCACACACACATATAGACAAATAGGAGAGTAGCATGACTACACTAATCGCAACGGCCAATACATTTGGCATGACCGGACTGGCTAACTGGTTTAAAAAAGTACAAGCCAAACTCGCTTACAGAGCAAAAGTAAAACGCACAATCAAAGATCTTTCAAGACTATCAGACTATGAGTTAAATGACATTGGTTTGACTCGCGGTGACATCTATGGTGTTGCTACTGGCGATAGTACGCTTGAGCGTGTTCGCAGAAGTGCAGTTGACACCAACACTAATCTCAAGGGGTGGGTGTAATGCAAGTATCACTAGAAGCAAAACGTAACGGCGTTGCATTTAGACGTCCAACTTTTCAAAACCCATTACCTAAAATGTTTAAATCAATCGGTAAAGGCTTAATGGCTGTGTTCATCGGCATCATCGCAATTGGTGAGTCAGCAGGCAGAGCAAGAGCGGCGGCAGAACTATCACGCCAAGGCTATCATGAAGAAGCACGAGCACTAATGTTGAAGGAGCACGGATAATGTGGAAACGTTTTATCAAAGCAATGGAATACCGTTCTTACTGTATGGCAATTCAACAACTACGTAGCAAAGGCTTGTACAAAGAAGCCCAGCGTGTGAGTGAATATAAACATGCAATGTACGAAACTTTCTGATCGAGTAGCATACGGCTTAACTATGTCCTTTCGCTGGTTCGCGGACACGTTCTTCGCCAAGCGTTATGGACATAGGGCCGTAGTTTTAGAAACTGTAGCAGGAGTTCCTGGTATGGTTGCTGGCATGTGGAATCACTTGCGTAGCCTAAGAAAGATGCAACCAGACGAACGTGGTTGGATCAAGACTCTGCTAGACGAAGCAGAGAATGAGCGTATGCATCTAATGATCTTTATTGAGATTGCCAAGCCCAACTGGTTCGAACGTTTGTTAATAATGTTTGCTCAGTTTGTGTTTTGGCATTTCTATTTTATACTGTACGTGTTCTTCCCCCAGACAGCACATCGTATGGTAGGATACTTTGAAGATCAGGCTGTAATCAGTTATACGCAATACCTAGAAGAGATTGATGCAGGACGCATTGAGAATATCGAAGCACCAAACATTGCCAAAGACTACTATGGTTTAGATTATGATTCAACACTACGTGATGTTGTTATTGCTGTGAGAGCAGACGAACAAGGCCACGCAGATGTTAATCATGAAATGGCAAATCAACTGTTGACAAACACTAAATAATACGTTATATTAATAACACTACACACAGAGACACAAGGAGAAAACAATGTCAAAAGTAGAAACTACCTATGGGGAGACTATCCTCAAGCAAACACAAGAAATTGCCGATATGTTTAAACAGGCAATGCCAAAAGTATCAACAAATAAGAACGGTTACGAAATCCGCACAAAAGTGCTAGAGATGGCACAGAATAATGTATGGCAAGATTACCATGCTAAAATGGGTGCGTTTGAAACTACAGTTGCCAAAGAAGGTGACGAAGTAGTAACTAAGGTAACAATGCCAGAAGTACCTGGTGTTGATGCTGTAATGGAAGCCGCTGATAAGTTTTATGCTTTTGTGAATGGTAATAAATAATAGACTAACAGTTTAAAACTATGTAAAGAAACGGGCATAGCCTATAAAATAACAAGTAGTAAAATTATAGAGAACAGGTAAGCCCCTATACCATAAAACGTATAGGGGTTTATTCTTTTCAATAACTAATTATATGCTAGAAGTTATTGACAATTTTTTACCACAATCATATCAAGATGAGATAGAACAGACTGTTTCGAGACATGACTTTCCGTGGTACTACCAACCAAACATTACAACAGGTAAACCTAAAGTACAAGACAACCGTTTTATGTACAGTCACGGGTTTACTCATCAGTTTTATCATCAAGAGCACGGAGTGCAAAGTGCGTTTTGGGGACTTGTACAAAACCTACAACATTTTGTTCCTCACAACACTATGGGATATTATAGGCTGAAAGCAAACTTGACTGTGCCAGTTACTGGCTGGTCCAATGATACAGTCCAAGAGCCGCATGTTGATATGCCTATTCCTCATCTCGTATGTTTATACTATGCAAATGATAGTGACGGCGATACATTCTTCTTTGATCAAACGTTCAACGAAAAGGCTGAGCCAGACGAATTTACAGTACTCAAAAGAGTTACTCCAAAGAAAGGCCGAGCAGTTATTTTTGACGGGCTTCGTTATCATGGTAGTAACAATCCTATAGAAACTCAAGCAAGATTTATTATTAATGCAGGACTGATTATATGATAGAGGTTGTTGATAATTTCTTACCTGAAAGTTATGCAGATGAGATTGAAACTACTTTAGGGAACTACAACTTCCCTTGGTACTATAGGCCAAGTATTAATAACGGCAAGCCTAAACTACATGACTCACGGTTTAAGTATGCTCACGGATTTGTTCATAACTTTTTTAATGACGAACAAGGACCCATGAGTAATTATTATCCTACAGTTAGCACACTTAAATACTTTGCAGAGAAACATGGCTTTAATAATAGCGGCTATCACAGACTGAAAGCAAACTTAAATGTACAAATACCTAACTGGCAAGATGGACAATGTCAAGAACCTCATACTGATATGCCCAGCGATCATATGGTACTCATCTATTATGTTAATGATAGCGATGGGGATACTTTTATATTCGATCGTAAGTTTGATCCTATGGATCCCAACCCTGGTGAGTTTAATATCAAACAAAGAGTAAGTCCTAAAAAAGGAAGAGCCTTACTATTTGACGGTAACTTTTATCATGCCGGAAGTTATCCTATCCAGCACAGTCATAGGATAATGCTTAACGCAAACCTAATTACTACTTAATCATTATCTGCGCACATAAATAGTTGCATGATAGACAAGACACCGTTTGAAAATCTAATCAACAGCCTAAAAGATGACGGAAAGTATCGTACGTTTAACGACATATTGCGTGAACGTGGAGAGTTTCCTAATGCTATCTGGTACGGCAAATATGCAATTAAGAACATTGTGAATTGGTGCTCAAACGATTATCTTGGCATGGGTCAGAACAAGGTTGTTCTAGACGCAATGCATACTGCACTAGATCAAACTGGAGCAGGCTCGGGCGGCACCCGTAACATTGCAGGCACATCTCACTATCACGTGGCGCTCGAATACGAGTTGGCTCATTTGCATAGCAAAGAGTCGTCGCTCTTATTCACGTCTGCTTATGTAGCAAACGAATGGAGTCTGGTGGCACTAAAACGCATCATTCCCGACATTGTGTTCCTAAGTGACAGCAAGAATCACGCTTCCTTAATACAAGGAATCCGACACAGTGGTGCTGACAAACAAATATTCAGGCACAATGATCTTGACCACCTAGAGGAATTACTAAGAGACGTCGAAGGCACCCCTTGCATAGTCTTCGAATCCGTGTATAGCATGGACGGGTACGTGAGTAAACTTCCAGAGATTTGTGCATTAGCAGAAAAGTACAATGCCATTACCTATCTTGATGAAGTTCATGCAGTGGGGCTGTACGGGAGTACAGGCGCGGGGTATGCAGATGAACTTGGCTGTCTTGACAAGATAGATATCCTAAATGGTACACTTGGTAAAGCCTTTGGGGTGCAGGGCGGATACATAGCAGGGAATCGCTCTGTCATAGACGCTATCCGCTCTGTCGCCTCAGGCTTTATTTTTACAACATCAATGAGTCCTGTACTTTGTGCAGGGGCATTGGCAAGTGTAAAGTATCTTAAGGATCATAACGAACTAAGACAACAACACCAACAAAGAGCGAAGGCTCTAAAAGTAGCATTGGCTAACGCAGAGATCCCTGTAATGGAAAACTCAACACATATTGTTCCAGTAATGATAGGTGACGCTAAACAAGCAAAAGCAATGAGCGATTTGTTATTAGACGATTATAATATCTATTGCCAAAGTATTAACTATCCAACTGTTGAAGTAGGAACAGAACGCTTGCGTTTTGCTCCCACACCATATCATACAGATGCTATGGTCAGCAACTTAATTGATAGTTTGCGTAAGGTTTTTAAGCGTAGCCAAGGATACTGAAAGGAATAACATGAATAAAATAAAAAAATATCTATGGATGGGACTTGGTTTCTTATCTTTAGGAATGGCATACATTGGAGTAATAGTTCCGGGCATTCCATTCAGTATCTTCTTAGTGTTCTCGGCATATTGTTTTGCTAAGAGCAGTAAGCGTATGCATGATTGGTTATACAATCACAAATACTTTGGACCGTTCCTAACTAATTGGGTACAGAAAAGAGTATTCCCTACCAAAGGCAAGTATGCGATGGTGGCAGTAATGTCGTCCTCGTTAGCATTCCTTTGGTTTACAACAGGCAACATCAAAGCAGTACTATGGAGCGGAGGCTTTATGGCATTGGTCGCTCTGTGGGCATGGCGTTTTCCAGGTTCAGTTGCCGAACACGAAAAGCGTACTAAATTAGGCAAGAGGATTGGATGGCTCAAATAGATAGTATTGTTACTTGGGACAACTTCTTCCCTGACGATGTGTTTGCAGACCTTATTGCAAAAAGTGAATATGTTCCGTGGAAGTATTGTGAAGTAGTGAGTGAAAGTTCAGGACTTACACAAGAGCACCTTGTTGAACGTTTTATGACGTGGAACATATATGAAGAAGGTGCAATTCATTTTGATCCAATGAATATTATGCAACCCATTGACGAGTATTGTCGTACTAATATTCAACAAACCTATCCCGATGCAGATGTGCATGACATGAAACGATTGCGCTTTAATGGCACTATGAAAGGTGAAGGTTATGTAATGTGGCCACACGCAGATATACATGGTGACCAACCAACTGTCTACACTATTGTTGTATATCTAAATGGCGATGGTGGCACATCTTTTTACGATCAAAAAGGTGGCAACATAATTAAGACAGTAGACTTCAAACCTAATCGTGCAGTAATGTTTCCAAGCACAATGTGGCACAATGCTGAATCACCAACACAAAGTTATTTTAGAACGAGTCTTGGTATAGTTTATATGATTGATAATATTTAGAAATAAGCCCCCATTGGGGGCTTATTGTTTTAACGCATGTTTGGTTTAATACCATGTATTAAACATTGATATGCATAGTTAGGATCGTTACGATATTCCGTTTCTACCCAACGCTGAACATCAGCGTGTCTCTTTGTATTTGCTTGGGACAGGGATGAGACAGCAGTCATCATCACACGACCCAGTGCTTTTGCTATCTGTGTCATTTTGTTTTCCTTATGTAATGATGTCGTTTAAGGCGGACGCCAGTTGTGCTACCAACTACTCAGGTCGAGAACTTATCTTGCCGTACTATTTATGTATAACCCACTTGACATACAAATTAATGGTGTTACTATAAATAATCGTAGGAGCATTGGGCTCCGTGCAGGGCAACGTTGAGCCCTGTCTTAGTATGTGAGCGCCGTGGTAAAAGCGGCAAGCAGAGGAGAAATAATAATGGACGCACTCACCCTATGGATGGCTGTTGGTTTCCTGTTCGCAGGTTACGCAGTTATCGCAAATGATAGTGTACAAACTCTCGGTACATGGATCGCAAGTAATAACGAACGTTTTAATTGGAAAGTGATGTGGGGAGCGGCTAGTGCTGTTCTACTGTATACACTTTGGTATGGTTGGTACGCCAACGGTGGAGATATTAGTTATGGACGACTAAACAAAATACCGTTTCAAGAGATACAATGGTATCATGCTATGGCACCGGGTCTACTATTAATACTCACACGAATAGGTGTACCGGTATCAACTTCCTTTCTAGTGTTGAGTGCTTTCGCAAGTACCTTTGTGCTGGAAAAGATGTTGATGAAAAGCATGATGGGCTATGCAGTCGCGGCTGTGGCGGCATATTGTATTTGGATAGTAGTTACTCGACTACTCGACGAAGCAAAGCCTGTTAAAGAAGAACATAAACGAGCATGGCGAATAGCACAATGGGTGACAACAGGCTTCCTGTGGTTTACTTGGCTAAGTCATGACATGGCAAACATTGCTGTGTTCCTTCCAAGACAAGTTCCATGGGACCTAATGATCCTAGTGAGTCTTGTGTTTGTTGTAGGACTTGCGTTTATGTTTAAAGAAGGCGGAGGAAAGATTCAAAAGATTGTACTTGAGAAACACAATACTAGATATGTAAGAAGTGCTACCATCATTGATGGTGTGTACTGGCTAATATTGTTTTTCTTTAAAGAACTAAACGATATTCCAATGTCAACAACATGGGTGTTCGTAGGTTTACTGTGTGGACGAGAACTTGCTATGGCAACTATAACAGGCAAGGAAAAGTTCAAGACAGTGTTTCCGTTAGTGACCAAAGACTTCTTCAAGATGATGATTGGACTAGGTGCTTCGGTAGGCGTAGTGTTAATGATACACTATGTTATAGTACCAAACGGACTGTAATAATTAAGGCAGGGTGCAACGGCTCTGCCTTTTCTATTGAGGTTGTAACACTAACAACATAATTACTATTATGAATATTACTATCGCAGGCTATGGGTTCGTTGGCCAAGCACATTACGAACTACTCAAAGATTTCTTTGACATAACAATTTATGATCCTGCGAAGGGCCATAATAATTTTGGCAACCCAGATGCAGTTATTATATGTGTGAGTACACCACAAGGCTCGCACGGAGGCTGTCATATGGATAATGTGTATGACGTTATTGATCGTAGTCCTAAGGTTCCTATTCTAATTAAAAGTACAATCAGTGTGGAAGGTTGGGATATGATTGAACATTGTTTCCCAATGCATAGTTTAACTTTCTCACCAGAGTTCCTACGTGCGGCAACAGCAGTAGAAGATTTTAAAAATACTAAAACTATTTTGTTAGGTGGCGGCAACACATCCGTTTGGGCTGATGTGTTTATTAAGGCAATGGGTAAAATTAACATCAGTGTTGCACAACCCAAAGAACTAATCCTAGCCAAGTACGCTCGCAATAGTTTTCTTGCTCTTAAGGTTGCATACTTTAATCAAATGTATGACTTATGCAACTCTCTTAATATTGATTATGCATCAGTAGCCGAGTATACTGGAATGGACAATCGTATCGGTAATAGTCATATGGAGATAACTGACCAGCGTGGCTTTGGTGGACATTGCTTTCCTAAAGATACTAGCGCACTCGTAGTAACAGGCCAACGCGGTAACGTTGACCTGTCAATTTTGAAAGAAGCAATTAATTACAATAAAAGTATTCGTAAAGATTAATGCTGGCTGTTCTCTTTACCTGAAGCATACATTTCTAAATAGTTTATATAGTTGGTCATTGAGTGATCTGAAAAGTTATCGATTTGACCTTTCTTCAGTCCCATCCACATACCACGCAACTTATCTTTAAACAACTGCCAACCTGTAGGCTTGCGAACATTGCCGTATGCGTTTAGATAATGTAGTTCTCCGTGATGTTTGTAACCCATCACAGCAAGAGGAACAGTAGTGACGATGTCGTTGTTGTTCTTCCAGCGATGATGTGTTACACCTAAATTATCACAGTATGCTTTCCAGCCCACCCTTGGCGAACCATATGTATACAGTTCTTGTACAGGTTCAATGCCTGGATATAAGTGACAACGGCTTGCCATAATGGTTGCCATTGCGGCTCCTAAACTGTGTCCACAGAACCAAATCTTTTTCTTATCGTTTGCTTTGCGTTGTAAATCTTCTAACACCATTGGCCATAGTTCGTCTACTTCTGCTTTGAAGCCTTGATGCACTCTACTAATAGTTTCGGCTATTACTGGTAGTGCTTTTAGATCTGCTTTGATGTCGTTAAACTCTGTTGGCTCTGTGCCTCGACACGCAATGACTAAGTCTTCTTTGTTCATAAAGCGGTATGCCTGTGCGCCGTCTTTTGCGTAAAACTCGGTCGTTGTAAAACCTAATTTACGTGCTTGTTTTGTTGCAGACTCCTCGTCCAAGTAGGCAATTTGTGCTAATTGAGCGAATAAGAGACTGCGTTCTTTGATATCTTGTGTTATAATACTCATATGTGCCCTCCCGGTTCAAACATATTTATTTGTAAAAGCCATAAATAGTTATAAGGAAACTGTGTTATGAAAAAACGAACTAGATCAATATTAGAAGAACTAAACAATCTGCATCGCGAACGTGACAACGATTCGTTTATTGCCACCACTGGTACAAACATTATTGAAAGTGCTGTGAACTTGATTGGGAAGATCAATGAAACTTACGGTGAGCAAGAAGCGTTGGATCTAGAGCGAAGATTCCTAAACAGTATTAGAACAGGCGACTCTAAAAAGTTTCGCAGAGGAGTTCAAAAAGTTCAGGAGAGTAAACGTAATGATTCTTAAAGAAGGCGGCAACGTATTCAAAAACGACAGCGGCGAAGCATCAACACAACGTATTAATCAAGCCGATGTTGACCCTACACTAGCATGGGCAGAAAAGATTGTTGGACTAGATTTGGTCAACAACAAACTTGGCTCAACAGGTATTCGCAGTACTAGCGGAGACTTAGACATTGCAGTAGACAAGGACAAATACAACAAAGATCAAATTGTTGCTAAACTAAAAGCATGGAAGGACAAGAACGCCCCTAACGATGATGACCGTGCATGGATTGCAAAGTCAGGCATCAATGTGCATTTTAAAACTCCGATCAAAGGAGATGCTAAGAACGGGTTTGTACAACTAGATTTAATGTTTGGCGAGCCTGAGTTCATGAAGTTTGCTATGAAGGGTGCAGGCGATAACACGCCGTACAAAGGAGTGCATAGAGCAATCCTTATTTCAAGTATTGCAAAGTATCATGGTTATAAATTTAATAGTCAAACAGGACTTGTAGACAGAATTACAAATAAAACAATTTCAAAAAATGCAGACGAGATTGCACAATACATTTTAGGTGACAATGCCAAAGGCACTGACTTAGACAGTGTAGAAACTATTGTTGCTAAGATCAAAACTGATCCTAATTACAAAGCAATGGTAGATGATGCAAGAAAGTATTTTGAAAAAGACGGACTTGAACTGCCTGAAGCAGTACAATACGAAGGCCGTGAATGGTTTAGAAAAACATTGGACTTGCTAAATGAGGTATAAAGATATTAAAGAGGCTCCTAAGAAGCCAGAAGTAGCAACTGACAAGCCTAAAACTTTTACAGACAAATTACAAAATCCTGAAAAAGGACCAAGCCTAGCCCAGCGAGCAAAGGCAACTTGGGACAAAGGCCAGAAGTGGCGCAAAACAGGTACAGGTAAAGGTGATGCATCTGCCGCAGGTATTCTTAAAACTGCATTCAAAGCAGGCAAAGACATCAAGGATCTTGTTAAAGGTCCAGACGATAAAGAAGAACCTACTAAGAAGGCAGAACCACAAGTTGCAACAAACCCAACACAATCCAACTCTTACAGCACTGACAAGATTAATAGCATTAGAAATTTAAAAGATGGAAGTGCTTTTAGAAGTGACGACGGAACAACTTATACATATCAATCCAATGCCAAAGGTTGGCTACCGAACGTAAAAGGAAAGCCTGGCATTAATACGAAAAAAGGTCTTGACATGTTTAACTTGGCCAAGGATAGAAAAAAGGTAGAATCTAAAAGCAATACCGATAAGCCATTGTTTGAAGCAGAGGCACGTATTCAACATGCGGAAGACCTTGTGTTCTTCCAAGGCAGTGCAGGCGCCAAACGTGCATTGACACAGTTAAAGGAATTAGCAGATGGCGGACAAGACAACGTTACAGTTAAATGGGACGGAAGTCCAGCAGTCATTTTCGGCAGAGACGAAGACGGAAACTTTATGCTGTCCGACAAAGGCGGCTTTAGTGCAAAAGGGTATGACGGTAAAAACAAAAGTCCTGAAGCAGTAGAGAAAATGTTTATGAATCGTCCGGGTGCTCAGCGTAATCCAGAAGGATTTAAAGCACTAGCGACAAATATGAAAAAAGCCTATACCATTATGGATAAAGCAACACCAAAAGATTTTAGAGGATACTTTAAAGGGGATATGCTTTATTTCAATACGCCAAACTTAGAACAAGACATGTATATGTTCAAACCGCAAATTGTACAGTACTTGGTCAAGAAAGATAGTCCTATCGGACAGCGTATTGGACAAAGTCAAGTAGGTGTTGTTATCCACCGAGTGGTTGACGAACAGGGCAACGAGACTCCGTTGAAAGAGTTTGATATGTTCCAAGGTAATGACTTGTATGTATTACCTCCAGTAACAGTAACCGAGGCTCCAAAGGTTGACGAAACATCAATTAATAAACTTGAAGCACTAATTAATAAGAACTCAGGAGCAATTGATAGTTTCCTTGACAAAGAAAAATTAAAAGCAATGAAAGTCTCTGACTTTGATAAGATACTTTATTCCTATATTAACAGCAAAGTAGATACAGGACTAGACAACTTAGGCAAAGACTTTATTAAATGGCTAGACACTTCTAAAGTAAGTGCGCCCAAGCAACAGAAATTAATGCTATATATTAAAGAAAACATTAATACGTTTAGTGCCATGTGGGACGTAGTTAATGGTATTATGAAAGTTAAAGATAATATCATTGCTCAACTTGAATCACAAGATGCTGATGTCGTTGCATCAATCAACGGACAACCCGGAGGAGAAGGCTATGTGCTATCTGATCCAAAAGGGGATATGAAACTTGTTAACCGCAGAGGATTTAGTGCGGCTAACCGAGCACAAATGAGATAGGAGCAAACTATGAAACTTAAAGAAATGTTAGATGACGTCAAAGTAAAAGAAATTGACGACGATATGAGAGATTTAGATCTTGGTAATGTAGGTTCAGAATTAGATAAGGATGATGACCTAGCACCAGGCTTTAAACAACAACCAATGATTACACAAGTAATGAAAGTGTTAGATAGTAGAGGCAATCCAAAGCCAGTTGAAACAGTTACAACAGACGATGGCAAAGAGCATAAGATTACAGCAAGCCAAGCATCTACACTTAAAATGTTTTTAACTGCTGATTACGACAGTAAAGTCAAACGCCAATTTACATCAGACGTTCAACAGTCAGATACTTTAGCCGAACTGTTGAAAGGAAAAACTCCACAGGAAATGCAGGCTATCTTCTTAGACAAGTATAAGCCACAAGGCCGCGAGAAGAGTAACTACTCTTGATGGATTTTTTAGCAGAACTTCACGAAGCAAGAATGACTCGCGATTCGAGTAATCAACGAGTGTTGACCTATTCTGATTGTTGCGAGAGATTATACTTGTCAATGCTAGTGTTACAACTACTCAGACAGTATCCACAGTTTGCTCCATTTGCTTCTGGCTATGCTAAAAAGACTATAGACAAAGACAACTATAAACATTTTAGAGCCTACAATACAGACTTGTATAACTTTGCATACTTTGTTACAGGTGATGAGGACGCTATTAATAAACTAAAAGATCCTACATCAGCAATGGCTAGACGTGAAAAGACTACGTTACCTACTATGAATTTTAATCGTTACTTGAGTAATCTAAGCACAGGCCGAACAACTACGATGGATGATCAACAAGTGTTTGTTCGTATTGAAAATGCGTTAGCCATTACTAACTCAGACTACAAAGACATTCGTCGAAATGTTTTTAACATAGATAGACTAGCAACCGGTGACAAGAAAAAAGTAGTAACACGTTTGTTGTTTGCTGTTCGAGCAAAACTTCGTTCAAGTGACATTATCGAATACTTAGAGAAACTTGCGGCAGTAAGAGATTTAGAAAGTTCTAAAGTAAACGACCCAGAACCAACAGTAAGTGTGCCAGACATTACTGTTACTGGTAGAGACCTAGCATTATACAAATACCTAGTAGGAACTAAAAATCTTATGATGGCTAAGAAGTTTTTAGAACTTGCAAAGGACGGTAAAAGTATTCCGCAACAGTTCGTACAAGCATATCTGCCAGCCATTACAACAGTAGATAATATTGTAAAAGGCGGCCCAGCCTTTGTTAGTATGCTACGAGCACTTGAAAAACGTGCAAAACAACAGCATAAACAGTAATTTTTTCCAAAAAGACTAAATAATAATAGCAACTTCGTAGAGTAACGAAGATGTCCATTTAAGAGAGAATATATCTCACTAACAACAGGAGAAAAAAAATGGCAGGAATCACAAAAGTAAACGGCGTAAACGTACTTGCAGGCAACGGCATTGGCCCACGCACACGTATTTTATCGCTAACAAAAGCGGCAATCACAACTACAGCGATTGCAGATCTTAATGCAGTAGTACAAGCATTAACAGCAGGCGGCGTAGAAGGCACAGACGATGCAGTAAGCATTGCAGGCGTTGCTTACACAAGTTCAGGCGTTGCACACGTTGCAGTACAAGGTACAGGCGCACTAACAGCAGGCGACGACTACCGCGGTGTAGCAGGTGTAACAATGGCACTTGTTGCTGATTTTGATCAGAACCCAGCATAATAAATCCTAACTACCTTAGGAACCGTGATGTTATAACAGGCGTCACATTAAAAGCGTCACTTTTTAAGTGGCGCTTTTTTTATGACTATAAGTAATAGTATGAAGATTATAGTTAAAACACTGCTAGACATTACTGAAACTAAGAAGCACAAGCACAACTCGTATGACAAACGTGATGTTAACCAGCAGAGTAACTTTATGAGTTTCTTTAACTGTTTGAGTATGCGTTTTAATCCTTACTATGAAGTTGGCCCGACTGTTAGTAAAGTAGATGTCAAAGGGCTAGGGTTCGGATCCAAGTATACTGGCAAGCATAATGTATGGGAATTTGAGTTTGACTTGGAACTTGCAGTCGCTGGCATCGATCATAGCACATTAGTTAATGACTTTGATTTAATACCAGTTATACCCGATCTAAATGAAACTATTAAAGTAAATAACAATATGTTTAGGACCAAGGACAAAGAACTGATAAACATACTCTTTATACTACCAGATAATAATGTCAGTGACCCCAACTAAATACATATAAGAAATAGGCAACTTTACATTTTAATTTAGGTACGAACATTAGGCCCCTTGCACGATAATTTAACTAATTGCATGGAGAGAATAAATGGCAAAAGCAACACCATTAGAAAAACAAAACCTTGAAGCACACGTAGACTTATGCGCTCAACGCTACGAAGTCTTAGAAGGTCGCCTTACCAAAATTGAAGAAAAAGTTGAAGACATCCACAATGACATCACAAACGGCAACAAGTCGATGATCAAAGTATTAATTGGTGCCGCTGGCACTATTGTTGCAGGACTACTATCTACTATTGTAGTCATCCTAATATCCCAATCATAATTTAAACGCTAAATACTTGTGTTATGCTAGTAAATGAAATTGCCATATCACTTGACGAAAAACAAATATGGGCTCGATCCGGTAAAAAAGTCGTGCGCAAATATCGATGTGGGTCAGGACAGCGTAAAGGACGTATTGTATCTAAAATAGGACAGTGCTTTGCGGCACCAAATGTCAAAGCAAAGATACGCATGAAAAAGACTCGTGCTAGATTAGGAGTTAGAATGGCTCGCAAGGCCAAGCGTACTAAACGTATTAATCCAGCAAGTGTTAGAGTGCAACGTATGAATAAAAAGAGTAAGCGTAGATGAGACTTGATGAGGTTACTGAAGGCGCATTATCGATTATGGGGCGCAAAGGCAACAAACTTGTTCGCAAGTATCGTTGTACTTCGGGGACTAGAAAAGGACGTATTGTTGCTAGTCCGTCGACATGTAACGCTCCTAAAAGAGTTAAGAGTAGTATCAACCTTAAGAAGGCAAAAGCAAAACGCGGATCAGCAATGGATATTGCATCCTCAAGAACAAAGAGAACATCAGGTGCTTCAAAACGGCTAAGTAGAATTAACAAGTCGGGTAGACGCAACTTAAAAAATGTTAGACCTAAAACAAGGTCACGCAAAAGGAAACGCTAATGAGATACAATGAATTTCAACTAAATGAAAACGAACTTAGAGATCTAGCACGTAAGCGTTATCCTGATCTATCAGAAGAACAACTAGACGAAGTATTACCAGCCATTGGTGCTATTGCCGGTAAGGCAGCAGGCATGGCGGCTAAGATGGGTGCGAAAGCAGTTGGAGCCGCGGCAAAGACCGCTGGCAAGGTTGGAGCCCAAATGGGTAAGGCCGCTGTTAAAGGCGCCGCTAAGGTTGCTGGTCAAGCCGCTAAGAGTGCAGGACAGAAACTAGCACAAAAAGCCGCAGGAAAAGTACAAGACAAAGCCGTTGGTAAAATGGCACAGCAGGTATTAAAGCCTGGTGTAAAACTACCGATGCCAGACGCAACTGGAAAAGAGCAAGAGTTTGAAATTGACCAAGTTAAAGGTAAAGAAGTAACTCTTAAGAATCCAAAACGCAAACCTGGCGAACCACTAAAGACAGTCCATGACAAAAAGGATTTAGATCCAATTTTACAACAACTTGCCGGAGTGCAATAGTAAATGAAGATCAATGAACTATTAAACAAGTTTACTATTCAAATGAGTAACGAAGAACGAGATATGCTCGAACGTATGGGAACTGAAATACGTACTATACATTCGTTTACAGAAAGAGAACGTTTCATAATTGAAAGCCTTATACGTAAGGCATTAGTAAGTAAAGTAGTTAAGAATGGGTCAATGTTGGTGGTTGCAAATGAATCCTACAAATCGTGATGTAATACAACATCTAAATGAAATTATCGAGGACGGTGTTTCTCGTTATCCTGTCCCTGTGAAAAAAGGAAATAGCATTAGAATAAAAAATGTTGTTGTCCGTAAAAACAAAAAAGGATATCATATTTTCAACCTAGCCGATAAAGAGTATCATAATTACACGTACTCGCTAGCCACAGCATTAGCAATAGCACACACAATTGCAGTAGATAAATGTAGTGATGTAGAGAAGATTGAATATTTAGATGCTAAATTAAGTAAATACTATAACGATGCGATATTTCATAAGTATACATTAGAACACAGTGACGATGAAATCCGCAGAGATTCGGCAGAAATGCGTTATGATATTGCATTGGACGAGTGCCGTAGGCTCAAACAACAGATAGAAGACTACATATTTGATAAATAAGTATAGTTAAAGGAACACAATATTATGAGAGTTGCACATTTTAATAAACCGATCACAACTAACACTCTTAATGAGAGTTTAGAGAAACGATTTGGAGAGAAAGTTAATGTTGAATCATTTTCAACAGAACAATTACAAGACGCAAGAAACAAATTGCGCACTAAAATTCACGACATTGAAACTAATGAATCTTTTGATGCAGTAGCAGACGACAATTATCAGAAAACTAATATGTTCCTTAAAGTTATTAATAAGGCAATTGAAGAACGTGCAAGCATCGTTGAAGCAGACATTGATGATGATGCAGAAACTGTTACCGAAGGCGCCGAAGAAGCCGCAACACTTGTTATGGCAGCCAAAGATATGGTAGACAGAGTTACTGGTTGGATGGAAGACACAGCAGAGATGCAAACAGAATCCATGTTAGAAATTGGTGACAAGATTAGAGACGAAATGGGCAGTGAGCAATCAGAGTCATTTATTGGCACAGTTAAGCCAGCACTAGAACAACTTTTCACAACATTAGAAACTACACGCGATGCACTAACTGGTGGCGTAGCCATCTTAACAGGCGAAGGTGAAGCACCTGCTATGGGCGACGAAGAAGT
>Ga0209138_1000981_pt1 | contig 25732 bp, 26 predicted proteins | sample SaaInl3SG_22_DNA_FD_184645 | JGI IMG/M metagenome (GOLD analysis project Ga0209138, IMG submission 184645) | Marine microbial communities from expanding oxygen minimum zones in the Saanich Inlet - ESP_153SG_22_DNA (SPAdes) (version 2) | ecosystem: Environmental > Aquatic > Marine > Intertidal...
AGGAATTTTAAGGTAGTCCCATAGTTCAAAAAAATATTGGTGTTCGATGAGTGAAGTAAAAAGTGCTTTGTAAGCATTGAATACATGAACTCGGGTTTGCTCTCGTTGATAATCGTTAGGAACGTGTCCCGCCTCAAAAAGAATTGTAGGAGTGCCTGCTTGCGTAAACGAATCTCCCACACAGTTGGCATTAAAGGTGTCATCATAGCGTCCAATTGCGTTAGGCAATTCTTTTTCTAATGCCTTTGCTAGTGCAGAGATCAATCCCATTGCTTTCTTACGGGCAGGTGTAACGGTACGCTCAACATCGGCAGAAGGAGACAAAAAAGAAAGGCTTGCTGAGTGTCCACTTTTTCCTGCTGCGTAAATCGTACGTTGTCCATGAAGATTTAAACACAAGTCAGGCTGTGTCTTTTCGTAAATAGCTCTCAACACCTTGCTTTCAGGTTGAGACTGATTGATAGCGTCGCGATTTAAGTCTATATTATTTGCATTGTGTCGTGTATAAAGATGTGAGCCGTCAGGATTTAATTGCGGGATGATATAAAGTGTAAATGACAATTGAAATTTTTTTTGATTCTCGTCTAAAAACCAAGGGACAAAATCCAATAAAGCCTTGGTGGTGGTACTTTCGTTTCCATGCATCTGAGACCACATCAAAACTTTATAAGGACCGGTTCCGATTTTGATCATTTGAATTGGCCGATTTTCAACTGATACACCTAAAGTGGTTTTAGTATGTGTGTCAAATCCAGCAAAAAAATGTTCCAATTGTTCAGGGGGCAAATAACGTTTACATCTCATGAATTAATTTAAAGTACAAATGTAAACATCTGTTTGTTTACAATTGTTGTTTACAAAAGTAACTATATATGTGTATAAGTTCCGTGAAATTTAAAGAGAAGTACAGAAATGTAACTGATAAGTCTATATATATATTTAAATAACTATAAAAGAGCATTTTATGTATTAAATTTAAACCTATTGTTTTATTAAATTTTGATTTGCATTTCATTGATTACATTTGTATATTTGAGGATACACTAAACACAGTTTACAATGTTAAACATTGAAGCGTTTTTAAATAGATTGGAGCAATTGATGGAAAATCATCAATTGAACGCTGCTGCATTTGCAGGAAAAATTGGTGTTCAACGCTCCTCTGTTTCTCACATTTTATCAAGACGTAACAAACCGAGTTTGGAATTTATTTTAAAAATTCAATCTCAATTTGAGGAGGCAGATTTTGATTGGCTACTTCTGGGAGCTCGAAACAACAAATCCCCTACTCCCGATTTATTTGATCAAAAGATTGAAAAAAATAAGGAAGAACCCATCCAAGCTGTAAAAGAACAAATTCCCCTACCCCAAGATTCTCAATTACAAAATAAAGATCCAGAGGTCACTCAAATTATCCAAACCTATAAGGATGGAAGTTTTCGTGTGTTTTTACCTAAATCTTAGTATTTTTGCAGCTATGAGACAACTGCTTTTATGCACCCTAATTGGCTTAACTTCTTGCTATACAGTTGAACGTGACTGCCTTCCTTTTCACTCCGGTACTTTTGAGTTTTCACAGATCATTAATGGTTCATTAAAAACATCAACATTTACAAGGGATTCTTTGTATGAAATTGAACGATATGAAGGGAAAATTGATACCGCTTCAATTCGTTGGGTAAATGATTGTGAATGTATTTTAACCAAATTAAATCCAAGCTCAAATCAAGAAAAGCGCCCTATTCAAATTAAAATAATTAGTACTCAAGACAAAAACTATACTTTTGAATACTCTTTGGTTGGAGACAGTAAAAACACCCAACGCGGAACCATTCAGAAAATTGACTAAATATGTTTACACCCGATCTTATTTTAGCCTTTTTAACTTTGACTTTCCTGGAAATAATTCTTGGGATAGACAACATCATATTTATTTCCATACTCGCTAGTCGTTTTCCGGAAACTGATCGAAAAAAATTAATGCGCATAGGACTTTTTTTGGCAATGCTCATGCGCATTTTATTGTTAATGGGGATCAATTGGTTGGTGCAAATGCAAGTCTCCTTATTTAGTTTTTCATCAACATGGCTTAGCTCAGAAGTTTCAATTCAATCCCTTATTTTATTAGCCGGAGGATTGTTTCTATTGTACAAGAGCACCCGTGAGATTTATGAAAAAGTTGAGGATTTTGGTCAAGCAAATCAGGATTCTAACTCCAACAAGATGACGTTTTCTAGGGCTTTAATTCAAATTGTACTCATCGATATTGTCTTCTCTTTTGATTCTATTTTAACTGCGGTTGGAATGACTAATGGAATTCTTTATGCACTTCAAATCATGGTAGCTGCAGTAATAGTAGCCATACTCATTATGATGATTTTTGCAGCACCAGTGAGCCATTATATCAATGCGCATCCATCACTTCAAATATTGGGCTTGTCTTTTTTATTACTCATCGGTTTTATGCTGATTACTGAAGCAGCTCACATTTCGCAAACAACTATATTTGGAGCAAGTATAGGAGTGATTCCTAAAGGGTATTTGTATTTTGCCATCGCTTTTTCATTAGGCGTAGAAATGATCAATATGCGTTTCCGAAAAGGGAAAAAAAATTAAAAATCTAAGCTGATTTGACTTTCATTATCTTCTGAAGAAATTGCTTCTTCTCCATCAACCTCAATTTCATGAAGCTGCTGTTCTTTCGGCAATTCATAAGGCAAAGCCTCTTTAAGAGTGATTTTTTTTATTTTTTTGTCAGACAGTTGATTTCCTAGGGCTTTGAGTCCTTTGACTGAGATGAACTCCTCAGCATTAATAATCAAATCATCGGGTTGCTCTTTTCCTCTAGGCTTTTCAAACTCCACATTAAGCACCGGCCGACCTTCAAAACTAGAAAACACATGAACCCCACCCTCTTTAATGTAAGAATCCTCTTTGTCTTCAATTTCCACACAAAAACGCTTTAAGAAATAGCGCTCTTTTTCAGAATCAAAATGAACAGCGGTAATCGGTTTCTCTGGAATCCATTTTTCAATATGAGAAATGGTGTCTTCAAAATGCAAGCTTAATTCCGGAGTTACCACACGAACTGTTCCTTGTTTGGAAGCTATCAGGAGTTTGTCTTCTCCTTTAAAAGCCCCAAGTAAATCGCCTCTTCCTTCTAGATTAAGTCGGCGAATAGTGGTGTCGAACCATATCTTTCTTGGTTTTAAAGTAGAGACTCCTTTTTCTTTTAGCTCTACTTTACGCACATTGTACTTGGTTACAGTATTTCCTCGCACTGATCGTCCTTTGATTTGGAGGTCTGCAAAATCTAAATCCCATTTCAATTTTTTAACACTTCCAGAATTACGTAAAAGAATAGTGACAATTTCTGCTTCACCGTTGGGGTTTGCAGAAAAATAAAGCACTTCTGAATCTGGCTTTCCTTGAGTTAGATCATATACTTTTTCACGCGTAACTCCAGTAACCGCATAGCGTTTGATAAAAGTAGTTCCATTTTTACCGTCTCGATAAATCATATTATAAATCGTACGACTGTCTTTCTTCTTGAATACTGCGGTATGAATTATATTTTTTCCGATAAACACTTTACTGTCAACTTTTACAACCTGCATTTTACCATCGCTAGTAAACGCAATGATGTCATCAATGTCTGAGCACTCACAAACAAATTCGTCTTTTCGCAATGAAGTCCCTACAAAGCCCTCAGCTCTATTAACGTAAAGTTTCTGATTCCGAACTACCACTTTTGTTGCGTCTACATCATCAAAAATTCGAATTTCAGATTTGCGCTCTTTCTCTTTTCCGTAGGTCTTTTTAAGGTGGGTAAAATAACGAATTGCATAATCGATAAGATGCCTTAAGTTGTTTTTAACTTCAGCAATATTACCCTCAAGAGCTTCAATTTTTTGCTGTGCTTTATCTAAATCAAATTTGGAGATTCTCTTTATTCGGATTTCCGTCAATCGGACAATGTCCTCTTCTACTACAGGTCGCTTTAAGTGGGCTATATGAGGCTTTAAACCCGTGTCAATTGATTTTATAACTTCCTCCCAAGACTCTGCATCTTCAATATCTCGGTAAATTTTGTTTTCAATAAAAATACGCTCTAAAGAGGCGTAGTGCCACTGATTTTCAAGTTCTTGAAGCTCTACTTCCAATTCCAACTTAAGGACCTGTACCGTATGGTCTGTTGAGATTTTAAGCATCTCAGTAACCCCCATGAAATGGGGTTTATTGTTGATAATCAAACAACCTAGTGGTGAAATTGAAGTTTCACAAGCAGTAAAGGCGTAGAGCGCATCAATGGTTTTATCTGGGGAAATATCGTTGGGTAAATGCACCAATATTTCAACATCAGAGGAGGTATTATCCTCTATTTTTTTGATTTTAATTTTCCCTTTGTCATTTGCCTTCAAAATACTGTCAATCAAACTCGAGGTATTTGTACTGAAAGGGATTTCATTGATGACTAAGGTGTTTTTGTCTTGCTGGGTAATTTTAGCTCTTACCCTTACTTTTCCTCCACGAAGACCATCGTTATAATTTTGAATGTCGATAATTCCTCCTGTTTGAAAATCTGGAAACAGCGAAAAATTCTTTCCTTTCAGGTGTGCAATGCTTGCCTGCAAGAGTTCGTTAAAATTATGGGGCAATATTTTAGTAGAAAGCCCTACCGCAATTCCTTCTGCCCCTTGTGCCAACAGCAAAGGAAATTTCATTGGCAAATGGATAGGCTCTTTTTTTCGTCCGTCGTAAGAAAGCTGCCATTGGGTCACTTTAGGACTAAAAACTACTTCTAAAGCAAATTTGGAGAGTCGAGCTTCAATATATCGCGAGGCTGCGGCACTATCACCAGTGAGGATATTTCCCCAGTTTCCTTGCATGTCAATCAGCAATTCCTTTTGTCCAATCTGTACCATGGCATCGCCAATACTGGCATCTCCGTGAGGATGGTATTGCATGGTATGCCCAACAATGTTCGCTACTTTATTGTAACGTCCATCATCTAAATCTTTCATGGAGTGGAGAATACGTCGCTGAACAGGCTTGAGTCCGTCTTCAATTGCAGGAACTGCACGTTCTAAAATTACATAGGAAGCGTAATCCAAAAACCAATCCTTGTACATGCCCGTAACCTTGACTAAAGTGTCATTGGCAAAAGACTCTGGTAAATCAGTATGATTGGTTTCGTCCATAGATGGCTAAAATAGTACATCAGACCAATATTTCCCTTGGAATTTTAAGGAAGAAATTAACAATATGCCGTTGAAAATTAAAAATCATTATTTTTGACTCACCTCAAAAATTTCTATCATGATTTTTTTCAACCTAAAAAAAGCTGAATCCCTTTTGAAAAGTGGAAACTACTCCAATCGTTTTGTATTCAATTATTTTTTAATTTTTACGCTATTAACTGTCCTAATTACGTTTGTTAATTTAACAAATAATGGGGGATGGAAATTGGCATTAGAAATTACTATAGCTGTTTTAATCAATCTATTTGGATTATTTTTCCTGTATCGAATCAATGAAAAAGGAGATCAGAAAAAATTCTTAGAACGCTATTTTGTTCTAAGCTTTATCGTCTCAATCAGAGTAGTTGTTTTCTTAATACTCTTTTTGATAGCATTCCAGGTTTTAACTTACGCTGCAGGAAAAATCATTGAAATTGAATCATTTTCTTTTAACCATTTTTTTGGAGAATTTTGGTTTGATTTTAGTCTTGAAATTTTTCTAACCCTAATCATATTTATTTTGATTGGGCGTTCATTCAAACGAGTAGCACAAATAGAAAGTTGATTTTTAGAGTATTTTTTACCCTACCTCCTCCAACAAATCCAGCTCTACTTTTAAGTTGTCAATGATAAAGTTTTGGCGGTCTTGGGTGTTTTTACCCATATAGAATTCCAACAACTGTTCTATGGTTGTGGTTTTATCCAACATTACGGGGTCGAGGCGGATATCTTCGCCTATAAAAAACTTAAACTCGTCGGGTGAAATTTCACCTAATCCTTTAAATCGGGTGATTTCTGGTTTGCCACTTAGCTTTTGAATTGCATCTCTTCGCTCTTGTTCGCTGTAGCAATAAAAGGTTTGTTTTTTATCTCTCACACGAAACAATGGTGTTTGTAGTATGAACAAATGCCCTTCTTTGATGAGTTCTGGAAAAAACTGTAAGAAAAAAGTAATCAGTAAAAGTCGGATATGCATTCCATCTACATCGGCATCGGTAGCAATGACAATATTGTTATACCTCAAATCCTCAAGGCTGTCTTCAATACTCAATGCTGCTTGAAGGAGGTTAAACTCTTCGTTTTCATACACAATCTTTTTGGACATGCCATAGCTGTTCAAGGGCTTTCCCCTCAAACTAAAAACGGCTTGCGTATTGACATCTCTGGATTTGGTAATGGATCCACTTGCAGAATCTCCCTCGGTAATAAACAAGGTGGATTCCAGTCTGCGGTCTTTTTTAAGGTCTGGAAGATGTACTCGACAATCTCTTAATTTTTTATTGTGTAAACTTGCTTTTTTGGCACGTTCACGAGCTAGTTTACGAATCCCAGAGAGCTCCTTACGCTCTTTTTCAGCTTGAATGATTTTCCTTTGAATACTTTCAGCTACTGCCGTGTTTTTGTGTAGATAATTATCCAACTGGGTACTTAGAAATTCTACAATGTAGCTCCTCACCGTAGGCAAACCGTCGCCCATTTCCGTAGAGCCTAGTTTGGTCTTGGTTTGCGACTCAAATACAGGTTCCATGACTTTAATACTAACTGCAGAAATCACAGATTTTCTGATGTCAGAGGCATCGTAATTTTTACCAAAGTGATCGCGTATGGTTTTAACGAGTCCTTCTCTAAAAGCAGATTGGTGGGTCCCTCCCTGCGTGGTATGTTGCCCGTTTACAAAAGAATGGTATTCTTCGCTGTATTGGGTTTTACTATGGGTTAGAGCCACTTCAATATCATCCCCTTTAATATGAATGATTGGGTACAACAAATCGGATTCATTGGTGTAATCCGTTAACAAATCTTTTAAACCGTTTTCAGAAAAGAATTTTTCACCATTCAATTCTATGGTTAGTCCCGGATTGAGATACACATAATTTTTGATCATGCGCTCTACATACTCTAGACGGTATTTGTAATTTTTAAAAATCGCGGTATCGGGAATGAATTCCACCTTGGTGCCCCTTCTTCTAGAGCTCGCTTCTACTGGCAGATCGTCCTTCAAATCGCCAAAATTAAAGGAAGCTGTTTTACTCTGTTTGTCTCGGTTAGATTCTACAATAAAACTTGAAGAAAGTGCATTGACTGCCTTGGTTCCTACACCATTCAAGCCAACCGACTTTTTAAAAGCCCTAGAATCGTATTTCCCTCCCGTATTCATTTTAGAAACCACATCCACCACCTTCCCTAATGGAATTCCTCGACCGTAATCACGAACTTTAACAACATTTTCTTTGATGGTAATTTCTATGATCTTCCCTGCGCCCATGACAAATTCGTCAATACAGTTGTCCAACACTTCCTTAAGTAGAATATAAATTCCGTCATCAGGAGATGAACCGTCGCCTAATTTTCCAATATACATTCCAGGACGCATTCGTATGTGCTCCTTCCAATCTAGGGAGCGAATATTTTCTTCGGTATATGCGGTGTTTTGATCCATAATCTTAACAGCTAAGATACTTGAATCGATTAGAAATGCATCGTCATTCAAAACTAAGAAATCAACAATTCTTAGAAATCTTTTGTTAAAAAGTTATAATTTAGAGTTTTGACACAATATTTAACATTAAACACCAAACTTAAACTTTCAAGACATTTTTATGACATCCAACTCTATTCAAAACACCACTGGTCCTTTATTACACGTTGTTTTCTTTTGGCTTAAAGAACCTAATAATAAAGCGCATCGCGCTGAATTTGAAACTGCCATAAAAAAACTAATCGATACCAATCCTCAAGCCACCGCCAATCATTTGGGCTGTCCTGCAGCCTCTGAAAAAAGAGATGTGGTGGACAATTCGTTTACCTATTGTTATACCATGAGCTTCCCCAGTTTAGAGGCTCAAAACACCTATCAAACGGACCCAACACATAATTTATTTATTGAAGAAGCTTCTCATTTATGGGAACGTGTTGTGGTAAGTGACTCCATAGCTGTATCCTAAAATTATGAAGAATTTTTTTTTCGCTTTATTCATTATCCTATTGTTAACTCAATGCCAAAGTCCTACTCCAGAACTTGAAGAAAAACGTTGGTCAGAAAAGCGAGCATGGGAATGGCACAAAGAAAACGGCTGGATGGCCGGTACCAACTTTAATCCTAGCACGGCTATCAATCAACTTGAGTTCTTTCAGAAAGAAACCTTTGATTTTAAAACTATAGATAACGAATTAAGTTGGTCTGCTGAATTGGGAATGAAGATGCATCGAGTTTATCTGCACAACTTATTGTGGGAACAAGACTCTACAGGATTTGTAAAGCGTTTAAACGCCTATCTCAAAATCTCTGAAATGCATCAACTCAAAACCATGTTTGTGTTGCTGGATGATGTTTGGCACCCAATTCCTAAAATGGGCAAGCAGCCCGAGCCTATTCAATTTGTTCATAATTCGGGATGGGTACAAGCGCCTGGAGCTGAAATTTTAGGGGATTCCCTTCGTCATCATGAGTTGGAAAATTACATCAAAGGAGTGGTGCGTCATTTTAAAGATGATGAGCGTGTCGTAGCTTGGGATCTATACAACGAACCCGACAATGTGGCCAATCAGCCTGGAAGATCTGAACTTGAAGTTAAAGACAAACATATCTACTCCCTAGCCTTACTAAAAAAAGTAGTACAATGGACCCGTGAAATCAATCCCTCTCAACCTTTAACTGTTGGATTGTGGAAAGGAGATCACACCCTTTGGGGAACTCCAGAAAAACTGAGACCTCTGGAGCGCTTTATGGTAGAAAATTCAGACGTAATTTCTTTTCATAGCTACGATGGTCCGGAATTAACAAAAGAAAAAATAGAGGTACTTAAAAACTACAATCGACCACTGCTCTGCACAGAATACATGGCAAGAACCAATGCCAGTACTTTTGAAAGCATACTCCCTATTTTAAAAGAAAATGAAGTACACGCAATTAACTGGGGCTTTGTGGCAGGAAAAACCAATACAATTTTTCCTTGGTCATCCTGGAGAACCGAATTTGATTCGGTTCCGAAAATTTGGTTTCACGATATTTATCGCCCAGATAAAACCCCTTTTTCTAAAGAGGAAATCAGTTTTATCAAAACCACATTGAAGGAATAGAATTTTAGAGGGCTGTTTTTAAATTGTTCTGTGCTTGACGAAAATTGTCAATAGCCACAAAATAATCAGGATCTTCTAAGACGTTGACCTCGCATATTTTTTCTGCTTTTTTGATCAATTTGGTACAGTCAGAAGACAAATGTCTAAGGTGAATATTTTTACCGTTTTTTAGATAACGCTCGGTTAGTTTATTAATACACTCAATAGCAGATTGATCAACAATTCGAGACTCATTAAAATCAATGATAACTTCATCAGGATCGTTTTGCACGTCAAATTTGCTGTTAAATAATTCAATACACCCAAAAAACAGAGGGCCGTAGATTTCATAGTGTTTCACTCCAAATTCATCGATGTGCTTACGTGCGCGAATTCGTTTGGCATTTTCCCATGCAAAAACTAGGGAAGAAACAACAACTCCCGCCAACACTGCTATGGCTAAATCGAAAATTACTGTTAAACCTGTAACCAAAACAATCACAATAACATCAGATTTAGGGACTTTATTGAATACTTTAAAAGTGCTCCAAGCAAACGTACCAATCACTACCATAAACATCACTCCCACTAAAGCAGCAATAGGGACTTGTTCAATTAGGCTTGAACCAAAGAGCACAAAAAGTAATAAAGCCACTGCTGCAACGATACCTGACAGCCTTCCACGACCTCCTGATTTGATATTGATGATGCTCTGTCCAATCATAGCACATCCTCCCATACCACCAAAAAGTCCGTTTAATGTATTGGCAGCTCCTTGGGCGATACATTCTTTGTTTCCATTTCCGTGAGAGTCAGTTAATTCATCAATTAAATTTAATGTCATTAGAGACTCAATCAATCCAATGGCAGCGAGTATGGACGCATAAGGCAACACAAACAACAAGGTTTCCATAGACAAGACTACTGATGGAAAGTGAAATGTAGGAAGTCCTGCTTTAATTCCACTACCTCCGTTGGAAAGAATAAAAGAACGAACCGTTTCTGTTTCTACCCCACTAAAAATTACAACCATTGAAACTACTAAAATCGCTGTTAAAGCCGCAGGGATTTTTTTAGTGACCATAGGTAAAAAATACATAATTGCCATTGTGGCGAGAACTAAACCAATCATGATAAATAAGGAGTCTCCCTGTAACCATTTGCCTTGACTCTTAAACATTCCTAGCTGAGAAATAAAAATGACAATTGCTAAACCGTTTACAAATCCCATCATTACTGAATGGGGTATCATACGCACAAATTTTCCTAGACGAAAAACCCCGGCCAACATTTGTATGGCACCGGCTAAAAGGAGTGTAAAAAATAAGTACTGCAAACCAGCTCCTTCTGAACCGCCCAATACATTCCCTTCTTTGACCAAATGAACCATAACTACAGCCATGGCTCCAGTAGCGCCAGAAATCATTCCTGGACGACCACCAAAAATAGAGGTTACCAGTCCCATCATAAAGGCTCCATAGAGCCCTACTATAGGTGAAACTCCTGCTACAAAAGCAAATGCAACCGCTTCAGGAACCAGCGCCAAAGCTACCGTTATCCCTGATAATATATCGTTTTTTGCACTTCCTCCTGTTGTTTTGTCAATAAGTTGAAAAGGTTTCAAAGGCTTGTTTTTAATAAGTTGCAAAACTAAGCCGATTCATTAGAATAGCCTTGCTTGAGGAAAGAAAATTTATGAAATTAGAAAAGGTGTTTACTTAAAATTTACGAATGGATGAATTCGGTTTAAGAACATATTAAAACATTTACAAAACGAAGGGCAAAATTCTCGCGAGAAAACAGCATGTTGTTTCAACTATTCGCAGATGCATCATTATTCATCCTAATGTTCTATAATTCTAGTCATCACGCCCCTGTAATGAATGAAGGTTTTTTAGAGCGAAACATTCTCTATCGCACAGCATGCTATCAAATTATGAGAAGTCATTTTGAGTATTTTGAAGCCGTTTGAGCAATTAAAAAAATAGCCAGCCAATAGGTTGATAAAATCAATCCGCTGGAGAGAAGAAAGGGGGTATAAAACTTATCAATTGCAATCAATGCGTCTGACAGAAGAAAAAGGGAAACCCCTATTCCTAAAAATTTTACATTTTTTATTTTAGGATTGAAAGCTAACGCCCAACCTTGCCAGCTCATAAGCGCGATCACAATCAGGTAGAGTAAAACGGGATAAAAAAGCGTTGCTAGATTTCCTGAAATTAACAAAAATAATACAGTCGCTATGACCAGTAAAACCAAGGCAGTTTTTGGTTGCCACCTCCATCCCTGACGTTGAATAAAGGCAATAAGAAAAAATAAATGCCCAATTAAAAAAGAACCCAAGCCTAAAACAAAATAGTCCTCAAACAATAAGAAAGAGTCTCCTAACAAACAAAACAGCAGTCCAACACCAATTTGTTTTGTGTAAGCCTCTATACCAACAGCCCTGTAGCGTATTGGAAAAGAAAGAATTAAAATGGTGGTTAAAGGTTTTAATATATAATAAGAACTAAAACCCAAATATGAGGCTGTGATTGCACCAAGCCCAGAGATCAAAATTAAGAATTGTAAAAAGGAAGGGGTTAAGCGCATTTTTAAAATTACACATTAAAACGGAAATGCATCACATCCCCATCCTGCACTGTGTATTCCTTTCCTTCTACACGCATCTTACCGGCTTCTTTTACTTTGGCTTCCGATCCAAAGCTTTCATAATCTGCATAACTGATAACCTCTGCCCGAATAAAACCTTTTTCAAAATCAGTATGAATAACCCCAGCAGCTTGCGGAGCCGTTGCACCCACGGGTATCGTCCAAGCACGAACTTCTTTTTCGCCTGCAGTAAAGTAGGTTTGCTGGTTGAGTAAGGAATAGGCTGCTTTAATTAATTTAGCAGCTCCAGCTTCTTCCAGCCCTAGATCTTCCAAAAACAATTGGCGTTCTTCAAAACTCTCCAACTCATTAATATCTGCTTCTATACTGACTGCTAGAATCAACAGTCCGGCGGACTCGTCTGCGACAGCTGCTTTGACTTTATCTACGTAGGCATTCCCAGACTTTGCTGAGGCTTCATCCACATTACAAACATATAAAACTGGTTTATCTGTAATTAGCTGTAAAGGTTTTACAAACTCTACACGATCATCATCCTTTATCTCAAGGCTTCTGACGTTTTTAGATTGTTCAAGAGCAAGTCGAACAGCATTTAATACTTCTTGTTCTTTAATAGCCTCCTTATTACCTGTACGTGCCGCTCTATTTACTTTTTCAAGCTTTTTTTCGACGGTTTCAAGGTCTTTAAGTTGCAATTCAATATCAATGGTTTCTTTATCTCGTATCGGATTCACAGATGCGTCAACATGAATAATATTGTCGTTGTCAAAACAGCGCAATACATGTAAGATTGCGTCAGTCTCTCTAATGTTAGCCAAAAACTGATTTCCCAATCCTTCGCCTTTACTTGCTCCCTTGACCAAACCAGCAATATCAACAATTTCAACCGTGGCAGGCAAAACCCGTTCTGGTTTCACAAAAGATTCTAGTTTTTTCAGTCGCTCATCGGGTACGTTGACTACACCAATATTGGGTTCAATAGTACAAAATGGAAAGTTCGCGCTTTGTGCTTTCGCATTCGAAAGACAATTAAAAAGTGTGGATTTTCCGACATTCGGTAAGCCTACGATTCCAGCTTTCATATGTAATAATTTTCGGCAAAAGTAATCTTTCTTTTACATTTGAATTTACTAATTCCTAAAGAATAGTATATTAGAACGATGACAAAAAAATATTTAATCATACATGCAGATGATGCTGGCATGGCATGGTCAGAAAACAAAGCCACTCAAATTGGTCTTTTACAAGGATCGATAACTTCTTGTAGTTTAATGGTTCCTTGTCCTTGGTTTTATGAAATGGCACAGTTCTGCCTCAAAAATCCGCAAGTAGATTATGGAATTCATCTTACGCTGACCGGTGAATGGAAAACCTATCCCTTTCGCTCCATTACTCCTGCAAATCAAATCCCGTCATTGGTTGATTCCCATGGTCATTTTTATCCTAAAAGAGCCGCCATAAGAGACGGGGCAGTTTTAGCTGAAGTTTACTTGGAGCTTAAAAATCAAATCGAGTATGCCCTCGCTTTAGGCTTAAAGCCTACACACCTTGATTCGCATATGTACACTTTAGGGGTTCGTCAAGACCTGATTGATCTCTATCAAGATTTAGGGAGGGAATACAAGCTCCCTATAGTTTTAAGCAAAAAACTTATTGCCTACACAGGAGAGTCTCCAATGAATTTTCAATTGCCTGACAAGGGTTGTTGGGAAGCTATTTATATGGGATCCTATGATGAATTTCAAAATCAAGGCTTGGCAAATTTTTACGACCAACTGCTCGATAATCTAGAAGAAGGAGTTTCTTTAATCCTGATTCATCCTGCACTACCAAGTGATGAAATGAAACAAATCACAATTGATCATCCTAATTTTGGTGCCCGTTGGAGGGCTATAGATGCAGATTATTTTACCAGTAAACATTGTCAGAAAAAACTTGAAGAAAACGCCATTGAATTGATCGATTTTAGAAGCCCAAAAATCCTTAATCTTCTGGGTGCATAAAACGCTGCTTTCCAAGCAAGGTGTCTTCTGACTCTACATGATCCTCATCGGGAACGCAACAATCGACTGGGCATACCGCAGCACACTGAGGTTCATCATGAAAACCTTTACATTCAGTACATTTATCTGGAACTATAAAATAGTATTCGTCTGAAACAGGCTCTTGAAACGTATCGCTGTTAACTTGTTTTCCGTTGGGTAAAACTACACCCCCTTTCAACGAAGTTCCATCTTGATAGCGCCAATCTTCAGCACCTTCATAAATTGCAGTATTAGGGCATTCCGGCTCACAGGCGCCGCAATTAATGCATTCGTCGGTAATGATTATAGCCATAGCAAATTTCTTTCCTTACATTTGCGCAAAAATAAGACCTTTAACCTTATTGAACAAAGAAATGACAGCAAACCTAAAACGCTTTGAAGCCCTAGTCAAATTGGGAAATCATTTGCTTCATTTTGATGCTGATCAAGATTCCTATGCTGAACTAAACAATCATGTCACCAAGGCCATGGCAGCCAACGGTTGGTTTACCATCATCAACATCCAAAAAGCATTTTTTGACTGGGGAAGTGCGCTACAAGAATCTAAACTAACATCATGGTTAAGTCCCTATACATTCCCGGCAAATAAAGTGCCTCAAAAAATTGCACTCATTTTAGCAGGAAATATTCCATTGGTCGGTTTTCATGATCTTGTTTGTGTATGGCTTAGTGGCCATAATGCCCTTATTAAATGTGCCTCAAAAGACGAGTATCTACTTCCCTACTTAACTGAGTTTTTAGAAAAAGAAACAGGAGAAAATTGTTTTAGCTACACCAAAGAACCTTTTACCAACTTTGATGCCGTTATTGCAACAGGTTCAAATAATTCAGGGCGCTATTTTGAGCACTATTTTAGTTCCTATCCTCACATTATTAGAAAGAACAGAAATGGAGTTGCTGTTCTTGATGGATCTGAAAGTATTGATGATCTAAAAGGACTCGGCAATGACATTCTACAGTATTTTGGTTTGGGCTGCAGAAATGTCTCCAAATTATACCTGCCGCAAGGTTATGACTTGGATCTTATTTTCGGAGGACTGTTTCCTCATGCTGATATTATCCAACATGCTAAATACGCGAACAATTACGATTACAATAAGGCTGTATTTTTAATGAGTGAGTTTGATTTCTTAGAAAACGGTTTTATCACCCTTAAAGAAGCTCGAGAATTTAGTGCACCAATTGCCTGTGTTCATTATGAATATTATCAGGATATAGAGAAACTCAAAAAAGAACTCATCTCTAAAGAAAATCAAATACAGTGTCTCATATCTACGCTTTCGATTAGAGACGCTATACCCTTTGGAAAAGCTCAAGAACCAGCATTAAATAACTATGCAGATGGCGTTGATACTCTTTTCTTTTTAAACCAACTAGGTTAAAATTCTCTGTTCTAAAATAAAATCCAAACGCTGATTTAACACGTCTCATTAAGCAAGGTTTTTGCTGTTAACAACTCCAGAAAAAAAACAGCTTGAAAACTCTGGAATTAATAATGGATTCACAATATTTGCAGATAAAATTTAACAAACTACAAAACCGCTATGAAACTTCACAATTTTAGTGCAGGCCCTTCTATTCTTCCGCAAGAGGTAATGCACCAAGCTGCCCAAGCAGTAAAAGAGCTTGATAATTCCAAGCTTTCGTTAATTGAAATTTCACATCGCAGCAAAGCCTTTATTGACATCATGGACGAAGCATGCGAACGCGCTTTAAAACTTACGGGGTTAGAAAATCAAGGTTACAAGGCTCTCTTTGTTCAGGGTGGTGCCAGTTTACAATTTCTGATGGCTGCGTATAACTTACTCGAGCACAAGGCAGGCTATCTCAACACAGGTACTTGGTCTGATAAAGCGATCAAAGAGGCTAAATTATTTGGTGAAGTGGTTGAGGTTTCAAGTTCGAAAGATCAAAACTACAACTACATACCAAAAGACTATTCCATTCCTTCGGATTTGGATTACCTTCACCTTACTACCAACAATACTATTTTTGGAACCCAATACAAATCAATTCCTGAGACAGCAGTACCTCTAGTTGCCGACATGAGTTCTGACATTTTTTCTCGTGAATTTGACTATTCAAAGTTTGATTTGTTTTATGCTGGTGCACAAAAAAATATGGGCCCAGCCGGAACAACACTAGTGATTGTTAAAGAATCCATTTTAGGAAAAGTTACTAGAACTATCCCTTCCATGTTAAATTATCAAATTCAGGCAAGTAAAGAAAGTATGTTTAATACGCCTCCTGTTTTTGCGGTTTATACTTCCATGCTCAATATGAGATGGATTGAATCACAAGGTGGAATCAAATCACTTGGAGAAAAAAATGCAACAAAAGCAACTTTAATCTACGGTGAAATTGATCGTAATAGTCAATTTGAAGGCTTTGCAAATCATGAAGATCGTAGCGATATGAATGCTACTTTTAACCTTAAAGATCCTTCTCTAGCTGAAGCTTTTGACGCATTGTGTCAAACTGCTGGAATCAGTGGACTCAAAGGACACCGTTCAGTTGGTGGATACCGCGCGTCCATGTATAACGCGCTGCCAATTGACAGTGTAGAGGTTTTAGTAGATTGCATGCAGGTTTTAGAACAAAAATACTAAGTTATTCGTTTATCAACATCACTTAAAAATACACTATGAAAATTTTAGCAAACGACGGTATATCACAAACGGGGGTTGATGCCCTGACTGCCAACGGTTTTGAAGTCATCACGATCAATGTAGCACAAGAACAGCTTGCAGATTACATTAATTCAAATGGGATTGTGGGACTCCTTGTTCGAAGTGCAACCACCGCTCGAAAAGAACTTATTGACCAATGTCCAGATTTAAAACTTATCGGACGCGGAGGTGTTGGTATGGATAATATTGATGTAGACTATGCCAAGTCAAAAGGACTACATGTAATCAATACCCCTGCAGCCTCTTCTGCTTCAGTGGCCGAATTGGTTTTTGCTCACTTATACGGTGGCGTTCGTTTTTTATTCGACTCAAACAGAAGCATGCCACTCGAGGGAGAAACCAATTTTAAAGGACTTAAAAAAGCTTACGCAAAAGGGGTTGAACTTCGTGGAAAAACATTAGGAGTGATTGGTTTTGGTCGAATCGGACAGGAAGTTGCAAAAATCGGTCTCGGGGTTGGAATGAATGTTATTGCTGCAGATAAATTTATTGATAAAGCTACAATTAAAGTATCCCTATTTTCAGGGAACTCTGTCTCAGAAGAGATCATTACCCAAGATATGGATAGTGTACTTAAAAATGCAGATTTTATAAGCCTTCATGTTCCTGCTCAGAAAGAATATGTGATTGATAAAACCGCTTTTTCTAAAATGAAAAAAGGAGCCGTATTGATCAATGCAGCCCGGGGTGGTGTTGTTGACGAAGTTGCTCTTGTGGATGCTTTAGATTCAGGACATCTTACATTTGCTGCACTAGATACTTTTGAAAACGAACCGAAGCCTGAAATCAAATTGCTTATGCACGATAAAATTTCTCTTACTCCTCATATTGGTGCTGCAACTTTAGAAGCACAGGATCGAATCGGTGAAGAGCTCGCAAGTCAAATTGCAACCTTACTAAAATAAGTTGATTTGTATTTTAATCGCTTAAAGAAAAAGTGGAATATTACTTCGAATTTTCAATTGATCGTAATTTTCATTGTTTTTGCATTAACAGGTTCCATGAGTGTTAGACTCGCCAAGCCTATACTGGATTTTTTTAATGTTTATCCCGAAGCATTTGAAGCTATATGGGGAGGAATCGTACTGTATTGGATTGCACGAATTTTAATTGTTTTTCCTGCATATCAAGTTTTACTTCTAATCTTTGGAACACTCTTTTTTCAATTCCAATTTTTTTGGGAATTTGAAAAGAAAATCCTTAAACGAATGGGGTTTAAACGTTTTTTTAAAGAGGATAAATAAAAACTATTTTAAGAAAGACTTGATCGAATTAGATTTAAGAATTCGTTGCGTGTATCGGTTTCTTTGAAAACACCTCTAAATCCGGAGGTAGTAGTCGTGGAATTTTGTTTTTGTACTCCTCTCATCATCATACACATATGAGAAGCCTCAATTACTACCGCAACTCCTTTTGGCTGAAGCGTATCGTTAATACAATCTAAGATCTGCTCCGTCAATCGTTCCTGAACTTGAAGGCGTCTAGAGAAAACATCCACTACACGCGGAATTTTACTCAATCCAACGATTCTCCCATTAGGTACATAGGCTACATGAGCTTTACCAAAGAAAGGCAATAAATGATGCTCACAAAGAGAATAGAGCTCAATTTCTTTGACAATGACCATTTCATTGTAGTTTTCTTCAAACATAGCTCCTTGAAGAATTTGCTTTGGATCTTTTTCATAGCCTTCCGTCAGAAATTTCATTGCTTTAGAGGCACGCTCTGGAGTTTTCAACAATCCTTCACGAAGTTTATCCTCTCCCAAAAGATGAATAATCTCCTCGTAATTTGTTTTAATCTGTTCGGTAATTGGTAATGTTTCAATATTAAAATTATCGTTCATGTGATTCATTTAAATAATTAGAAAAATAGTTTTTAATTTTCTCCATTTTAGGATTGATCGTATAGGCACAATAAGCTTGCTCTTTGTTTCGATTGTAATAATCATGATGCTCTTGCTCTGCTTGGTAAAAAGGAGTTGCATCTTTAATTTCTGTTACAATTTTATCCTCAAAAACGTTTTCAATGGTAAGTTGTTTGACAACAGCTAGAGCCACTTCTTTCTGTTCGTTATCTGTGAAATAGATTCCTGAGCGATATTGTGTCCCAACATCATTTCCTTGGCGGTTTAAAGTTGTTGGATCGTGAGTGTTGAAAAAAATCAACAAGAGGTCCGCTAACTGAACCTGACTTGTGTCGTATTGGATAGAAACAGCCTCGGCATGCCCTGTCCTTCCGGTGCATACTTCACGATAGGCTGGATTCTTTATGGTGCCGTCAATATATCCAGGAACTACTTCTAGGACTCCTTTAATACGTTGATAAATTGCCTCCGTACACCAAAAACATCCTCCTGCTAAAAATATAGTTTTGATCAACTTTCGACATAATTTGTTAAACAAAGATATGAAACTTCACTGTTTTTTACAATTAAGTTTAAGTAATATTTAGAAAAATAAGGTATTCTGTCGAGATAAATAAACAATTGTTTAATCTTGAGAAGAAGTATGAATAGATGGATAAAAAAAATTAAATTTGAAACTGTTTATGAAACCATTATTGCAAGCTGTTCAAATTTCTAAAAACTACGGAGCTCTCTCTGTTTTAAAATCTATTGATCTTGAAATCGGAGAAGAAGAAATTGTTACAATAGTAGGTCCTTCTGGTGCAGGTAAAACAACGCTCCTTCACATTTTAGGAACTTTAGACCAACCGAATTCAAGTCCTGAGAGTCATGTCTATTTAAATGGAACTGACACAACTCGTTTAGGCGATAAAGAACTGTCAAATTTCAGGAATCAGAATATGGGTTTTATCTTTCAGTTTCATGAATTATTACCCGAATTTACAGCATTAGAAAATGTATGTCTCCCCACATGGATTGCCAACAGCGAACCTAAGGAATCTGAAGAAAAGGCATTGGGTCTCTTAGCACGCCTAGGAATAAAAGATCGTGCAAACCATAAACCTACCCAACTCTCTGGAGGAGAACAGCAACGAGTAGCTGTAGCACGAGCTTTAATCAACGAACCAAAAATTATTTTTGCTGATGAACCCAGCGGAAATTTAGATAGTGAAAATGCTGATCAACTGCACGATTTGTTTTTTGAATTACGCAAAGAGAAACAATGCAGTTTTGTAATTGTAACCCACAACAAAGATTTGGCAAAAAGGGCAGACCGAAGTATCAGTATCATTGACGGAGCAATAAGAGCGTGAACTCAAAAGAACTTAAAGATTTTTTAGATCACAAAGCTGCCACCTATGAGAAACCGCACTTTCTGGAACATGATCCGATTCAGATTCCTCACCTTTTTAAAAAAAAGGAAGACGTGGAAATTGCAGGTTTTTTAGTTGCATCTATTGCTTGGGGAAACAGACTCAGTATCATAAAAAGTGGAAACCGCATGCTTGAATTGATGGGAAACGACCCCTACCATTTTGTAATGCACCATACAGAAAAAGATTTAGTCCCCTTTTCCAGCTTTGTACATCGCACCTTCAATGGGTCAGATTTCATCTATTTTGTTAAAGCATTGAAACATATTTACATTGAACATCGAGGACTTGAAGCCGCTTTTTCAAAAGTCTCAAATGCTACACGGCTGGATGAAAACATTCATCAGTTCAGAAATTTATTTTTTGAATTGGAGCATGAAAAAAGAACTGAAAAACATGTTGCTGATCCATTGAAGGGTTCTGCAGCTAAACGCATCAATATGTTTTTACGCTGGATGGTTAGAAACAATAAAAATGGAGTTGATTTTGGGATTTGGAAAACACTCCCTCCCACAAAACTTTCCTGCCCACTTGATGTCCACAGCGGTAACGTCGCTAGAAGTTTGGGCCTGCTCAAACGCAAACAAAACGACCAAAAAGCAGTTGAAGAATTGGATTTAACTCTTAGAAAATTCGACCCTTTGGATCCTGTAAAATACGACTATGCTTTATTCGGTCTGGGAGTATTTGAGGGGCTTAAATAAAAGCTTACCCATGATATTTGTAAAGCTCCTACCAGAAAACTACCTTTAACACAAAACCCCTTAATGCTAAAATCTTTGTTTAAAAATATTGGCCCAGGACCATTTGTCGCAGCAGCATTTATTGGACCTGGAACGGTTACTCTTTGCACCTTGGTTGGAGTTGAGTTTGGGTTTCAATTACTTTGGGCTATTCTTTTATCCATTTTAGCAGCTATCGTACTTCAAGGCATGGCTGTACGTATTGGTATATTAGGTCAAAAAAGTATCATTCAGGTACTTCGAGAAGAAATCAAAATTCCATGGATTCGCTCTTTTATTCTGATCCTTATTTTTGGTGCCATTATGATTGGAAATACAGCCTACGAAGCAGGAAATATAAGCGGTGCAGCCTTGGGCTTAGAAACCCTGATAGGTGGTTTTAGCATCAATACCGATTTGTTTAACCTAAAATTTTACCCGCTCTTTATTGGCTTTTCAGCTGCGCTATTACTTTGGATTGGCAAATACAAGATATTGGAGCGAAGTCTTATTTTTTTGGTAATCGTGATGAGCCTTTCTTTTTTAATTACTGCCCTCGCCACTGGTCCCTCTATATTTAGTGTTTTTTCTGGTTTGTTTAAATTCTCAACTCCTCCAGATAGTTTACTCAGCATTATTGGTTTAGTAGGAACAACCATTGTGCCCTATAATCTCTTTTTACACACTGAATTAGTACGAGAAAAATGGTCCACAAAGGAAGATTTACCTTACGCACTTAAAGACATGTTTATTGCTCTCGGTTTGGGTGGATTGATCTCTATGAGTGTTATCATTACTGCTGCGGGTGTAGAAGCAACTGAAATAAATAACGCTGCAGATTTGGCAATAGGTCTGGCGCCAATTTTTGGTGAATCAGCGAAGTATTTACTTTCCATTGGACTCTTTGCTGCTGGTATTACCAGTTCCATTACAGCTCCTCTTGCAGCTGCCTATGTTGTTTGTGGATGTTTTGGTTGGACCACTGATTTTAAATCACGTCCTTTTCAACGCAGTTGGGCAATTGTAATTTTATTTGGTACCCTGCTTGCATCTACTGGATTAAAATTCATTCTGATCATTCAATTTGCACAAATAGCGAATGGCATTTTATTACCCATAATAGCAGCCATTTTACTCTGGATTATGAATAAAGCTGCCTGGCTTGGAAAATCAAAAAACACCAGTATTCAAAATTTACTTGGGTTCACTATTGTAATTATTTCCTTATTTTTAAGTGTGCGAACTCTGGGTTCGGTTTTTCAACTTTTCTAATGGCACTCAATTATAACATAAATGCAGATGTAGGCGAAGGCATGGGAGATGATACCGCCCTTATGCCCTTAATTCAGGCCTGTAATATCGCTTGTGGTGGACACGCTGGAAGCAAAACTGAAATTCAAAAAACCGTTGAACTTGCTACAAAAAACAACATCTTGATCGGTGCACATCCCTCCTATCCTGATCGAAAAAATTTTGGAAGACATTCGTTAAATCTTAGCAAAGAATCACTCTCTCAAAGCATTGAGGAACAGTTATCACTCCTTCTTGACCAATTGCATTTAGAAAAACTTCATCATGTTAAACCCCATGGTGCGCTCTACCACGATTGCAACAGCAATAAAGAAGTTGCAAAAACAGTACTTAACGTCATAAAATCAAAATGTCCCAATGCAGTAATTTTCACCCCTCCAAAAAGTGTTTTAGGTATGCAAGCTCTCAAAATGGGGTTTATCGTTTGGGCTGAAGCATTTGTAGATCGAGCCTATCAAGACAGCGGTCAACTGGTGCCGCGTACAGAGAATGATGCAGTACTTCGTGAGCCAAAACAACTATTCAAACGTTTTGAAAACCTCATTCAAAAAAAAGGTGTTTTTTCTATAAATAATAATTGGTTGTCACTCAACGCTAAAACATTTTGTGTGCACGGAGATCATCCAAATGCAGCTAAGTATTTAAGAGCGGTACTGGAACATTACAAAAAGATTCATTCCAAACCATGACAAACGGACAACCTTTTCGTTTTTTTATGATGCACCCCAAAATAGTGATTTTAGAGTGGGAAAGCGAACCCAGCGATTTACTTTTAAGCGAATTGATCAGCTTTCAAAAAAAAATTTTAAGTCAAGTAAAAGAGGTAATCCAAATTACACAGGGCTACTGTTCGCTAATGCTCTTCCATAAAAATAAAATTGATAATATCGAGGATTATCAAGTCAGACTTCACCGTCTTTACACTTCTAAATATAGATTTACTCACAAAAAAGGGAAACTCTGGCAAATACCCGTATGCTATCATGAGGACTATGCTCCAGACTTAAAATCACTGGCTATTCAGCTGAATTTAAGCCCCAAAACCTTGATTGAAAAGCATTTTTCAGCGCAATACCAAGTCTATTTTATTGGCTTTTTACCCGGTTTTTTATATCTGAATGGTTTACCTGAGGCTCTCAAAATCCCAAGAAAAGAACAGCCTAATCCTCATGTTCCTCGAGGTAGTGTTGCGATTGGAGGTAAACAAACGGGAATTTATCCCATGAATAGTCCCGGAGGTTGGTACATTATTGGTAAAACTCCCTATTCTTTTTTTGATCCCAATAACAAAGAACCTTGCTTTGCTCAAGCAGGAGATGCAGTTCAATTTCAATCCATTTCCAAAAAAGAATATCTAAAATTAGAAGAACAACGTATAAAAGGATCCCTAAAAATTAAGCCCTTATGATTGAAGTTCTGTATCCTGGTTTACACAGTAGTATTCAAGACTTAGGTCGTTTGGGTCAACAATCATTAGGTGTTCCCATTGGGGGTGCAATGGATCAAAATGCAATGCATTGGGCAAACCGCTTACTAAATAATCCAAAGCACAGTGCCGTTCTTGAAATGAGTTTTAAAGGACCTAAACTGTTGTTTCACCAATCAACAACCATGGTTTTAGCGGGTGCTGATATGAATGCCCGACTCAATGGACTCCTCATTCCAAGCTACAGCACTATTGAAATTAAGGAAAAAGACCTGCTAGAATTTGGTAATGCCAACCGTGGAAAAAGAACATACATGGCTGTTGCAGGAGGCTTTCAAACACCCGAAATATTAGGGAGTCGAAGTCAATTTGAAGGCATCACTGCCGAACCAATGCTGAGTAAAACCAAACTCATTCCCTTTGATGTGATGAAATTTAAACCTTCTAAAGGCGCGCGAATAAGTCCTCCAAAAGCAGCTTCAAAAGAAATCATTATTTCAGTTTATCAAGGACCAGATTTTCATCTACTTCCTGATAAAGCAAAAAACGAACTTCGACAAAACAACTTTAGCATTTCAATCAAAAACTCCCGTATGGCGTATGTTTTAGAGGAAAAGTTAGTACATCAAATTCCTTCAACCTGGACAGCTCCTGTCATACCTGGTACGGTTCAATGTACCCCAGACGGTACACTAATTGTGTTGATGCGTGATGCACAAACTACTGGAGGGTATCCACGAATTCTACAAGTCAGTGATGATGGACTAAATTGTTTAGCTCAAAAGTCAACAAAAGACTCTTTTCAATTTCAGCTCAGGGCAGTCTGATATTCCCAAAATTGTTTTTACTTTTGTACGGATCATACTTAAATGAAGATACTTCTAAAAAATGCAACCTTAATTCACGAAAAGAGTCCTTTTCACAATCAAAAAAAGGACGTTTTGGTTGTCGATGGAATACTTACCCAAATAGAAGATCAGATCACCGAAGAAGATGCAATACATATAGCGCTTGAAGACCTTCACCTTTCATCAGGTTGGTTTGACCCTTGTGTTTCTTTTGGAGAACCCGGTTATGAAGAGCGTGAAACTTTAGCCAATGGTTTACTTACTGCTGCTAAAAGCGGCTTCACACAAATTATACTAAACCCCGATACCCACCCTTCATTAGATTCGTTTACAGATGTTAGTCACTTACTCCAACAAGCTCAGAATCAAACTACCGCCTTACACATTAGCGCTTCACTATCCCAAAATTCTCAAGGAGAAAACCTAGCGCCTTTGTTTGAAATGCACAGAGCCGGAGCCATAGCCTTTGGTGATTTTAATCAAACCTTAAAAAATCCGAATCTATTGCGCATTGCATTGGATTATGTGCAAAGTTTTGACGGCTTGATTCAAGCTTATCCATTAGATTCCAACTTGAGTAACAATGGACAAATGCACGAAGGAGAAGTCAGTACAAATCTAGGGCTAAAAGCCATTCCCCACGTAGCAGAGACCACTAGTTTGGCACGAGATATTCAATTGTTGGAATATACTCAAGGTAGAATGCATATTCCCTATATCTCAACTGCTACGAGTGTAGAATTGATCAGAAATGCCAAGAAAAAAGGATTGAATATCAGTTGTGGAGTCCCTATTGCTCATTTGCATGCCACAGAAGAGAACTTGATGGACTTTGATGCGAACTTTAAAATTATTCCGCCCCTAAGAAACAGTAAAGATCAGCGGGCCCTTAGAGAGGGGCTTCTGGACGGCACCATCGATATGGTGACCAGTTTACACCAACCTTTAAACCCCGAACTGAAAGACTTGGAATTTGTTCGTTCCAAAGAGGGTAGCATTGGCTTAGAAGCGGCATTCGGTATTTTACTCAATTATTTTCCTCTAGATAAGACGATCTCTTTTTTGACCCGAGGTAAAGCCGCTTTTAAAATTAAAAATTCTGGTTTTAAAGTTGGTTCTACAGCCGACTTTACCTTCTTTTCACCCAAAGGAAGCAGTACCCTTGAAAAGACCCATTTACACTCTACCTCTAAAAATTGTCTCTTTTTAGGCAGTACAATTAAAGGGACTGTTTACGGTAGCCTAAGAGGAGATTCCGTTCAACACAACGACTAATTCAACCAACATGCTAGAATACCGCATTCAAAATGCAACTTCATCTGACAAAGAAAACACCCCAGCTATCATTTTGATACACGGTTATGGAAGTAACGCTGATGATTTATTTAGTTTTGCTCCCTATCTTCCTAAAAATCATACCATTATCGCTATTCAAGCACCACTTACTTTGAGTCCAAATAGTTATGCGTGGTATCCATTGCAGATGGATCCTTCCG